>Ga0209902_100389_pt1 | contig 52044 bp, 49 predicted proteins | sample FECB27metaG_FD_188304 | JGI IMG/M metagenome (GOLD analysis project Ga0209902, IMG submission 188304) | Cyanobacterial communities from the Joint Genome Institute, California, USA - FECB-27 (SPAdes) (version 2) | ecosystem: Environmental > Aquatic > Thermal springs > Hot (42-90C) > Microbial mats...
CGGCAGTAGCAGAACACGGGGCCGGTGCTCCCCTCGAGCACCTGTTTGGTCTCCTCGACCATCTGGGCGCTGATGCCCTCGCGGCCGAGCGGAATGTAGTGATAGGCGAGGCCGGCGTCGTGCGCCGCTTGCTCGATCGTCGCGCTGGCAGGCTGATCCGGGGATTCCCCGTCCGGCCGATTGTTGATGATGGCGACGAAACCCTGGGCCTTGATGGCGGCCACATCCTCGGGGCTGATCTGCGGGGACACGCTCACGTGGTCGTTGATCCGCTTCACGTCCAAATCACATACTCCGATAGATATGCCAGGGTCTTCCCGGACGCCTTTATAGACATCGGGCTGTCCGGGAGGCAAGGCGCGGCAGCGCCAACCCTAAGTCTCACGACTTTGGGTTAGGTCGCGTGGAACGGTTTGCGCATGTAGACCGCCTTGCCGTTCATGAAATCCTCGATCCGGTCGATGACGAAGCCACCCCGCTGGTAGAGCGCGATATTGCTCTCGAACACCCCATTGGTGACGAGCCGCAGCTCCGGAAAACCGGCGGCGATCGCCCGGGCCTCGGTGAAGGCCAGCAGCGTTCGGCCGATGCCGCGGCCCTGCGCCGCCGGCGCCACGGCGACATTGTCGATCCACAGATGGTCGGGGTGCGGCACCGTTTCGATCAACCCGAGGATAACGCCGTCGTCCACGGCGAGGTCGAAGCGGTGTTCCAGCACCGCCCTGTCGTAGTCGACCCGCATCGGCATCGGCTCGCGCCCGAGCAGCGGGATCCACTTGGCATAGGCCGCCATCACGATAGCGGCGATGGCGCCGGCTTCGTGAGGTTCGGCAACGCGGATCTCGATCGAATTCTCGCCCGTCATCTCCTAGGCCTACGCCCTCAGGCGGCTGATGCAAAGCGCGACGAGCGCAGTGGTTCCGGCCGCGCCAGCAGGTACCCCTGCAGGGCCGTGACCCCCGCCCGCTGCAGAAACTGCAGCTGCTCGGCGGTTTCGACCCCCTCGGCAATCACCTCGACTTTCAGCGAGCGGGCGATCTTGGCGATCGAGGAGACGATCAACCCGTCAATCCGGCTGCCCGGCAGGTTGGCCACATAGGAGCGGTCGATCTTGATGATGTCGAACGGAAAGCCCCGCAGGTATTCGAGGCTGGCAAAGCCGCTGCCGAAATCGTCGATCGCCACCCGCACCCCGAGCGCCCTTAGCGCCTCGATATTGCTGAGCTCCACGGTCCCGGATTTGAGCGGCAGCGACTCGGTGATCTCGATGACCAGCTGACGACCGCTGATCCCGGCTTCCATCAGGATATCGGCAAAGCGCTCGGCGAAGTCGGCGCGCCGCAGTTGCACCACCGAGACGTTGATGCCGACTTGCGGTGTCCCCAGCTTCCCCAGGTCGGCCGCGGCGCGCCGCAGCACCCAGTCGCCCAGCTTGTCGATCAGGTCGGACTGCTCGGCGATGCCGATGAAGTCGCTCGGCGGCACCTGTCCGCGCACCGGATGCTGCCAGCGCACCAGCGCTTCATGGCTGCTGAGCGTCACCCCGTCGACGGCAAAGATCGGCTGGTAATGCAGTTCGAGCTCGTTCAACAGGATCGCGGCCCGCAGATCGCGCTCGACGAAGCGCTTGTGCCGCTCGTCGGCCATCAGCTCGGCTTCGAAGGCGACGGTTGCTGCTCGCCCCTCCTTCTTGCCCTTGTAGAGCGCCAGGTCGGCCTTGGAGATCAGTTCGTCCGCCTCAGCCGCATCGTGTGGCCACAGCGCCACCCCGATGGTTGCCGACAGCCGGATCGGTCGGCCGTCGATGCTGATCGGCTGGCCCAGCGTTCCGAGAATCTGGTCACCGAGCCGCACCAGCGCCGGCCGGCTATCCTGGCCGATCAGCGCAATGCCGAACTCGTCGCCGCCGAGCCGGCCGATCAGCGCCTCCGGCACCAGCGTCTTCAACGTCTTCACCAGGTGCACCAGTGCCGCATCGCCGGCGGCATGGCCATGCGAGTCGTTGAGCACCTTGAGCTTGTCCATGTCGATCTGCATATAGGCCACCGGCCGGTCGTTGCCGTGCAGGCTCTCTTTCAGCGCGCTGAAGAAATACGAGCGGGTGTGGGCTCCGGTCAGCGCGTCGCGATAGGCGAGGTCGAGCAGCTGCCGCTGCTCCTCGGCGGCGCTCGCCAACTCCTGCTTCAGCCGCACATAACCCCAGCGCAGCAGCAGCAACAGGCTGGCCCCGGCCAGCACCCGCACCACCACCATCTCGATGGCGCGGGGGTCGGTGAAGTAGCCGAGCAGCGCCACGACGCCCGTCACCCCGATCAGCGCTGCCACCCCGGCGAACACCAGTCGGTAGGTCCTGATCACCTGCTGCAGCGAGGCTTGGCGTTGCAACGAAAGGGCCTCCTGGCTCCGGTCCGGCGCGCCTGTCGCGCATGATCGCGCCGCAGCCTCCCCCCAGAAGCTTTCGGAAGGCCTAACGGCGCGCAATTATGACAACGAATACAATTGCCTAGCGCAGCAGGGCGAAGCCCGACCAGCGAGCCTAGGCAGCACTGATGACAGCGCGGCGACAGCCGCCGCCACGTCGACCAGCGTGGCTAACCAGGCGTTACTGCGGCGCCGGCTCGACCACCGGCTCGAGCGGCGGCAGCCCGACCCACGGACGCCAGATCTCGCTGCGTTCGGCGATGAACCGGTCGGCCACCGTTTCCACGGTCGCTCCGGCCTCGCCTAGTTGCTGGAGCATCAGGTCCATCTCGGCGAACGGCATCCGGGCCCGGCCGAAATACGCCGCCACCTGCGGCGCATCGAGATAGACCCATTCGGCCAACGCCACCACCACCGGATCTGGCGCGAACCCGCTCGGGGTCGGCGACGCGCAGGCAGTGCGACCCAGGCACAGGAACGCATCGCGATCGTACGCAGCCAGCGTCACCGGCTTGAAGGCAAACTGCGCCAGCACCGCATTGGGCTGCCAGTAGTAGAACAGGAGCGGCTCTTTCCGCCCCACCGCCTCGGCGATCAGCGTATCGAGCTCGAACCGGTTGGCCGGCTCGACGATATCGAACAGCTGGTCGAGCCCATAAGCCCTGAGCATGTTGCGGTTCACCACCGCACAGCCCCAATCGACCGGGCAGGAAATGAACTTGCCGCGCCCATTGCCGTCGCCGAACTCGGCAGCATGCGCCTTGAGGCCATCGATGGTGGTGACCTCGGGCCATTGCGTCGCCGCGTATTCGGGCACGAACCAGCCCTCGAACGTGGTGTCGGCGTAGGGCGTGCCGGCCTGCCGCACCTTCTGGCCCTTCATTGCGGCATTCCAGATATCGGCGATCCGTCCGATCCACAGCTCCGGCGCCACCGCCGGTTGCCCGGTGGCGCCCATCGACGAGCCGGTGGCGGCGAGATCACCCTCCTGCACCGCGACGTTGCAGAGGTAGTTGGCGGTCAAGAGCCGCGAGTGCACTTCGGCGAGCAGCGCTGACGACGGCCAGGCCATGCGGGCAATGGCCAGTTGCTGTTTGCCGCACGGCGGGGGTGGCGGCGCCTCACCGATCGTGGGGTCGGCCGCCGTGCCGGCGGCCGGCGGATCGAGCGTCTGCACCGACTCCTGCGCCATGGCGCCCGTCAGCGACAAGGTGAGTGCGAGAATGGAAAGGCAGGCAAACAGCTTTGTCATCTGACCGGCACGGAAACGGATCGGAGGCCTGAACTTATAGGGCCGGAACCGCTCAAGACAAATGCCCGGGCGGGCTTTTACCACTTGATCAAAAGCGGATGACTCGCCTTCGCAATTTATGCAATATCGCCCGCAGCGGGGCACGGGTTGTGCCCCCGTTGATTGTTGCTTCGATGGAGACGGCGGTAAACAACGCCGCACGGCGGAGCAACTTTGCAGAGGGACATCATGAACAAATCCAGTATCCTTGGCCTCGCCGTTGCCGCGACCGTGCTCGGTCTCGCAGTTCCGGCGCTCGCCGAAGACGTCAAGCTCGGCATTCTCGGCGACCTGACCGGGCCGATCGAAAGCCTGGCGCCGCCGATCGTTGCCGGCGCTCAGCTTGCCTTCGATCACGTCAATGCCCAGGGCGGCATTCTCGGCGGCGGCAAGATCGTCTCGATCACCGGTGACTCCGCCTGCGACCCGTCGGTTGCCGGCCCGGCCGCCGACAAGCTCGTCAACACCGACCAGGTGACCGCCATCGTCGGCGCCTTCTGCACCGGCGCCACTATCGGTGCCGCCACCGCTGCCGGCATCCCGGGTGGCGTCGTGCAGATCTCGCCGTCGGCTTCGGCTCCGGCGCTCACCACGCTCGAAGACAACGACCTGGTCTTCCGCACCACCCCGTCGGACGCCTTCCAAGGCGTGAAGATGGCTGACCTCTTGACCCAGAAGGGCATCAAGGACGTCGCCGTCACCTACGTGAACAACGACTACGGCAAGGGCCTCGCCGACGTGTTCGTCGCCCAGTTCACCGCCAATGGCGGCACTGTGTCGGCCAACATCGCGCATGAAGACGGCAAGGCCGACTATCGCGCCGAGCTCGGCCAGCTGTCCTCGGGCGGCTCGCAGAACCTGGTGATCCTCGCCTATGCTTCGGGCTCGGGTAAGACCGTGCTGCAGCAGGCCATCGAAGGCGGCGAGTTCACCGCGTTCGTCGGCGGCGACGGCATGATCGGCGACGACCTGGTGACCGGCCTCGATCCGGCTGCCGTCAACGGCAAGATCATCGCCACCCGTGCCGGTGCCTATACCGGCGCGTCTGCCGATGCCTACAAGAAGCTGGCGACAGACGCTGGCCAGGATCCGGCGGCGACCTATGCGCCGCAGGCCTATGACGCCGCCTTCCTCCTCGCCCTCGCGGTCGAGAAGAACGGTTCGGCCAAGCGCGAAGGCCTCTCGGCCGCGCTGCGCGAAGTCGCTTCGGCTCCGGGCGAGAAGATCCTTCCCGGCGAGTGGGCCAAGGCGCTCGAGCTGATCAAGGCCGGCACCGACATCGACTATGATGGCGCCGGCGGCCCGGCGGACTTCGACAAGGCCGGCGACGTCGACGGCATCATCGTTGAAGTCGGCGTCACCGACGGCAAGTTCGTCGAAGTTGGCCCGGTGAAGTAAGCACTACACCGAAACTCGCCTGCGATGTTTTGAAGGCCCGGGAGCGATCCCGGGCCTTTTCGTTGCGCGCATCTTGACAACAGACCGACGGTCTCTTAATTACAGACCATCGTTCTCTTATTGAGGTGCAGCCATGAGCTGGTCGACCAAGGACATTCCGGATCAATCGGGCAAACTCGCCCTCATCACCGGCGCCACCGGTGGGCTCGGTTACGAAACCGCCCTGGAACTGGCGAGGGCCGGCGCCGACGTGGTGCTGACCGGCCGCAATGCCGAGAAGGGCGCTACGGCCCTCGCCCGCATCCGCGCCGAAGTCCCGGGTGCCAGGGTATCGTATGAGAGCCTCGATCTCTCCGCCCTGGCCAATGTCGCCGGTTTCGCCGAGCGCTTCGCTGCCACGCACCAGCAGCTCGATATCCTCGTCAACAATGCCGGTGTCATGGCCCTGCCCGAGCGGCAGGTCACCGTTGACGGTTTCGAGCAGCAGTTCGGCACCAACTATCTCTCGCATTTCGCCCTCACCGCCCGGCTGCTGCCGCAGCTCGCCCGCGCCAGAGCGCCGGTCACAGTGCAGCTCTCTTCGGGCTACGCGCATTCCGGCCGCATCGATTTCGATGACCTCCAGGGTGAGCGGCTCTACCGGCCGTTCAAGGCCTACGGACAGTCCAAGCTCGCCATGCTGATGTTTGCGTTTGAGCTGCAGCGCCAGAGCGATCGCGCCGGCTGGCGCCTCAAATCCACCGCCGCCCATCCCGGCTATGCCCGTACCGAACTCATCCCCAACGGTCCCGGGACCACGGGGCTCTCAGGCCTCGCCATGCGCATCCTCGCGCCGCTGATGAGCCAGACTCCGGCCGAGGGCGCCCTGCCGCAGCTCTTCGCAGCCACTTCGCCCGATGCCGTGCCGGGCGGCTATTACAGCCCCAGCCATCGCTTCGAACTGGTCGGCCCGCCCAAGGATGGTCGCATCCCGGCGCGGGCCAAGGACCTGGCGGTGGCCGCGCGGCTCTGGACCGTTTCCGAGCAGCTGACCGGCATCCGCTTTCCGGCGCTGGCCACGGTGCCGGCTTGACAGCACAACCAGCGCGCCGCACCACAATCGCCTGATGACCAGCACGACCTTTCAGCGGGCCCGCAAGCCTGAGGAAATCCAGGCCCGCCGCGACACCCTGCTCGCGGCGGCCGCCGAACTGTTCGATGCCGAAGGTCCGCTCGGCGCCGGCCTCAATGCCATTGCCGCCCGCGCTGGCTTCACCAAATCCAACGTCTACCGCTACTTCGAGAGCCGCGAAGAGGTGCTGCTGAGCCTGTTCCTCGCCGAGATGGAGCTGCTGATTCCGGCACTCTCCGAGAGCATCGCCGCGGCGCCCGAAGGTGATCTCGACGCCGTGGCCCATGCCGTCGCGCAGCAGTTCGCTTCGCGCCCACGGCTGGGCCACCTCACCTCGATCCTCTCCAGCACACTCGAGGCCAATGTCTCCGAGGACACTATCGTCACGGTGAAGCGTACCATGGGCGGAATGGCCGCCGAGATGGCTGCGGCGCTGCGCACCCGGCTGCCCAGAGCATCGGCCGAGGATGCGCTGTGGGCCATCACCATGATCGGCGGCCTGGTGGCCGGCCTGTGGCCCGGCGCGCATCCGGCGCCGGCGGCCGAGCGCGTGCTGTCGCGCCCCGAATTTGCCGGTCACCGCCCCAACATCGAGCGCGACCTGCCCCGGGCTGTACGGGCGATCCTGGCCAGCATCGCTTAGTCGTCAAACCTTGGTATCTCGCGAGCCGTCCTACCCGCCGAGCCGCGTCGCCTCGATCCGCTTGTTACCGACGCTGACCGTCACGTCGAGATGCTCGGCCTGCACCACGTCGAGCACCTTGCTCGGCCGATAGGCGCAGACATTGCTGCCGCCGCGGTGCCGTACGCTGTCGTAGAGCACACCGTCCCCGCCCGCTGCCCGCACCTGCTCGCCGAAGGCCTGACCGGCGGCATAGCTGTCCGAGGCATGCAGCTCCGGTTCGATGCCGCGGATATCGCGATAGCTGCCCTCGAGCCGCGCCGCATAGCTGCGGTATGTCCGCCGCATCGTCTCCACCCCACGCGCCAGCGCTTCGCGCCTGAGATGGTGCCCGACTTCGGCAACCGCCGTCGTCAGCGCCGCCGCAGCATACCAGGCACCCAGGTCAGGTCCGTTGAAGCGCCCGCCACTCGGCGCGGCGTGCAGGAACGCCGCCATGACGATGCTGGAATTGGCCCGGCCGAACACCCACTCGTGCTGCGGCAGTCGGGCCAGTCGTTGCCTGACCAGCCGGTCATTGGTCCAGCCGGCCAACTCCATCACCGCCTCGGCATCGGCGGCCGTGGCGACGGTGTCGAACAGACCGATGGGTGGAAACCGCGACGGAATCAGCCGATGGCTCGGCTGCGGTGCTGGCGCGTCCATCAGCCGATGACGATATCGCTGTCTTCATACGGGGTGAACGCCGCATCGAGCGCGTTGGGCGGCATGTAGAGCCCGCCGCGCGCCGCATCGAGGAAACGCCGCACCGCCATCAGCCCGTCCTGCGTACCCGAGGTGAGCAGCGCCAACGGCGGTTGCCCACCGAACAGCGGCGCCATATGCGGTCCCTTGAGCCAGCGCACGCCCTCTGCCTCATCGGCGAACAGCACGCCCAGCGCCTGATGGATGCCGAACACCGCCGAGATGCGCAGCAGCGCATCGAGATCGAGCGTGAACGGCTGTTGCTCCCGCGCCAGTTTCGCCCAATGGTGATAGGTCGAGCGCTGCGGGTAGCCCAGCACCAGCCGCCGCTGCTCCTCATTGAGGCCCCAGAGCTCGGCAATGCTCAGGAACGTGCGGAGCGCCGGCCCGCTCAGCCGGCGCCGGTTGGGTGCCGAGAAGCGGCTGAAGTCGACGATGTCATCGCCGCCATTGACAGGAACAAACCCCGCCTGGCGCTGCTCACGAAATCCAAACTGCATCGCACGCTCCTTGTCCGGATCAAGACATAGTCCAAATCCGGACAAGTTACAAGTCGACGTCCAAATCTGGACGAACGCCTGTTCTGGCCTCGTGCTACGCCTCGCGCCGCACCACTTCCGGGATCAGCCCACGCGGTGCGTAGCGCAGCGCGATAGTGATCACCACGCCGAGCACAAACACCCGCATCTGGCTGGCACGAGACTGGATCTCGGGGATGGCGCCCCAGCCCATATCGGTCGACCAGTTCGAGATGTTGTTGAACAGCCACTGCGACACCGGATCGGAAATCATCCAGGTAATGTAGATCAGCAGTGCTCCGAACACCGCGCCCCAGTTGTTGCCCGCCCCGCCGACAATCACCATCACCCAGATCAGGAAGGTGTGGTTGATCGGCTGGTAGGCGCCCGGATCATAGATCTGCTGGAAGCTGACCAGCATGGCGCCGCCAATGCCCATCAGCACCGAGCCGAGCACGAAGATCTCGAGCTGCCGGCGGGTGACGTTCTTGCCCATCGAGCCGGCGGCGATGTGGTTGTCGCGGATCGCCCGCATCATCCGGCCCCACGGTCCGCCATAGGCGCGCTGCACCAGGAAGAAGGCGACGGCGAGGATAACGATCACCAGCCCGAGGAAACCGAGCCGCGCATAGATGAACGAATCCGAAATCGATACGCCCTGTGCCTGCAGGTCCTGCGGGATCGGCGTCGGCCATGGGATCGGCGACACGGTCAGCGTGCCGCGGGTCAGCCAGTCCATGTTCTTGAGCAGCGCCCGGATGATCTCCGAGATGCCGATGGTGGCGATGGCGAGATAATCGGTGCGTAGCCCCAGACAGATCTTGCCCACCACATAGGCAACGCCCGCCGCCAGGATGCCGCCGAACAGCCAGCCGAGCACCGGATGCAGCCCAAGCCCGCCGACCCAACCACCGCCGGCGCTTTCGATATAGGCCGCCGCCGGGTCGATCTGGCTGCGATAGACGATGTAGGCGACGATCCAGGCGAGGACAGTGACGGCGGACTTCCATCGCCCCTTGATACCGATCCGGTCGGCATGTCGCGCGCCCCACACCAGCAGGAACCCGGCAAGGAACGCCATCAGCGCCTTGCCCAGCATCAGCGGCCCTTCCGAGCCCCAGAACTGCGCGTTGACCGGGTAGGAGATGAAGGTAACGGCCGCACCGCCCAGCATCAGCATGCCCATGATGCCGAAATTGAACAGCCCGCCATAACCCCACTGGATGTTGAGGCCGAGCGCGATCAGCGCATAGGCAAAGCTCTGCACCAGCAGCAGCGAGATATTGGCGGCGCCGAGGAACCAGCCGATCACCGTGAACAGCACGAACAGCCCGGCGAACATCGCGAGAGAACGACGCGCAATCATGTCTGCGCTCCCTTGAAGATACCGGTCGGGCGCCACAGCAGCACCACCACGAGGATCACGAATGCTACCGTCAGCTTGTACTCGGTCGGCACCACCGCCAGCGTCGCCGGCAACTCGAACGGCAGCACCCCGCTCAGCGGCCTGAGCAGCACTGACCAGTTGAAGATTGCCAGGGTCTCGGCAAAGCCGATCAGGAACCCGCCGGCAATGGCGCCGTAGGATTGGCCGAGCCCGCCCACGATCGCCGCCGCGAAGATCGGCAGGACGATGTTGAACGCCAGGTCAGGCTTCAGGTTGACGTCGAGCGCCAGCATGGTGCCGGCCATCGCGGCGAGCGAGCCGGCAATGATCCAGGTCACCCGCACCACCAGCTTGGTGTTGATGCCCGAAACCTGCGCCAGGTCGGCATTGTCGGCCATGGCGCGCATCGCCTTGCCGAGCCGCGAGCGGGTGAGGAAGAAGTGCAGCGCCAGCACCGCCACTGCGGTGCAGAACACCATCAGCAGCTGCGGCTGGGTGAAATTGATGGTGCGGGTCACGCCTTCGAGCGGCACCGGTATGCGGATGAGCTGCTTCTGTTCGGTTTCGAAGAACGAGTAGGTGCCCGAGCCGAAGAACAGCCGGATCAACCCCTGGATGATCAGGGTTACGCCGATCGAGGCGATCAGCATGGTCACCGGGCGAGCGCCCCGCTTCCTCAGGGGCGCGTAAAACCCCTTGTCGAGCCCGAGCGCGATGATCGCCGCGAGGATCATGGCGATCGGCAGCACCAGGAAGCCGGTCGGCACGATCGGCGTGGTGATGCCCAGCGCCGTCGCCGCCATGGCGAGGAGAAAGGCGATGAACGCCCCCATGGTCATCATGTCGCCATGGGCGAAATGCGCAAACCTGAGGATGCCGAAGATCAGCGTTACGCCGATGGCGCCGACCGCATAGATCGAGCCCAGCACCACCCCGGCGACGACGACATTGTTGAAGAAGAAAATCAGCTCGTTCATCGGGGCGCCCCGGTGTGGGTGTGCGTCGCTACCTCCGGCAGTCGGCAGTCGGCAATCGGCAGTAGAAGGGACTCTGAGTTCGGCGCCTCGTGTCGACTGCCGACTGCCGACTGCCGATTGCCAATGCTCGCGGAAAGTGCGGCCATAGCGGTCATCCCCCCAAGAAGCTCTTGGCGACTTCAGGATCGGCAATGAGCTCCTGGCCCGTGCCGGTGAAGCGGTTCTTGCCGGTGGCGAGCACGAAGCCGCGCGAGGCGAAGGCGAGAGCCTGCCGGGCGTTCTGCTCGACCATCAGGATGGCGACGCCCGCCTTGTTGACCTTGACGATCTGCTCGAAGATTTCGATCACGTAACGGGGCGACAGCCCCGCCGACGGCTCGTCGAGCAGCAGCAACTTGGGCTGGCTCATCAGCGCCCGGCCCATCGCCACCATCTGGCGTTGCCCGCCGCTGAGTTCGCCCGCCGGCTGCCGGCGCTTTTCGCGCAGCACCGGGAACATGTCGTAGACCCATTCCATCGTCGGCTTGAAATCGTCGGTGCGGGTGAACGCCCCCATCTCGAGATTCTCTTCGACGCTCATCGAGGTGAAGACGTTCTTTTCCTGCGGCACGAAGCTCAGCCCCTTGGGCACCAGCTTGTCCGGCAGCGAGTTCTGGATCTCCTGACCCTGAAAGCTGATCGAGCCTTCGGTCACCTTCAACAGCCCGAAGATCGCCTTCAGCGTCGTCGATTTGCCGGCGCCGTTCGGGCCGACGATCACCCCGATATCGGATTGTTCGATGGCGAGGTTGACGCCATTGAGGATCGGCGCGCCGCCGTACCCGCCGACGACGTCCTTGATGTCGAGCAGTGCCATTACGCGGCCTCCACCGGAGAGCCGAAATAGGCCTCGATAATTTCGGGGTTGGCGCGGATCTCGCTCATCGGGCCCTCGGCGATCTTCTCGCCCTGCGCCATCACGATCACCGGGTCGCACAGCCGCCCGATCAGGTCCATGTCGTGTTCGATGACGAAGAAGGTGTAGCCGAGCTCCTGGTTCATCCGCTCGATATTGGCGGCGAGATCCTGCAGCAGCGTGCGGTTGACACCCGCCGCCACTTCATCGAGCAGCACCACCTTGGCGTCGACCATCATGGTACGACCGAGTTCGAGCAGCTTCTTCTGGCCGCCCGACAGGTTCCCCGCCAACTCGTGCTTGACGTGCCCGAGCTTCAGAAAATCGATGACGTCGAGCGCCTTCTGCCGCACGTGGCGGTCGGCTTCCTTGACCACGGCGGGCGTCAGCCAGGTGCGGATCAGGCTCTCGCCCGGCTGCCCCGACGGCACCATCATCAGGTTTTCCAGCGCCGTCATGTTGGAGAATTCATGCGCAATCTGGAAAGTGCGCAGCATGCCGCGATGAAACAGCTGATGCGGCTTCAGACCGGTAACATCCTGGCCATCAAAGAGTATCTGCCCGCTATCAGGCACGATATTGCCCGCGACCAGGTTGAACAGCGTCGATTTACCGGCGCCGTTCGGCCCGATCAGCCCGGTGATCGAGCCGCGCTCGACCCGGAGCGAACAATCGTTGACTGCGCGCAAGCCGCCAAAGCGCTTGCTGACGTTCTTCACGTCGATGACTGCGTCGAAGGACACCCCGCCCCCGTCCTGATGAAATCGTTCTTCTTCGCGGCTTGTGCCGGTTTTGCGGTCATCTGCGCATATGCACAAACACCGGTCAACCAAGCACCGCGTTTCGATTGGGGGCGGCTCTTATAGGGTTGTGGAGACTTTGACCAGACGGTCAAAGCACCGCGAGCACTGCGTCGGCCGTTCTGTGGTTTGGCGCCAACAGGATGTTGTAGAGGGTCGCCAGCCGCGTCAGCGACTTGATATCGACGTCATGCGGCATGGCGGTGAGCGGATCCTGGAAGAAGATGAGCGCATCGAGCCGCCCCTCGGCGATCATCGCGCCGAGCTGCGCATCGCCGCCCAGCGGCCCGCTGAGCAGCCGCGTCACCGGCAAGCCGGTGCCCTCGGTAACCCGCCCGCCGCTGGTGCCGGTGCCCCACAATTCATGCAGCGCCAGCTTCTCGCGGTTGAGCTTGGCCCAGGCGACCAGTTCGTCCTTCTTGTCGTCGTGCGCCACAAGGCCGATGCGCGCCATGGAAAATCTCCGGAGGTAGTCGTCGGAGGTTTTCTGCACGGCTCACGCCTTGAGCGCAATGGCCTCGGCAAGCAGGATGGCGATCTCGTCCTCGGGGATCTCCGCACCCGGTTCGAACCGGATGAACCGCACCTGCTTGCCGTCGCCCTCGAGCAACGGCGAACTCAGCTGCCGGCCATGCTCGAACACCAGCGACACGTGATCCTCCATCGGGAAGATGGCGCAGACGAACCCGGCGGTCGGGTGCCGGTAGTTGACCGAGCCCCAGCCCAGCCGCGCCTTGGCATCGAGGTCCGGCCGCACCGAGAGCAGCGTCAGCGCCAGCTTCTGCGCCAGATCGGCGACGGGCTGCGGGAAGGACCGCACGATTTGCAGGAGATCGGCGACCATTTCAGTCGACCGAGAGTCGGATTGTGCCATGGCTCATCTCGAGGCCCATGGGATCGATCATAGTCATGGCCTCGCTCTGGGCCATCTCTTCCATGATTTTTCCGCTGGCCGCCAGTGCTGCTTCATGCGTCTGCCAGAACACGATGTCGACAAAACTGCCGTCGTCGCGTTCGGCGAGGTGGCGCGACACGAATCCCGGCTGCCGCTTGAGCCAGTCACTGATCGCCGCATTGGCGTCGATGAACTGCTGGCCGCCGCCGCGAGCGAGCCGGAAGGTGACGAGCTCGAGTGTCTGGGTCATGAACAAAACCCTCTCCTTGTAACGTGGGGAGAGGGTTTCGCATGGATCACCTGACAGCTGATGTCAGGGTTACCTCGGGCGGCTTAGAATTAAGCCGCTCCGACGTGGCGGTTCGCTCAGCATCGGCGGCTCAGAATTCCGCCCAGTCCTTGTCGATCGCGGCGTTGCCCTGGCTCAGGTACGAACTCGCAGCCTTCTTCACCCGCTCCTGCAGGCTCTTGATGCCACGCGCCGGCGGCGCCACCTGCACCACCCGCTGCGGCGCAGCGCCGCCTGTGATGGTGAAGATGTCGACGATCCGGTCGAGCTCGTTCACCTGCCCGTCGGTCTGCTCGATCGCCGCGTTGGTCTCTTCGACCAGCGCCGCATTGTGCTGCGTCATCTCGTCGAGCTGGCGCACCGCGGTATTGACCTCTTCGATCGCCGAGGCCTGCTCGCGGCTGTCGCGCGCGATGCCGTCCATCAAAAGGTTGCTCGACCGCGCCGCTTCCAGCATGGCGACCAGCCGCGCTGCCGCGTCCGCCACCAGCTTCGAGCCGGTCTTCACTTCCGTGCCCGACTGCTCGATCAGCGCCTTCACTTCGCTCGAGGCGCTGGCTGCCGACTGGGCCAGGCGCCGCACTTCCACCGCGACCACGGCGAAGCCCTTGCCGGCATCGCCGGCCCGCGCCGCTTCCACCGAGGCGTTGAGCGCCAAGAGGTTGGTCTGGAAGGCGATGTCGTCGATCAGCCCGATGATGTTCGAAATCTTGGCGGAGGATTGGGTAATGCGCTCCATCGCCGCGTTGGCATCGCCCATCACCTGGCCGCCCTCTTCGGCGGTGCGGGTGACGGTGCTCGCCACTTCGCTCGCCTCACGGGCCCGTTCGGCATTCTGCAGCACAGTGGTCGAGAGCTGCTCCATTGCCGCCGAGGTCTCTTCGATCGTCGCCGCCTGCTTGGTGGTGCGCTCGGAAAGGTCGTTGGCACCTGAGAGGATTTCGCCGGTCGCAGTCTTCAGCGAGCGCGAGGTTTCCTTCAGCTGGCCGACGATGTGGCTGAGCTTGTCGCCCACCGCATTGGTGTCGTCGCGCAGCCGGGCGAAGGCGCCCTCGTACTGGCCTTCCATCCGCTTGGTGAGGTTGGTGTCGGCCAGCGCCGCCAGCACTTCGCCGGTCTCGCCGAGGCCGCGATCGACGGTGGCGACGAGGTTGTTGATCGAGCCGGCAATGGCGTTGAGCTCGCGATCGGGGAACTCGGTCTCCACCCGGCGCGAGAAGTCACCGGCCACCGCCGCATCCACCACCTGGCCGAACGCCTTCTGCAGCTCGGCCATCATGGCGGTGCGCGCCTCCTGGTCGCGGATGATCCGCGCGGCATCCGCCTCGGTCATCTCCGCCACCTTGAGGCCGTTCTCACGGAACACCTCGACGGCCTTCGCCATGTCGCCGATTTCGTTGCGCATGGTGCCAAACGGCACTTCGACGCTGTAGTCGCCATCGGCGATCTTGCGCATCACCCCGGTCATCTTGCTGATCGGCTTGGCAATGGCCGTACCGAGCCAGGCAAAGGCGAGCAGGCCCAGCGCGAAGATCACCACGCCGCCGATCAGGAGGTTCAAGAGCTGCGCCTCGGAATCGGCGAGCAGCGTCGACTGCGGCACAGCGACGACCACCGTCCACGCCGCCTCGGCGCCTGGCAGGTCGACCTTGCGGGCATTCATCTTCCAGGTCTGGCCGGCAGCCTCGCCGGTCGACGAGAAGGTATCGGACGATGCCATCGCGGTTACCGCTTCGATCGCCCAGGGCTCGGTCACTTCAGTGCCGATCAGCGCGGGGTCGGGGTTCAGCACCCAGACATTGCGCTGGTTGATGATACCCATGAAGCCGTTGCCCATCGGCGGCTCGCTGCCGAGCTTCTGCGCCAGCACCGCCGAGTCGAAGGCGACGCCGCTCATGCCGACGGCCTTGCCCGATGGGTCTTTGATGATGTTGGTGAAGCTGGTGTAGAGCTTGCCCTCGATATTGTCCGGTCCGGTGATTGCCGCGACGCCGGCCTTCAGCGGTCCGGTGAACCAGCTGTCGAAGCCCGCCGGACTGTCGAGCGAGCCGTAGCCAACCGTGCCGTCCGCCTTGTTCTCGGCGAGGATGCCGACATGGTTGCCGCTGATCAGGAAATGCGAGCCGGCAAAGGTCGGGCGCGCATAAAGCGCCGAGTCCGGCGAAAACATCATGTAGACGCCGAGCGCGCCGGGAAGGCTCGCCAGCTGCTTGGTGACGATCGTGCCGTAGGTCGTCGGCGAGGTATCGTGGTTGGCGAGCAGCGCCTCGGCGGTGCGGGCCGTCGAATCGGCGGCCACCGCAAAGCCGGTCAGGAAGGTCTTGATCGACTCGGCCTGCGTCTCGGCCAGCCCGCCGACCACTTCGTCGGCCTGCGCCAAGTCCTGGGCGCGATTGCTGGTGACGACGTAGTAAAGCGATGCGCCGATCGCGACCGTGAAAATGGCGGCGGCGGCAAGAATGATTGAGCCCCGAAGCTTGAGCGACGGCAGCTTGAATTTGGTCTTGGCGGGCATGGAGGGGTCGTAGTCCTTCTGGAGTGTCGACGAACTGAAATGCGTCCTGCGTCTCAGCAGCGATGACAGCATGGCAGCGTTAACATCGCGTCAAACCGCGATGCTTCCAGGGGGTGAGACATCGGTCTTCTTGCTCGTGGCGCCATCGCCAAACGGCGGTCCCGCCTTCGCGGCGATGACCCGTTCGGCAAGGCTGAAGAGGGCTTCAGCTGCTCCCGGCAACCCAGCGGCGCAACGACGCTCGGAGTCATTCCCGCGAAAGCGGGAACCTCTGTTTTCTTGCAAGTTGCGCGAAATAGCGCCGTCAGGCGGCCCGGGAGCGGCGTCCGCCGGCGCCGGTATCGACGGTGAAGATCTCGGCAATGCCGTCGACTTCGCCAGCCTGCGCCTCGGTCTGCTCGATCGCGGCGTTGATCTCCTCGACCAGCGCCGCATTGTGCTGCGTCATCTCGTCGAGCTGCCGCACCGCCGCGTTGACCTCGTCGATCGAGCCCGCCTGCTGCCGGCTGTCATCGGCGATCGCCGCCATCAGCGCGTTGGAGCGCCGTGCCGCTGCCAGCATGGCTTCGAGCTTGTCCGCCGCCTCGGCCACCAGCTTGGTGCCGCCCTTGACCTCGGTGCCTGACTGCTCGATCAGCACTTTGACTTCGCTCGAAGCCTGCGCCGCCGATTGCGCCAGCCGCCGCACCTCGACCGCCACCACGGCAAAGCCCTTGCCGGCCTCACCGGCGCGTGCCGCCTCAACCGACGCGTTGAGCGCCAGCAGGTTGGTCTGGAAGGCGATGTCGTCGATCATCCCGATGATGTTGGAAATCTTGGCCGACGACTGGGTGATCCGCTCCATCGCCACGTTGGCCTGCTGCATTACCTCGCCGCCGGCTTCGGCAGTGCGGCTGACCTCTTCGGCCACATGGCGCGCATCCTCGGCCTTTTCGGCATTGGCGCGCACCGTATCGGCGAGCAGCGTCATCGCCGCGCTGGTCTCTTCGATCGTCGCGGCCTGCCGGGTCGTCCGCTCCGAGAGGTCGTTGGCGCCCGACAGGATCTCGCCCGTCGCCGTCTTCAGCGAACGCGAGGTCTGCTTCAGCGTCAGCACGATGTGGCTGAGCTTTTCCGCCACCTCGTTGGTGTCGTCGCGCAACTGGCCCAGCGCGCCCTCATAGCCGCCTTCGATGCGGTGCGTCAGGTCGGTATCGGCGAGCGCCGCCAGCGCCGCGCCGGTATCGCCGATGATCCGCTCGACCGTCTCGACCAGCGTGTTGACGCTGCCGGCCAGCCGGTTCAGTTCCTCGTCGGCAAAGCGTGTCGCTACCCGGCGCGAGAAATCGCCAGAAGTCGCGGCATCCACCACGTCGCCAAAGCTCTGCTGCAACGTCTGCATCATCTCGGCCCGTTCGGCCCGGCGCTGCTCCAGCGCCAGCCGCTCGTCCTCGGTCAGTTCCTCTACCTTCAGAGCGTTGGCGCGGAACACTTCGATGTTGCGCGCCATCTCACCGATCTCGTTGCGGAGCCCGGTATAGGGGATTGCTGTTTCGAGATCGCCGGCCGCCACCAGTCGCATGCTCCTCGACAGCATCGGCACCGGCCGCATCAGCCGCGACGCGGCGAACACCGAGAGCGCCCCGATCACCAGCACCGCCACAGCGCCGACCAGCGCCAGCAATTGCAGGCCGTCATTTGCCGTCGCATCGATCTCGGCTTTCGGGATGCCGACATAGATGAGCCCGATCACCTCGTTATTGAGGTTCTGGATCGGCCGGTAGATGGCGTAGTAGGAAACCCCAAGCACGTTGGCTTCGCCCTGGTAGGTCCCCCCGGCGACCACCACCGGATACGCTGCCCCGTCGCGCGCCAGCGCTGTGTCGAGGATGCGCTCGCCCTTTTCGTCGACGATGGTGGTCGACTTGCGGGTGAACTCCTGCGTCTCCGCGTCGAACACGAACAGCGTCGCCGTGTCGCCGGTCACCCGGCCGATCGTATCGATCAGGTCGTGGTTGCGGAATTTCGGCATCGCCTTGGCTTCGATCTTTTCGAGCTCGCCTGCCTCGTTCCAGAAAATGTCTGAGTTTGGCAGGTTCACCTCGAGGATCGCCGCCGCGGTCCTCAGATCCGCTGCGAGCCGCTGATTGGCGCTGTCGCCGGTGTTGGCGGCGAGCATGGTCCACACCGCGAACAGCACGGCGGCGATGGCCACGGTGACCGCGAGAAACACCATTGCCGAGATCGTCGTGGTGAGCGTCAGCCCACCCTTGGTCTGCGAAGTGGTTGTGGCCATTCTAGCCCCCATGTCGCCGCGGCTTTCGTGCCCGGCATCCCCGCTCATCCCTGCCGCTGACGATAGGGAAGCTTCCTTAATCGCCGGTTGACCCAGCCGCCCGAGCCCGAACCAGGCGCCGAGCCCAGCGAGCAGTACCAGCAGGGCGCTGATCCCGCCGATCCAGTTGAGCCGAACCCCTGCCTCGGCAATGCGCTGCTCCAGCACCTGCCGAATGTCGGCGCCGGAGGACTGGCCGAGTGCCAGCGCCGCATCCTGGAACGCGTCATGCGCCGCATCGAGCCCAGCCCAGTCATAGGCGGCGCGCGCCTTGGCATCCGGAATCGCCGCAATCCCCGCCGCCACCCGGTCGGCGAGTGCCGTCGCCGCAGCGCTGTAGGCAGTGCCTTCGCGTGTCGTGCCGCCTTCTGCGGTCGCGGCACGGAACTCCGCCAGCACCTCCTGCAACCGTGCCACCTCGGCCGGCTCCACGCTCACGGCGTAGCGCGTTGCCTGCATCAGCGCCGGTGACAATGGCGCGGCATTGGCCGCCTGCGGCACTTCGATCAGTCGCGCCGCAGACGGATCACCCGCGAGGCCCGAACTGTCGTGGATGCGCCGCACCAGCATCGCCGCAGCGTTGCGCGCCGCCGCTGGATGCACCCCGCCACCGAGTTCGGCCTTCAGCATGTCGTAGGCGCGCGACAACGAAGCCGTGCCGAACTGGGCATCGCCGGTGCGCGCTGCCTCTGCGAACGCGGGGTCCGTGGCCGGCACCGCACCGTCCCGCGCCAACCCCACCAGTTCCGGCAGCACCAGCCCGGCATAGCGCAGGCCATCGGCTTCGCGCCGCGCCGCATCGATCTCGCCGCTCGTCAGTCCCCCCAGATAGAGCCCGCCGCACAACGGCAGGGCACCGATGAGCGTGGCGGCAATGATCCGGGTGAGCTTGCGCATGACTGTCCCTTCCGGACGCTTCGCGAGGCCTTTATCGCGAACTAGAACTCGGCCCAGTCCTTGTCGATCGCGGCATTGCCGCGGCTGAGATACGATTTGGCCGCGGTGCGCACCTTGTCCTGCAGCGCCCGGATGCCCTTAGCAGGGGCCTCGGCCGCCCGCACCGGTGCCGACTGCGCCTCGACGCGGAACACCTCGACAATGCGGTCGAGTTCCGTAGCCTGCGCTTCGGTCTGCTCGATCGCCGCGTTGGTTTCTTCGACCAGCGCCGCGTTGTGCTGGGTCATCTCGTCCATGGTGCGGACCGCGGCGTTCACTTCCTCGATCGCCGAGGCCTGCTCCTGGCTGGCACGCGCGATCGAATCCATCAGCTCGTTCGACGAGCGCGCCGCCACCAGCATGGCTTCGAGCTTGGCAGCGGCTTCCGCCACCAGCTTCGAGCCGCCGCGCACCTCGGTGCCCGACTGCTCGATCAACGCCTTTACTTCACTCGATGCACCGGCCGCCGACTGCGCCAGGCGCCGCACTTCGACGGCCACGACGGCAAAACCCTTGCCGGCGTCGCCAGCCCGCGCCGCCTCGACCGAGGCGTTGAGCGCCAGCAGGTTGGTCTGGAAAGCGATGTCGTCGATCATCCCGATGATGTTGGAGATCTTGCCCGACGAGGCAGTGATCCGCTCCATCGCCTCGGTCGCCTGATGCATCACCTGTCCGCCATCCTCGGCGGTGCGGGTTACCGTCGCCGCGACATTCGAAGCGTCCTTGGCCCGCTCGGCATTGGCCAGCACCGTGCCCGACAGCTGCTCCATCGCCGCCGAGGTTTCTTCGATGGTCGCCGCCTGTTTGGTGGTGCGTTCACTCAGGTCATTGGCACCCGAAAGGATCTCACCCGTCGCCGTCTTCAGCGATCGGGAGGTGCCCCTGAGCTGCCCGACGATCTCGGTCAGCCGCTCGGCCACCGCATTGGTATCGTCCTTCAACCGCGCGAAGGCGCCGCCATACTGGCCGTTCACCCGCTGCGTCAGGTCGGTCTGCGCCAGTGCCGACAGCACGTCACCGGTCTCGACCAGCCCGCGATCCACCGTTGCCACCAGCTCGTTCACCCCATGCGCCAGGGCGTTCAGTTCCTCATCCGGGAACTCCGCTTCGACGCGCTTGGTGAAATCGCCCGAGATCGCCGCATCGACCACTTCGCCGAACGCCTTCTGCAACTCCTGCATCATCGCGGTGCGCTCGACCCGGCGCTGCACCGAAGCCGTCCGTTCGCCTTCGGTCATCTCGGTGACCTTCAGCGCGTTCTCCTTGAACACCTGCACCGCCTTGGCCATGTCGCCGATCTCGTCGCTTCGACCGGCGCCCTTCACTTCGGTGTCGAGCTTGCCTTCAGCCAGTGCCCCCATCGTTTCGGTCAACCGGCTGATCGGCTTCGAAATGCTGCGCGAGAACAGGAAGCCCACTACGGCAGCCAGCGCCAGCAGGCCCGCGCCGATCGCCAGCATGGTGTTTCTGAGCTGCGCCACCGGCGCGAACGCCTCGTCTTCGGCAATCGTGGTGACCATTGCCCAGGTAGTGCCGTTGAACTCGACCGGCGTGGCATTGGCCAGCATCCGCGTGCCGCGATAGTCCGTTGTAACGCCGTTGCTGGTTTCACCAGCCAGCGCTGCCTCGACCACCGGATTATCGTAGACGGCGGTCAGCGTGTCGTCGCCTTCGGAGAACACCGAATCCGAACGCAGCAGCTTGTCGGCGCCGACGTAAAAACTCTCGCCGGTCTGGCCGAGCTGCGTGTTGTCCTGCAGCATCTGGTTGATCGGGGCGACCGGCATCTGGATCGCCATTACCCCCATCAGCTTGCCGCGCACGTCGATCACCGGGGTGGCGATGAAGCTCGCGGACGAGCCGGCGATCGCATAGAGCGAGGCATCCTCATAGGCCACCTGCCCGCGCTCGGTCAGCGCCAGCGCCTTGCGGTACACCCGTCCGAGCCCGCTGTCGGCCATGTCGCCGCCCTCGGCGAAGTTCGACGTGAAATCGTCGTTCTTCATCACCGAGTAGACGAGGTTCCCCGCCGTATCGAACATGTAGAAATCACGGTAGCCGCGCAGTTCCAGCTGCCGGCGGAACGTCGCCTGCACCTTGTCGTGCGTGGTGTCGTAGTTGGTCCGGCCCTTGTCGTTGATGTCGAGCAGTTGCCGCTGCCCCGCCGGGTGCGGATTGTTGGTGATGAACGCTTCGCGCAGCACCACGATCGGATCGCCAGGCGGCGTGGCTTTGGCGAAGCTCTTCCAGGCAATGGCAAAATCGCGCACCGCGTTCACCGCGCTGTCGGTTGCCGCACTGTTCACCAGGTCCGCTTCGATGGTCTTGAGATAGGTGGTGAACTTGTCGGCATGGCTCGAGGCCACCGTCTGCATCTGCCGCGCGCTCATGTCGGCGACAATGCCCGAGCCGATGATATAGCTTCCGAGCCCAACACCGACGCTGACCAGCAGCGCCGAGCCGACCATTGCCAATGGCAGCTTCTGGGCAATCTTGAATTTCGGAAGCCAACCCATGCCTAACTCTCCCCCCGAGTATTTGGCCTCATCTGGGGGAGCGGCAGTCCTGCCGCGGCAAAGAACGGAAGCATCCTGCTTCCGTTGTTCACGCCGCCTCATCCCCCAAGGCCCGTGCACAACGCCGCGAAGACTAGGCACCGCGCCTTAATTTCTGATTACGGAATGTCGCGTAGGGCGGTCAGCATTTGCAGGGGACTGGCGCAGTGTGCAGCGACAAGAAGAGGCGGCTGATTAGTGCGCTCTTCTTTGCTGACCGTTTGGCATCACTGCGTCTCCAGCAAAAAGGCCGCCCGGAGGCGGCCTGGTGGCATAAGCGGGAGTTGATGTGCTTACGACAGCACGCCGATCACCGCCTCGATGCGCTTCTTCATGGTCGAGGCGTCGAACGGCTTGATGATGTAGTTGTTGACCCCCGACGAGATCGCTTCCTTCACCTGCTCCTTGTCGGAGCGGCCGGTGGCCATGATGAACGGCATGCCCTGCGTCTTGGGGTGCTTGCGGATGACGCGCAGCAGCGTCAGTCCGTCGATATCGTCCATGTTCCAGTCGGAGATGATCAGGTCGACACTGCTCTTTTCGAGCTTGCCGAGCGCATCGCGCCCCGACTTGGCCTCGACGATATTGGTGAAACCCAGCTGGGTGAGGATGTATTTGCAGATGCCCCGCATGGACTGCTGGTCATCGACGATCATCACACTGACTGCACTTGCCTTCGGCATCGTTACGCTGCGCCTTCTAGCTGCCCGAAATACGCCCGGGTCGCGTATCGTAAAACCCTAGGGGCATTCCGTTACCAAACCTTCAATCCGGACCCGCGTTATGCTGCGGATTTGAGCCGCGTGAGCGCCGCTGCCAGCCGGGCCGCGATACCCTCGACCGGGGCCTGTTCGATCACCGCGCCCTCTTCGAACGCCACCCGCGGCATGCCGTAGACCAGCGCCGAAGCCTGGCTCTGCCCCACGGTATAGGCGCCCGCTTCCCGCATCAGCTTCAGCCCGCGCGCCCCGTCGCGACCCATGCCGGTGAGGATAGCACCTACCGCCATCCCGCCAACGGTCTTGGCCACCGACTCGAACAATACGTCGACGCTCGGCCGGTGCCCCGACATCAGTTCGTCCTGCGTCACCCGGCACTTGAGCTGGCCGGAACTGCGCTCCACCCTCAGATGGAAGTCGCCGCGCGCCACATAGGCGTGGCCCGGCAACAGCGGCATGCGGTCCTCGGCCTCCACCACTTTGAGTTCGGTCAGTTCGTCGAGCCGCCCGGCGAAGCGGCTGGTGAATCCGGCCGGCATGTGCTGCGCGATGACGATCGGCGGGCAATCGGGCGGCATCTGGCTCAGCACCACGCGGATCGCCTCGACCCCGCCGGTCGATGCCCCGATGGCAATCAGCGCCCCGTTCGGCGCCGCAGCGGTCCGCACCGGCACATTGGCCGTCGGCGCCTTCAGGGCGCGCCCCTTCACGTCGGAATGGGCCGCCGCCCGCACTTTCTGGCGGAGGTTCTCCCCGAACGCATCGAGCCCGCCGGACAGCGTCGCATTGGGCTTGGCAACGAAATCCACCGCCCCCAGTTCGAGCGCCAGCAGCGTCTCGCTCGCCCCCTTGGTGGTCAGCGTCGAAACCATCACCACCGGCAATGGGTGCAGCCGCATCAGCTTGTCGAGAAACTGCAGCCCGTTCATGTTGGGCATCTCGATATCGAGCGTCACCACGTCGGGGTTGAGGTCCTTGACCTTGGACCGCGCATCGATCGGGTCCTCGGCCGTGCCGACGACGATAATGTCGCCGTCCTTGCCCAGCGTGCGGCTCAGCACCTCGCGAATGAGTGCGGAATCATCGACGACCAGCACCTTGATGCTCATGCTGCGTCCCTCGTCTTGTGCTGTGCGCGTGCCTGGTAGATGGTCTTGCCGACCAGCCGGAAATTGGCGCCGCCGGCGCCCAGGTTCTCGGAGTGCCCGATATAGAGGAAGCCGTCCGGCACGAGGATCGCGCCCAGCCGCGCAAACAGTTCGCCCTGCGTCTTCTTGTCGAAATAGATTGCAACGTTCCGGCAGAATACCGCGTCGAACGGCCCCTTCATCGGCCAGGGGTTGTGCATCAGGTTGAGCGGCTTGAAGGCGATCAGCTCGCGCACCGCCATCGGAATCTGTACCTGTCCGGCGCCGGCGCGATCGAACAGCGAAGCGCGCTCCCTCGACAGCCCGTTAAGCTCGGCTTCCGGGTAAACGCCACCCGCCGCCTTCGCCACCACATTGGTGTCGATGTCGGTGGCAAGGATGCGGAAGTCCCAGCGTTTGAGCTCGGGGAATGCCGCGAGCAGGCTCAGCGCGATGGTATAGGGCTCCTGCCCGGTCGAGCAACCAGCCGACCAGATCCGGAGCTTCGGTCGCCCATTGGCGCCCATCCGCGGCCGCTGCGCCATCAGTTGGCGCACATAGGTCTCGAGATGATCGAAATGATGATCTTCGCGCCAGAACCGCGTCAGGTTGGTGGTCAGCGCGTTGATGAATTCCTGCGCATCGGCGGGCGTCCCCTGCCGTTCGAGATAATCGAGATAGGCGTCGAACGAGTTGAGCCGCAGCGTGCGGACGAGCTTGCCCAGGCGCGACACCACCAGGGTGCGCTTGGCCTCCGACAGCGAGATTCCGGCTTCCTGATAGACGCGTGCCTTGACCCGATTGAACTCGCGGTCACTGAGGGCAAATTCGCCCTGATCCATACTGCCCCCTGTTGGCCCATTCTAGGCCGAACGTCTGCGCGCCGGGAGTTGCAGGGCTTTCGCTGCTTCCGAGCCGACCGCAGCCACGCTGCCGTCTAGCCGGGCGATGGCCCCGCTGCCCTCATCCAGTGCACCGGCAATCATGTCCGTCTCATTGCTTAGATTCTCTAAATGTCCGCCGAGGCCGGAGAGAATCTTTTTGAGCGATGCCGCCTGCTCGACCGAGGCGCTGGCCTCCCGCCGCGAGGTGCCGACCAGCGATTTGATCTCGCGCGCCGCCTTCTGCGTCGCCTGCGCCAGGGTGCGTACTTCGGCTGCCACCACCGCAAACCCGGCGCCCTTTTCGCCGGCCCGCGCCGCCTCCACCGCCGCATTGAGGGCGAGCAGGTTGGTGCGGAAGCTCACATCCTCGATGCTCGTGACCATCCTGTCGATCTCGGCCGTGGTGCTCTCCACCCCGCCGACCGACGCGCTGGTGCGCTGCACGGCGAGCGCCGCATCGGCCGCCAGCGCCACTGCCTGCCGCTCCAGCGTGCGCACCGACTGCGCCTTGGCGCGCCCCTTCTCGATGGCGCTCGAGGCGACTCTGAGCCCGACGCGGCTCTGGTCGGCGAGTTCGGCGAGACTGGTAACGCTGGCCCGGTAGCGGTCGATGGCGCGCAGGATTGCTTCCATCTTGGCCTCGAGATGGGCCCGTGCCAGCAGCGCTTCCTCGCGCTCGACCAGGATCGCGTTGAGGTCCTGCTCGAACTTCCGCAGTTCAGGCGCCATCGCCCCGGCGCCCATCAGCAGCAGCGCATCGATCTCTTCGCCGCGCAGCAGCTGGCCGATCGCCTTTACCGATTTGTCGAACTGCTCCAGCGCCCCGCCCAGTGCTTTCAGCGCCGGCGAGTGCTGCATCCCCCAGTCATCGAAGCGGAACCCGGTACGGCCATTGGAGAGCGCCGCGATAAATGCATCGAAATCGTCATCGGCGATGTGGTAGCCGGCCGGAGTGAACTCGATGATCGAGCGTCCCCCTCCCAGCTCGCGCCGTTCCGCCACGTAGCGGCGATCGCCCACGGTGACGATGCTCTCCTCCGCCATATCCTCGAGCAGCACGCTGCCACCCAGCACGTCGGAGATCAGCCCGCCCTCTTCGGCTTTCGGTTCGGCCAGCACCAGACCGTTGCTGACGCCGAGGATCTCGCCATCGCCATCGACCAGCGCCGCCGGCTGCCTGAGGCTGCCGAACGCCGCCTTGAAGTTGTAGGCCCGATCGAGCCGGGTGCAGAGGCTCTGCACAATAGCTTCGAGGCTGGTCGCCTCGTCGGCTCGTACCCCGACCGCCTGACCGATCGTGCTCAGGCGCGCGGCGAACGCCCGGTCGGCGCGCCACCCCACGATGAACGCGCCGGTCATCGCCGCGCCCGCGGCGATGATCGCCACCGCTGCGCTCCAGGGCCCGACGCCGAACAGCAGTACGGCGCCGACCGCGACCAGCGCGGCAGCGAGCCAGCATAGATTAGCGATGAGCGCTATGCGCAAGCGCCGCACGAATCACCGAGCCCCGACGGGCCTCCCCAGGCCCTCGCCGCGACCCTAAAACCGGAATGGTTAATCAAACCTATACTTGAGAGGGGTAGCGTAAGAACTTGGTAATGATGCGTGGGCTCCCCCCTCCCACCAGCGTTTCGGCTGGTCCCCCCTCCCCCGCAGGCGGGAGAGGGTGTCCCGACTGATGCTTCAGAGCTCCCGGAACGCACAGTCAGCGGCCCTCTCCCGCTTGCGGGGGAGGGGGGACCACGCGAAAGCGTGGTGGGAGGGGGGTTCCCCACGCACGATGCTTCGAGTTTCGAACGATCTCAGAACAGCTCGATATCGTCGACCACCGGCTTGGTGATGACGCTGCGACGGCTTGCCGCCACCGCCAGTTCTTCCTTGGCGATCGAAGCGTTGGCGGTATTGTCGAGCCGCTTGATGAAAGCGCGGCCGGAATATGGCTTGAACATCACTCGGCGCGCATAGCTGCCGCCGAGATCCTCCTTGGCCATCTCGTAGCCTTCGTTGGCGAGAAACTCGCGCACGAACTCGATGTTCTTGAGCCCGATATCGTCGAGCGCCCCGTTGATCTTGCCGCCGCCGAACACCTTGATCTCGAGGTTGGCCTTGCGGCCGGTGCCGCGCGTCAGCACCTTGTTGATCAGTTGTTCCATGGAAAAGGCGCCGTAGCGCGCCGAGGCGCCGTAGCGATCCGCCGCCGAGGCCGACTGCTCGGCCAGCAGGAAGTGGTTCATCCCGCCGACATTGGCGACGCGGTCGCGGACGCAGGCCGAAACACAGCTGCCGAGCACGGTCGAGAAGGTCAGGTCCACCTCGTTCGACACCAGGCAATCACCCTGATGTACGGTCGTCACCACACCACGATCGAACTCGGGCGGCAGTGAACTCGACATGACCATAGTAACGTTGGATCCGAGATAGAGTGGCATGTCATCGTTACCGGCAATTCGTTAGTGAAGCGCTAACCAAAAGCTTCGGGTCCACCCTGACACCGGCGCATTCGCAAGGAGCCATTCAGGAATCCGCGCTAGGGTCCGCTGGCACTACGGGGGTTTTCTCTACATGTCTCTGCAAAGGCTCGCCCGCGAGCTCGATGAAACCGCGCGCCAGACCGCCGGTATGGTGGAAGGTGTGACGCAGGCCCTCGAACTCCTCGCCGACAAGTCGATCGCCGCCGACGAAGCGCGCCGCGAGGCTGCCCGCATCATCATCAACGCCCTGCAGGGCCAGGACCGTATCGAGCAGCGCTGCCAGAACATGGCGCTGGCCGTGCGCCAGTTCGCCCTCCTGCCCCCCGACGCGCCGCAGTCGGTCTATGACGAAATCTGGTCGAGCCTGGTGCTCGACGAACTCCGCGTCCCGGCGCTCTCGGGCAGCGCCAGCTTTGGCGTGCACGGCGAAGCCGAGCTGTTCTAGCTGAGCCCAATCCCGAAGCAGGCGGCCCCGTCTCTCTCGGCAAAGACTCAAACCACCTTGGCCCGCACCTTGTAGCGCGGCTGATCCCACGCCCTGGTCCGCATCACCTCGCCGACCCTCTCGGCCGCCCGGTGCACGTCGGCGAAACTGAGATAGAGCGGCGTCAGCCCGAAGCGCAGGATATCGGGTTCGCGGAAATCCCCGATCACGCCGCGCTCGATCAGCGCCTGCATCACCGCATAAGCCTCGGGATGCCGCAGCGACACCTGTGTGCCGCGTCGCGCCGCATCTGTCGGTGTCGCCAGCTGCAGTTCCGGCGCCCGCTGTTTCACCTCACCGGTGAACAACTCGAACAGCAGATCCGCCTTGGCCCTGAGCGCCCCGAGATTGACCCCGTCGAACGCGTCGAGCGCCGCGTCGAGCGCCGACATCGACAGTACCGGTGGCGTGCCGACGCGCATTGCCCCAATCCCGCCTGCCGGCCGATAGGCTTCGGCAAAGCTGAACGGCGCGGCATGTCCGAGCCAGCCGGTCAGCGGCTGGCGCAATCCCTCGAAATGTCGTGGCGCGGCGTAGACGAAGGCCGGCGCCCCTGGTCCGCCATTCAGATACTTGTAGCCGCAGCCCACCGCGAAATCGGCATCCGCTCCGCTAAGGTCGACCGGGAACGCCCCGGCCGAATGGCAGAGATCCCAGATGGTCAGCGCACCATACCGGTGCGCCGCCGCCGTCAGCCCGGCCATGTCAAGCTTCGCCCCGGTGCGGTAATTCACCTCGGTCAGCAGCAGCACGGCAACGTCGTCACCGAGCGCTGCCTCGATCTCGGCGGCCTCAACCAGCCGCAGCTCATGCCCCTGCCCCATGAGCTCGGCGACACCCGCCGCGATATAGCCGTCGGTGGGGAAGTTCCCCCGCTCCGAGACGATCACCTTACGCCCGGGCCGGAGCCGCAGTGCCGCCACCAGCACCTTGAACAGGTTCACCGAGGTCGAGTCGGCCACCATCACCGTCTTGGGCGCCGCCCCGATCAGCCTTGCGATCCGATCCCCCACCCGCCCCGGCAGGTCGATCCAGTCATGCGTGTTCCAGCTGCGGATCAGCCCCTCACCCCATTGCGTGGCGACGACCTCGGCCATCCGTCCCTTCACGGCGCGCGGCAGCGCTCCGAGCGAATTGCCATCGAGGTAGATGATGCCGGGAGGCAGGTCGAACAGCGCGCGGGTGCGAGCGAAGGGGTCGGCGGCGTCGAGAGCGGTGATGTCGGTCATGGGGTGATCAATAGCCGCCGGCACGCCGGGCGCAAGCATGTCGGTACAGGGCGTGTGGCCCCACCCCACCCAGCTCCGCTAAGCGGCTTTGCCGCCAAGCTTCGCTGCCCTCCCCCTTGTGGGGAGGGGTAGCGGAGCTCGGCGAAGCCGTAGCGAAGCTAGGGTGGGGGAGGCCACAGCCGCGATGCTTCCACCCGTCACTCCGCCGCCACCGCCTCATCCGCGTGCCGGTGGATCGCTCCCATCACCTTGCGGCTCATCGCTTCATAACTGCGATCATTGGCGAAGCCATCGACGATCCTGAACTCGTGCATGACGAGGATGCGGTCGGCCAGCGCCACCATTTCCGGCAGCTCCGACGAGATCAGCAGGATCGCCAGCCCGTCATCGGCCAGCTTGCCGATCAGTTCGTGGATATAGGCCTTGGTCTTGATGTCGATGCCGACCGTCGGTTCGTCGATGATCAAGAGGTCGACCTTCGCCGCCAGCCACTTGGCCAGCGACACCTTCTGCTGGTTTCCGCCCGAGAGGTTCCCCACCGCCTGCTCGAGGCTCGGCGTGCGGATCTCCAACTGCCGCGCAAACGGCTCCGCCGCCTTCCGCTCTCCGGCTGCCGTCTGGAAGCCGAGGAATTTTGCCAGCCGATCCCAGATGGTCATCGCCACGTTGAAGCGGATCGGGTGCAGCAGCACCACGCCCTCATACTTCCGGTCTTCGCTGAGGTAGCCGATGCGGTGCCGCTTCAGCGCCTCCTCGACCGAGCGGATCACCGCCGGCTTGCCGTCGATCGACAGGCTGCCACCGGTTACTTTGTCCTTGCCGACCAGCGCCCGCGCCAGTTCGGTTCGCCCAGCGCCAACAAGGCCATAGAGTCCGAGGATTTCGCCGCGCCGCACGGTGAACGAGATGTCGCGATGTCCCGCCACCGTGGCGACGCCCTGCGCCTCGAGCTTGATCGCACCGGTCGCCGCCTTGGGCGGCCGCACCACGGCAGTGCGCTCGGCCCGTCCGATCATCGCCTCGATCAGCCGGCCGCGCGTCATGTTGGCCATCGGCTCGCCGACCAGCGTGGTTTCGCCGTCGCGCAGCACCGTCACCCGGTCCGAGATCGCCAGCACTTCCTCGAGCTTGTGCGAGACAAAAAGGATCGCTGCCCCCTGCGCCTTAAGCCGCTTGATCAGCGCGAACAGAGCTTCGGCCTCCTCGCCGGTCAGCGAGGCGGTGGGCTCGTCGAGCAGCAGCACCTTCGCCTCATGGCTCAGCGCCTTGGCGATCTCCACCATCTGCATCTGCGCGACGCTGAGGTGTCGGACCTCGGTGCGCGTATCGACCGTGAGCCCGATCATCTGGAGGTATTTCTTCGCCTCGGCATTGGCCCTGGCGTAATCCACTAGTCCGGCCCGCCGCGGCAGGTTCTCGAGCAGGATGTTCTCGGCCACCGAGAAGCGCGGGATCAGGTTGCGCTCCTGGTGTACCGCCGAGATCCCGAGCCGGATCGCATCGCGCGGACTGTTGAGCGTAATCTCCTGCCCGTCGAGAAGCAGCCGCCCGCCATCCGGCCGATGCACCCCGGTGATGATCTTGATCAGCGTCGATTTTCCGGCGCCGTTCTCCCCCATCAGCGCATGCACTTCGCCTGATTTGAGCTCCAGCGACGCGTCCTGCAGCGCCCTGACGCCCGGAAACGACTTGCTGGCCTTGTCGACGGTCAGCGCCATCAGCTCTCTCCCACCCTGACGGCGCGGTAGCGGTTGAACCACACCGCCGCGAGGATCAGCGCTCCGAGCAGGAACTGCACCCAGTAGGGGTCGACCTTCACCAGCACCATGGCGTTCTGGATCAGCCCGATCAGCACCACCGCGAGCAACGTTCCGACGATCGAGATGGCCCCGCCGGCAAGGCTGGCGCCGCCAATGATCGGCGCGGCGAACGAGATCACCAGCCAGTCCGAGCCGATGGTCGGCTGCGCCGAGCCGAGTTGCGCTACGGCGAGAATGCCCGCCACCGCCGCCAGCAGCCCCGACAGCACATGCGCCGAGATGATCGCCCGGGGCACCGAGACGCCGCTCAATTGCGCCGCCGGGGCGTTGCCGCCCACCGCCAGCATGTGCCGACCCGGCACGGCGCGTGAAAAGAACAGCGCCAGGATGACCGTCACCAGCAGCGGCACGATCAGCAGCAGCGGGAACAGCCCGAGCCGGCCATTGCCGAACGCCACGAAGTCGGCCGGCAGGTTGTAGAACGGTACCGCCTTGGTGATCCCGAGGTTGATGCCGGCGAACGCCGACGCGGTCGCCAGCGTGACGATGAAGCCGTTGATCCCGGTCTTCACCGTCAGCCAGCCATTGACGAAGCCGGCTGCACCACCCGCCGCGACGCCGATGGCAATGGCCGGCAGCGTCGGCACCCCCAGCGCATCCATCAGCCCGCCGGTGATCACCGCCACCAGCCCACCCAGTGCGCCGACCGAGAGGTTCATCTGCCCGACGCCCAGCATCACCATCTGGGAGTAAGCGACCAGCAGCGAGACGCAGATCGAGCGCAGCAGCACGAACAGGTTGAACTCGGAAAGGAAGGCCGGCGCGCTCAGCGCCAGCGCGATACCGCCGGCGATGATGCCGATGAGGATTCCCGACCATTGCAGGCGAAAGAAGCTGCCCATCACGCCCGCCTCGCCTGCTCGCGCGCCACATAGGTCGCCCGTCCACGCTCGATCAGGATCGCCGCCAGGAGGAACGCCCCGAGGAACAGCGGCAGCCAGAAATTGCCGATCTCCAGCACCAGCAGCCCCGAGCGGATGGTCGACACCAGCAGCGCTCCGAGGATGGTGCCCACCACCGAAACGATGCCGCCCGACAGCGCCGTGCCACCGATCACCGGCGCGAGGAAGCTCGGCAGCAGCCAGTCGTCGCCCGCCACCGCCGGCATCGCCGCCGCCAGCCGCGAGGTCAGCATCAGCGCCGCTGCTGCCGCGAGGGCACCCGACAGCGCATGCACGAACACGATGGTGCGGTCGACCGGAATGCCGCTCATCTCGGCGGCCCGCGCATTGGCGCCGACCGCGAGGATCTGCCGGCCCAACGTCGAATGCTTGAACAGCAGGTAGAGCGCCAGCCCGATCCCGATCGCCACCACGGCGAGGCTGGGGATCGCCGGCAGGCTGCCGATCGCCGGGCCGACGGCGCTCTTGCCGAAGGCGCCGAACTCCGGCGGCAACCCATTGAGCGGCACTGCCTTGGTGAGGATCAGCATGCCGCCCGAGAACAGGCTGGCGCTCGCGAGCGTCACCACGAAGCTGTTGACCCCGGTCTTGACGATGGCAAAGCCGTTGAGCCAGCCGAGCAACGCGCCGAGCCCCAGTGTGCCGGCAATCGCTACCGGGATCGGCAGCCCCAGCACCTGCATCAGGTAGCCCGAGAACATCACCGCGCAGACGCCGATCGCCCCGACCGACAGGTTCATCCCACCGGTCGCCAGCACCACCATCTGGGCAAAGCCGACAACGATATCGACGGCCACCGAGCGCAGCAGCGAGTTGAGGTTGAACTTCGACAGGAACCCTGGCGCGAGGTTGGCGAACACCGCCCACAGCACCACGAGGATCAGGAACAGCCCGACCTGCGTCGAGCCGCGGAGCAGGAACGAACTGATCGTTCGGCGGGGTGCCGGGTCCATGGCCGAGGCTGACCTCGGACGAGGCTCGGCGTCAAGCGCAGAGGTCATAGCGGGGTACTCTAGAGGCACAGCCTTTCATTCGGGCCTTCTCCCCTTGTGGGAGAAGGTGCCCGAAGGGCGGATGAGGGGTCTCTCTCCGCGCACACAATCGCTCGTCGCTTCGCTCCGATCGCGCAACCCAAGGGGTTGCGTACCCCTCATCCGGCGCTGCGCCACCTTCTCCCACAAGGGGAGAAGGCAACTCGCACCGCCGGTGGATCTTCCGCTTAGGGGCAGCTCAAAAACTTGTCCTTGAAGCTCGCCTGCAGCTCTCCGGTCAGCTTCTTGAGATCGTCCTTGTAGCTTTCGAGATTGGCCGAGCTGATCAGCAGCGTGCCGGAGTCGATGAACTTGGCCGTCTGCGGCGTGGTGATGAACGGCGCATCCGCCTTCACCGTGCAGCCCTCAGCAAGCAGGTCCACCGCATAGGCGCCGATATAGCCCTGGCCATAGGGGTTCTGCGCCATGGTGCCGGCGACGAACCCGTCCTTGATGCCGTCGAGCACGATCTTGTCGTCATCGATACCGATCAGCTTGATCTTCTTGTCGCCGAGATTCTTCAGCGCCGTGGCGGCGACGACCGACGAGATATAGCCGGTGGCGATCATGCCGCCGATCTGGTCCTTCTGCGCGGCGAGCAACGCGTTGATCTTCTGGTCGCCCTGCTCCTGGTTGTCGGTATCGCCAAGCGTCTGCAGCAGCGTCACTGCGCCATTGGTCTCGGCCACCGCCTTTTCCACCGCCTGAACGCGCAGCGTGGTGTTGGGGTCGACCAAGAGGCCCGCGAGGTGTACCACCGCGCCCTTGCCGCCCATCGCCTCGATCAGCGCCTTGGTGCCCAGATAGGCCGAAGCGTAGACGTCGGTCGCCATGCAGAACGCCGTATCGGTCGGGTCCTGCGCGCAGCCGCCCAGCGCCACCGCCGGAATGTCGTTGGCCTTGAGTTCGGCGATCGTCGAGTTGACGCCCACCGCATCGCCGGGGAAGTAGCCGAAGCCGGCATAGCCCTGCGCCGCGAGGCTCTCGAACAGCTCGGTCTGCAGTTCCAGCTTCCATTCGGCCGGCACTTTGTACTCGACCGAGGCAATGCCGAAATCCTTCTGCGCATCCGCCGCCGCCTGTTCCCAGGGCGCGAAGTACGGGTGCGGACCGCCCGGCACCAGGGCGATCTTGTTGTCCGACGCCATGGCGGCAAGCGGCGACAACGCCACGCCCAAGGCGAGACCCACGGCGAGCGCGCCGCGCATACGGGTAACCTGCATGATCTTCTCCCTTTGTCGGTGGATGCCTCCCGATCCTCCCCGGGCAACATACACGCTGGCCAAGGCGTAACACTAACGCATATCGCATGCAATATTCTTTTCATTGACATTCGTCCCACCTTTGCTGTTATGGCGTCGCCTGCAAGAGCGGCAGGACCATCCGGTTGTCGCGCTTTCTGCCGAAAGCGTTTTGGGGGGAGCGGCGCGTGGACGACCTTGATGGCAGGCGCCCCGACCGAACGCGCCTCCGCCCCGAACTGCGAGAGATGCTCGAAGCGGCCGAGCGGGCCGGCGCCCTCAGCAACGACCAACTCGGTGTCGCCAAGGCCCGCGCTGCCTCCGAGGTCGGTCTCGCTGGCCACTGGGACGAGAAAGACGAGCTGCCGCCGCCGCTCACCTTCACCCTCGGCGAACCAGCCATCCGCTGTCGCCTCTATCGCGGCGGCAAGCTCGGCGGCACCGTGCTGTTTCTGCACGGGGGTGGCTGGGTGGTGGGCAGCCTCGACACGCACGACGGCGCCGCCCGTGCCATCGCCCTGGCCGCCGGCTGCAACCTGCTTTCGGTCGAATACCGCAAGGCCCCGGAGCACCGGTTCCCCGCCGGCCTCGACGATGCCGAGATGGTGCTGCGCTGGGTGATCGCCGAGGGCGCTGGTCTGGGGCTGCGCGATCGCATCGTCGTCGCCGGTGATAGCGCCGGTGCCAACATCGCCACCGCTTTGGCGCTCCGGGCCCGCGACCACGGCATCCACCTCTCCGGCCAGATGCTGATCTATCCCGCCACCGACCTCGCGCACGAAACCGCCAGCACGGCGGCATTTGGGCACGGCTTCTTTCTCTCCCGCGCCACGCTGCGCTGGTACATCGCCAACTACCTCTCCGGCGCCGACCCAACCCACCCGGAAGCGTCCCCGCTGCTCGCCCCCGATCTCAGCGGCCTCTGCCCCACCCTCCTCGTCACCGCCGACCACGACCCGCTGCGCGACGAAGGCCGCGCCTATGCCGCTCGCCTCGCCGCAGCCGGCAACGCCGTGACGTTCGAGGAATGGCCCGGCACCACCCACGGCTTCATGATCATGGCCGGGGTGACGCCGGCGGCGCGGGAGCTGCTTGGCGTGATGGGAAGCTGGGCGAGGCGAGTGTGGGGCTGAGGCAGTCGCGGAAGCTTGGTCGGCTCGCACCCCTCATCTGAGCGTTCAGTCGGGCTCCTTCTCCCGCTTGCGGGGGAAGGTCGCCGACTGCACCATCGGCACCACATACGACTTTAGTATTGCCCTTTCCTCATACTTTGGTCTAATACCTGCCGATCCTGCCTTGACGCTGGATACCCCCCCGCCGAAGGTGCCGGCCGAAAGCGGGCATCCCCGCTATAGGGACGAGGAACCTTCATGGCACCAGTAACCATCAACAAGGCCGGCAAGCATTATGGCGGCTTCGAAGCGCTGAAGGGCGTTTCGGTCGACATCTCCGACGGCGAGTTCGTCGTGCTCGTTGGCCCCTCGGGCTGCGGCAAGTCCACCCTGCTGCGCATGATCGCCGGCCTCGAGGAAATCACCTCGGGCGAGATCGGCATCGGCAATCGCGTGGTCAACGACCTGCCGCCCAAGGAACGCGACATCGCCATGGTGTTCCAGAACTATGCGCTCTACCCGCATATGACGGTGGCGCAGAACATGGGCTTCTCGCTGAAACTCAAGGGCGTGCCGAAGCCGGAAATCAAGGCCAAGGTCGATCGCGCCGCGCAGATCCTCGGCCTCGAAAAACTGCTCGACCGCCAGCCGCGCCAGCTCTCGGGCGGTCAGCGCCAGCGTGTCGCCATGGGGCGCGCCATCGTGCGCGATCCGCAGGTCTTCCTGTTCGACGAGCCGCTGTCCAACCTCGACGCCAAGCTGCGTGTGCAGATGCGTTCCGAGATCAAGGAACTGCACCAGCGCCTCAAGACCACCACCATCTACGTGACGCACGATCAGGTGGAAGCCATGACCATGGCCGACAAGATCGTGGTGATGCGCGATGGCATCATCGAGCAGATGGGCACTCCGCTCGATCTCTATGATCGTCCGCTCAACACCTTCGTTGCCGGCTTCATCGGCTCGCCGTCGATGAACTTCATCAACGGCTCGGCCGCCGATGGCGGTTTCAAGACCACCGACGGCATCCTGCTGCCGGCCGTCAATGTCCCGGCCAGCGCCGCCGTCTACGGCATCCGTCCCGAGCACCTGCATATCGATCCGAACGGCATCGAGATCGAAGTCGTAGTGCTGGAGCCGACCGGTTCGGAGACCCAGGTCATCGGCCGCCTCGGCACCCAGTCGATCAACGGCATCTTCCGCGAGCGCATCACCGCGCAGCCGGGTTCCAAGATCAAGGTGGCGCCGGACCTCAGCGTCGTCCACCTGTTCGACAAGGACGGCAAGCGCGTCAACTAAGCGCCGATGCTGAAATACATGAGGCCGCCGTGGGAAACCACGGCGGCCTTTTTGTGTCTGGTGGCTGCGGCTCCACCCCACCCAGCTCCGCCAGGCCGCTGACGCGGCCGGCTGCGCTACCCTCCCCATCAAGGGGAGGGAGACACGACTGCAGGCTTCGGCTCTATCGTCTCCCTCCCCCTCGGGGCGACATCTTGTCGTCCCCATGGGAGGGTAGCGCAGCTAGGCGAAGCCGTAGCGAAGCTGGGTGGGGGGTGGCCCCACGCATCAGTGCCGAAGCTAGTGCCCCCGCGGCCCGATCAGCCGCGACCGTAGCGCATTCGAGATATTGTCGAACACGAACACCACCATCAGGATCAACAGCACCATATAGGCCACCTTGTCCCAATCCGAATTGGTGCCCATCGCTTCGAGCAGCTTGAGGCCGATGCCGCCGGCGCCCACCGCACCGATCACCGTCGCCGAGCGGGTATTGCTCTCCCAGAAGTACAGCGACTGTGAGATGAACACCGGCAACACCTGCGGCACGACGCCGAAGCGGTTGACCACGCTCGCCGACGCCCCCACCGACTTGACGCCTTCGCGCTGCCGGTCGTCGACATTCTCCAGCGCCTCGGCATAGACCTTTCCGAGCGCCCCGGCATCGGTGAAGAAGATCGCCGCGATCCCCGGGATCGGCCCGGGGCCGAAGCCGCGGGTGAAGAACAGCGCCCAGATCAGCATGTCGATCGAGCGCAGGAAATCGAACGTCCGCTTCATCAGCCAGTTCACCGGCCGCGAGCGCGTGATGTTGCGCGCCGCGATGAAGGCCAGCGGGAAAGCGAACAGCGTCGCCAGAAGCGTGCCGACGAACGCCATCACCAGCGTCTGCAGCAGTTTGGACAGGATATCGCCGTGCTGCCACACGCCATTGCTGAGAAAATCCTTCACCGCCGTATCAACGTTCGAACGCTGGGGATCGATGCGGTCCGGGCTGAACATCAGCTGGATCACTTCGAGCGGGTTGCGCCCCCAATAGGCCGAGCGCGTATCGAACCAGAAGTTGGACCAGCCGAGGAAACGGCGCTGCACGTAGACCTGGTTGGTCCTGACCTCGGCCTGCCCGGCAAAGCCGTAGTCGACGATCACCTTGCTGCCATCCTGCTGCACCGCGCGGGGCGCATCAGCCGGGGCAGTGACGCTGTCCGCACCGATGGTAATCTGGTGCGGCGTGCCGCCGACATAGGCGACCACCGCCGTAGGCGTCACCTCGAGCCGGTCAGCCGCGCCACCGAAGGTCACGGTCATCGAACCGTCCTCATGCGGCGTCAGCCAGTCGATCTTGGCATCGGCGGGATACTGGCCGCGGCTCGACCAGATCGCGCCCACCTTGCCGTCGGCGAACTTCAGCCGCGGCTGCGCTCGCCAGGAATACCAATCCTGCAGATACAGCGCCGCGCGGTCCCATTTGCCGTTCTCGAAGGCCGGGCCGACATTGAAGAAGGCATAGCAGAAGCCGAGATAGAGCACCGTGACGACAAGCCCGATGAGCAGCGCCCAGCGCTGCCACCACGGCTTGTGCAGCACTGCGGCATGGGTGGCTTTCAGGCGCGCGCGGTCCGCCGCGTCGATGGTCAGCACGTCCGACATCACGCCGCTCCCCGTCCAAATTCGAAGGCCTGTTTGCCCACCAGTCGGCGCCTGAGCCAGCTTGAGAACTGGTCGACGGCGATGATGGTGACGAGCAGCAGGATGATGATGGCGTAGGTCTTGGCGGCATGGTTGTTGCCGATCGACAGGCGGAACGCCTCGCCGATGCCGCCACCGCCCACCGCGCCGATAATGGTCGAGGCGCGAACGTTGATCTCGGTGCGCAGCAGGGTGTAGCTGACGAAATTGGGCAGCACCTGCGGCAGCATGCCGTAGCGCACGCGCTCGAGCCAGGTGGCGCCCACCGCCCGCAGCCCCTCGTCGGGCTTCATGTCGGCATTCTCCACCACCTCGAAGAACAGCTTGCCGAGCGCCCCGATGGTGTGGAGCGATACCGCAAAGATCGCCGCGATCGGTCCGATCGAGAGGATCGCGGTGAGCAGGCCCGCGATGACGATTTCCGGGAAAGCGCGGAGAATTTCCATGATCCGCCGCACCACGAAGCGCACCACGCCGGCACCCACGAGGTTCGTCGCCGCGAAAAAGCAGAGGCAGAACGCGATACCGCCGCCGATGATGGTGGAGACGATGGCGATGTTCACCGTGACGACCAGCTCGTAGATGAAATGCGGCACGTAGAGCGTCTCGGTGAAATACATCCGCTGCGAGGTGAAATCGTATTTCATCGAGCCATCGGCATAGGGCGACGGCAGGTCGAACATGGCCCGGAAGATCTCCAGCGGATCGTTCGGCACGAAGCTGCGCAGGAAATCGAACAGGTAGGGCAGCCGCTCGAAGAACTTGCCCGAGTTCGCCGCGTTGGCGAAGTTGAGCGACACGGCGAGCACGATGGCGAACACCACCAGCGCGATGATGGAATAAACGCGCCGGGTGCGGATCTGCTGGCGGTAGTGACCGAGGACGGTCCTGGTCGCGTCGCTGATGCCGGCTGCTGGATCGTGCGCGATATGCGCCATGCCGTGCTCCTGATGTCGAAACGGCGGCACCTGAGGGGTGCCGCCGTCTGCAGTCATTGAGTGTTGAATCAGTCGCCGATCACGGACTTACGGGCGGCTACGATGGTGTCGTAGAAGGCCGGCTCGACCTTCACATAGGCGGTGTTCTCGCCGCCGGTGAAGCCCTGGAAGCAGGCGAGGTCCTTGGTCGGCAGTTCGAGGAAGAACGCCTCGATCTTGTCCTTGAGCTCGGCCGGGATCTTGCTGGAGACCATCAGCGGGCCGTTCGGAATCTGCGGCGAGCGCCACAGCTCGACGATATCGTCGGTGTCGAGGATGCCCTTCTCGACCATGGTGTGGAGGTTACCCGTGGTATAGCCCTCGGCCCATTCGCCGACGCCCGAACCGAAGGTGGTGCCGGCATCCCAGGTACCGTCGAGCACGCCGAGAACCAGGTTCTCATGGCCGCCGCCGAAGCCGGTCTCGCCGAAGAACTCGGCCACCGGAGCGCCGATATCGGCCGGCAGCGAGACGTTCGGCACCAGATAGCCCGAGGTCGAATCCGGGTCGGCGAAGCCGAGCTTCTTGCCCTTGAGGTCGGCGAGCTTGGTGAAGCCCTTGTCCTTGCGGGCGACCAGCAGCGAGTAGTAGCCGGTCGAGCCGTCGGCGCCGGCCGTGGTCAGGATCGGGTCGACCGCTGCCGGGTCCTGCAGCGCGATGGCGGCGTAGGACGAAGCGCCCATCGAGGCGATGTCGATGGTGCCGCCGAGCAGGCCCTGGATGACGCCGTTATAGTCGGGCGACGGGAAAATCTGCACGTCCGGCACGCCGGTCGCGACCTTCAGGCCTTCGGCGACGCATTCGGTCTTGCGGATCTGGTCGGCTTCGTTCTCCGAACCATCGAGACCGATGCGGAGGACCGAGACATCCTGCGCGAACGCAGTGCTGGTCATGGTGAGGGCGAGGGTCGCCATCAGGACGTTACGGATCGCGGACATGGATGTCTCCTTTGGTGACGCGATGGGCTTTCCGCCACCTGCCGCGCCGCGCGAGCAGGCGGCTGACCGGCAGGAGCGGAAACTCGGAAATCTCAGTTGGGGAGGCCGGCCGAAGCGAGCGGGGCCTCGAGGGCACCCGCCGGCAGCTCGGCGTGCTTCTTCTTTTTCCTCTTCGGAACGATGGCCTCGAGGCTGGTCGAGGTCATCTCCTCGGAGAAGGCTTCTTCGAGGCCGTCGGCGCCGTAGAGCTCACGCGCCACCTCGGTGGTCAGCTGCTCGGGCGTGCCGTCGAACACCACACGGCCGGCCGCCATGCCGATGATCCGCTCGCAATAGGCGCGGGCGGTATCGAGGGTGTGGAGGTTGGTGATCACGGTGATCCCCTGCCCCTCGTTGATCGCCTGCAGCGAATCCATGACGATCTTGGCGTTGCGCGGGTCGAGCGAGGCGATCGGCTCGTCGGCGAGGATCACCTTGGGCTCCTGCATCAGGGCCCGGGCGATGGCGACGCGCTGCTGCTGGCCGCCCGACAGCGTCTGCGCCCACTGGCTGGCGGTCTGGGCGATATCGAGCCGCTCCAGCGCCTTGAGCGCCATCAACTGCTCGTCTTCCGAAAAGATCTGTAGGAGGCTCATGATGGTGTTGCGGCGGTTGAGCCGGCCGAGCATCACATTGGTGATGACGTCGAGGCGCGGCACCAAGTTGAACTGCTGGAAGATCATGGCGCAGTCGCGCTGCCAGTCGCGCAGGCCCTGGCCGCGCAGCGCCGACACGGCAACACCATCGAACTCGACGTTGCCTTCGCTGACGTCGATCAGCCGGTTGATCATCCTGAGCAGGGTCGATTTGCCGGCGCCGGAACGGCCGATGACGCCGACCATCTGCCCGGTGGGGATTTCGAGGTTGACGTTCTCGACCGCCACCTTGGCGCCGAAGCGACGTGTAACCTGAGAAATCTTGAGCATACGCGGGCACCCCGTCCAATCGACGGGGCCAACTCCTAAGGCGGCTAGACGAAGCGTCGATGAAGGTTGGGTGACGTCTTGATGACAGTGGAAAAGCGGTTGTCGTAGGGGTCTAACCCACTCTGCGATCACGCCTTTCCATCACAGGGTCATTCCCGCGAAAGCGGGAAGCGGAGCTTGCGGCACGCCCCAGAACAGAGATTCCCGTTTTCGCGGGAATGACACCAGGTGGGGATACGAGCCTCTACTCGTATTTCTCGAGGAAGGCTTCGATCTCCAGCGCGCGGAAATCCGGCAGCGCCTGGTGCAGTTTCTCGTGGCTCCAGTCCCACCAGCCGAGCGCCAGCAGCCGGTCGGCAATCGCGCCAGGAAAGCGCTGGCGGATCGGTTTGGCTGGCACGCCCACCGCGATGGCGAAGTCGGCGACATCCTTGGTGACCACCGCATTGGAGCCAATGATCGCCCCATGCCCGACCTTGACGTCAGGCATGATCACCGCGCCATGGCCGATCCAGGTATCGTGCCCGATCTCGATGCCGTGCTCGGCCCGCCACTCGAAGAACGCCGCATCGTCCTCTTCGCCCTCGAAGTACCAGCTCGAGCGGTAGGTGAAGTGATGCAGCGAGGCCCGCTGCATCGGATGCTTGCTGGCATAAATCCGGACGTTCGCCGCGATGTTGGCGAACTTGCCGATCTCGGCATACGCCACCTGCGTGCCATCGACGAGATAGGAATAGTCCCCCAGCGTCGAGCGGTTGACATGGCAGTTGGCGCCGACCTCGGTGTACCTGCCGAGCACGGAGTCGTGCACCTCGGCGCTTGGATGGACGACCGGGGTTTCCGAGAGCTTCATGCGGCTTTCCTTGCAGCGAACAGCGTGACATCGACGATGCGGTCGGCCACCTGGGACCGAACCTCTTCGTCGTGGAAGATGCCGAGCAGCGCCACGCCGGCCTGCTTCTTTTCGGCGATCATCTCGACCACCACCGCCCGGTTGGTGGCATCGAGCGACGCTGTCGGCTCGTCGAGCAGCAGCACCGGATGCGGAGTGATGAAGCCGCGCGCGATGTTCACCCGCTGCTGCTCGCCGCCCGAGAACGTCGCCGGCGGCAGCGACCACAGCCGCTCCGGCAGGTTGAGCCGCGCCAGCAGCTCGCGCGCCTTGGCCGTCGCCTCGTCGCGCGCAATGCCACGGCTCACCAGCGGCTCCGCCACCACATCAACCGTCGTCACCCGCGGCACGGTGCGGAGGAACTGGCTGACATAGCCGATGGTGTCGCGGCGCAGGTCGAGCACGGTACGCGGGCTGGCGGTCGCCAGATCGACCGACCGGCCATGATGGATCAGCGAGATCGCGCCGGCATCGACGCCATAGTTGCCGTAGACCATCTTGAGCAGGCTGGATTTACCAGCGCCCGAGGGCCCACCTAGCACCACGCACTCGCCGGCATTGACCGCAAAACCAACGCCCGAGACGACTGGCAGCACGATGCCATCGCGCAGGTGCATGGTGAAGGATTTGGCGACGTCTGAGACTGAGAGGAGAGGGGTCATTGATTTGCTCCGAGATCGTGCCGAGCACCCCTCATCCGGCGCTTCGCGCCATCTTCTCCCCGACGGGGAGAAGAATACGCGGCAGCCAGATCGGGGCACGCTTTCCCTTCCCCCGTCGGGGAGAGGGTGGATCGGCCGAAGGCCGAGACGGGTGAGGGGTTGGTGCGCGCGGTTTTCACCATCACACCTGCAAAATCGAGCTGACGAGCAACTGCGTATACGGCTCGCGCGGATCGTCGAGCACCCGGTCGGTGAGGCCCTGCTCGATCACGTGCCCATCCTTCATCACCATCATCCGGTGCGACAGCAGCCGCGCCACCGCCAGGTCGTGCGTGACGATGATGGCCGAGAGCCCGAGATCGGCGACCAGGCCGCGGATCAGGTCGAGCAGGCGCGCCTGCACCGACACGTCGAGTCCGCCGGTCGGCTCGTCCATGAACACCAGCCGGGGATGGGTCACCAGGTTGCGGGCGATCTGCAGCCGCTGCCGCATGCCGCCGGAAAAGGCGCGCGGTTCGTCATCGACGCGGTCTTCTGCGATCTCGACACGGCCGAGCCATTCGATGGCAGTGGAGCGGATCCGACCATAGTGCCGGTCGCCCACCGCCATCATCCGCTCGCCTACATTGGCGCCGGCCGACACCGTCATGCGCAGGCCATCTGCCGGGTTCTGGTGCACAAAACCCCAGTCGGTGCGCATCAGAAAGCGCCGCTCGGCTTCGCTGAGGTCATAGAGATTGCGCCACACCTCGTCGCGCATCCGATACTCGGCAAGACCGGAGGTCGGTTCCAGCCGGGTCGAGAGGCAGTTGAGCAGCGTCGTCTTGCCCGAGCCGGATTCCCCGACAATGGCCAGCACTTCGCCCGGCCACAGCTCGAACGACACATCGGCGCAACCCATCCGGCTGCCGTAGAATTTCGAAAGCCGATCAACTCGCAGCAGCGGTTCGTTGGTTGCCGTGCTCATTCTGCTGCCTCCAGGGCGTGACCGGCGAGCTTGCCGCGGTGGCCGTGCTCGCGGCGATCCTCGCAATTGTCGGTGTCGGAACAGACGAACATGTGCCCGCCCTTGTCATCGAGGATCACCTCGTCGAGATAGACCCCGGTGGCGCCGCACAGCGCGCACGGCTCCTCGAAATGCTGGATCTCGAATGGATGGTCCTCGAAATCGAGGCTCACCACTTCGGTATAGGGCGGCACCGCATAGATGCGCTTCTCGCGCCCGGCGCCGAACAGCTGCAGCGCTTCCGACATGTGCATTTTGGGGTTGTCGAATTTCGGCGTCGGCGAGGGATCCATCACGTACCGGCCCTCGACCTTCACCGGATAGGCGTAGGTCGTGGCGATGCGGCCATGCTTGGCGATGTCCTCGTAGAGCTTCACATGCATCAGCCCGTATTCCTCGAGCGCATGCATCTTCCGCGTTTCGGTTTCGCGCGGCTCGAGGAAACGCAGCGGCTCGGGGATCGGCACCTGGTAGACCAGCACCTGCCCCTCGGTGAGCTTGGCTTCCGGGATCCGGTGGCGCGTCTGGATGATCGTCGCTTCCTCGGTGTGGGTGGTCACCGCCACCTCCGCGACCTTGGCGAAGAAGGCGCGGATCGATACCGCATTGGTGGTGTCGTCGGCCCCCTGGTCGATGACCTTCAGCACATCTGAAGGACCGATGATCGCCGCGGTGACCTGCACGCCGCCGGTGCCCCAGCCATAAGGCATCGGCATTTCGCGGCTGGCGAACGGCACCTGGTAGCCGGGGATGGCGATGCCCTTGAGAATAGCCCGGCGGATCATCCGCTTGGTCTGCTCGTCGAGATAAGCGAAGTTGTATTTGGCGATGTTCATTCTGCCGCCTCCGGATAGGCTTCCGCTTCGTCCACTGCGTCATGCTCCGCCCGCATCTCGCGCAGCAGCCCGAGCTCGCCCTGGAAATCGACATAGTGCGGCAGCTTCAGGTGCTCGACGAAGCCGGTCGACTGCACATTGTCGGAATGCGAGATGACGAATTCCTCATCCTGCGCCGGGTGGTTCACATCCTCACCAAGCTCTGCGGCGCGCAGCGATCGATCGACCAGCGACATCGCCATGGCCTTGCGCTCGGCCTGCCCGAACACCAGCCCATAGCCGCGGGTGAACTGCGGCGGCACCTTGGCATTGCCCTTGAACTTGTTGACCATCTGGCACTCGGTGACCCGGATGCGCCCGAGGTTCACCGCAAAGCCCAGCTCCGGGATATCGAGCTCCACCTCGACCTCGCCGATGCGGATTTCGCCGACGAACGGGTGCGAACGGCCATAGCCGCGCTGCGTCGAGTAACCGAGCGCCAGGAGGAACCCCTCGTCGCCGCGGGCCAGCGCCTGCAGCCGCCGATCGCGGTTGAGCGGGAACTCGAGGGGTTCGCGGGTGAGGTCGCCGATCTCATCCTGTACTTCCGAGACGTCGGGCTCGATCAGCCCCTGGTGGTCGAGCAGGTCAGTGACGCGCGGCGCTTGCTCGTCTTCGCTGGACCGAGCGATCGCTTCGTCCACCGCGGCGCCATCGGCAATAGCCGGGTCGAGCAGCCGGTGCGTGTAGTCGAATGTCGGGCCGAGCAGCTGCCCGCCGGGCAGATCCTTGAACGTCGCCGAGACGCGCCGCTCGATCTTCATCGCCGCTGTGTCGATCGGCTTCGAATAGCCGAAACGCGGCAGCGTGGTGCGATAGGCCCGCACCAGGAAGATCGCCTCGATCAGGTCGCCGCGCGACTGGATGATGGCGAGCGCCGCCAGCTCGCGGTCGTAGAGCGAGCCTTCGCCCATGGCGCGATCGACCGCGAGGCCGAGCTGCTCGATGATCTGGTCGAGACGCAGCGCCGGCACCGAGCGATCGCCGCGGCGGCGATCGGCGAGCAGCCGGTGGGCATTGGCAATGGCGGCCTCGCCGCCCTTTACGGCAACATACATGGCTCAAGCCTCCGAAATGCGGGTGGTGCGCGGCAGGCCGACCACCGTGCCGTCACGCACCAGCAGCAGGTCGACACCCCTGGGGAAACGGGCGCGGTTCTCCGCCCATTGGTCGATGAAATCGCCACCGGGCAGCGGCAGCGCGGTGGTCAGCTGATCCTTGATGCCGGGGCCCTTTAGGGTCACCGCGCGCGTCTCCGACCCGCTGGCCAGCACCACGGTGGTCGAGCGGTCCGGATACTCGTCGGTCCCCTGCCCGAAACTATCGAGCCCCGGCAGCAGCGCTGCGTCGCTGACCAGCGCGAACGCCGCTTCGCCGATCTCTTCGGTGATCGGTGCGCCACAATGGAACGCCAGCCACTGCGTCACGGCTTTGTTCGCGGCGAGCACCGGGTCGAGCCATACCAGCGTGTCGTGGTCGCACAGCGTCAGCGCCACGGCGCCGAGCTCCGGCGTCAACAGCGCCGGCGGCAGCGCATCGGACGCGATGGACTGTACCGAGCCCGGACGGGCCAGCGCCTCCATCACGGCGCGGAACACGTTCTGTGCCCCCAGCACCAGGTCGGCGAAGCCGCCTTCGATCGTTGTGTCCATCAATCGTCTCCCCGGACCATGGTGAAGAAGTCGACCTTGGTGGCCGCCGTCTCATCGCGGAGTTTTGCGTCCGCCGCCGCCTGCTCGTCGCGCAGCGGCCGCAGCACCAGCCGCTCCACCGCTTCGCCATCGCGCTGCAGCAGCGCATCGAACAGCGCCGACTGCACCGCCTTGTCGCCGTCGCGGCCGAGGCAATAGGCGTGCCCGACCTCGCCGCTTTCGAGCCGCACCGTGGCGCGGGTGACCGTCGCCTCGCCGAGGTTGAAGGCATTGCCGCCGCCACCGGCGCGACCGCGCACCATCACCAGTCCGGTCTCCGGGCCGCGCACCTTGTGGTAGGCGGGCTTGTCGGACCACGCGGCCCAGAGCTCGCCGAGCCGCTTCGGCGTCGCGTGGCTCAGCACCGCCATCGCCTCCTGCCGCGGGTTATTCTGAGGCATTTCGGACATTGCCGCTTCGCTCCAACTTGTATAGTAAAATAGACAAGTAATGTCGTTTCGCCCCGCTATAGGCCGACCGTGTGAAGATGCAATGACAATCTTGAGCCGTACCGAAATCGCCCCGGCCGGAGGCGTCGCCCTGTGGCGCCAGATCGCCGACGCCATCCGCCTCGACATTGTCGGTGGCAAGCTCGAAAGCGGCGACAAGCTGGACGGCGAGCTGAGCCTCGCCGAACGCTTCGGCGTCAACCGCCACACCGTACGCCGCGCCCTCGCCGTGCTGGAGGAGGAAGGCGTGCTGCGCGCCGAGCACGGCCGCGGCACCTTCGTTGCCGAGGCGCGCCGCCTCAGTTACCCGATCGGCCGCCGCACCCGCTTCTCCGAAGGCCTTGCCGGCCAGGTGCGGCAGCGCAGCGCCGAGCTGCTGTCATCGAAGATCGAGCGCGCCACGCCGCGACTGGCCGAGGCGCTGGCGGTCAGACCCGGCACCCGGTTGCTGCGCCAGGAAACCGTGTCCTTCGCCGACGGCCGCCCCCTCGCCCGCGCCACCGGCTGGTTCCCCGAGGTCCGCTTCACCGGCATCGACCGCGCCTATGTCGAGACCGGCTCGATCACCGAGGCGCTGAAGCGCTACGGCGTCGACGACTATTCGCGCGGCACCACCCGCATTTCGGCCCGCCACGCCACCGTCGAGGAAGCCCAGGCGCTGAAACTGGCGCCGGGAGCCGTGGTGCTGGTGTCTGACGCCGTGGATCTCGATGCGGATGGGGTGCCGATCCACGCCATGCTGACGCGGTTTCCGGCCGATCGGATGGAGTTGGTGGTTTAGTCTTACCGACAAATGGAGGGGGAAATGGAAGCCAATGCCGATCACAACGGTCACCGCGTAACCCACCGGCACCGCCTGCACTGGTTCGAACGAACGCTGGCCGTGCTGACGACGCTATCGGCTGTGGGGATCCTGCTGCTGGAGGTCGGGCGGAGCCTGGTGCTCTGGCCTTAGAGTTGGGCCCCCACCCCACCCAGCTCCGCTAGGCCGCTGACGCGGCCAGCTACGCTACCCTCCCCATCAAGGGGAGGGAGACGATAGAACCGAAGCTAACAGTCGGGTCTCCCTCCCCCTTGTGGGGAGGGTAGCGCAGCTCGGGCCAAAGGCCCGTAGCGAAGCTGGGTGGGGGTTGCCCCACGCGCTACCGCCCCAGACTGATCCCCGCCTCCTTGAGCATGCGATCCACATCCACCGTCAGCCCCGATGCGATCGAAGCATTGGCGGCAATCCCCGTGAGGATCGACCATGCCCCTTCCTTATGCGTCGAGGCGCGGTTGTAGCGATCCGGCTCCATGCTCTCGGGCTCGAACAGATAGCCCAGCATCACCGGGTCGGCGCCGCCATGGTCGCCGTGCCCGGCCCACACCTCCACCGCCTCCGGCCGGCCGCCGGCCAGATGCAGCGTGGTGGTCATGGCGTCTTCCTGCGCCTTGTCGCGCACCCCGCCGAACACCCCGTGCACTTCGACATGCCGATGCGTCAGCTCGCCCTTGGTGCCGTGGAACTTGATCTCCAGCCCTTCCCATGGGCTGTAGGCGCACAGCGTATAGTTGAGGAACACGTCGTTGGCGTATTTCACCTGCACCTGCATGGTGTCTTCGATGGTGATGTCGTCGGCGAACACGCACTTGTCGCGCAGGTATCCGTCATCATCCTCGGCATCGAGATAGAGCTCGCGCAGCGCCGGATCGCCACTGAGGTCGAGCCGGTAGTCACATTTGTCGAATACCGGGCAGGTGTGGCAGCGCTCGCCGTGCGCGCCGAGCCCGAGCTCTTCCGCCATCTGAGGCGTGTAGAACACCCGCTTGCCATTGGCGCTCACGGTCTTGGGGGTAGAGGCGACCCACCAGTTCATCAGGTCGAAATGGTGGGTGGATTTGTGCACCAGCAGGCCACCGGATTTCTCCTTGTAGCGGTGCCAGCGGCGGAAATAATCGGCGCCGTGCACCCGGTCGAGATACCAGCGGAAATCCACCGCGGTGATCTCGCCGATGACGCCACTCAGCAACAGGTCTTTGAGCTGGGTGCGGGCCGGCGTGTAGCGATAGTTGAAGGTGACGGTGAGCCGCTTGCCGCTCTGCTGCTGCGCCTCGAGCACGGCGCGGAGCTTCTGCAAATCCACCGTCATCGGCTTTTCGGTCATCACGTTACGGCCGGCCTTCAGCGCCGCGACGATATATTCGTGATGCAGGTAATCCGGCGTCGTGACGATCACCGTATCGGGCTGCTGCTCGGCGATCATCCGCTCGAATTCGGCCGCCTCGTAGGTGGCGATGCCGTTGCCCTTTTTAGGGATCTTGCCGGCCGACAGCGCCAGCCGCGTCTCGTTCACGTCGCACAAGGCGACCAGGTCGTTGCCCTCCGCATGCGTCTCGGTGATCGCCCTGCGGAACATGGCATGGCGCCCGCCGACGCCGACTATCGCGTACTTCACTGGGGGTGTCCTCGTCGGGTGTTATGCCACCCGGGGTCCTCCAGCGGGTCGCCCCGAAATAATTCACCGTCTGGTTACTTAGTCAAGCCGACCTTAAGGGGAGAGGGATGGGGTGGTGCGGTTGAGCCACGAAGGATCCGCGCCCACCGCCGTCATTCCCGCGAAGGCCGGAACCTAGTGGGCTGCTGCAGCGCTGGTGGAGACCGAGAGATCGCACTGGGTCCCCCGCCTTCGCGAGGATGACGCCGGTGCAGAAAGCAGAAGGCCGCCCGGAGGCGGCCTTCTCTCAATCAGTAGGTGGCGCGGCCACCGCTCAGGTCGAACACCGAAGCCGTGGTAAAGCTGTTTTCCTTCGACACCAGCCAGGCCACCATGTTGGCGGCTTCCTCGACTTCGAGGAAGCGGCCGCGCGGAATGCGGCTCAGCATGTAGTCGATGAACTCGGGCTTCAGCTCTTCGAGGATGCGCGTCTTGGCCGTGGCCGGAGTGATGACGTTGATGGCGATGTCGTACTTCGCCACTTCCTTGCCCACCGCCTTGGTCATGCCGATGACGCCGGCCTTGGCCGCGGCATAGGCCGAGGCGTTGGGGTTGCCTTCCTTGCCGGCGATCGAGGCGATGTTGACGATGCGGCCGAAATTGCGGGCCTTCATCCCCGGCAGCACGGCGCGGTTGACGTAGAACGCGCCGTTGAGGTCAATGTCGATGACCCGGCGCCATTCGTCGAGGTCATATTCATCGAGCGGAGCGTTCTTACCGGCGATACCGGCCGAGTGGACCAGGATATCGAGCTTGCCGAGACCCTTCTCGACTTCGGCGACGGCCGCAGCGACCGCATCATAATTGGTGATGTTGACAGCCACGGTCGACGCGGCGGCGCCGAGCTCGGCCTTGGCACTGGCGAGCAGGTCGGCATTCATGTCCCAGAGGCTCACCTTGGCGCCGGAGGCTACCAGGCGCTTGGCAATGGCAAAGCCGATGCCCTGTGCACCGCCGGTGATGACGGCCACCTGGCCGTTCAGATCAATCTGGTTCATGAAACTCTCTCTCGGAGCGTGATCAGCAAAAGTTGCAGACTTTTGCGGTTCGATCGCGCGACAATTGTGACTTAGCTCAGGCGAACGGCTTCAGCAGACCGCGATCAGCTATTTCCATACCGAAGCCCGGCGCGCTACTGACCTTTAGTCGACCGTTCTGTGGCAGGTCTTCTCCGGTGAACAGTTTACCGAAGATCGGCCGGATCGAGCGCCCATCAGGACTGGCCGCCACATACTCGCACAGCGACTGCGCCGGCTGGCTGGCGATGAACTGGTACGAATACGGCCCCGAGCCATGCGGAATGACCGGAATATCGTAAGCCGCCGCCTGCGCCGCGATCTGCAACAGCGCCGTCAGCCCGCCCACCCACATCACGTCGGGCTGCAGCACGTCGATGGTGCGCTCCTCGATCAGCCGGCGGAAACCGTAGCGGGTATATTCGTGCTCGCCGGTGGTCCACTTGATGGTCGGATGCGCCTGCTTCAGCAGCCGGAACCCTTCGATATCGTCGGGGTGCAGCACCTCTTCCCACCAATAGATGTTGAGGTGTTTGGTCTTTTCGGCCAGCCGGATGGCGTAGGGCACGGTCAGCGCCATGTAGCAATCGACCATCAGCGGGAAATCCGGCCCCACCAGTTCGCGTTGAGCGGTGAGATATTCGATGTTCTTCAACAGCCCGTCTTCGCCATCGAAATGGCTATGGGGCAGCGGCACCTTGGCGCCCCAGAAGCCGAGATCCTTCACCGCATCGGGCGCCGGGCCGGTGCAGTAGAAGCTGATCTCGTCGTGGCACTTGCCGCCGATCAGGTTGTAGACCGGCTCGCCGCGCAGCTTGCCGACCAGGTCCCACAGCGCCAGGTCGACCACCGAGATGGTGGCGATGGGCATGCCCTTGCGCCCATAGGGGATCGAGGCGCGGAACATCTGATCCCAGATCTTCGAGGTGTTGCGCGCATCCTCGCCGACGAGGAAGCGGGTGAAGTGGTTGGCCACCAGCCAGGCCGCCGGCGGGCCGCCAAAGCCGGTGGCAACACCGGTGACGCCGGCCTCGCTCTCGATCTCGACGACGATCGAGCCCATCACCCCGATGCCCCAGGATTGGCGCGATGCCTTGTACTGCTGATAGCCCGACATCGGGTTGGCGATCAGCGTATCGATCAGCCAGTGGCCGCGGCCCTGCTGGAAATAATCGCCGCCATCGCCCTCGCTCTCAACGAGCGAAACGCGCACGGCCTTGATGGTGAAGTCGGACATGGAGAGCGGCCGTTCGATATCAGGAGAGATGGAAGACCTGCTTGAGCTCGACGACATGCGGCGTGCCGTCGTCATTGTAGTCCATGATGTCGTCCATGAACTTCCACCAGCGCTTGTTGATCTCGGTCTTGGGCAGATCGGCCATCGTGTGGTCGGCGGTGCGGACCAATGTCGCGAACAGCTCGTTGGTCTCCGGGTCGTGCCAGATCGAATAGTCGGAGACCCCGGCGTCGCGCAGCGCCTGGCTGAGCTCGGGCCAGATCTCATCGTGGCGCTTGGTATATTCGGCAATCTTGCCGGGATGCACCTTCATGCGAAAGGCGATGCGCTCGGACATGGTTGTCTCCTTGCGGTTGTTGCGGTCAGGCGCCCTTGGCCTGCATGACGTCGAGGGTCGAGCGGTGGACGCTCAAGAGATGCGCCTGCATCGCCGCTTCCGCCGCCGTCGCGTCGCGCGCCTCGAGCGCCGCGACAATCACCCGGTGCTCGGCCAGCGAACGCTCCAGCACGTTCGGCGTCTCGGCGGCGATCCGCCGGTACTCCATGCCCAGCACATAGAGCGAGTGCGAAATGGTGACGAGGAAAGTGTTGCCGGTCGCCGCCGCGATGGTTTCGTGAAATTCGGTGTCGGCCAGCCGGAAGCCGAGCGAGTCGTTGGTGAGGTGCACTTGTGCCTCGACCAACCGGTGCAGGCTCGCAATCTGCGCATCGGTGATCCGCTCGGTGGCAAGGCGCGCGATCGAGCCGTCGATCATGTGTCGGCTCTCATAGAGGGACCCGAGATTCTGACTGTCGAGCGTGATCAGGAACTGCAGCGGGCCCAACAGGTCGGAGGCCTCGAGACCGGTGACATAGATGCCGCCACCCTGCCGCATCTTGAGCACGCCGAGGATCTGCAGCCCGCGCAGCGCTTCGCGGAGGCTCGGCCGGCTGACCTGCATATAGGTGGCGAGTTCGCGTTCCGGCGGCAGTTGGTCGCCCGGTTTCAGCGCCTTGGTCCGCACCATTTCCAGCAGGCGCTTGGCCACCTGCTCGGCCACCGAACTGCTGCGTTCGATCGGCGCATAGGACTCAACTGCGATCATCACTCACCCAGGGCGCGATTGCGCAACTGATCCAGACTCACCGCGAGCATCAGGACGACGCCGCGCGTCACATCCTGCCAGAAGCTCGATACGTTGAGCAGGGTCAAGCCATTGTTGAGCGT
>Ga0209902_100390_pt1 | contig 51731 bp, 52 predicted proteins | sample FECB27metaG_FD_188304 | JGI IMG/M metagenome (GOLD analysis project Ga0209902, IMG submission 188304) | Cyanobacterial communities from the Joint Genome Institute, California, USA - FECB-27 (SPAdes) (version 2) | ecosystem: Environmental > Aquatic > Thermal springs > Hot (42-90C) > Microbial mats...
ACGTTGAGCGGCGCGATCACGTCCTGGTTGAAGCGCGCGCATTCCTCGAGCACGGCCTGCGCGGTCTCGAGGCCGGCGTCCTCGAAGCCGGGCAGCCTGGCAATCTCGCCGATGTTGGCCAGGTGCTCGATGTCGAACAGCATGTCCTTGAAGGGGGCGGTGTAGCTCATCTCGATCTTGCTTCTTGCAGCAATTCCAAAGTAGTCGGGAAATACGGCTGGGCCCAACAGAAGGCACCGGCCGGGCGGCAGGAGGCCACTCGGTATGAACCTGAAGGACTAGCCTTGCTTGTCCATCTTTTCGTGTGCATCCACGAGTTGGACCAGCAGTTTCATGAAGACAGCGCGATCTTCTGGGGACAGCGGCTGGATCAACAGCTCCTGAGATCGGTGGATGCTTTCCTGTAGGTCGTTGATCAGTTTCAGGCCGTCCTTGGTGATCACCGAAAGCCTCGAGCGCCGGTCGTCGGGGTTGACGCGCGTTTCGACGAGTCCCTTGTCGCCCAGGCGTTTGAGCACTTCCGCCGTCGTCGTCCGGTCCAGGGAAAGCTCCCTGCCGATGGCCTTCTGATCAAGCCAGGGATTCATCGACAGCGCCGTCAACATGCCGACCTGCAGCGGCGTGATGCTTTCTGACTTGCACAGGTCGAAGAAGAGTGCTTGGCCGATCTGGGTCAAGCGACGAATCAGGAAGCCCGGACGCCGCCACATCACTTCGCGCAGCGGATTGAAAGGCTCGGGGCCAGGGGGCTTGGCCGCTTGCACCTCCGTCACGCTGCCTGTGTTCTTCTTTCGGGCCGGAGAACGCTTCGTCATCATCTCGAGATCGCCAATAGTGTCAGCCGACGAGTGTATCGGCTCCTCCCTGTGCGAATAGAATGCCAATCTGCCTCCGGGCCCGCTACAGCAGGTCGACCTTCAGAAACTCGCCCAGCTGGCGATGAAAGTCTGCCTCGTCTTCCCAGGGGATCATGTGGCCGGCGCCAGGCACCGTGCAATGGGACAAGCCAGGCGCGAGTGCTTCAAGCTCTGCCAAGTCTTCCGCAAGTACCACACCACCTCGACCTGCCGTCATGAGAAGTCCGGGCGTCCGCAACTTGGCAAGGTCGGTGTGGATGTCGTCGCTATGAAAACCGGCATGCGCCTGCACGATGGCTTCCTCGCTGCAGGTATGCAGCCACTCAGCTCGCAGTTGCAGCTGTTCGTCCGTCCAGGTCGGCGCATAGGGCCGAAGTTCTTCTGCCGTGACGCCCTTGATGGCCATCCGAATCGATTCCAGATACCAAGGCAGTGGCACGGGATACGGGCGGCGGCCGGGACCGGAGACTGGGGGGTCCACCAGCAGCAGCCTGTCGATACGTCGGGCGTCGCGCGCAGCCGCCCGAATCGCAACGCGCGCGCCCATCGAATGGCCCAGCAGCGTCACGGAAGACCATGCTTGAACCCCCAACAGCTCGAGCACGTCGGTCACCATGGCATCGAGACTCGCGTCCATGCCGGGCGCGCTCGAGGACAAGCCGCGTCCCCGAAAGTCCAGGACATGGACGTCGAAGTGGCGAGCCAGTCGCTCGGCGACGAAGCCCCAGGTGATCGCGGGGCTCGTGATGCCCGGCAGCAGGAGCATGCGCGGGCCCTGCCCACCATAGCGCAGCAGGTGCAGCCGCACCCCGTTCGCACGTACGTGATAGCCATGAAGAAGGGAACTCATTGCGACTCCGAGCTGTTCCATACACAGTCGCTCTCGCTCCCGGCTGGTGTTGAAGATTGCATCGATGAAAAAAACCTGTCCGTTGCGCCGGGCTTGTGAAACCCGGCGTGGCGCGTATCAAGGCCGCGGCGGTTTTCCCAACCAGCCGCGGATGCGGTTCCAGAGCACGCTCCACATCATTGCCGCCATGGACACGGTGGGCTGCGGCTCGTTGGTCGACACCGCCTGCCCGCCCAGTCTGCGGGTGATCTGTTTTCCAAAGTCCGCCACCATGCGGCGCACGAAATCCTTCACAAGGCCAGAGCGGGAAAATTGCGCGAGCGGCCCCTGCAGCGCGTAGATCATGTCCACGTGCACCCGGGTGTTGTCGACCGACAGCGCCTCGAGCCGATAGCTGATGTCGCCCTGGGTACGCGATTTGCTCAAGCTGTCCTGGCCCGCGCCCCGGAGGACGGCACGCTTGGCTGCGTCGTCACGCTCCAGCCGAGCAGCACCCGCGAAAGCCGCCGACATCGGGCCGAACTTGATGGCGATGGTGCCCTTGACTCTTTCGCCCTCATGCGAGTCGATGGTTGCGCCCGGCAGGCATGAAGCCACGGCGGGCAAGTCGCCCATGAATTCCCACACCCGATCGACCGGATACGGCACGTCGAAATGGACGTCAATCGCGTTGCCCTTCGCCTTGGCCTTGGCCATCGCCACCGGATCGACTTCCGCCATATCCGCAGCAGCGCTCGATGCGGACGCGGCCGACTTGCTGCTCGATGGAGCGGAGTTCGAAGTGGACGGGGAGGCCGATCCGACTGGCGCCACCGCGGCGACACGCGTCATCGCGACCGATCGCGGGGCGGTCAATCGTTGCCGCAGTTGCTCGAACTGTGCGTCGGGGCTGGCCCGCTGCTGCTGCAAGACGTCCAGGATGGCGTCCACAATGCCTTGGTAGCCCGTGCAACGGCACAGGTTCCCGGAGAGCTCAAGACGCACGCACGCCTCATCGGCCTCGGGCAGGCGAAGCACGATGTCGCGCGCCGTGGTAAGCATTCCCGGCGTGCAAAAGCCGCACTGCAGTGCGTGGTGGTGCGTGAACGCCTGCCGCAGCCGTCGCATGACCGCGTCATCTTCATAGCCTTCGATGGTGGTGATTTCACGGCCTTCGCAGGCCACGGCGAAGGTGATGCACGAGCGCGTGGGCTGGCCGTCAACGAGCACCGTGCAGGCGCCGCAGACGCCGTGTTCGCAGCCGAGGTGCGTTCCTGTCAGGTGTAGTTCGTCACGCAGGAAGTCGCCAAGGTGCATTCTCGGCTCGGCCTGCCGGCTGAAGCTGCGGCCGTTCACTTGAATGGAAATGGGGTCCAAGTCTCTTACTCCGCTTGTTTTGGGCCGGCAAAGATGCCGGACTGATCGAGTGCGCGCTCCAGGCAGGCCGTGAAGAGTTTCCGGTCGATGGCGTCGCGTTCGGGGAGTGCCGCATGCACGGCCGCGCGCAATGCCTCGCGTCCCGCCACGACCGTGCCCTTGAGCGCGATCTCCGCGGCCAACGTGTGCAGCAGCAGGGGAGGGCCATCGACGGCTCCCAGCACGATCCGGGCACGCTTTCGCGAGGCATCGAAATAGACCGCCGCACTGGCCTCTGCGAACTCGCCCGGCTTGCGGCAGACCTTGTGGTATCCCCAATGCGTGGTTGGGGTCTGCGAGGGCACCGCGACGGAGACGATGAGTTCATCGGGCTCGAGCACGGTCGTGTAGGCGCCGAGCATGAACGCGTCGGCCTCGGCTGTGCGCCCGCCTCGCGGCGATCTGATTGCTACGCGCGCGCCGAGTGCCGCGAGGGTCACGACCCAGTCGGCCGCAGGATCGGCATGCGCCAGACTGCCGCCGACGGTACCTCGAGTGCGGATCGCGCGATAGGCGATTCCGCGCGCGACCTGGCGCATGGGATGTTCAGCCAGCGGCGCGTGCACGCCGTCCTCGATCTCGGCATGGGTGACGGCAGCACCGATCTCGACCCAGTCGGCTTTGCGGGTTACCGCGCGCAAGCCGGGAATGTGTGCGACGTCGACCACCTGTGCGGGCCGCGCCAGCCTCAGGTTGAGCATCGGTCCGAGCGACTGGCTTCCGCTCATTGCCTTTGCGGCGCCGGCGCCGGCGGCCAGCGTCGCGATTGCCTCATCCACCTCGAGGACGCGCGCGTACGCGAATTTCGGCGCCTTCATCGTGCGTGCTCCTGCTCGCGCCTCGCACCTTCGAGTGCCGTGAGCAGGCGGCGTGGTGTCAACGGCGTCATCAGCACCTCGGCGGCACCTGTGCCCCGCAGGGCATCGTTCACGGCATTGAAGATCACGGCCGGCGGTGCGATCGCGCCGCCTTCGCCCACGCCCTTGGCACCGAATTCGGTGTGCGGTGAAGGTGTCTCGAAGTGTTCTATCCGGATGCGCGGCACTTCCGTGGCGCCCGGCAGGATGTAGTCAGCCAAGGTGGAAGCAAGCGGCTGGCCTTGGTCGTCGTACGGGCTCTCCTCGTACATGGCGGTGCCGATGCCCTGCGCGATGCCGCCGATGGTCTGCCCTTCCACGATCATCGGATTGACCATGGTTCCGCAGTCTTCGACGACGACGTAGTCGAGGATCTCGACTTCGCCGGTTTCGGTGTCGACGGCCACCACCACTGCGTGCGTCGCATAGGTGAAGGTGCCGGTATCAACGTTGGGTTTGTACGCCCGCGACACCTCCAGACCACCGAGATGAACGTTGGCAGGCAGATCCTGCGGCGTGAGGTACCACGCGCCACCGACGTCCGACAGCGGGATCGACTTGTCGCCGGCCACGGCGCGACCTTCGATCAATGCGACGGTCGGCGCATCCACCCCCATGAGGTAGCCCGCGATCGACTGGATGCGGGGCAGGAGTTCCTTGCACGCGACCGAGATGGCCCCTCCTGACATGACCGTGGCGCGCGAGGCGTAGGTGCCCGAGGAGAACGGGGTCAGCGCGGTGTCTCCATGCACCACCCGGATTCTGGCCACCGGGATGCCGAGCACGTCGTTGGCGATCTGCGCGAAGCTGGTCTCCATGCCCTGGCCATGCGAGTGCACGCCGACACGCACTTCGAGTCCGCCGTCAGCGGTCATTCTGACGACTGCCTGGTCGAAGCCGGGTACCACTGGCAGCCCCCAGTTGGCGAACACCGTCGTGCCGTGGGCAGACTGCTCGGTATAGGTGGCCGTGCCGAAGCCGATGAGACGGCCGTCCGGCTCACCGCGCGCCTGGCGCTCGCGTACCGCGTCCAGTCCGATCATCTCCACGGCGCGGCGCAGGCTTGCAGGGAAGTCGCCGCTGTCGAAGTGCTTGTTGGCGACGTTGACATAGGGCATGGCAGCGGCCGGCACGAGATTCTCCATCCGCACTTCCCATGGCTCGCGCCCCACTTCACGCGCCACCGCATCCATGAGGAGTTCGATGGCAAAGCAGACACCCGTGCGCGCGACGCCGCGATAGGCCATGAACCCGGGCTTGTTGGTCGCGACGCAGAGGGTCTCGCATCGATAGCCTCGAAAGGTGTAGGGGCCGGGCAGGTTGCCGATCGCCTGCCCTGGTTCCAGGCCGACGAAGAAGGGATAGTAGGAATATGCGCCGCCGTCGATGGTGATGACTGCGTCCAGCGCCAGGAGCTTGCCGGTGCGGTCCGCATAGGCGGTGAGCTGATAGTGATGCTGCCGCGTGTTGGCGCCGACGATCAGGTGCTCGCGTCGATCTTCGAGGTAGCGAAACGGTGTGCGGTACGTCTTGGCGAGCCAGGCAACGCACAGGTCTTCGGGGTAGAGCTGACCCTTGTAGCCGAAGGCGCCCCCGACGTCCGGTGACACGACGCGTACGGCCTCTTCGTTCATCGAGAGGTGCTGGGCGATCCCCACACGCAGCAGATGCGGAACCTGGGTCGCACTGACGACCACGAGTTGATCAGTCTGGAAGTCCCAGTAGGCGAGCACCGACTTGCCCTCCAGCGGGACGATGCACTGACGCGACAGCTCGACCGTGCGGCTGACCTTCACCTCGGCCTTCGCGGCAAGCTCCTCGAAGTCGCGATTGGCCCGCAGCGTGAGAAACACGTTGTCCTTCCATTCGGGATGCATGAACTCTTTCGTGGCGGCGAGGGCGGACTCAGCGCTGTGGTAGACGGGCAGTTCGTCATACGAGACCTCCACCTCCTCCAGCAGGTCTTCCGCCATGGCGCGCGTCGGGGCAACCGCCATCGCGATGGCCTCGCCGACATGGCGAACCTTGCCGGAGGCCAGTGGCGGCAATGCCGAGTACTGGTAGGTGGGCAGCGAAGACGGCGAGCCTATGTCTGCCGCGTCGGACATCATTTCCCGCAGGAACACCTTCCCGGCCAGCGTCTCGGGAATCTCGACGCCGGTGACGACGGCATGGGCCAGTGAGCTCCGCAGGAAGGCAACCTCCTGTAGGCCCGGCAGCACGAAGTCGCCGACGAAGTTGCCCTTGCCCACCAGATGACGCGCGTCTTCCTTGCGCGGCACTCTGGCACCGATGCCTTCGCGCTTTAACAGACGCGCGGGAATGTCTGCGTGGTCCATCAGTTTTCTTCTCCTTCCGATTTCCATGTGCCGAGCTGCACCGGATGTGCAGCGTCTGACACGCGAGATACGAACCAGCCAAATCGATCGCGCCCATGCCTCCCAGCCACGTTCCCCGTAAAGGGACGGCATCGAAGCTTCTTCGCACCCGGTTCAGCGCTTGGACCGAGACGCCGGCTCGCACGCGTAGCACCTCGATCCAAAGTGTTGGTCAGCCCGCTGGCGTTCCGATTAAGTCAGTTAACTGTCATAAGTGTATGCGGCATTGGATCGCGTGGAAAGATGTTTCGTTGAAGCGCGGAAGACAGTGAGGAGATCTTCCATAAATGGTGCATCTTTCCTATGAAAACGCGCCATATCGATGCGAAATCCTAGGTTGTGCAAGTCCATCTTGGGGCGTCGGAATTCCGTAGAAACCCGAACAAAAAACTTGGGACAAATCGCCATTTATGTCAGTACACTGACTACTTTTGATGCTCAAGATCGACAGGATCGAACGATGGAATGGATCAAGGTTGCTTCAGCGCAGGAGCTGAGTAACGACGAAGCGAAGACCGTCAACGTCGCGGGCCAAGGCGTCGCGCTTTTTCGTATCGATGACGAGTTCTTTGCCACGGACGGCATGTGCACGCATGCCACGGCGCTGCTCTCGGAAGGCTATGTGGAGGATGGTTGCGTCGAATGTCCGCTGCACCAGGGCCGCTTCGACATTCGCACAGGCAAGGCGATGTGTGCGCCGGTCACCGTGGATCTGCGCACCCATCCCGTCAAGCGGGTAGGCGACGACATCTATGTGTTGTCGCCCCAGGCCCAATGACGTCGCCAGGTGTTCTCATCGTCGGCGCGGGCCAGGCGGCGGCAGTTGCGGCCCGTGCGTTGCGCGAGGCGGGCTTTCGCGGCGGCATCACGATGGTGGGGCGGGAACGCCACAAGCCGTATGAGCGTCCGCCGTTGTCGAAGGCTGTTCTGGTGGCGGCGGAAGAGCCGCGTCTCGACGTTCTATCGCAGGAGGTCTGGGCACTCGGCGACATCAACTTGCTGAGCGGCAGCGATGCAGTTGACCTGGATGTCTCAAAGCGACAGGTCCGCCTTGCCACAGGCCAGGTGCTCGCATACGAGATGTGCCTTCTTGCTACGGGCGGGGAGCCGAACGCGCTGGCATGGGCTCCAGCTGGTCATCCGCATGTGCACTACATGCGCACCCTCGACGATGCACGCAGGCTGCGCGTTGCCCTTCATGGCAAACCGCAGGTCGCTATTCTGGGAGGCGGTTTCCTCGGCCTCGAAATCGCTCACGCCGCGATGTCCACGGGCGCATCGGTGACCGTGTTTGAGCGAGCGAGGTCCCTGCTTGATCGCTTCCTGCCTCCGGAGGCGTCGATGTGGCTCGAATCCGGGATGCGCGAGGCCGGCACACGGTTGCTGCTCGGAGCCTCCGTTGGCGGCATCCACTCACTGCCCGATGGTCGAATCCGCCTCGCCACGGATACGGGCGAGCTGGAAGTCGATGAGGTCGTCGTCGCCATCGGCCTCTCGCCCAACGATTCGCTAGCCCGCGACGCAGGGCTGGCGACTGCGGCTGGAGGTGGCGTCTTGGTCGACGCGCTGTGCCGCACCAGCGACGAGCGAGTCTTCGCATGCGGCGATTGCACAAGCCAGCAACGGCCCGGACAGGGGGCGCCCATGCGACTGGAATCTTGGCAGAACGCCAACGACCAGGCACGCACCGCCGCAGCCGCCATGCTTGGCCTGTCCATTCCCGTGCCGGCAGTGCCCTGGTTCTGGACCGACCAGGGAAAACACAACATCCAGATGCTTGGATTGCCGGCTCTGGGTCTCGACTACCTGCGCCGAGGCGATCCGGCCTCCGGCAAGGCGCTATGGATCGGCCATCGGGGCGGCGTTCCGCTCCATGGCGTCGCCCTGAATGCGGGCGCCGATCTGCGCGCCATTCGTCCCCTCTTCGAAAAAGGGCTGTCCGTGCAGTTCGACGACTTCCTGCTGGACGCCACCAACCTGCGCGCCTGGGCCAGGCAGATCCAGGCCGGCGCCGCTGCCATCGTTTAACCACCTCTCAGAGTCAAGGAGCTTTCATGTATCAATCGCAGGCGGTCATCGGCATCACCAATGCCAGAAAGAACCCGCCCCTGGAGCAGTGCGTCTGGCCCGCCGACGCGCTCAACAACATCCCCGACTGGGTGTACACCAGCCAGGCCATCTATGACCAGGAGATCGAGCGCATCTTCCGTGGGGACACCTGGAACTTCGTGGCCCTGGAAGCGGAAATTCCAAACCCTGGCGATTACAAGCGCGGTTATGTAGGCGCCACGGCCGTAGTGATCGTTCGCGCGGAAGACAACACGATCTCCGTCTTTGAGAACCGCTGCGCTCACCGCGGCGCCGAATTCTGCCGCTCCAGCCACGGCAACGCCAAGGAGTTCGTCTGCCCCTACCACCAGTGGTCCTACGACCTCAAGGGCAATCTGCAAGGCGTTCCGTTCAAGCGCGGAATCAACAAGATCGGCGGCATGCCACCGGACTTCAAGAACGCGGAGCACGGTACTCGCCAGCTGCGCGTGGCGACGCGCAACGGCGTGGTGTTCGCCACCTACTCCGACAAGACTCCGCCGCTGGAGGAGTACATGACCAAGGAGATCGTCGATGAATTCGACGTTCCGTTTTCGGGCAAGAAGCTCAGGATCCTGGGTTACTGCCGCAACGAGCTTCCGTGCAACTGGAAGATGTATCACGAGAACCTCAAGGATCCCTATCACGCGACGTTGCTGCACTCGTTCCTCGTCGTGTTCGGCCTTCTCGTGCCGGGTATCAAGTCGATCGTCTTCGCAGACAAGGAACATGGCCGTCACGGCTACATGGCATCGTCCAAGCCCGACCAGGTCTATGCCACCGTCGCCGCCGACGACAAGGCGGAGATGCGTTCGTTCAGCGATAACCTTCGGCTGCGCGACGAGCGGTTTTTGGACTATGTGCGCGAGTTCGACTCGCCCTGGTCCGCCAACATGATGACCATGTGGCCGAACCTGATCGTGCAGCGCCAGATGAACACGATGGGTGTGCGCCAGATCATCCCGAACGGCCCCAACAGCATGGTGATGCAGTGGACGATGTTCGGCTACGAAGACGACACGCCGGAGATGACGCGGCACCGCCTCCGCCAAGGCAACCTGATGGGGCCGTCGGGCTTTCTCGGCCTTGAGGACAACGAGGCGTTGAAGTTCGTGCAGGAGGGCATCCGCAATTCGTCCACAGACAACAACGTCGTCAAGCTCGATGCTGGCCACCAGGGCACGGCACGCAACCTGATCTCGGAGTCGTGCATCCGCTCGCTCTACGAGTACTACCGAGGCGTCATGGGCATCCGTGTCGCGGAGATGGCAGCATGAAGGAGCAACTCGCCTACGCCCGCTCTGTAATGTCGCCCCGTCGCGCCGCCGAACTGCGCGCGGAGATCGACTCCTTCCATGTCGAGTACTGCGCCGTCCTCGATGCTAACGATGTCGAGCGCTGGCCCGAGTTCTTCAGCAAGGAAGCGAAGTACCGGATCACCTCGCGTCAGAACGCGCTGCTGAACATGCCCGTTGGCCTCGTCTATTGCGAGGGCCTGGACATGATCACTGATCGCGCGCTCGCCGTGGCGCACTCGCAGATGTTTGCGCCCCGCCACATGCTGCATGTCCTGGGCATCACACGGGTGCTGCAAGAGACGAGCGACACGATCAGCTCGCAGACACCCTTCATCCTGATGCAGACCCTCGTCGAGGGACCTTCCACCGTGCATCTCGCCGGCATCTATCACGACCGTTTTGTGCGCGAAGGCGAACGGCTGCTTATCGCCAGCCGCGAAGTGGTGCACGACACCGAGATTCTTGACACAGCCCTGGCCTACCCGGTCTGAACCCGATGAAGACAATGATGAATCGAACTCCCAAGATCGCGCTCGAGGAGCACTTCTCCGCCCCCGGCTTCGATGCGTACTCCGCCAAGTACACACGCGCATTGCCAGCCGACTTCGTGGCCCGGCTCGACGCCAGGCTGAGCGACTTCGACGACCAGCGCCTGGCCGAGATGGACGCCGGAAACATCGAGTTCGCCGTGCTGTCGCAGACGATGCCCGGCGTGCAGGCCGAGACGGATGTTGCTTCCGCCGTCCGGCGCGCACGCGAGAACAACGAGTTCCTCGCCGAGCGCGTAGCGCGCCATCCGAAACGATTCGGCGCCTTTGCCCACGTGGCATTGCAGGACCCGAACGAGGCTGCGCGAGAGCTGGAGCGCACGGTCGTAGAGCACGGTTTCAAGGGTGCGCTGATCAATGGCCACACCCTGGGCCGCTACTACGAGGGCAGCGAATTCGATGTGTTCTGGGAGCGCGCGCAGGCGCTCGGCGTGCCCATCTACCTGCACCCCAACGCGTTCAGCCAGCCACCGGCGCTGCTGGAAGGCATGCCGGTGCTCCAGGGAGCCGCCTGGGGATGGGGCGTGGAAACGGCGGGGCATGCCTTGCGCCTGCTGTTCGGCGGGGTGTTCGACCGCTTCCCGCGATTGAATCTGCTGCTGGGTCACATGGGCGAGGCCCTGCCGTATCAACGCTGGCGCATCGACAGCCGCTTCGCTGCTTATCCCTCGGGCATCAAGTTGGCACGTAAGCCCAGCGAGTACATCGGCAGCAACATCCTGATCACGACGTCCGGCGTGTGCTCCGCGCCAGCACTGCTTGGCGCTATCGGCGAGCTCGGTGCGCAAGCCGTGCTCTTCTCCGTGGACTATCCCTACGAGTCCACCGCCGAGGCCTGCACCTTCATCGAAGGGGCGCCGCTCGATGAGCGAACTCGTGCGCTGGTCTGCTACGGCAATGCCCGCCGGCTCTTCAAGCTGGGCAGCCCGCAGGATCTGGCGCTCCTACAGATCTGACACTTTCAAACAAAGGAAAAAAAATGCCAGTCAGCGACTATCAAATGGTCAAGGCCTGGGACCAGGTTCTGAAGCTCAGCAAGGTGGAGCGCGGACAGAAGGTCTCGATCCTGTGCGGTCCCCACACCCATCCGCAAACGCTTCAAACCGCCACCATTGCAGCTCAAGCCGCGGGCGCAGTCGTGACCAGGATCGAGCTGCAGCCTATCAACGCGGAGAAGGCCCCGAGCCGCGACCTCATGAACTACCTGGGGGAAACGCCGCTCACCAACAACCCCGTCGCTCTCGCGGCCATGAAGAACAGCGACATCGTCCTGGACTTGATGCTGCTGCTGTTCTCGCCAGAGCAGATGGAGATCCTCGAATCGGGAACGAAGATCCTTCTTGCCGTCGAGCCGCCCGAGGTGCTGGTTCGGGCGGTGCCAACCGAGGCCGACCGCGAACGCGTGCTCGCCGCGTCGAAGCTGCTCAAGGCCGCTAAAAAGATGCACGTGACCTCGCCGGCCGGCACGGACGTGACTTTCAAGCTCGGCGACTTCCCGACCATCTCCGAATACGGTTTCTGCGAAGAGCCCGGGCGCTGGGACCACTGGCCGAGCGGTTTCCTCTTCACCTTCGCCAACGAAGGCGGCAGCGACGGCACCATCGTGATCGACCGCGGTGACATCTTGCTACCGCAGAAAAACTACGTCTCCGACAAGATCACGATGCGTCTGCGCGAAGGCTTCGTGCGCAGCATCGAAGGTGACATCGATGCAGCCTTGCTGCGCGAGTTCATGGAGGCCTACAAGGACCCCGAGGCCTACGCCATCGCGCACATCGGATGGGGGATGCAGCCGCGCTGCTTCTGGCACACGCTGTCCCTGGTGGACCGCGAGGCAACTTCCGGGCAGGACGCGCGTGCGTTCGAAGGCAATTTCCTGTTCTCGCTGGGCCCGAACAACGAGGCCGGGGGAACTCGCACCACGCCTTGCCACCTTGACATCCCATTGCGCAACTGCACGGTGGAGCTCGACGACGTCGTCGTGGTTCGCAACGGCAAGGTCATCGACGAGGCTTTCCAATGAGCACCGCTCCGGACATCTACAAGCAGCAGGGCTTCGGCCATGTCGTCACGCCGAAGGCGCCGTATGGCGTGCTGATCATCGACTTCGTCAACGGATTCGCCGACCCGCTCACGTTCGGCGGCGGCAACATCGAGCCAGCCATCGAATGCACGCGGGGCCTGCTGGATGTGGCACGCGCGCGTCGATGGCCGATCGCCCACACGCGCGTCGTGTACCAGGACGATGGAGCCGACGCCAACATCTTCGCGCTCAAGGTGCCGCCCATCCTCGCCCTGCGGGAGGACGCGCCGCAAAGCCAGATCGTTCCGCAACTGCAGCCCTGCAACGGTGAACTCGTGCTGCGCAAGATCCACCCGTCGGCGTTCTTCGGGACTTCACTGGCTTCCTGGTTTTCCCAGCGCGGGGTGCAGACTTTGCTGATCGCGGGATGCACAACCAGCGGGTGTGTCCGTGCCAGCGTGGTCGATGCCATGTGCCACGGCTTTCGTCCTCTCGTCGTCACAGACTGCGTGGGCGACCGGTCACTGCGGGCGCACGAAGCCAATCTGTTCGACATGCAACAGAAGTACGCAACGTTGATGTCCCGCGACGACGCCCTGCAGGCGACTGAAGCAGCGCAGCCGCACGGCGTGCCGCGCTGAAGCCGGCCCGCGCCCCACGATTCCCGTCCCCACCTCTTGTCAATACCCGGGCGCATGGCTCGCCAGCGACCCGCACCACCCTGGAGAAGAACATGACCCTCAAACTCATGGCCGCGATGGCGGTCTCACTCGCGACGTTCGCCTTCCAAAGCCGCGCCGATGTCATCAAGGTGGGTGTGATCGCCCCCATGTCCGGACCGTTCTCAGCGGTCGGGCAGACCTGGGAGGGAGCCACCAAGGCCTACCAAAAGCTCAACGGCACCACTGCGGGCGGACACACGATCGAGGTGATCTACCGCGACCTGCCGGAGATCAATCCCGCGCAGGCCAAGGCACTGGCGCAGGAGCTCATCATCAAGGAAGGCGCGCAGTACATCGCGGGCTTGTATTTCACGCCCGATACGCTGGCTGTCGCCGCGCTTGCGCAGGAGGCGAAGGTGCCCGTCGTGATCTTCAATGCGTCGACCTCGTCGCTTCTCGAAAAGTCCGACTACCTCTTGCGCACCTCGTACACGCTGCCGCAGATGGCCGTGCCGGTGGCCAAGTACGCGCTCGAGAAGAACGTCAAGAACGTCGTATCCCTGGTCAGCGACTTCGGTCCGGGCCTCGACGCCGAGAAAGCCTTTAACACCGCTTTCGTCGCCGGCGGGGGCAAGATGCTTGAAGCAATCCGTGCGCCGCTGAAGACGACGGACTTCGGCCCCCTGATGCAGCGCGTGAAAGCGCTCAAGCCTGATGCGCTCTATGTCTTCGGTCCGGGTGGGCCGGCCACCTACGCGATGGTCAAGGCCTACAACGAAGCGGGGTTGAGAGCTGCGGGCGTGCGCTTCCTGGGCACGGGCGAGACGGATGAGGACCAGCTGCGCGCGATCGGCCCCGAGCTGCTGGGAATCGAGACCGGTATGTTCTATTCGGCGACGCACAACTCGCCGCTGAACAAGGCCGCCGTCAATGCCATGGCCGAGGTTACGCCCAAGGCCATTCCGACCGTCCAGCTCGCGAACGCGTTCGACGGCCTGCATGTGATCTATCACATGGTCAAAGCGACGGACGGCAAGCGCGACGGGCCCAAGGCCATGGCCGCCGCCAAGGGATTTTCGTGGGAGAGCCCACGTGGCCCGGTGAAGATCGATCCGGCCTCCCGCGAGTTTGTGCAGAACGTCTACATGCGAGTGGTGGAAAAGGATGCGGCCGGACGCTTCGTCAATCGCGAGTTCCGCACGTTCGAGATGCAGCCCGACTACGGCCGCATCCAGAATGCGACCAAGTAGTGCGGAGGCTGCAGCATGTCTGTTGCGCTTCTTAGCAGCATCCTGGTCGACGGGATCACGTACGCCATGATCCTGTTCATGATCACGGTGGGCCTGTCGATGACCATGGGTCTGATGCGGGTGGTGAATCTGGCTCATGGCGCCTTCGCGATGCTCGGCGGGTTTCTGGCGGCCAGCATTCCCCAACGCCTGGGTGTGCCAATCGGGCTGGGTTTCGTACTGGCGATCGCGATCGTGGCGCTTGTGGCGGTGCTTTTCGAGCGCATCCTGCTGCGCCGCTTCTACCGGCGCGACGATCTCGACCAGATGCTGGTAACCATCGGCCTGATGTTCGTCGCGACGGCTGCGGTCAACCTGATGTTCGGATCGTCGGTGACATCCGTCGCGCTTCCTGAGGCATTCGGCGGGTCGGTGGACCTGGGGTTCCGCTCCATTCCCCGCCATCGGCTCATCGTCGTTGCCTGTGGGCTCGCGGTCGTCGGTGTCCTGTGGTTGAGCGTGGACCGGTCATCCTTTGGCATCCGGGTGCGCGCTGCGGTCGACAACGCGCCGATTGCCCGGGCCATCGGCATCGACACGACCAGGATCTATGCGGCGACTTTCGCGATCGGTGCCGCGCTCGCGGCTCTGGGCGGCATCGCCGGGGCAGAGATGCTGCCAATGGAGCCGACTTACGCCTCCAAATATCTCGTGATCCTTCTGGCGGTTGTCGCCGTGGGAGGCAACGGAAATCTGTTTGGCTCTTTCTTCGCAGCGTTGCTGCTCGGCATCGTGGAGACCTCGATGAAATACATGGTTCCGCAGCTCGCATCGGCTGCCTTTTTCCTGACGATGATTATCGTCTTGCTGGTTCGCCCACAGGGGCTGTTCGGGAGGCAGGCATGAGCGCAGTGATTCCGCCCATGGCAATGGCGACGCCAGCGCGCGTGCGCCCGTGGAGGCAATTGCGCGCCGAGATCGTCCTGACGCTCGCGGGGTTGCTGGCTTTCGTGGTGTTCCCGCAGGACCTTGGACTGCTGACTAACATGGCGACGATGTCGATCTTTGCGCTGTCGCTGAGCCTCGTGCTCGGACAGGCGGGCATCGCGACCCTGGGCCAGGCCGCGTTGTACGGCGTAGGTGCCTACGTCGCGGGCTGGACCGCGTTGTATCTGACGTCCGATCCCATCATCGGGCTGCTGCTCGGCGGGCTGGGCGGAGGACTGATAGCGCTGCTGAGCGGTGCAGTCATGCTGCGCTCGACCAAGCTCACGCTCGTCATGCTCACCATCGCGGTGGCGCAGTTGCTGCTCGAGCTCGCCAATTGGGCCAGATGGCTCACAGGTGGCGACGACGGACTTGCCGGCTTCGAGGTCGCTCCGCTGTTCGGTATCTGGGAGTTCAACTTCATGGGTCACACCGGCTATTTCTACGCGCTGGGCGCGCTGGTGTTGATGTTTTTCCTCGTGCGCAACCTGGTTGAATCACCTTTTGGCTTGACGGCCAAAGCCATACGACAGGATCCGGGACGCGTCCAGGCGCTGGGCGGGCGCGTGTATCTGCACCTGCTGGCCGTCTACACCGTCGGCGGCGTCGTGGCAGGGCTGGCAGGAGCCCTGACGGCACAGACCAGCAAGGTGGCTAATCTCTTCATGCTTGACTTCACGACGTCCGCAGGTGTGGTGGTCATGATCGTCCTCGGCGGCACGCGCCGCCTGGCGGGTGCGGTGCTCGGCACCGTCGCGTACATGACGATCCATCACATCGCGTCGACCTTGAATCCGTATCACTGGCTGTTCGTCATCGGGTCGATGCTGATTGTCGTGCTCATTGTCCTGCCGGAAGGCCTGATCGGACTTCTGGACCGGGCCGTAGCGTACGCCAAGCGGTTGGGCGGCAGCGGAGGAACGCGATGACCCATCGGCTGCAAACCCAGAACCTTTGCCATTCCTTCGGGGGCCTGGCCGTCACGCAGAACGTCACGCTCTCGCTGCCGCAGGGTGCGCGCACGGCGCTGATCGGTCCCAATGGGGCAGGCAAGACGACGCTGGTCAACCTGCTGAGTGGGGCGATGCGCCCGCAGTCTGGGGACATCCAACTGGACGGCCGCTCGATCGTCCAGCTACCGCAGTACGCACGCGTGCGCAGCGGCATCGTTCGCACGTTCCAGATCAGCCGACTGTTCAAGGACCTGACCGTGGCGGAGAACGTGCGGGTCGCAGTGCTGCAGCGGCTGCGCGCCTCGATGCAGTGGTGGCCCTCGTCGGCGCGTTCCGCGCGCGTTCGCGACGAGGTCCACGAGACGCTCGGCATGCTCGGCCTACATCCCTACGCTAACCGGGTCGTAGGACACCTCGCGCTCGGCGAACAGCGGCTTGCTGAAATCGCTCTGGCGCTCGCAATGAAGCCGCAGGTTCTGCTGCTGGACGAGCCCGGCGCGGGTGTGCCGCAAGGCGAAGGCGGTCGCATCATGGACGCCATCGAGGGCCTGCCGAAGGAACTGTCGGTGCTGCTCATCGAACACGACATGGACCTGGTGTTCCGGTTCGCCTCGCACATCATCGTGCTCGTTGCCGGTGCGGTGATGGTCGAAGGCACGCCGCAAGAAGTCGCCGCCAACGAACAAGTCAAGCAAATCTATTTCGGACGAGACGGCCATGCCCAAGCAACCCATTGAACTCCGGTTCGACGATGTCACGACCGGCTATGGCGGTGTGCCGGTCGTCGAGCATCTCAGCTTCAGCGTGCGCGAAGGCGAACGTCTGGGCCTCATCGGGCGAAACGGCGCCGGCAAGACCACTACGCTGGCAACCGCGATCGGCTTGGCCGACCTGATGCAGGGCCGGATCCACTTCGGCGGCAACGACATCGGCAGCGCCACGACGCATGCGCGCGCACGGGCTGGGCTCGGCTACGTGCCGCAGAGCCGCGACATCTTTCCTTCGCTGACGGTGGAGGAGAACCTGCTGTCGGGCCTGCAGGGGCGGTCGGCCGGCGTGGCTCTGCCACCGATCTACGCCCTGTTTCCGCGACTCAAGGAGCGCCGGCGCAACGGTGGCACGCAACTGTCAGGCGGTGAACAGCAGATGCTGTCCGTGGCACGGGCACTTGTCGGCCAGCCGCGCATCCTTCTGCTCGACGAGCCGCTGGAGGGCCTTGCTCCCATGGTGCGCGAGGAACTGATGGATGCCATCGTCCGGATGAGCGACCGGCTCGGAGTTGGCTGCGTGCTCGTGGAGCAGCACGTCGACGTCGTTCTCGACTTCTCCACGAACGTCATCGTGCTGGAGCGGGGCGTTGCCGCTTATTCCGGCTCCGCAGCGGCCCTGCGCGAAGAAGAGGATCTTTTGAACCGCACCATCGGTATCCAGAAGTGCTGAAGCCAATCCCTGCGAGTGCGGTGGCAGGCAGCTGCCACCTCGGCGCACATTGAGTGCGCCGGCAGTCTCATCCTGTCATGCAGAACCTTCGCGCACTCCTGAGCCCCCTGCGGGCGTTCGATGCGGTGTATCGGGCCAAAGGCGTGTCGCGAGCCGCGCAGTTGCTCCACGTCACGCCAGGAGCCGTTAGCCAGCAGATCAAGCAGCTTGAAACGGGGCTGGGCGTGCAACTTTTCCAGAAGGCCGGCCGCGAGATCGAACTCACCGCGGTGGGCGAGCGACTCGCCACCCGCGTCTGCGACGCGTTCGATCGACTGCACGAAGCATTGGGCGACCTGGCGGACAGCCAGCGGGAGCAACGGCTGCGCCTCAAGGTGCCTCCGAGCATCGCCATTCGCTGGCTGGTTCCCCGCCTGCACGGCTTCCATGCGCTTCACCCCGACATCGCGCTGGAGATCGCAACGATTGCACTGGCGGAAGATGTCCGGCTTGAAGGCGCGGACTGCGCGATTCGCCACGGGATGGGCGAGTGGGCCGATGTCGAGCTGGACCACCTTTTCGACGATGAGTTCGTCCCGGTCTGTACACCCGGCCTGGCGGAACAGTTCCAGGAGCCTAGCGATCTGCTGCGAGCCGACCTGCTGCACTCCATGCTGCGCCCTCAAGCCTGGCCGCTGTGGCTCGGTTCGGCCGGCCTTGTCGACACTCCAAGTCTGCCGGGCATCGCGTTGGCGAATGCCGCGTTGTGCTATCAGGCTGCAGCGGACGGCCTGGGCGTGGCGATGGCGCAGCGGGCCTACGTGCAAGACGACCTGCGCACCGGGCGCCTCGTGGTTGCGGTGGACCATGTCGCGAAGACAGAGCTCGGCTACTACCTGGTCTGCGACCCGTTGAAAGCGGCCACGGCGCCGGTTCGGCTCTTTCGGGACTGGATCCGCTCGGTGCGCTAGGCGCGCCGCGAGCAGCGCGCCATCGCCTAGTCGGCTTTGAATCCCGAGGCCTTGACGATCGGTTCCCAGAACCCGCGCATTTCGGCGAACCGGGCGCGCGCTTCGTCGGGCGAGCTTCCCGTGTTCATGAAGCCGAGCTTGCGAACCTTGCTCGAGAACTGTCCGGTGGCAGCCGCCGTACGCACGGCGGCGCTCCACTCGGAGACCACCCCGGCGGGCGTGCCAGGTGCCAAGCATATGGCAAGCACCCCGACCGCGGTGAGTTCCTTGCGGCCGAGTTCGCCGAAGGTCGGCACGTTTGGCAGCAGCGGCGAGCGCTCTGCGGAGGTGACGGCCAGCACGCGAAGCTTGCCAGCGTCGTGGTGCTGCGCAAAGTCTCCGACCGTGGACGTGCCCGCCGCGAGATTGGCGCCAGTCAGGTTCACGATCATGGGCGCCGCGCCAGGGAAAGGGATGTCCTGCAGCGGTGTCTCGATGATCCTGGCGATCTGAAGTCCCAGGAAATGCGTCGGGCCGCCCGATGCGGCGTGGCCGAAGTTGGCTTCGTCCGGGTGCGCACGTACCCATGGGGCATATTCGCCGAAGGTCTTGACGGGCGAAGAGGAGGGCACGGCCAGCGCCATTGGGAACTCGACCACCGTCGATACCGGCAGGATGTCCCTCTGCGGGTTGTAGTTGAGCTTGTTGAAGACGAAGGGGTAGATCGATGTGAAGAAGTCGGGGCACAGCATCGCCACGCTCCCGTCGGTGGCTGCGGCCCGCATCGCATCGATCGCGATCTTACCGCCCGCGCCCGGCTTGTTTTCCACCACCACGGTGCGACCAAGCGGGCCATGCAATTGATCTGCAAGCGCGCGCGTCACCACGTCGAGCGTGCCGCCGGGCGAGAAGCCAACCAGGATCCTGGCGGGTGGACGGTCGGCTTGCTGCCCGAGGGCCGGTGATGCGCCGACGAACGCGGCAACGATAAGTGCGAGGTTGTTGAGCCAAGCGGTGCGCGGTGTCTTCAAGAGCTGCTCCAGGAGAACGCTCACATCGGTTGTTCGAGTGTCGAATCGTGCGTGCGAGCAAATCGAAGGCTTGCCCAGAGGCGCATTCGTCTTCCGGGCAAGGAGTTTCAACGGCCGCGAAACACGGGGTGGCGCTTCTCGGCAAAGGCGCGACGCCCTTCCAGCCGGTCCTCGCTATCCCTGAGCAGCCCGAAGGCCTGGCGCTCCAGGGTCAGCCCGCCTGCCAACGGTAGCTCGCGTCCATTCATCGCGAGGCGCTTCGCAGCGGTCATCGCGAGCGGGGCATTGGCTGCCATCGCGCCTGCGAGTTGCATGGCTGCGTGCTGCAATTCAGACAAGGGCACCACCTTGCTGACCAACCCGATGCGCAGCGCTTCCGCTGCATCGATGCGTTCGCCGGTGAGCAGCATCCACATCGCGTCTGACTGGCCAATTGCGCGGATAAGACGCTGCGTGCCGCCGGCGCCCGGGATGCTGCCGACCCGCACTTCCGGCAAGCCGAACTGGGCGTTGTCAGAGCAGATGCGTATGTCCGCCAGCAAGGCCAACTCCAGCCCGCCGCCCAAGGCGTAGCCATTGATGGCGGCGATGACGGGCTTGTCTGTCTGCAGCGTGCCGAAGTTGAAATGCCCGGTGCCGCAGCGAAAGACCTGCCGGGCTGCGCTGTCGGCGGGCGGCATGGTCTTCTTGAGGTCCGCGCCTGTGCAGAAGGCGCGCTCGCCCGCACCCGTGAGGACCAGCACGCGGATGTCCTCGTTGTTCGACACCTCGTCCCAGATCTCGAGCAATTGCTCGTTCGATTCCGGGTCGATGGAGTTCATGGCTTCGGGCCGATTCAGGGTGACGACGGCGACGCCGTTCTGGACGGTCTTCACGATGGGCATAGCTGTGCTCAATTCTGGGAAGGGCTGAGGGGGATCACCGCATCGACGGTTGCGGCTTGCATGCCGAGTTCGGCCAGCACCTCACGGGTGTGCTGGCCCAGGGTGGGGGCTGGACGTCTCGCCCGGGGCCGCTCGCCGACGGCGCTGATGACGCTGCGAGGCAGCGTCATCGGCCCGGCGGTCGGGTGCTGCAGCTGCTCGGCGAGGGCCGCTTCGAGGAAAGGCGCTGACTGCGCCACCTCCGCGTAGTTGTTGATGGGGCCGCAGATGATGTCGACGGCTGCGAACCTCTCCAGCCAGAAGGCGCGGGGCTGCGCGAGCATGCGCCCTTCGAGCAGGCGCAGCAGTGTTTCGCGATGCTGGAGTCGGCTCTTGTTGTCGGCGAACCGTGGATCGCAGGCCAGTTCCGGTGCCCCGATGGCTGAACACAAAGCCTGCCACCGTGCGGGGTGATAGGCGGCCACCATGATCCATCCGTCAGCGCAGCGCAGGGCCTCATTCGGAGTCGAATATGGCGCTGCATGCCCTTGCGGTCCGGGCACAAGGCCGTCCGCGAAGTAGGACGCGAAACTCACGTGCTGAAGCGCGATGGCGCTGGCGAACATGCTGGCTTCGACGTGCTGCCCGTGTCCTGTGCGTTGCCGGTCCGCGAGGGCGGCCAGGACTGCGATGGCCGCCAGTGACCCTGTGACCAAGTCGACCACCGGCACCGGCACCTTGCACGGCTCCCCATCGCGTGCGCCGGTGACGCTCATCAGGCCGCTCACGGCCTGAAGCACACCGTCGACCCCGGGAAGATCCTTGCTGGCGCCGTGCTGGCCATACGCTGAGACCGAGCAGTAGATGAGGCGCGGGTTGTCCGCCGACACCGCAGCATAGTCCAGCCCCAAGCGCGCCATGACGCCCGGGCGAAAGCTCTCCACCAGCACATCCGCCTGCGCGACCAGCGCCTGCGCCGCCTGCAAGTGCGTTGGGTGCTTGAGATCGAGGACCACACTGCGCTTGTTGCGATTGAGTGCCATGAAGGCAACTCCCTCGCCATGGACCCAGGGCGAAAGGGCTCGCGAAAGATCGCCGCCAGGCGCTTCGATCTTTACGACGTCGGCGCCCAGGTCGGCCATGCACAGCGTGCAGGTCGGGCCAGCCATCACCTGCGTGAAGTCGATCACTTTCAAACCGCTCAATGCATTGGCAAGCATGCGACCTTCCGTTTTGTCGGATTGCTCATGTCGTGATGTCGACGCGCTATACGGAGGGACTGCCGAGGCTGCGCCCGCCGCAGACGTACAGGAGCTGGCCGGTGACGTAGCTCGAGCCGGGTTCCGCGAAGAACCGGACGGCGCGGCCGATGTCCTCGGGCTGGCCAATGCGTTCCATCGGTACGGTCTTGTGAAGGCTCTGTCGGACTTCCTCGGTCAGCGTTTCGAACAGCGGCGTCTCCACGATGCCGGGAGCGATGGCGTTCACGGTGATGCCCTTGCGCGCATATTCGAGCGCTAGCGAGCGTGTCAGGCTTACCACCGCTCCCTTGGAGGCGGAGTAGGCCGCCTGGCCGCGGTTGCCCAGCCATGCGCGCGAGCCGATGTTGATGATGCGGCCGAACCGGTTCTCCGCCATTTGCGCCAGTACCGCCTTGGAGCAGATGAACTGCGAATGAAGGTTGACCTCGATCACGCGGGTCCAGAATGCGAGATCCATCTTGGAGACGAGCTTGTCGCCACCGATGCCTGCGTTGTTGACCAAGATGTCGATGCGGCCATGAGACGCGAGAAGCCGGGCCACGGCCGCCTCTACCTGCTCCACCGAGCTGACGTCGACCTTGAAGGTCCGCACATTGAAGCCTTCGCCCGAAAGGGCTTGTTCTGCTCCCTCCAGCGCCTTCTCATCAAAGTCCCAGAGCGCGATGCGGCATCCGGCCTGTGCGAGCTCGCGGGCGATGCCGAGGCCGATGCCCTTGGCGCCACCGGTCACGACGGCAACGAGGCCGTGCAGCGATGCAGGCGCGCTTGTGCTTGTAAGGTTCATGGTACTTGCGATCAAAGCGAAAGAATGTTGATGGAGCAGGCGGCGTGGTCCACGCCCCAGATGCCTCCGCCTGTCACCTGCGTGAGGCCGATGCGTGCTGCGTGGACCTGCCTTGCGCCGGCACGGCCTTGCAGTTGCTCGCAGACTTCGACGACCTGTGCGACACCTGTCGCCCCGGGCGGATGCCCCTTGGCGATCAGTCCGCCGCTGGGGTTGACCGGCACGCGTCCGCCAAGCGTGGTCGCACCGCTTTGCAGGAGGCTCGCCGCATCGCCTCGGCTGCAAAGTCCGAGGGCCTCGTAGTAGAGCAGTTCGGAGATGGTGAACGCGTCGTGCACCTCCAGCAGGCTGAGATCCTGCGGTCCGATGCCGGCTTGTTCATAGGCTAGCCTGGCGGCGCGCGCGGTGATCTCGGCCTCAGTCATGTCGACCGGTGAGGTTTCGAACAAGCCAGACTGCACCACCGACGCCAGCACTCGGACCGGCGTTGCGACGCCCTTGGAAGGCTTGGTGCTGAGCACCAGCGCCGCCGCCCCATCGACCACTGCGGGGCAGCACTGGAGCAGAGTGAGCGGCTCGGCCACAGGGCGGGACGCCAAGATTTCCTCGCGGCTCGCCAGCTTGGCGAACGTGGCGATGGGATTCAGGACGCCGTGCTTTCGATTCTTGACGGAGATGTCCGCCAGTGTCTCCAATGTGAGGCCGTGGTCGTGCATGTATCGCCTGGCGCGCATGGCGTACAGGGCCGGCATGATCATTCCGCGCCGGTTGTTCCAGTCCTTCTGGCTGAGCTGCAGCGGCCCGCCGCCGAGGCTGCTCAGATGGTCCATGCCGAACACCACCACGGTGTCGTACTGGCCGACCTTGAGCGCCTGCAGCGCGAGATTCAATGCAGTGGCGCCGCTGGAGCAAGCGTTGTCTACGTTGTAGACAGCGCCGCCGTCGACGTGCAGCTCGCGCAATGTACGCTGGCCGGGCAGCATGGCTCCAAGCGCGTTACCGCAATAGAACGCCTGCACCTCCGAAAGCTGCGTGCCGGCATCGGCCAGGGCATCGAGAATTGCTGCCTGGGCCATGGCCTCTTCGGTCAATTCAGGAAAGCGCCCGAAGTCCGTGATACCGACCCCGGTGATCAGTGGTTGCTTCATCTCGCATTACTCCTGGAAGGCATAGTCGGGGGTGCCGTCCGGCAACGTGAAGGGCACCACCCGCAGGCGGCTGGCGATGGCGGGTGGCTGGTTGCCGAACAGCAGTCGCCCGAACGCACGAACGCCGGGCGCGAAGTCGACCATGGCCAGGCCATAGGGCTGCTTCTCCTTGCCGGGGTGGACGATCGTGAAGCTGTAGAGGGAGCCTGTGGGGCCGAGTTCGATCTCTTCGACCTTCTGGTCGTCGTGAACGAATTCGATCGGCGGGAACTGGGGTGGCTGGCTCGCCACGCGTGTGGCGACAAGCACCATGCCGCCGGGGGTGTCTCGGAAAGGGGATTCCGTTCGCTTGATGATCTTCAAAAGGTGTCTCCTGTTCGTGTGGAACTGGCCACAGCGACAGTAAGTATCGAGACGAAAACCGTCGTGGTCATTGGATTTCTGCTCGGCATTCTTTAGCGGCGCTAAAGCATTTGAAGTAATCAGCCCGGCTAAACAATGGCCAGCCAAACTGAAAGGACGGCGGGCCGAATGCAACTGCATACTGGGCCGATGAAAGAACAAATCAACGTACCGGTCACCTTGATGCGCGGTGGCACGAGCAAGGCTGTTTTTCTCTCGCAGCAAGATGTGCCCGCCGATGCGGATGCGCGCCTTCGATTCCTGCTGGCTTTGTTCGGTAGCCCGGATGTGCGTCAGATCGATGGGCTCGGCGGCGCCGACATCCTGACGAGCAAGTGCGCCATCATCGGGCCGCCGTCGCGCCCCGATGCAGACATCGACTACACCTTCGTGCAGATCGGCATCGACCAGCCAACCGTCAGTTTCGAGATCGTCTGCGGCAACATTTCATCGGCCACAGGGGTCTATGCGCTGCAGGAGCAGCTGGTTCCTGTGCAAGAACCCGTCACCACTGTTCGGGTGCACAACACGAACACCGGAAAGATCCTTCGGATGTCCGTGCAATGCGCCGACGGCGAGCCGCGTGTGGAGGGCGATAGCGAAGTGGATGGTGTGCCGGGAACAGGCGCAGAGGTGGCACTGGATTACTCCGACACAAGCGGCTCTACGACCGGAAAGCTCCTGCCCACGGGGCAGGCGCGCGATTGGGTACATGTATCGAAGCTCGGCCGCGAAATTCCTGTGTCGGTGGTCGATGTAGGCACGGCATGCGTGTTCATTCGCGCGGCGGACCTGGGAATCAGTGGCACGGAACTGCCGGGGCAGCTCGGTTCCGAGATCTACGAGATGGCCGAGGAGGTGAGGCGCTGGGTCGTCGAACGTTGCAATCTTCCGTCGTCGGGGATCCTCACGCCATACCAGATCTTGATTAGCGAAGCGCAGGATTACCGGACCATTGCCGGAAACCGCGTCGTGCAGGCTGCAGAGATCGACTTCGTCGCGCGCATGGTGCTCAACGGTGGTGCCATGCACAAGGCGTTCCCTGGCGGCGGCTCTGTTTGCCTCTCTGTTGCGGCGCAGATCGCTGGAACAATACCAGCCGACGCGCGAGGCACGCATGCCGGACCGACGCGCATTCGCATTGGCCATCCGAGTGGGGTGCTCAAAATCTTCGCAAATGTCGAGCATGCGGGCGAGGACGAATGGTCGGTGCGCGAAGTGCATTTCACGCGCACGGCGCGGCGCCTGTTCGACGGAATCGCCTATGTGCGGCGATCGCGCCTTGAGGCCTCCGCAGAAAAAAGCACGTCTACGGGTGTCGGTGCGGTAGCGACATCGCCATGAGCGTCCAGAATCTTTTCTCGCTGCAGGGCCGCACGGCGCTCATTACCGGTGGCTCACGAGGCATAGGCCGCATGATCGCTGAGGGGTTCCTTGCGCATGGCGCACGCGTCTACATCAGTGCGCGAAAGGCCGAAGCCTGCGACCTGGCCGCGCGAGAGCTCTCGAGCACGGGCCACTGCATTTCGCTACCGCATGACGTGTCCACGGTGGGGGGCTGCCAGGCCATGGCCGATGCCTATGCCCGTCATGAATCGACGTTGGACATCCTGGTCAACAACGCCGGCGCAGCATGGGGTGAAGATTTCGATGCTTTTCCAGAGAGCGGCTGGGACAAGGTGGTCGACCTGAACCTTAAATCGCCTTTCTTCCTGACGAAGGCGCTCATCGCACCGCTGCGCGCCGCGGCAAAGGCGCGGGTCGGGAAGATCATTCACATCGCTTCTACCGACGGCATCGGGCTCAACCCGCAGGAGAACTACTCCTACGTTGCAAGCAAGGCGGGATTGATTCACCTGACGCGGCGCATGGCCATGCGCCTGGCGCAGGACAACATCGCAGTCAGCGCCATTGCGCCCGGGGCATTTCCCTCCGAGATGAACCGCAATGCCCGTGACCATGGGGAGGCGCTGTCGGGGCACATTCCTGCCCGGCGCATCGGCACGCCGGACGACATTGCCGGCGCAGCCATATTCCTGGCCTCGCGTGCAGGAGACTACGTGATGGGTGCCACCCTGGTGGTGGACGGCGGCGTGACCCACGCGCGCCCCTACCGGTGAAGACGGTGGATTCAACCGTTCAATGCTCTACGCTATGAACTGCGTAGGCAGACGGAATGTTGTAGATGGAGTTCCGGGTACGAACCTGCTGCTCGGACAGCTAGATGGCATTGATGCGGGAGTGCCGGAGAACTGGCTGAACCCTTCATCAGATCGCTCACCTGTTTGATCGCTCGCACGGGGTCCATGCGAAACATCCTCCCTCAGCCCAGTGGAGCTCGCCTGCTCGAGCGACATTGCTCCAGGCCGGCTCCGACGCTTTGCTGAGAGAGAATTTGGCTGATAACCGAGCCTTGGCGTGTGTCGTTCACGTTGGCGCCGGCATGTGTCTCGCTAGCGAATGAAGAACAGCCCGGTCATCGTGAGGCCTGTGGCCACGATGCCGCGCCGCAGCCATACGACCGGCAAGCGCCGTGCCAGCCCCGCCCCTGCATAACCACCAAGCATCGCCGCACCCATCATGACCAAGGCCTCCCGCCATGCGATGAGGCCGCCCCAGGCATAAAGCGATACCGCGATCAGCGTGAGCAGCGCCGACACCTGGTTCTTCAGACCATTCATCGCATGCAGGTTCTTCTGGCCAAGCAAACCGAACAGGGCCAGCAGCAAGATGCCCAGTCCTCCATTGATATAGCCCCCATAGGCCGTGACAGCGAACACACCGAGCATCGCAGGAGCGGGCCGCGCAGCTTGTGGCTTTTCCGCCGCCGGAACGCGCGGACTTGCCATGAACAAAAAGGTCGCCAGCAGCAGCAGCCATGGCGCCACGCGGCGGAAGGTGGCGTCGGGGGTCAGCAATAGCAGCACGGCACCCGTGCTGCCGCCCAACAGGCAGAGCAGCCCGAGCCGCAGTGCCGAGAGCCCGGGCGGAGGCTGGGTGTCGGCGCGAAAACCCCATGCGCCCGCGATGTAGCCGGGCAGCAGCGCCAGCGTGCCCGTCGCGTTGGCGCTGACCGCCGGTATGCCGGTGAACACCAGCGCCGGCAAGGTCAGGAAGCTGCCGCCACCAGCCACCGCGTTCAGCGCACCGGCGACGAAGGCTGCAACGATCAGCAGCGTCGTGTCGAAGAGCATGAAGCGGCCTTCAGGCGAAACCGCAGGCTTCGTTGAACGACAGGCGCGGGTGACGCTCGAACAGCTTTGCAGGGTCGCCGTGGCCCAGGTTGCACAGAAAGTTGGTCTTCACCGTCGTTCCGGCCCAGAAGGCCTGGTCGAGTGCCTCGGCATCGAAGCCCGACATCGGCCCACAGTCGAGCCCGATCGCCCGCGCGGCCAGGATGAAGTAACTGGCCTGCAGGCTCGCATTGCGAAACGCGGTGACCGCCGCATGGGCTTCCTTGCCGGGCCCGCGGAAATTGTCCTGTATGGAACGGTTGTGCGGAAACAGGCGGGGCAGTTCGCGATGGAATGCCGTGTCGAAGCCGATGATGGCCGTGACAGGCGCCGTCATCGTCTTGTCGACATTGCCGGGCGACAACAGCGGCCGCAGTCGCTCGCGCCCTTCGTCGGTTTGCACGAACAGCACACGCATCGGGGAGCAGTTGGCCGAGGTCGGGCCCCACTTCACGAGCTCGTAGATCTGGCGCAGCTGGTCTTTGTTCACGGCGTGCGGCAGCCAGCCGTTGTGGGACCGGGCTTGCCGGAAGAGGCAGTCGAGAGCGCTTTCGGAAATCATGAGGCAGCAGGCGGAATGGGAGTGGGGATGGAAGTGGCCATGGCGTTCATCGCTCGAACGACTGCATCAGGCGCAGCGCGGCCACGGCGATGGCACCGTCGGGCTGCGTCAGCGCCTCGAGGATGGTGAAGTGGTCGAGGCCAGGACAGGCGACGTGGCCCGCATGCACATGACGCCAGCTGGCGCGGATGGCGTCGAACTGCGCATGAAAGCCTGGGTTTTCGTCGCTGCCAAGCGCGGTGAGCAGCGGCGCTGCAGTGAGCGGTTGGCGCAGGGCGGGGGCTCAGCGCCGGCACGTTGAGCGACGTAAAGCGCGTGGCCTCCATCACCGACGGCACCTGCAGCAAAGGGCGCAGGTCGTACAGCGCGCTCACGCACACCGCGGCGGCAACGCAGCGCTCGGTGGCCAGCAGCATCGCCGCCAGATGGCCGCCGGCCGAATGCCCGCAGGCGAAGAGTCGCCCGGCCGGCGCCTCCCATTCGGCGTGGCGCGCTGCCAGCCACCTCGCTGCGCGCCGCACCTGCGCGACGATGGTTTCCACGTCCACCGCGGGGCACAGCGCGTAGTCGACCACCGCCACCGCGTAGCCGGCCGCGGTGAAGGCCGGCGCGACATGCGATGCATCGGACTTGCCGAGCGAGCGCCTGTAGCCGCCATGGATGTACATCAGCGTGCCGCGCGGACGCCCCGCAGGCAGGAACAGGTCGAGCCGTTCTATCGGGTGCGGGCCGTAGGCCATGTCCAGCCGGCAGGGCGCGCTGTCGCGCACCGCGGCCGATGCGCGCGCCCAGCCCTCGAAGATGCGCGGGTAGTGCGGAACAGCCAGGCGCGCGTTGTACAGCCGCTCGCTTTCCGGCAGCGGCGTGGCGTGGGTGGTCATCGAGTAACGGCTAGGCGGCCGCCGCGATGCGCGTCACCACGGCCGCGAGGTCGGCGCGCACCTTGTCGGACAACGCCGCAATGGGCGGACGCGTCGGTCCGGCGGGCGCGAACAGCGCGACCCAGGTCTCGAGCTCGTAGCCCTTCAGGCCCGCTTCCGCGGTGGTCGGCACGTCGGGCAGCTCGGGACGGCGCTGCTTCGCGGTCACGGCCAGCGCGCGCAGCTTGCCGGTCTTGATGTGGCCGATCACCGAGGGCGGCGTCGTGATGAAGATCTGCACCTGGTTCGCGAGCACGTCCTGCAACGCGGGTCCCGAGCCCCGGTAGGGAACGTGCAGGATCTGCGTGCCCGTCTGCTGCTTGAAGATCTCGGTGCCGATGTGCGAGACCGATCCGTTGCCCTGCGACGCGTAGCTCAGCGCGCCCGGATGGGCCTTCAGGTAGGCGATCAGTTCGGCCAGCGTGCGCGCCGGCACGGACGAATGGACCGTGATGACGTTGGCCGCGGTCGCGATCAGCGCAACGGGTTCTAGCTCCTTCTGCGACCAGGGCAGCCGGGGCGTGAGCAAGGGGTTGCCGATGTGATAGCCCGAGTACGAGGCCAGCAGCAGGTAGCCATCGGCCGGCGATCGCGCCACCTGGGCGTAGGCGACGTTGCCGCTGCCCTTGTTCTCGATGACGAAGGGCTGTGCCAGCGCGCGTGCGAGTTGCGTGCCGATCAACCGCGCCGACGCATCGATGATGCCGCCGGGCGGCGCAGGCACGACGACCGTGACCGCCTTCGCGGGATAGTCGGCGGCCGATGCCGCGCCGGGGTGCCATGCCATCGGCCACACCAACAGCGCGAGGCACGCGCGCAGGATGGCGGGCCGCAGCGCCGCCGGTTGCCGCTCGTGGTCGCGGCTCCATTCGAAAACCATGCTGTCTCCTTGTTGCTGGAGGGCGCATGCTGATCACAGGGGGACGCGGCGGCAATCGAGTTTTGCGGCGGGTGCCGTTGAGATCCGGTCAAGCGTGGGCCGCGAGCGCGCCCAGGCGCCCGTCGGTGTAGATCAGCGGCGCGATCTCCTCGGCCGCGCGCGCTTCGACCACGCGCGCGAGGATGACCGAGTGCGTGCCCACGGCGGTCACCGATTCGATGTCGCAGAACAGGTTGCTCTGCGCGTCCTCCAGGAACGGCGTGCCGCCCGCATCGCTGCGATGCCAGGCACCGACCGTGAATCGGTCCTCGCCGGCCTTGTGCCCGCTGAACGCAGCGACCAGGTCGCCATGGCCGGTCGTCAGCACGTTGACGCAGAAGCGCCGCGCCTCCAGCAGCGGTGCGTGGATGCTCGCGCCGTGGTTGACGCAGATCAGCAGCGTCGGCGGGTCCATCGTCACCGGGTTGACCGCCGTGGCGGTCATCCCGTGGCGGCGCCCGCTCGCATCCGCGGTGGTGACGATGGTGACCGTCGCCGCCAGCCGTCTCAGCGCATGGCGAAAGTCCCGCGCCACATCGGATGCCGTTGCCATCGTTGCCGTCGTCATGTCGTCTCCTTGTCGTTCGGGGCGACTGTACGAACGATCCGGCCCGCCTGAAAGACGCGTTTGGCGAACGCGCCATCGCGCCAGGCGAGGGCCAGGAGCGTCAGCGCTTGCGCACGATGACCATGTAGTAGGCGCAGGCCGCGCGGCCATCGTCGTTGGCGAAGCGGTACGGCGACTTGACCTCGAAGTACATCGAGTCGCCGGCCTTGAGCACGTAGGGCTTGCCGTCGACGTAGACCGTCAGCTGCCCTTCGGTCACGACCACGTACTTCTCGGTCGGCACCGCGTACGCGGGCAGCATGCCGGTCGTGCGGCCCGGAGGCAGGCGGTGCAGCACGAACTCGAGCCCGTTGTCCAGGTGGGCGGGCGAGAGCACCCAGCGTTCGAAGCCCGTCGCGGGATCGCGATAGGCCAAGCGCTCCGAGGAGCGGATCACCGAGACGCTGGCGAGGTCGGGCGCCGCGCCCAGCAGGCCTGACAGCGAGAGGCCGAAGCCGCCGGCGATGCGCACGATGATCGGCAGCGTCGGGCTCTTCTCGCCCCGCTCGATGCTCGAGAGCATCGCGCGGCTCACGCCGGCGCGCTGCGACAGCTGCTCGAGGCTCAGTGCCGATTCCGCGCGCAGCGCCTTGATGCGCAGCCCGAGTTCCACGCTGATCGCTTCGTCGGAGCTTCGTGGCGCCGGCGCCTTGGCGGTGCGGCCGGCGGACTTGGCGGCCGGCTTCCGGGGCACCGCCTGGGTGGCGGGCCGTTGGAGTTTGCTCATTCGCAGATTTCTTCTTTAGAAGATGGCCAGTTTAGCGGCCTGCCCCGATGTTGCACAAATGCCCAGGGGCAACCCTAGGGAAAACACCCTCCGTGCAGCCCGTCGAGCCGGCTTGACATCGATTGCGACAGCAGCGAGGCTTGTACACCATCGTGGAAATCAATCTTCTTTAGAGGATTGAACGAGCCCTGCAACTGTTCCGGACGACGAAGAATGGCCGCGAGAATCGACCCAGTAACCCTGCGCCTCGTCGTGGCCGTGATGGACACGGGCACGATCGCGGAGGCGGCCGAGCGCGAGCACATCGCGCCTTCTGCGGTGAGCAAGCGGCTCAGTGATCTCGAGGACAGCCTCAACACGGTCCTGGTGCAGCGGACCAACCGTGGCATCGAACCGACCGCGGCCGGGCTCGAGCTACTGGGACTGGCGCGCAACGTCCTCAACGACCTCGACAACATCCATCTGCGCCTGCGCGACTACGCCTCGGGCGCGCGGGGCCTCGTCAGGGTGCTGAGCAACCTCTCGGCGATCACCGAATTCCTGCCGCAGTGTCTGCACTCGTTCAGCACGCACTATCCCAACGTCCAGGTGCAGTTGCAGGAGCGCATCAGCAGCGCGGTGCAGCAGGGCGTGGCATCGAATGCCGCGGACGTGGGGATCTATGCGCACGGCATCGGCGGCGTGGAGGGCCTGGTGACGATGCCGTTCCGCTGCGACGAGCTCGTCGTCGTGGTGCCCGTCGATCATGCGCTGGCGGCGCGCGATGCGGTGCGGATCGTCGACACGATCGCGTACGACTACGTCGGTCTCCACACCGGCAGCTATATCAACCAGCAGATCCTGAAGGCGGCGAGCGAATGCGAGAAGCCCTTCCGCTGCCGGGTGCAAGTGACGAGCTTCGACGCGCTGAGCCTGATGGTCGAGGCCGGCATGGGCATCGCGGTCATGCCGAAGGCGATCGGCCTGCGCTACAGCGCATTGGCGCGGATCAAGGTGCTCGCGCTCGACGAGGCATGGGCGCGCCGCGAGCTGCGCATCTGCGTGCGTTCGTTCGACAGCCTCTCGGTGGCCGCGAAGCTTTTCGTGAGCCACCTGAGCGCCAGGCAGCCGCAATGAGAACGCGCGCGCATCGTTGCGAGCCTGCCATCGCCGACGGTGATGGCGTCGTCTCGAACGAGCGCTTTACGCCCCGTGGCCGCATCGCAATCATTCGCGCCGGGGAGTGGCAACGACTCCCGTCGAAGTCCTGGACCGCAGATGCATCGACACGATGCGCCGCATCGGGCGGGTCCTTTCAAACCAACCTTTCGGAGACAACATGAACGCCGCAATCAAGCCCGAGAACCTGAGCATCGCCGCCAATCCGATGCGCTCTTCGCCCAACAAGATGAAGCTCGGCGTCTTCGCCATCAATGCGCATGGAGGATGCGCGATCTCGACGGCCCCGGAGGTCCATCGCGCCGACGACTGGAAGACGAACCTGGAGACGATCCAGCTCGCCGACCGCGCCGGGTTCGAGGCCGCCATCCCGATCGGACGCTGGCGCGGTTTCGGCGGCGACAGCAATTTCGGCGGCACCAGCCTGGAGACCTACACCTGGGCCGCGGCCATCGCCGCGTCCACCAGCCAGATCGCCTGCATCACGACCTCGCACGTGCCCACGGTGCATCCGCTGTTCGCGGCGAAGCAGGCGACGACGATCGACCATGTGAGCGGCGGCCGCTTCGGCCTCAACATCATCTGCGGCTGGTTCGGGCCCGAGATGCGCATGTTCGGCGGCTCGATGATGGAGCACGATAAGCGCTACGAGTTCGCCGACGAATGGATCGAGATCGCGCAGAAGGCCTGGACCCAGAACGGCTACTTCGATCACCAGTCGAGCCACTTCAACCTGGTGAATGCCTTCGCGGAACCTAAGCCCCTGAACCGGCCCTTCCTGATCAACGCGGGCGGATCGCCGCGCGGCATGCGCTACTGCGCGCAGCATTGCGACGCGGCGTTCGTGATCCTCGGTTCGCACGATCTCGAGGGCGTGCGCAAGCAGGTGCAGAGCTACAAGAAGCTTGCCCGCGAGGAGTTCGGGCGCGACCTCAAGGTCTGGTGCTATTCCTACGTGTCGGTGGCCGAGACGCTCGCCGAGGCGCAGCGCTACGTGGACCGCTATGCGGTGCAGTACGGCGACGACGTCGCGTGCGAGAACATCGTCAAGGAACTCGGCATCCAGACGGGCATCTTCACGCCCGAGCAGGCCGACCGCTTCCGCTATCACTTCAAGGCCGGATGGGCCGGGTTCCCGCTGGTCGGAACGCCCGAGATGATGGTCGAGCACATGGACCTGCTCGCGGAAGCAGGCGTCGACGGCGTGTGCCTGAGCTGGCTCGACTACAACGCGGGCATCAAGCAGTGGAACGCCGAGGTGATGCCGCTGCTCGAGCGCGCGGGCCTGCGCGAGCAGGCGCATCGGCCGCAGATCGTCACCGCCTGAACGCCGTGCCCACGCAGACGACCATGCCCGACGTGCGAGCGAACGACGGCGAAGCCACCGGCATCGTCGGCATCAGCGGCCATGTCTCCATGCCCTCGCGCACGCTCTGGCTCGCGGAGCACCTGGTGGCACGGCTGGCCGCCGCGACGGGCGTGCGCGGTCGGGTGCACGCGGTGATCGACGATCCGGCGGGCCTGGGCGCCACCCTGGCGCGCGAGCACGCATCGGCGCGGCTGGAGGGCGTGCTGCACGACATCGAGGCCAGCACGGCCCTGGTGGTCGTGACGCCCGTCTACAAGGGCAGCTACGCGGGGCTCTTCAAGCACCTGATCGACCTCGTCGACATGAAGGCGCTGGCCGGCCGCCCGGTGATCGTGGCGGCCACGGGCTACAGCGAGCGGCATGCGGGCGTGATCGACCACGCCCTGCGCCCGCTGTTCGCCTTCTTCGGCGCCGTTGTCATGCCGACGGGCGTCTACGCCGGCAAGGCCGACATCGACGAGCAACACCGGCCCGGGCCCGCGCTCGAGGCCGCCATCGGCGGCGCGATCGCGCAGGCCGCCCATGCCGTGGCCGCCGCGCGGCCGAACCTGAATTGAACTGAAAGGAAGAATCTTGGAACGCTTTCGCATGTACATCGGTGGCGAATGGTGCGCTGCCGTCGGTGGCGAGACCTTCGCCAGCATGAACCCGGCCACCGGGGAGAACTGGGCCGACATCCCGAAGGGCGACAGCCGCGATGTCGACATCGCGGTGCGCGCGGCGCACCGTGCCTTCACCGAGGGGCCATGGCCCGCGATGACGGCCAGCGCGCGCGGCATGCTGCTGCACCGCCTCGGCGACCTGATCGCGCAGAACGCCGAGCGCCTCGCCGATCTCGAGGTGCGCGACAACGGCAAGCTGCGCGCCGAGATGCTCGGGCAGATGAAGTACCTGCCGCAGTGGTTCTACTACTTCGGCGGCATGGCCGACAAGATCGAGGGAGCCGTCACGCCGATCGACAAGCCCGGCATGTTCCATTACGTCTCGTACGAGCCGCTGGGCGTGGTCGCCGCGATCGCGCCATGGAACTCGCCGCTGCTGCTCGCCACCTGGAAGATCGCGCCCGCGCTGGCCGCGGGCAACACGATCGTGGTGAAGCCGTCGGAGTTCTCCTCGGCATCGACGCTGCTGCTGGCGGAACTGGTCGAGCAGGCCGGCGTGCCGGCTGGCGTCTTCAACGTGGTGACCGGCTTCGGCCTCGACGTGGGCGAACCCCTGGTCAAGCATCCGCTGGTGGCGCGGGTCGCGTTCACCGGCAGCGATGCCGGCGGGCGGCGGGTCTACCAAAATGCGGCTGCCGATTTCAAGCGCGTGTCGCTGGAACTCGGTGGCAAGTCGGCCAATGTCGTGTTCGAGGATGCGGATCTCGAGGAGGCCGCGAAGGGCGTGCTCTCCGGCGTCTTCGCGGCGACCGGGCAGACCTGCATGGCGGGCTCCCGGCTGCTGGTGCAGCGCTCGGTGCACGACCGCCTGGTCCAGCGGCTCCTCGAACTCATGGGCGATGCGCGGCTCGGCGATCCGCTGGACCCGTCGACCCATGTGGGCCCGGTCTCGACGCCGCCTCAGCTGGAGAAGGTGCTGCAGTACATCGACATCGCCCGGCGCGAGGGCGCGCGCTGCGTGCTGGGCGGAGGCCGCTCCACGCGGCCCGGTTGCGAGAAGGGGTTGTTCGTGGAGCCGACCATCTTCACCGGCGTGAACAACCGCATGCGGATCGCGCAGGAAGAGGTGTTCGGACCGCTGCTCGTGGTGATTCCGTTCGACACCGAGGACGAAGCCGTGGCGCTGGCGAACGACACGCAGTACGGCCTCGCCGCGGGCGTGTGGACCGGCGACATGGAACGCGCGCTGACGCTTCCGAAGCGCATCCAGGCCGGGACCGTCTGGGTCAATGCCTACCGCGTCGTCAGCTACATGGCGCCGTTCGGCGGCTTCAAGTCCTCGGGCATCGGGCGCGAGAACGGGCAGCGCGCGATCTACGAGTACCTCGAGGCCAAGAGCGTCTACATCAATCCGAAGCCGCGGATCGCGAATCCGTTCGTGCTCGGCTGATGGCCTCGAACGCAAGGAACACCGCGATGAAACCGCATCCGATCGAAGACGCGCTCGAGGCGCTCGCGCGCGGCGCGATGGTGGTCGTCGTGGACGACGAGGACCGCGAGAACGAGGGCGACCTCATCATGGCGGCGGAGTTCGCGACGCCCGAAGCCATTGCCTTCGTGGTGCGCCACACCAGCGGGGTGCTGTGCGTCGGGCTGCCGGCGCAGCGTCTCGCCGAGCTCTCGCTGCCGCTGATGGTGGCCGAGAACACCGATTCGATGCGCACCGCCTTCACCGTGTCCACCGATCTTCGGCAGGGCATCTCCACGGGCATCTCGGCCGCGGACCGGGCTGCCACGATCCGCGCGCTGGTCGACCCGGCGCTCGGGGCGGACGCGTTCACCCGGCCCGGCCATGTCTTTCCCCTGCGCGCAGTGGAGGGCGGGGTGCTGCGGCGCGCAGGCCACACCGAGGCCGCGGTCGACCTGACGCGCCTCGCGGGATTGCGCCCCGGTGGCGTGCTCGCCGAGGTCGTCGACGACGACGGCTCGATGGCGCGCCGGCCGCGGCTGCAGGAATTCGCGAACGAGCACGGCCTGTGCCTGATCACGATCAAGGACCTGATCGCGTACCGGCGCCGCAAGGAACGCATCGTCCAGCGCCAATCGACCGCGCGCCTTCCGACCAAGTACGGCCTGTTCACGGTGCACGGCTACCTCGACACGGTGTCGAAGCAGGAGCATGTGGCGCTGACCATGGGCGATGTCGATGGTGCGCCAGGCGTGCTGGTGCGGGTGCACTCGGAGTGCCTGACCGGCGAGGTGCTGGGGTCGCTGCGCTGCGACTGCCGGCCGCAACTTGACATCGCGCTAGAGCGGATCGCGGCCGAGGGGCGCGGTGTGGTGGTCTACATGCGTGGCCATGAGGGACGCGGCATCGGCCTGCTGCACAAGATTCGGGCCTATGCGCTGCAGGATGTGGGCGCGGACACCGCGCAGGCCAACACGCAGCTCGGGTTGCCGGTAGACGCGCGCGACTATTCGACGGGCGCTCAGATCCTCGCGGACCTCGGCGTCACGAGCATGCGGCTCATGACCAACAATCCACGCAAGTACGACGGTCTCAGCGACTTCGGTCTGGAGATCGTGGAGCGGGTGGCGATCGTCACGCAGCCCCAGCCCGAGAACCTCGAGTACCTTCGAACCAAGCAACGGTTGTTCGGGCATCTGCTCACGCACGACGAAGCGCGCTGATGGGTAAGGAGAGGCAGGGTGCTTCCACGACGTTCGGTCCGCCCCTGGCCGATAGGATGCGATGGTTCGCTTTCGAGCAACTCCGGGAGCAGCATCCGATCGTGACGCCCACTTGTACGCCTTGGGCCGTATCGGCGGCGGAAAGAGGATTGCCTCGTTCATCGCCACGGCCACGCGCTCTTGAATGCCTGATTCCGCGCCCCGGTTGCGTCTGCCCTATCCGGGCGTCCTGTGGCGAGCGGGCGGCGCGCTGAAGTGCCCGCGGAACATCGCGGCGAAATTGCCGCAGCGCACGACCTGATCATCGCTGGCCGGCCAGCACCTGCTGAAACTGACCACGAACCACTTGATTCAGAACCTGGCCAATGCGCAGTTGCGCAACATCAAACACTCTCCGAGTCGTAGCGGGGCATTCCAGAATAGCCGGGCAATCATCGGGATGGAGGAGGCCGGCCATAGCGTGGCCATCGTGCCTGCATTTGTCGCTCCCGATTGTGAGAGTTTCGATGTCGCGCCACAGACGTTGGCCGATCCGTCGTGCCGATCGAATTCTTCGTTGTCAGCAAGAAGGCGCGCCAGAAGACATTTTTCTGCCATATCGGCTGTCTGAGAGGCCGATGTGCACCTCGGTCTTACCCGGTCGCTGGCTATCCATGCTGGCGGCGATGGCCATGGCAGGCTTGCCGAACAACTTCGATCGGCGGGCGGGGTGGGTCTGTAGCGACGCAGGGATCGCCGCACGCTGAAAGCCGCGTGCCGCGCCGGAGCATCACATCCAATCCCAGAGCCTGCGCGGCTTGACTGCTCACCGCTCACGTCCACTGATGACAGGCTGCTCGCCGATCCGGGGGAACTCGCCTCATTGCGCTTCTCGGATAAGCGAGGCGCGTGTCAATCTGCGCCGGCCTTCGCCTCAACCCTGCACGGACTCGCCCCTAACCAACAGGCAGCCATACTCGGGCCTGCGTCAAAAGCCCGGGCGTCGCCCTCATGCTTCGGCCCAGCGCATGTACAACTGCCGCAGCAGTCCATGCATGGCATCGGTTTGCGACTGCAGGTCAAGCCCAACCTCTTCTAACGGACTGCACGCCGGGTTGTCCAACGAGTTCTGACGCACAAGTTGATGGCCGTCGCGCTGCACCGAAAGATCCACCAGCTCTGGCGTCATCTCATGCGACTGCACCGGCAGGTGGCGATCGTGGACGATGACCAGCTGGTTCGTGCAGTGCTCGCCACTCGCGATCTGAACAGAGTTCGACGGCTGCGTGAGTGCGTCGCCATGCCACTGCAAGGTGGCCAGGCGGCGACCCGCATGGGGCCCCCACCAGGCTGCGCCTCTGCGAGCTCGCCGAATCGATCTCACACCAGCCGATCTCGGGACGGTGGTTCGGCCTCACTTCACCGCCAAGGGCCAGGGCCAGCAGCTGGCTTCCCAGGCAGTGGCCTGCCATCGGAATGCCCACCGCGTCAGCCATGCGCATCAGCGCCAGTTCTTCCGCGATCCAAGGCAAAGGAACTTGGGCGGACATTTAGCCCCGCATGAACACCGGCGCCCCGTAGGCGATGGGGTCAGTCGGGACGGGGTCGCCGTCCACGACCCGTATCACGACCATCTTGCGACCGAGCGCGCGCAAGATCGCACGACCGCTCCCGGCGTCCCCACCCCCGTATGCTGAAAAATGGCAATGGAGCGCTGGCCGTGGCTTCCGGGCGCGAAGTTCATTCGCGCGTTTCGCAGACCACCTTGTCGTTCACGATGGTTTCGAGTGGAACGATGTCCTTGATTTGTTCATCCGTCACGGTGAGGTAGTCTGCAGACAACACCACCATGTCCGCAAAGCGTCCGACCTCGATCGAGCTCTTCTTGTTCTCCTCGAAGGTGTAGTAGGGCCCCGAGTTGGTGTAGAGGCTCAGGGCCCGCTCACGCGTGATGGCCTGGTCCGCACCACAGACAAGTCTGCGCGGGTCCTTGCGGGTGACCATCACCGGTAGCCTGTAGCCCCCAGCTCTCGTGTTCCAAAGCGCCGGTGGTCGAAAACTGACCATGCTTGGGGCAGTGCGGCGAAAGCTCCTGAGGCGCCAGGGCAGGCCGGCGGGCAAGCATCACGCGCCAGTGTCTGACGATCGTCGGCTGATGACCGACTGAAGATGCGTACATGCAGCCCCTCCGCCCCCTCGCCATTACCGTCTTTCAGTCAGCCGAAAACGCCTATCGCTGGCGCTTGGTGGAGCTCGCCCCTGATGGCCAGTGGGCTGCGATCGACGAGCAGCTTCAACCGGAGAAGACCTACAGCGCCGCTATGGCCTCCGGCCTAGTGCAACTGCAACGGCTGATTGAAGCCCTTGCAATCGGACCACGCGAGGAAGATCCGGAGGCGCCGCCGGCCAAGCGGAAGGGCGGGCTGTTCGGCTTTGGGTTCGGCGTGCCGAGGACGTAAAAACGCCCGCACAGCGCGGCCTAAGGTAGTCCTGACAGTTTGGTGGCTCAGCAGTTGTCTCGTCGGGCGTCGGCCTCAAGGTGGCCGCGCAGGACGGCGTGGGTCGCAGCGGCAAGCCAGGGTCGTCAATTGCCATGTCGATGCAATCACGCAGTGCGCCAGCGGTTCGTTGACAAGGGAGGCGGCGATGGTGCTGCAGGTTTGCGTAGCAATCGGATCGGAGTCCCTGATAGTTTTTTTGTCTCTTGAATCTCTCCGCTGAATCGCTATGTCACTCACCGGAAGCGCTGGAGACGCCTCCGGCGCTCTGTTCAACGCTTGAATGGAGGTTTTCGCCATGTACCGATCCCTGTTTCCTCGCGACGTTTTCGCGGAGATGGATCGCCTGCAGCGCGACGTGCAGCAGGCCTTCGATCTGTCACCCACTATCCGCGGCTTCGCCCGCAACGGATTTCCCGCCCTCAACGTCGGCGGTACGCCCAAGACCATCGAGATCTATGCCTTCGCGCCAGGCGTCGATCCTGCCACGCTCGAGGTCAACCTGGAGCGTGGTCTGTTGACCGTCGCTGGCGAGCGCAAGAGCCCGCTGCCCGATGCGCAGGCCAAGGCGGCCGTGCACATCAACGAGCGCTTCGACGGACGCTTCCGCCGGGTGCTGACGTTGCCCGATGATGCTGATCCAGAGGCAGTCGACGCGAAATTGCGTGACGGCGTGCTGCACATCACTGTCCAGCGCCGGGCGTCTGCGCAGCCGCGTCGTATCACCATCCAGTGACCCCAGACATTGCCAACTTAGAAAGGAGTAAACGCCATGCGTAACGATGTTCGCACTACCACCAGCAACTCTCCTCATAGCGGCACTGCCTCGCAGGATCGTTCGCGTTACAGCGACGCGGCGTTGACGCCGCCTGTGGACGTGATCGAGGATGCCAATGGCATCACGCTCTACGCCGACCTGCCGGGCGTGAGTCGGGACAAGTTGACTCTGCAAGTCGAATCAGACACCTTGACCATCGAGGCCGAGAGCGATCTCACTGTCCCTGATGGGTTGACTTCCCATCACACCGAAGTGGGCTTGGCACGGTTCCGGCGCGTCTTCACGCTGAGCAAGGAGTTGGACACCGAAAAGGTGTCGGCGGAACTAGCGCAGGGCGTGCTGAAGCTTCGCATTCCGAAGGCCGAGCACGCGCAGCCGCGGCGCATCGAGGTGCAGGTCGCATAACTGGCGCTCGCTGAGCATCCGGCCGGAGGCAGTCATCGTGCCGCGTCCGGCCGATCCAGCCTGCATCATCCGATTCGAATCCGCTGAGTGGCGTTGTCCGTGGGCGTTAAGGGTAAACCCTTAATGAAATGGCGAAGTCTTCTGACGGCCGACCACTGAGAACAGTAGCGACACTTTGGTGGTCAAGGAGCCACATGAATGTCCCGCTTGTCCGACCATGGCAGCGGGGCCACTGGTTCGACTATCTGTGAGGTCCCTATGAAGTACATGAAGCTCATTTCCGCAACGGCCTGGTGCGCGTTCACGATGTCTGCGGCACTTGCGCAAAACCCGGCACCTCCAACTACCCCTGGCCCGTCTGGAGGTAACGCCGCAACTGCCAATGCGCAAGGCGGGTTGACGTCAGAGCAATGGCTTGCAGCAGGAGCGGGTGTCGCCATGTTCGCTGCGGCGATTAGTGGGAGCAATGGCAACTCTGGTGGCGGTTTTGGTCTGCTTCCAGGCACAGGCACCACCGGCACGACCGGAACACGTTAACTGCGATGTGAGCCGGCTCCGGCTCCCTTCCCATAAGGACAGGTGATTTAGACGCGGGAGCCACTACCGCACATTTTGCCTATCTCTGAAATGACGCCTCTCGACTACCTTCGTCTTCTGAGTACCGTCTCCTTCCCGACAACGATCGCAGATCAGGCCCAGTTGCAGCTTGTGTCCAAGTTGGCGTATCTTGGGCTCATTAATGCCGAGGTATCGGACGCCAAGTATGTTCGGCGCACATACCAAGAAGCTGGCTTTGCGAGGATCTTTGGGCTTACGACTGAGGGGATCTTGATGCTCCAAGAGGAAGCCTCAGAATCGGACCTTGCAAAAGCCAGAGAACCCCCTCAAGCGCAGAGCGGCCTGCATGCCTGAGCCCCAAAACTCATAGGGAACATGCTGCCCGGCAATATTTTTTAACAGACACGAAGACGTGAATGTTAGGGAGATTGAGCATGCAGCTTCCCTTGGCGCTTCGGCCTCTAGCTACCGGGCTCCTAGCGGCTATCAACGTTGTCGCCTACGCTACGTGATCAAGACGATCGCAAGTACACACACTCCGACAGTGAACATCGTCACCGTGACCGCGCAGGCAAAGAGTTCGTCCGCGCAGCGGTCGACAAGCCTGTTCTTAGACGGCTTGTTCTTTCTGCTCTCGTTCGGTCGCATCCTGGGTCCTTCAAGCCCAATGGTCGTTACCCGGCTTACTGCCCTCAACAAGCCGGGCGCTTGCTGAGAGCCATATTGTTCCGCAAGGGCGCCATCTTGGTCGAGCGATTCAGGCGAACATCGGCCCATGGAAGACAGCTACAACGATTGGAGCCGGATTAAGGAGGGTGCGACCCTCTCAAGGTCAGCGACGTCACGGTGTAAGCACGCAGTGAAGTCATCTTGATAGCCTGAGAGTCGGCAGGCATCGTGTCCGCGATGAATGATGTGGACGCAATAGATGGGGTGGTTAAGCGGGCCACCCGTCGCAAGCACAGCGCGAGATTCAAGGCGGAGGTTCTGGAGGCATGCCGCCAACCGGATGCGTCTGCTGCGGCGATCGCGAGGCTGTACAACCTGAACGCGAACGTGGTGCACAGGTGGCGCGCCGACGATCGCAAGGCAGCGGCGCCGAAGGCGCTTGAGGTTCCCAAGTTGCCGGCGCCAGCCTTTGTCGCGCTCGATGTGCAGCCCGAAGCCGAGAGGCCGATTCGCGACATCCGCATCGAGCTTAAGAGAGGCAGCGCCACTGCGGTGGTGCACTGGCCAGTGGAGTCGGCCTCGTCGTGCGCAGCCTGGCTGCGCGAGTGGCTGCGTTGATCCGCATCGATGCGGTGTGGCTGGCCACCGAGCCGATCGACATGCGTGCTGGCACCGAGACGGCGCTGGCGCGTGTCGTGAAGGTGTTCGGTGCCGCACATCCGAACCATGCGTACCTGTTCGCCAATCGGCGGGCCAACCGCATGAAGGTCCTCGTCCACGACGGCATCGGCATCTGGCTGTGTGCCCGTCGGCTGCACCACGGCCGCTTCCTCTGGGCTAACGCAAGTCTGGGCACGCAGATGGCTATGACGCGTGAGCAGCTTGACGCACTCGTGCTTGGACTGCCCTGGCAGCGTGTCGGTGCAGCGGGCGTCATCACCGTGGTGTGATCGCAGGCGGCGGTGCAATTGCTGCAAACGCCGATGACATTCGTGCGCTCGGTCAGCACCATACGTGCTCATGGTGGATGCCGAACAACTGAAGGGCCTCAACGCAGAGCAACTGCGCGAGGTGACCCTCCGGCTCATCAAGGACCGCACAAAGCAGCAAAGCCAGCTTGAGGCCAAGGACCGCTCGATCGAGACGCTCACGCGCGAGGTCACGTTCAAGACCGCCAAGGTCGATCAGCTGACCCACGAACTCGCGCAGTACAAGCGCCTGCGCTTCGGCAAGAGCAGCGAGAAGCTCGACGCGGCGCAGGCCAGCCTTCTGGATGAGACGCTCGATGCCGACCTGGCCGCCATTGAAGAGGAGCTGAAGCAGCTCCGCCCGCCACCCAAGACTGAGGACAAGCAGCAGCCGCGTCGCACGGCGCTGCCGGCAGACCTGCCGCGCGTCGACATTCACCACGAACCCGAGTCGACTACCTGTGCATGCGGCTGCGCCCTCAAGCGCTTCGGTGAGGACGTGGCCGAGAAGCTCGACTACGTTCCCGGCGTGTTCACCGTCGAGCGGCATGTTCGAGGTAAGTGGGCCTGCGCGAAGTGCCAGACGCTGATCCAGGCGCCGGTGCCCGCACAGGTGATCGACAAGGGCATCCCGACAGCCGGCCTCCTGGCACAGGTGATGGTCGCCAAGTACGCTGACCATCTGCCGCTGTACAGGCAGGAAGCGATCTTCGGGCGCGCTGGCCTGGCCATCCCTCGCTCAACGCTCGGAGCCTGGGTCGGCGCCTGTGGTGTGCGCCTGCAACCGCTGGTGGACGCACTCAAGGAAGCGATCCTCGCTCACCGCGTTCTGCATTCCGACGAGACACCGGTAGCGATGCTCAAGCCCGGCACCGGCAAGACTCACCGTGCGTATCTGTGGGCCTACACGCCCGGCGCCTTCGAAGACATGAAGGCGGTGGTTTACGACTTCGCCGACAGCCGGGCTGGCCAGCATGCGCAGAACTTCCTGGGCGGCTGGCGCGGCGCGCTGGTCTGTGATGACTACTCCGGCTACAAGGCCCTGCTGGCCAAGGGCGTTGTCGAAGCTGGCTGCCTGGCCCATGCGCGGCGCAAGTTCGTCGAGCTGCACACAGCCAACAAGAGCCAGATCGCCGAGGCCGGAATCCAGTACTTCACTCGGCTCTACGAGATCGAGCGTGAGGTGAAACACTTGGACCCCGATGAGCGGCGTCGGATACGCCAAGCGCGGGGTCGACCGATCGCCGAGGCGCTGCATGCCTGGATGATCGCGCAGCGGCTCAAGGTTCCAGAAGGTTCAGGGACAGCCAAAGCACTGAACTACAGCCTGAAGCGCTGGGCCGCGCTGACGCGCTACCTGGACGACGGCAACTTGCCTGCAGACAACAACTGGGTGGAGAACCAGATCCGGCCGATCGCCGTAGGCCGCAACAACTGGCTGTTCGCCGGAAGCCTTCGTGCCGGGCAGCGGTCCGCCGCCATCATGAGCCTCATCCAGACCGCCAAACTCAACGGCCACGACCCCTACGCCTACCTCAAGGACGTCATGACGCGATTGCCAACGCATCGGGCGCGCGACATAGCGGAACTCCTGCCACATCGCTGGGACGCGGCTTAGTCACGGCAAGGCGTAGTTGTGGTGACGGAGGCAACTCTCCGTCATGTTTGGGTTCGGAAGATCGTCCAGTCGTGAACGCAGTAACCGACGACCGGTGTAGAGGCGTGCTGTGACACGTCGGCCTCCACAGCGACTATCGCGATTCCTGGGATGTACTCGCCCTCGCCATCGAGGCGGTAATACATCTCGTCTCCGCCGTCGAAGTCGAGCTCCATAGTCGGTGACAGCAGCGACAGCATGTCACCGACCCGCACTCCTTCGTAGGCGCCAAGATAGCCCTCGAAGACGTAAATGCACCTGAGCACCCCACCGGGAGAGAACACTAGCCGGACGACGTCTGAACCAAAGAATATGGCGGTTTCCCCAGGGTCGCCAAAGTTCCGAAGAACAAGAGCTCCCTTGTTCTCTGCCAGCGCGGCCACGAGGTGAAAGCCCGGTACATGGTCCTTCCTGCTTGCACCATGCAGCAAGGATTCAACACTTGACAGCGATTGCCCAATCTCGAATCCCGCGGCAGATGTTCCGGGTACAAGTGGGGCGTGGAGATCAAGCATTTGCACGTATCAGACCGTTTGAGAGCGACCATTGTGCGACCGCTACCCACCCACGGCAGAAGACGTCAACATGACTTCTCGGGACGCTTACGTCACGGTGTCAGCCATGGAAGCGGACCGCTCGGGTGCTGGCAGGATCGACGGTCCATGGACTGGAGCGTGATCGGCGAGCACCGCATCCAACTGCGCCTGCAGATCCTCGGATACCTCTGGTGTGAGTTCGGCCGGCGGGTGCGGGTCGAAGCTGGAATGAGTCGCTTGGAGGAGGCCCCTCATCTGCGAGGTATCGGCTCTCGCTCACAGGTCAGGTAGAGCTTGAGGGGCCCTTCGACTCAATGCGAACGCTGCTTCTTTCCGTGGAAGCTGCGATGCGCGGTTCGCGCCGCATAGGCTGCCTTCGCTTGATCTACCGCAACTTGCGAAAGCAACTGGACCTTGCCGCAGTTATCGCACAGGTAGGCGCGCATCCACCAGAACACCTTCATCCATCTGCGCCGCTCGATGCGGCCGAGGTGGTCGACGCTGCACGTGCAAGGGGTGAAAACGGTCATGGGAGGACTGCGTGTAGTGGTTAACCCCACTGATTCTGGTGGGTTTCCGTGACGTTTGTCTCCACTTCGTTAAAACCTAGTCCTACAGTCTGTTTCGAAACCCCGAAGTCACATTGTGAGCTTCGGGTCTTATGGGCTGTGCGACTCGGAGGAAATCGTTCCGATGGATCTGCTTCGTCGGATCGAACGCGCCACTCGACGAGAGGCTGTTCTGCCTCAGTGCCCGGTCGGATATACGAAATCAAGTTCGATGGGTACCGGCTGCTGGGAAAGGTTGATGGCCACGCGCCTTCGCACGGATGCGACGAAGCGGTTTCGGTAGGTCGTAGCCAAGTTGGCAAGCTGCTCGGCAAGCATGAATCTTGAAAGGGACGTCTGTGCGCTGGACAAGCGAAGCAGGAACGACTTCGACTGCCCAAAGGATTGGGCGACGCGCGGGCGTTGAGACGCCCGCTTTGAACTGATCGTATTCGGTGCATTCGACCTTCTGGTCGAACGTCGGATCGGCAGCGCCGGCAGCCACTGGTTGAGCGCAAGATGGCGCTCGCAGCACTTCTCAAGAAGGCCCCCGAGTACTCTACGTTGGGCATTTTCCAGCCCACCCAGGCCAGCTGGTCCTCCCAAAGGCGGTAATTCTCTGGACGTTAGAGGGCCTCATGGCGAGCTCGAGTCCAGCATCCACCAGCCTAGCATGTGGTTGCAAGCTTGGGGAAGTTGAAACGCCAGGGCGCTTTGCGCGTGGAACGGTTTAATCGCTGAAATTGCGCTCTTGACCGGAGATCCACCTAAAGGCATCTTTCTTCAGGGCTTCGGCGAGCTGAAGCCGGGTCCTGTAGACGCCAGAGGAATTGATGGTGGACTTGACGTGATCGCCTCGCAGAATCTCTGCTCGAATCTCGCCATCAGCTTGCGGTCGCCCTTCATGTCCTCGGTCATCGGCGTGAAGGTCAGGCTCGGGCAGACGGCGTTGAAGCGCACGCCGTCCTTGCCGTGGTCCAGCGCGAGGGCCTTGGTGAAGTTGACGATCGCGCCCTTCGAGGCGTTGTAGAACCCGAGCGCTCAATCGCCGCCGAGCCCCGAGATCGAGCCGGTGTTGACGATGCAGCCGCGGCTCGCGATCAGGTGCGGCATCGCCGCGCGGCAGCCATGGAACACGCCGCCGATGTTCGTCGCCATGGTCCTGCCCCAGCCACCCAGTGGCGCCTCGGTCACGCTGCCCTCGACCGCAATGCCTGCGTTGTTGAACAGCACGTGCAGCGCGCCGAAGCGCTTGATTGTGGCGGCCACCAGAGCTTGCACCTGCTTGTACTTCGAGACGTCGGCGACCTTGACCAGCGTGCGCTCGGGCGGCAGGTCGGCAGCGACGCGCTCGAGCTTGGCCTTGGTGCCGCCGGCGAGCACGACGCTGGCGCCCTCCTGCGAGAAACGGCGGGCAGTGGCTTCGCCGATACCGGAACCGGCGCCCGTGACGATGACAACGCGATCGGTGAAACGTTGCATGCTGCTGCTCCTAGATGTTGAGGTGCAGGAGCTTGTGGCGGGCATAAGGCCAGGATGTCGGCCTACGGCGATTGCGCTGTCGGACGCTTGCCTGTCGGTTCTCAGTCCCGATATCTGCGTACGCTGAGTTCGCCGTCACTTTCTAACCGCGCAATGCGTACCTCAGACAGATCCGAGATCCCTTTTTCGCGCAGCTTGGACAGCAACTCCTCCACGGTGATCAATTCGCGGCGCAGCGTGCGCTGAAGGATCCTGCCGTGTTTGACCAGTGGCTCGGCCGGGGGTTCTAGAAGCCGAGAAACCGTCGGGGAATGGTAGCTGGCCCAGTCCAATGCGTAGTTCCATGCGATCAGCGTCGAGATGAGTACGAGCCCATCCCCAATCGTCTTGTAATCACCCTGCATGGCGTTGCTAGACGCGTCGGCGATCAAGACGACAAATAGTAGGTCCGCCACGCCCAGTGATCCAACTCCCCGTCGCAGCAAGAAGCGGAAAACGATCAAAAGAAACCAGTAAACAGCCGTTCCTCGCAACACCATTTCCGAGAGAGGTGTCTCGATTCGCAGCAGATCCAGAAGTGATTGCATGAGTTCAGCCAAGCGGACACAGCACTCTGATGGTCCGAACGACGGTGCGTTGTCCCGCCGCCGTCTTGTGTAGGCCGGCGTGACGGCAGTGAGCCGGAAGATGGAACTTCCATCGTGCCGGGGCACCGGTGTCAGACGAGGCCGCAAATGACGCCACGTCGCATTCTCGGGAGTTCCTTCACGATGAAGAATAGCGAGGCGTCCATCAAGCAATGAGTTCGCTCCATGCCTTCACGAACCTCGGGCCTTCTCGCATCCGAAAGCGCGGCAGGCCATACCGCGTTGTTGATCATCGACATGATCAACTGCTGGGACTTTCCCGACGCTGACAAGCTGCTTCCTGGCGCTGCATCGATCGCGCCACGCATCGCGGCACTGAAGGCTCGCTGTCGTCGCGACGGTGTGCCGGTGATCTATGCGAACGACAACCGCGGCCGCTGGCGATCTGATTTTCCGGCACTGGTGGAGGAGGCGCTGCGCCAGGGCGGCCTTGGCTCAAAGATCGCTGCCGCTCTGAAGCCCGAGGCGGACGACTACTTTGTGCTGAAGCCCAAGCAGTCAGCATTCTTTGGCACTCCGCTGGAATTGCTGCTGCAGCATTTGAAGGCGCACCGTCTGATCCTGACGGGCGTCGCGAGCGATCAGTGCGTGCTCGTCACTGCGACCGAGGCTGGCATGCGCGATCTCGCAGTGGTGGTCCCCCGCGACTGCGTGGCGTCCCAATCGAGGATGCGAAACATGCTGGTGCTCCGCCAACTTGAAGAGTTTCAGAAGTTACCAACCACACCCAGCACGCGGCTGCGCTTGATCTCTGGTCCGCGCCGCGCTTGACGACACAGGCGCGACTGAGGCGGCCTGCACTACGGTCGCATGAAATGGCGATTTTCAGGAGGCAGCGAGGCTGCCCGTCACATTGCAGCGCTGCCATCCGGCGATCGTTGTTCGCTGCGCGTGCCAGGATTAGTCCATGCTGCGGCGTCGCCACCTTGCCGTCACCGTCGTTCAACCTGCTGCGGGCGCTTTCGGCCGGAGACTGGTGGAGTTCCTGTCAGGGGCCAGTGGAGCCCAATGAACGGACAACTCCATCCGGAAAAGGACTGCAGTGCTGCCATGGCGGCCGGCTTGCTCCGTTTGTAAGGAATGGTCGAAGAATCGAACGTCGGGCCGCGCGAGGACGAGATGGTTGTGCCTGCCGCAAAGAGGACATCGGCATGTTCGGATTCGGCTTCGGTTTAGCGAAGTAGCAGGGGGGCCAAGGCGCCGCGGCCCTCTAGAGTGCCTGCATCGGTACGCGCCGCCGTCCGACAGGCCGGTCCTGCGCGAGATCGCAACTTTGGCGCGTTCCCGTTATCGTTAAAAAGGAAGTGGCCATGAGACTCGAACAAGCCAGAAACGATGAGCGCGACAACCGGCGGATCTTTCGCTGGGGCGTTGGCGCGGTGATCGTGGTGGTACTGCTGGTGGTGGCCTACAACGTCATGTCGCACCGCCGCAATGACGCCCCACCAACGGGCGCACAGGGCATGACCCAGCCTGCGCCGCAATCGGCGCCGACGAGTCCGAGTGGCGGCGGTGCGGCGGGTGTCGGTGGCGTGACCGGCAATGGCGGTGGCGGCGGGCAGGGACAGACCAGTACGCAATGAATCCCGCCCTATCCCGGCCGACGCCTGCCTCCGGACCCTGTGTGAGACCATCACTCCAGACGATTGGGTAGAGCCGCATCGTGCTGGGATCACGCCGCGAGCAGCGGCATCCACTGCATCGCCGCCGCGCCGATCGCGGTCTGCGCGCTCACGCAATGCCACAGCGGCTGCGTGTTGTCGATCGTCGCGCGCGCATCGGTGCGCAGCCGTCCGCGCCACGAGCGCGCGAGCACATAGCCCCCCATCAGCAGCAGCACCGCGAGGTGGAAGCCCTGGTAGCCCAGCAGCATCGCCACGCTCGCGCTCCAGGCCTGCGCGCGCGGATCGAGGCCGGCGCCCGCATGGCTCCAGAGGTCGACCCCGTAGCCCGCGGCCGCGCAGGCCATCGCGAGCGCGACCAGCCAGCGCAGGCCGCGCTGCCGCGCCGCGTCGTCGTGGCGCAGGCCGCGCGCCGCGAAGGCCAGTGCAAGCGAGCCCGCGAGCATCAGCAGCACGGCCGCGGCGGGCCAGCGCAGTGCCGGCAGCGCGGCACCGGGTGGCGGGCAGACCTCGGCCGCCATCGACACATGCACGTGCGCCCACAACAGCGAGGCGAAGATGCTCATGTCGACCGCGACCAGCACCACCATGCCCCACCATGAATGCGAGGCCCGGCCGATCGCGCCGACCGGCAGCCGTCGGCCATGCCCCACGTCGGCCGTGGACACGGGCGGCGGGCTGTCCGATCCCCAGAGCCAGAACACGATGGCGGCCACCGCGAGCACGCCGCACAGCCCGGCGAGCAGCACCTGCTCGACCGTCAGCAGCAGGAAGAAGCCGGCCGTGCCCGCGGCCGCCACCAGCGGCGACCAGCCGTCGGTGGGCAGGCGCAGCAGGTGCAGCGGCCGTGCGTCGCGCGGGCTCGTGACCAGCGTCTCGCGGCCGCCGAAGACCGTGCCCGGCAGCCAGTGGCGGCCTTCCTCGACCTCGCGCGCCAGCGTGGGACGGCGCCACAGCGGATAGCGCGAGGCGATCTCGGGAATGCTGCGCACCGCGTACTCGCGCGCGGGCAGCCATTCGAGCGTGCCGGCGTTCCAGGGGTTGCCGTGTTCGCGCTCGGGCTTGCGCAGCGTGCGCGCCACGTCGACGACGAACAGCAGCACGCCCGCGGCGAACACGAAGGCGCCGATGGTCGACAGCAGGTTGAGCCCGTTCCAGCCGAGGTCGCCCGGGTAGGTGTAGACGCGCCGCGGCATGCCCATCAGCCCCGCGATGTGCATCGGGAAGAAGGCGAGGTTGAAGCCGCCGAACATCAGGCCGAAGACCCAGCGCCCGCAGCGTTCCGAGAGCCGGTGGCCGTTGAACAGCGGTGCCCAGTGATAGAGGCCCGCGAACACCGGGAACACCATGCCGCCGATCAGCACGTAGTGCAGGTGCGCGACGATGAAGTAGCTGTCGTGTGCCTGCCAGTCGAAGGGCAGCACCGCCACCATCACGCCGGTGAGCCCGCCCAGCACGAAGATGAAGTGGAAGCCCAGCAGGAACAGGGTGGGCGTGTCGAGCCGGATGCGGCCGCTCCAGAAGGTGGCGATCCACGAGAACACCTGCAGCCCGCTGGGCAGCGCCACCGCGAAGCTCGCGGCCGACACCAGCCGCAGCGACCAGGTGCCCAGGCCGGCCGTGAACATGTGGTGCACCCACAGCAGGAAGCTCAGGGCGCCCACGGCCATCAGCGCGATCACCACCGCGCGGTGGCCCACCAGCGGCGTGCCCGCGAGCGTGGCGGCCATCATCGAGACCAGGCCGGCGGCCGGCAGGAAGATGATGTAGACCTCGGGGTGGCCGAAGAACCAGAACAGGTGCTGCCACAGCACGGGATCGCCGCCGCGCGCGGCGATGAAGAAGGGCCAGTCGAAGGCGCGCTCCATCTCGAGCAGCAGCGTGGCCGCGATGACGGCCGGGAACGCGAACACGATCATCAGCGCGCTGACCAGCATCGCCCACGCGAAGATCGGCATGCGCGCGAGCGTCATGCCCGGCGCGCGCGTGAACAGGATGCCGATGATCAGCTCGATCGCGCCCGCGATCGCCGAGATCTCGATGAAGCCGATGCCTAGCAGCCACCAGTCCGCGCCGCGCCCCGGCGAGAACTCCTTGCCCGTGAGCGGCGGGTACATGAACCAGCCGCCGTCGGGCGCCTCGCCGAAGAAAAGCGTGCCGAAGAACACCAGGCCGCCGATCGCATAGGCCCAGAAGGCATAGGCCGACAGGCGCGGAAAGGGCAGGTCGCGCGCGCCCAGCATGCCCGGCAGCAGGTAGACCGCGATCGCCTCGACGATCGGCACCGCGAACAGGAACATCATCACCGTGCCGTGCATGGTGAAGAGCTGGTTGTAGGTCCTGGGGTCGACCAGGTCGTTGTCGGGCACGGCGAGCTGCGCGCGCATCACCAGCGCGAGCACGCCGGCGAGCACGAAGAACAGCATCGCGGTCGCGATGTAGAACACGCCGATCTGCGTGTTGTTGACGGCCGAGAGCCGGCGCCAGCCCGAGGGCGGGCGCCAGGCGCGCTCGAGGGCGTCGCTCCCGGCATCGGGTTGCGGCGCGTTGGCCGCCGGGTCCAGGGGGGGGTTCATGGCGGTGCTCATCGCAGCTGCGCGAGCCAGCGCGCG
>Ga0209902_100392_pt1 | contig 51395 bp, 41 predicted proteins | sample FECB27metaG_FD_188304 | JGI IMG/M metagenome (GOLD analysis project Ga0209902, IMG submission 188304) | Cyanobacterial communities from the Joint Genome Institute, California, USA - FECB-27 (SPAdes) (version 2) | ecosystem: Environmental > Aquatic > Thermal springs > Hot (42-90C) > Microbial mats...
GCTCTTGAGGGGGAAAGCAACAATCACAGACTCTCCTCTACTTTTTTATACCTGTACTCAAGTTCCGCCTTTTAGTACAGTTGAACTGTTATGGGAGTGAGCGCCGACTTTTAGTCTAAACTCCAGTAAGTAGATTTTGGGTAACACTTGCGCTCAACTTAACCTAATGTTACTCAGGTAGCTACCTAATGGTTTGTCAATCTCAAACTGGAGGTTTATAGAAACCAGGTTGTTTAGCTTAGCGCCTGCATGAAATTAACATTAACAGGTTATCTGGAAAGTGCATAAGCCTAAAAAGCTGGCATCTATTAAAGGAATAGAAATCTCCCAAATTCCGAAAAAGTGTCCAAAGGATGTGTATAGCTTAAATGAAGCTCTTCCTTGGATATTTCAAAAGCTACGCCTAGCAGTAGCATTCAGGAAGCACGCTTACTTTAACTGCATCCTGCAACTGTTCTATTGTCAATTTCTACATTTATTTCGAGGGTACAACAATGAAAAAATTCCAATTGTCGCTGAGCGCCTTAACTCAGGCATTAGTAGCTTCACTGACTCAAAATAAGAATACTGCATCGACAACAACATCTGAAACTGATGGAGATAGAGGTGGTGGAGTCGTTTGTGTTCCAAAAAATGGTGGTAGTAGGTATAATGCTCCCTGTAAGCCTGGTGATACACCTATCAGAGTAAAGTAAATTCTCCTGAGCCAGAAAGTTAAGTCTAGATCATATCCTTCATCTTTTGGGATAATTCTAATTCCTTATGACTAGCCAAGAGTAAAAATTTACTCTTGGCTGGGTTGATATGATTATGCGATTTGTTTTTGAAACGGGAAGTCTTAATATCATCACAGAAACGGTGAATGTCTTCGTTGTTATTCGGGTTAGTTTTTAAATAGTCTCGCAGTAAATCACAACCACGCACTAGTAAATCATTTGTATTTAGATTCCATAGGATAAGTGTTTTATCCTGACTTCCAGAAACAAGTGTCTTGCCGTTAGAGCTAAAAGATACGCTATTAACAGCAGCCTTATGTCCAGTGATGGTTGACAGTTCCTGACCGTCTAAACTCCAAAGTTTGATGGTATTGTCCTCACTTCCAGAGGCAATGGTCTTGCTATCAGGGCTGAAAGACACGCTATTAACACCACGCAAATGACCAATAAGAGTTTTGAGTTCCTGACCATCTAAACTCCAGAGTTTAATAATTCCGTCAAGACTTGCAGAAGCAATAGTTTTGCCGTTAGGGCTAAAAGATACACTCGTGACTGCAGCCGAATGACCAGTTAGGGTACGAAGCAGTTGACCATCCCAATTCCAGATTTTAATAGTACGGTCCTCACTTGCAGAAGCAATGGTTTTGCCGTCAGGGCTAAAAGACACACTCGTGACAGCAGCTTCATGCCCAGTCAAGGTATGAAGCAGTTGACCATCCCAATTCCAGATTTTAATAGTACGGTCCTTACTTCCAGAGGCAATGGTTTTGCCGTTGGGGCTAAAAGACACACTCGTGACAGCAGCTTCATGCCCAGTCAAGGTATGAAGCAGTTGACCATCCCAATTCCAGATTTTGATAGTATTGTCCTGACTGCTAGAAGCAATAGTTTTGCCGTTGGGGCTAAAAGACACACTCGTGACTGCATCTTTATGCCCATTTAAAGTTGGCGGTTCCTGACCACTCCGATTCCAGATTTTAATGGTATTGTCCCCACTCCCAGAGATAAGGGTCTTGCCGTCGCGGCTGAAACTGATACTGTAAACTGTATCGCTATGTGCATGGTAGTCTTGAAGAAATAGACCATCCCAACTCCACACTTGGATGGTTCCGTCCCAACTTGCAGAGGCAATGGTTTTGCCGTCGCGGCTAAAAGTCACGCTTGTAACAGGACCTTTATGCAGCACAGGGAAGGTTTTAACACTTCGATGATTCCAACTCCAGAGTTTAACGTTGTAGTCATCACTACCGGAGGCAAGGGTTTTGCCGTCAGGGCTGAAACTGACACTGTTAATAGCATCACCGTGTCCAATGAAACTATCAAGCAGTTCACCATCTAGATTCCAGAGTTTGATAGTTTTGTCTTGACTACCAGAAGCGAGGGTTTGACCGTCAGGACTGAAACTGACACTCCTGACACCACCACTGTGTCCTTTGACAGTGTGAAGCAATTGCCCGTTTAGATTCCAGAGTTTGATAGTTTTGTCCTCACTACCAGAGGCAAGGCTTTTACCGTCAGGACTGAAACTGACGCTGTTGACAGCACCAGTATGCCCTTTTAAAGTCTGAAGCAATTGACCATCTAGATTCCAGAGTTTGATGGTTCCATCTTGACTACCAGAAGCAACAATTTTGCCGTCAGGGCTGAAACTGACACTCCTGACAGCGCTACTATGCCCTTTTAAGGTGTGAAGTACCTGACCATCTAAATTCCAAAGTTTAATAGTTTTGTCTTCACTAGCAGAGGCAATAGTTTTACCGTCAGCGCTAAAACTGACACAATAAACATCACCAAGATGCTTTGACAAGCGGTTGCGTTCTTTGACTTGATAAACTGCCTGCCTTAACACTAATTTAACTTGCATCTGGGTCTCTGGAGGAGCAAGACCTAATTTTTGTAGTTTTTGCCCAGCCTGTATTGCTACTTTCAGCGAATCTAACTCTTTATTCGAGGCAAAGAGTGCTGCTGAATATTCACTGGTAGCTTTGACTTCGTTCCTTGCTGATTCCAAAGATTTCCACCAAGCAACCCCAGCCAGACTCAAAGCTAGCATCAAGCCACCAGTGAGTCCAGATATAGTCAATTGCCGCCTACGCTTGTGCTTTTTCAGCTCATTATCCCGCAATGCTAAAGAAAGCTCAATGAAATGCCTCTCACCCAAACTCAGTTCATCTATGCGTTTGTGCTGCCAATATTCCGCATCCGAAAGGGGCTTTCCTCGCAACAATGCTCCTTCATCCTTACCACTACTTTCCCATTGACGAATTGCCGATCGCAACTGCTCTTGCCAATAGCGAAATTCACCATCAACTTGTATCCACTGCTCTAGCCGTCCCCAGCTTCTAATGAGCGCCTCATGCACGATTTCCACTGTTTCTTCACCTGATGACTCGTTGCGGTTAGTCACCACAAGACGTGCATCAGCTAAGCGCATCACCAAATCCCAGTTTTCTGACTTCACCTCATCACGAGTCGCCAACCTCCGGGTAGCCTCCACTCCTTCCCCTAAACGCACTAACTGCATAAACACTCGCTGCGCCCGACTTCGGTCTACCTCAGAAAGCTGGGCATACAGTGCTTCGGCGTGGATAGCCAAAGCCTCCTCAACGCCGCCAATCTCCTCGTAGCCCGCATGAGTTAGCCATCCATCTGTCTGTTTTGACCAAAGTTGTGTTAAGGCAAACTCCAGCAACGGTAAACGTCCTGACTGACCATCACCTGCATTAATCAGTTTATTTGTCAACTCTTTCTCTAGTCTCACCTGCATTTGTGTTGCAGGCTGTTCAATAGCTGCTTGCAATTCCTGACGGCTCATTGGTCCGAGATTCAGGACTGCTCCTTGCAATGCATCGCTAAAGGGGCGGTAAGAAAGGGCATGTCCGTAAAAGTCCGCTCGCAGAGTCAGGACTAGAGTAAATGCCGGAGCTAATCTGGCTGCGTTCAATAATGCATCTAAGACACCTTGGCGTTCTTCTTCTGGACAAAGAGTGTAGAGTTCTTCAAATTGGTCAGCTATTATGACCAGACGAGTTTTGGGGTATGAGTGGACAAAGCTTTCGATAATTTTGTATAACGCTTTATTATCTTGTCGCAGTGCGATTTCCAGTTCTAATTCAATCAGGCGGCGAGCATTTAATTTTGAATTTTGATTCAAATTTTGATTGAAATTTTTATTTATATATTTATTTAGGTTGTCTCCTTGGCGAGACGGAACGGATAAAGCTTCGCCAATACTAGAAGTTAACGCAGCTGCCAACGCCTGAAAGGGATTATTACCCGGACGAAACGAGACAATCTGCCACTTAAGATTTGGATCTTGGCGCAACTGAGGAACCAACCCAGCAAAGACCACACTCGACTTCCCACTTCCACTTGGACCGACCACCGCTACCAACGGCTTTCTTTTGGTCGCCGTCACCAAGTCCTGTGTGAACTGCTCCCGCCCAAAAAATAGGTCAGCATCTTCCTCACCAAACGCAAATAAACCGCGATACGGGCATGGAGGGACTCCGCCTAACTTTAGCCAACTCGGCGGTTCTACTGCCGGATTTTGACAAATGACAGGCAACCAAGATGCACCCGGAAAGTCATCTTCCAAACCTTGTAACTTTCTGCGTGCTTGCTGTACGGCAAGGTATAAAGAACGCCGTTCTACGGCAAAAGCTGCTAAAAAATGCTTAAAAAATTCCTGTGCCACCAGGTTCGGTACTGGCTCGCGCATCACAATCACTGTCGGAATATTTAATTTTTCCAGCGCACTCGCCAATCCCAGTCCATCACAGGAGTTGAAAATTGCTAGTTGTAAACCATTATCAATTGCTGCTTTGAGAGCTTCTTCTAACTGTCCAATTGTTAAACTATTGTTGGTCTTATGATCATTAATATAAATTCTGCCTGTTTCACCCTCGGTTTGACTATGACCGGCAAAAAAGAACATATCCCAGCCGGGGTTTTGCCAAAGAAGAGTGTTAAATTCCTGACGAGAGGGGTTGACAAGAAAAACTATTTCTGCATCTAATAAACTATCAAGAAATCTGATTTCTCTCTCCAAATCAATCCCTTGGCTATTACCCAGAACCGCTAAGATTCTCACTTTCTTTCTAGGTAATTTTGACTTGTTTGGTTCCCGGCGTTTATACTCTGGTTGGGAAAGTGCCATTTCTGCCTGGGGATAATCATTGAAGAAGTCCCAACGATGCCAAGGTAATCGCCGTAGCAAGTCATTGTTGGTTTCAATAATGACTCGAATTTCTTCGGCTGGATTTAGTTGCGATCGCAGTTGTCGTTCTATGTTAAGAAACTCAAAAGATTTGAGCCAATTATTGATATTTTCTTGTAGTTTTTGGCACACATCATAAAAACCGACAACAGAGACATTCGTTATGCCACCTTCGTCAATTTCCAGTTCATCATCATCTTCCATCAATAGAGAACGCAAATGTTGGCGACCACAAACATTTTTGTAATTTAACTGCCAATTTTGACAGAGTTCAACTAAAGATGGTGCTGCAGGTAAGCTACCAATAAATTGCTGTGGAAAAGAGTTTCCTGATGACCATAACCTAGCAGTAACATTTGGAAATCCGTTGTTTAAATCCCCACTTCCTAGGCTAATAACAACTGATTTACTCATAGAGAAGACACTTTTTTATTTTGGCAAGCATGCTCTTTTCTACAAAGTCAGTTTCTTCTTTTTCGTATCTTTACATCAAAAATAAGATTTGTAAAAGAGTTGGTTTAGTTTCGGAATCACAACCCAGCCTATTGTCTTTAATAAGAATATCTTTAATAGCCTATCACTCCTGTTGAAAGGCACCCTCATAAAGACACACTCTGACAAGAATAGAATTCGTTAAGGTAAATAGTTGCCACTCTGCACGAGCTTAGCGCTCTTTCATCACTCTCTCCAGAGTATCTTCTGAAATCCTTACAGCGAAAGGCTTTACGCAAAAATCAATGTTTCAGGCTTTGTGTGAGAAATTAAAGTCCAAATCCCTAACAGTGTCTGGGTTTTAGATTTTGGCTTTGATTTTTCTGTCAACAAAGTGATGGAACGTTATAGTTCCGTTTTACATAGTCAAGTATAGGCAGACTACTACACACGGGTTTAAGCAACACCAATTTCAGCATGGTCACGCCTGAATAAAGGTGTTATCCGCCTTGGATGCACTACCAGGCATCCCCTATTCCTTTGTACAATTGATTCGAGACAACCAAAAGCATTTGGAATTACTTTTCTGCCGATGTTGAACGCTGCATTGACATCGGCATGAATTTTTGTACCATCTTTACTGATATACCAGGCACGTTGTACACGCTTTCCTGAAAAAGTTTGTTTTACCTTATTGTTAGGGTCAAATGTTGGGATTGTATCCCAATCAATTAGTGAAGCCTTACTAGTGTAAGATTCCTCACCAACCTTAACGTTGATGCCAACTTTTTCTAGCTTGTCAGTTAACATCTCGATAAATAACAGGTGTGGTATCTGTGTAAAAGCTTGGTTATTTCGCTTACCTAGATTGAGGTTTGTTTTCCATTGTTCGTTTTTTCCTATTGCAACTTGTGTTACACCTTTAGCCACCAATTCTTTAACAATCATGAAGGTGGATTGATGTAAGTAACTATCAACAAAATTATTACGATTGCAAACAATGTTTTGTATGCGTCGCGAACTGCCTCTACCGTGAGGTAAAAACCCTCGAAACCTTGCCAACTGCTTGTTATAAAACTGGTTGACTGATTTTAAAGGTTTACCATTAACAGCAATTGGTTGAATTGTCGGGTCAGTAAAAACAATCGTTGCAAGATTGTCTAATCCAAGATCAATAGACGCAGCCAATTCCGGATTAAGGCTACAAAAAAAATCGGAAGGCTCTGGTATTTCCGAAACTATTTCAATTACGAAACAGCCTATTTTGGGGACAATTCGCACTTCACATAAGTCATCAAATTTCAAACCAGGTTTAACTGGAATTTTAATCGGTGACATCGAAGGAACGATAAAACCTTTTTTAAATTCCCGAGTACTGACAGCTTGATAATTGAACTTTACGAGATTTTTTCCGTCAAGATAATTCGGTGGTTTCGGCTTACTAGTGAATTTTTTTGGTTCTAAGTTGTAGGCATCTATTGCTTTGAAATAAGCCGACCATGCATCAGCATTCTGCTTTAAAACCAGTTGAGCAACCTTTCGTGGCATCGCACGATAATTACTATCTAGTTTAAACATTGTGTCTAATTTTGCTTGGACTGTGGTGCCCCAACCATAGAAAAAGCCTTGACGCTGTGTGAATTGAGCCGTATTGTAGAGTTTGCTAGAGATACGCGTAATGTAAGCACAATATGCAAACCACTCGTGACCTGATTTAATTATGTGTTTCTCTACATGTTGCATCAAAGATTACTACGAATGTTTTCTCTCCTTGCCAGACGTGTTCGCCCAAAGCCTGCCGCAGGCATACGCAAACGACCTTAAACACAGTATAATATATTTGACTATATTTAAATAGAAAATCATCCATCTTTCTCGTCTTCTTTGCTTTGTAAAGTTGCGATGATTTTCTCAGTTTTTCTTTTAGCACGACGTTGACCATACAAGCGTGCGGCAATACTAGTAATAATTGCTACTAAATCTTGCATCAATTCGTCGCGTCCGTTTTCAGCTAAATTTACAATCTCCAAAGTCACACCACACCGACTTAGTAAAACGTCTATATAGTGCGTCCCAAACCGCCCTAAACGGTCTTTATGTTCAACTACTAGAAATTGATAATCATCTTGTTTTAAAAGCTTCTCTAGCTTTTTGCGGTTGTCGTTTAATCCGCTTCCTACTTCTTTTACAATATGCTGAACTTGATAACCTCTTGCTGTAGCATATTGGGTTAAACGTTCGGCTTGCCTGTCTAAATTATCTTTATTTTCTGCACTTGAAACTCTGGCATAAATTGCAGCTTTCTTGACTGCGTTTCTAGCAGTTAATCGCTCGTATTCTACAATGACAGTACCTGAGTCAAGTTGTTTAGTTGGGTAAGGAATTTTACCTGCCTTAAAATGTCTCCAAGCGGTCTGGTAAGAAATACCTAATTCTTTTGCATAGTCTGCTAGCTTCATGTCAGGTTCATCCTTGAAAGGATTATACCTGACTATATTAGACTATATTTTGTGGAAAGTTTTTTCATACCAATTCTCTGTGAAGCTGCATATTATTTTTACCTCTCCTAACCTCCCCAACGCATCGGGGAGGTGCCGCAGGCGGTGGGGTTCTTTCGGGAGCATCTTCATATGGAAACGGTATTAGGGACTTCCAAATAAAAAATATCCCAAATTTTCTTGTGGGATGCGTGTCCCCACCCGTCCCACTATTCAGGACGGGCAGGATGCCCACCCCACAATTGAGGATAATTTATTTCTTGGAAATCGCTTATGCAGTTCTCCCGTAACCGTATTGAGTCCTATTTAATAGGTATCGGAAACGACAGAAGTAGAACTTACGCAATGTCAAAAAATGATTATGTGAATTGAGCCAAATCTTGACTTTTAACTATTGTTCAGATGCATGACTTCATCTCAATTAGAATCTTTCTCTTAAGAATATGTATAAAAAGTGAGGAAGTGGAGAGGGTTTTGTAAATTTTTTGAACAAAAACCCGTGAAGTTTGCAGTTTAGTTAATCCATATAATCCTCTATTTGTACAGTGCGTAAGTCCTAAGAAGTTTGACTATGACTAGCCAAAAACAGAGTATCCCAGCGTACCGGCTTCCAAAGCTGCGTGTTGAATTCATAATAGTCTCCCTTGACAATATCAACTACTTATGATCAGCTATTGAAAAAGTTGGTTTTTATCTCCAAATTAGCTTCTTGGCTATTGCCCAAAACTACCAATATTCTGACTTTTTTATAGGTGATTTTGGCGACGATACTTTCCATGGTTTATACTTAGGTCTCAACAGAGCCATTTCTGTAACAAGAGCCTCTATTCTTTAGTATGTGGGTGCATCGCGCTCTTGTTAAATCTGTTGTAGAATATTTTGATATTTTGCGAAAAGAGGTCATCATTTAGAAAGTAAAAATTAATTTTGGGTGATGCGTTTTGGATTAACGCATACTAAAGCCTTAAGATGAATTTTAATGAATTAACTTTAAGAAATTTATTATCTGACCACTCTTTGAATCAGACACCTAAGACGCTTATGAATAGGTTGATAGTTTTAAGCTTGGGTCAGGGAAATCTACACGAAGGCTTTCCTGGTGTAACAGCATATATTGGGTCAGCAGAAAATCCCTATCAAACGAAATTTACTGCTAGCTTACCGTCTGCACCAGAGATTCCGGAACTCTACCGCAATTGGCAGTCACTTTATTCGGCTTTTTTTCATCGTCCATGTTTACGTGTTGGTGTAGAAGAAACTGAAGAAAGTGACGATACTTTTGAAATTGAAGACGCTTATGTCACTAATGTTTCTGAAGTAGACCTTAAGGATTTATGCGAGCAACTTTACGACTCGATAAATTTGTGGCTGAATTCGGCAGAATTTCGCAAAATTGAGCAGCAATTACGTACACATTTAAAACCATCTGAAGAAATTCGCTTCATTATTGAAACCAACGACAATTTGTTGCGGCGATTACCTTGGCATTTGTGGAGTTTCTTTGATGATTATCCTCATGCAGAAGTCGGGTTAAGTGCGTCAGAGTATAAACAACCACATAAATTTCCTAAACTTAAAAAAAGTAAAAGAATACTAGCAATATTGGGAAATAGTGAAGAAATTGATATTAGCCAAGATAGAATTTTTTTAGAACAATTATCAACTGATGCAGAAATTCAGTTTTTAGTAGAGCCGAAGCTAGAGAATCTCAATGACCAGCTTTGGCAACAAAGTTGGGATATTCTCTTTTTTGCTGGTCATAGCTGCACTCAAGAAAAAGGTAGGCTGCAACTCAATCAAAAAGACACAATTACCCTTGACCAACTAAAGTATGGTCTCAAGCAAGCTATCAGCCGTGGATTACGTTTGGCAATTTTCAACTCTTGTGATGGCTTGGGATTGGCGCAGCAGCTCCAGGAGTTGCACATTGGGCAAGTCATTGTCATGCGTGAGCCAGTACCGAACGTAGTCGCCCAAGAATTTTTAAAGCATTTTCTCGCCGAATTTTCTCAGGGACAGTCTTTATACACTGCATTACGTTCTGCACGAGAAAGACTGCAAGGATTGGAGGGAGAATACCCTTGTGCTACTTGGTTACCAGTGATTTGCCAAAATCCTGGGGAATTGCCGATGGTCTGGCATACAGAGCGACGGACTGAACCTGTATACAAGGTAGGCTCTTTAGTGGCGGGTTCCGTAACGAAACAACCCACTGCTCGTTACTTTGGAAACGATACTCTTTCGAGAACAGCAAAGCAAAACCAATTCGTTAGACATCGCTTCCGCGTCGCCGCCACCCGTCGTCTCCCAATACTGCTAGCAACTAGTGTGTTGGTAGCTGCTAGTCTCATGGGAGTGCGCCATTTAGGGATGCTACAACCTTGGGAACTGCATTCTTATGATCATTTAATGCAACTGCGAGCAGCAGATGAAAAGCCAGACGCGCGTTTATTAATAGTCACGATTAATGAAGCGGATATTCAGTATCAGATCCAGAAGAAGATGAATATGCGTTGGTCGTTATCAGACCAAGCACTGAGTCAACTCTTGCAAAAATTGGAAAAGTACCAACCCGCAATTATTGGTTTAGATATTTATCGTGATTTCCCTGTTGATCCCAATTATCCACAGTTAGGCGAAGTCTTGCTGCAAGACAAGCGAATATTTACAGTGTGCAAAGTTTCTGCTCCTAATGATGGCGCACCTGATGGTGTTCCTCCCCCTCCTGAAGTCTCAAAAGAACGTCTAGCTTTTAGTGATTTTGTCGCTGACGCAGACCGTGTTCTTCGTCGCCAAGCTGTGCAATTAACTCCTCCTGTGCAATCTCCCTGTGCCGCAGAATATGCTTTCAGCTTTCAGCTAGCACAGCAATACCTGAAAAATAGTGGTATAAAATGGGACATTAATCAAGAGAAAAACTTGCAAATTGGCAACACTGTTTTTAAGCGCTTACAATCCCATACAAGCGGCTACCAGGGAGTGGATGCATCAGGATATCAAATTCTGCTCAATTATCGTTCTGTACCCTCTCTTGCCAATATTGCTCAAACAGTCTCTCTTAAAGAAATTCTCAATGACGAGATTGTTCCTGAGTTATTGCAGAAGTCGGTGAAAAACCGAATCGTCCTCATTGGCGTGACCGCCCCCAGTTCTCCTGATGATTGGGAAACTCCATACACTGCAAAAGCACCGGATGAAGAAAAGCAAATTTCAGGCGTGTTTCTACAAGCGCAGATGGTGAGTCATATTCTGAGTGCTGTTTTGGATGGTAGACCTTTGATGTGGTGGTGGTCTGGATGGGTGGAAGCGCTGTGGATATGGGGTTGGGCATTGGTGGGAGGAATTCTAACTTGGCGAATTCTACAGCCACTTCATATAGGATTAGCTATTGTAACAGCGCTATTGATACTTTTTACCATCTGCTTTGGTATATTTACACAAGCAGGGTGGATTCCACTCGTTCCCCCAACATTGGCATTGGTATCTTGTGCGGTTGTGTTGAAGATACTACCAAAGCACCATGCAAGCAACAGCAAAAAACGTTGGAACTCTCAAAATGAGTAAAAATAAGTTGCCTCAAAGATACCATAAACTAGCTTGCGCTATCCCTTTGCTAGTGGTTGGGCTTGTGAGTGATCCAATAAAAGTGCAGGCAAATCCAGTACAATCATTGGGCAACAGAGTCACTCACACATCAAACCTTCTTGCTCAGAAATTTCCTGATAACGGTGACCCCAAGGGACGCCGCCGAGGAGGGACAAGCCGTCGTGATGGATGTCCAGAACTGAAAACACCTATTACTGCTTTAGTACCTGGTGAGGAAAGTAACAATAAATCTTTCTTCGCATCCACAGTGGCTGAGTATCCAACCTTTTGGGTTTATGTTCCTGAATTACCCACAAATTCACGTTTTGGAGAGTTTGTGTTGCAGGATGAACAGGGTAATGATGTATACCGAACTTCTCTGACATTGTCTGGAAAGGCAGGCATCATAGGCATTAGCCTACCCTCAAGTTCACAATATGCTCTCAAGCAAAACTTAAAGTATCACTGGTTCTTCCGAGTTTATTGTGGTAATCCACAAAACAAACCTGAGTATCTTTTTGTGGACGCATGGCTGCAACGGGTGGCGCTCACTCCCGATCTTCAGCAACAGTTGAAGACTGCACAATCACGGGAGTATACCGTCTATGTTGCTAATAATCTTTGGTACGATGCTGTAACAAATTTAGCTAACCTCCGCAGCAGCAATCCAAATGAGCACGTGTTGGCACAAGAGTGGACTAACTTGTTTAAAGCTGTGGGCTTGGAAGAACTAGCCGAAGCACCGATTGTCCAACGTTACAATCCGCAAAAGTAACGCTCTTGGAAACCCGGTTTTTCAAAGCAACTGAGTTTCTGGAGTAACCCAGTTCATGTACATTGGGTGGCGTTGGACTCAGACGTAGAGAGTCATACTACAGATGTCCAGAGCAATAAGACCAGAACCCTTATCAGGAACACAATGTAGAGACGCGCTGTTTGAAGCGTCTCTACAAATAAGCAAATCCCACTAAAAATCCTTAACTGAACCGTATTGCCCTTTAAAGCCAATTCCCGACTAACACAAACGGTGCCCAGAAATATGGATTTTTCTGTTGAGTAAAAACAGCCAGTTGGGCATGCTGGAGTGCTTCGGCTTTATTGACTCCAGCTTTTAACTCTTGGTAAAACTTACTCATCAAATTGGCGGTAGACTCATCGTCTACAGACCACAATGTTGCCAGTGTACTGCGTGCGCCCGCCCGCACAGCAACTCCAGCTAGTCCTAAAGCTGCTCGCTTGTCTCCAACAGCAGTTTTGCAAGCACTCAGAACAAGTAATTCTATATTGTTAGTGTTAGAATTGTTAGACTTAGGCGTGTCGCTGACCCGCAGTAATTTATCAAATTCCTTCACCTTCAGGAGCTCATCCCAGGTGACAATAAAGGTTTTTTCTGGATCGGAACTAAATTCGCCGTGAGTTGCTAGATGAACTACTGAAAAGGAAGCAGATTGCAACCGTTTTTGCAGGTTGGTTTCGGTAAACTGCTGATTTAACAGTTCTTGACTCTTAGGTACCTCAGACTTGATTTGTTGCAATTCCCGTGGCACGTTATCGAGTGGGGGAAACTTGCGGTTTTCGATAGAGCGTTCTGCCGCGACTCCAGCAGTTAAGGTGTTTAAGCGTACCTTTTGCAACGGTTGGGGATCAAGGAGTTGCAAACCAGGGGCGACGGCGATCGCATACTTTTCAATCAAATATTTCTGCTGTTGTTTGTCATACAGAACGGACATTGGTAAATTCCGCAACGTCCCATCTAGGACAAAGACTAGAGTTTTGATGCCACTTTTGCTTAACTCTGCTTCAGCGGGTTGGATTAACCAGTCGTATACCTGTTGGGATAGCTGCTTCACCTGAGCAGTCCTGGTGACATCCCGTAAATATTCTCTGAGGTCTTCTACAACACGTTCTACTTTATCTTCGGCAATTACAGTTTTGTAGTGGCGTAAATCCTGGTTAGGCAACTTGAGAATAACATCTAGACGGTCTGGTAAAATAATCGGATACAAAACTGCTGCTTGTTGGTCTTTTTTATCAATCACTGGGTCGAGTTCCTGCTTAGCAGTTAAACAGGCTGAGCGAAAAAAGTTGTCCAGTTCTGCTAATTGCAGCGATTCCATCACAAAACGAGCTTGCTGTATATTCTTTTGGCTTTCTGGCTTTTGGTCTGGGTATTGGACATTGGAATTTCCTTTTGCTGTTCTGTGTTCCCCATTCTCTGTTTGCAAAAGCAATGCCACTAACTCCCGATACACAGGTTCCACAGTTTCCCGAAAGGAAAACTGAATGTCTGGATTGATCGCAACTAAATCGCTACGTAGAGTCCGCAGAGTGTTGAAGGCTTCAGAATAGTAGAGGACAGCCCCTTTGATATCTCCCTGCTGTTTGCGGATACGTCCTAGTTGCCATTGCCATTGATAAACAATATCTGATGCATGAATACTTTGGGCTAGAAACAAAGCTTTCTCTGTCACCTTTTGGGCATCACTAAACTGCTGATTGATTTCATACAGATTCCCAAGAGTTCCAAGGGCATAAGATTCTGCTCGCTTGTCTTGCAAGCTTTGCGCCTGCTGGACTGCAGTAGCCAGTATCTGGGCTGAGATTTGGAGGGAAGGGGATGAGGGGGATGAGGGGGATGAGGGAGATGAGGGAGATGAGGGGGATGTTGCTTTTAGTACTCCTTCATCTCCCCTATCTTTGCTTACTAGTTTCATCAAACTTTGGGCAAAGTTAATTTTGGCGTCAACTGCCATCCGGCTTGGGGGCAAGTTGTTGATTTCAGAGTGGATTTTGGAGGATAATGTTAATGCATCCGCAAGTCGCTTTGTCTCAATAAGTAGGCTCAGTTGATTGAGATATGCTTGAATCCGTATGGTGGGGTCAACAGATGCACTGGCAGCTTGCTGGTAGTAATGTAGCGCGGTTTTCGTGTCATGCTGGAGGCGGGCTGTATTTCCCAGGTTGAAGTGAACCTCACTGACAACTTGATTCAATGACGTGGCTTTTGCTAGTGCTAAACTTTGCTCTAAAACTTGCTGCGATTCCTTTAAATCACCAACCACTTGCCGAATGTTACCAAGACTCAGCAGTGCTGCGGCTTTCGTTGGTGAATCTGGTTCGTTTTTAAGAGCTTGCGAAATCTCAGTTAAAATCTTATTTGCCTGACGGTATCGCCCCAAAGCTTGCATGGCTTGAGCCGAGTTAATACGGTTACGAGTTAATGCAGTACTATCTTTTATTTGCTGATAAATCTCAGCAGCTTGTTGCCAAGTCGTCACTGCTGCGTCAGCTTGTCCTTGTGATAACTGTAACTGTCCTCGCACATCGAGGGCTTGTGCCAAAATTTTAGAACGCTCTTGAGAGTTATTTAAATTTTTCAGTAGATTAAGGCTTTGAGCGATCGCTTTTTCTGCTTCAGTCCATAAACCCAGTTGCTGAAAAGCTAAGGAGAGATTGCTCAAAGTCATAGCTTCCCGTAAACTATCCCCATCAGTTCTACAATCAGCAGCAGCCTGTTGCAAGGTTTTAACCGCAAGAGTGAACTGTCCAGCCTCATAGAGTTTTTTACCCTGTTGCACAAGGTCTTGTGTTTTAAAGCGGCTGATTGCTAAGTTTTGTGCAGCAGAATTGACAGCTGCAGGTTTTGCCAACACGGCTGGTAGAATTACGCAGACCAATGCAACCATTACTGCAAGTAAGGGTTGACCTATCCAACCCCTACCGGAGTATTTGGATTGAAAAATGGATTTTAGAATACGGAAAAATACAGGCTTTTTTCTCGCCACGCTCTTTCCCCTTTACTACAGTTCAAAGTCTTCTTTCACCTTTAGATCCTCTCCTAAACTGACCTCAACACTGAAACGTTTTCCTGATTCCCCCTTAAAAGGTTTGAGTTGAATGTAGTTATCTTGACTTCTGGAAGTGACTTGCTGAAGACTTTTTCCTGCTTTAGACAGCAAAGTTAAATTCAGATAAGGCGGTAAATATCTTTCTCCACCTGTAGGATGTAACTGGATCAAAACACCCAATTTATCCTCAGTTTCCTCTGTGATATTAACCAGCAGCGCCACAGTTTGATGACCCAGTTGCACTCCCAAGTCAATGAGTTTGGCTTTTTTGGGACCTTTGTGTGTAATTCTAGTACTTAAAGCGAGATTGGCTTCTGGATTTATCAGCGTGTCGATCGTCTGCCAACCTTCTTCAAAGACTCCCTCTAACCATTGACTCAACTTGGTTTTGGTATTATGCAAATATGTTTGAAGTGATACGGTGGCAGACTGGGTTGAGGCTACAGGTAAAGGGATAGCTGAGGGTTCTAAGAAATGGTGGTAGAACAACAAGTGATTGAGTTCTGCATCAAATAAAGACAGCGGTAGCTGATAAGAACTATCCTCCAGAATTTGTAAATTGAATTGGCTTCGGTAATTCACCAGTTGGTCGTGACGTAGAAAGCCTCTGAGAATCACTTGTTCTTCTTCTTCTAACACCTCAACGACAACATAAAAATGAGCTGCCAATTCTGGTTGATCAATGGCATCTGTTGGGATGCTTACTATTTCATCAAGTATATGTTCTATAGCAATTGGACAAATTTTAAACTCACCTACCTTGAGATGACAACCAGTTTCCATAACATTGGTATCTCGATGGATGGGTTGATCTAGTATGCGTGTACTTAACCATTTTTCACAGCCAAGTGTTGCCAATGTATTTAGATAGGTTTGCCACTGTTGTGCTTCACTCATCACCAGTTGACTATAACCTCTTGCTTGATGGAAGTCCTCTGGTTCTAGCCAAATCACTTCTGGAAGCAAGAGTCTTATGTCTGACGAATTAACCGAGGAACGGTGCATTATTGTACTCCTTATATTTATATCTATGGGTTTTCTGTCTAAGATTCCTTTAGCCTCGCTTTAAAAGCAGGGTTTGGGGAGATATGTGTTTGTCGTGTGTCTGTGATTCTAAATATTTGCGAAGTTGTTGAGCATATGCACTGTCCATTGAACGGCTCTTTCCAGCTCTGATTTCTTCTGCTGCTTCTTGAAAGATTTCGTCATCAGCAAAAGCTTCTATATATTCAGCTAATGTTTTAAGATAGTCTGGTTCTGGGGGCATTTTGGTCAAACCCTTTTCAACAGCCTTGTTAAGAACCTTGTCAAGAATTTGTTGGACGGTTAAAGTGCGTACCTTGCTGAGTAACTCGCCAGGATTCAAGATCCGTCTAGCTTGATCCCAACTTGTCATTCCCAACTTAGGAGCAATATCCTTAAGAGATAAATTCTCGCAGTAGTAGAGCTGCAAACCAGGAATAAATTGTTGAGCCAAACATGCATACTTTTTGCTTTTTGTCAAAGCAGTAATGCGATCGCGTATTTCTTGCTCTATCGCACTAGTCAAAGCTAAGCTAAGTTGCTCATGTAAGAAATCTAACATCTCCTGCTGTTCTACATCAACCTCCGCCAGGTTGTCAGCAGGTAAATCTGCTCTCAGGCTATAACCTCCAGTCTCAGCATCTTGGATTTCCAAAGATTCTCTATAACTCCAGATATCATAGTGTCTCACCTGTGTGGCTACCTGTTTGAGTTGATTCATCAACTCCACTGTAGAGTTGATAATGACATCTGTTTTTCGCAAGCCGTTAAGCATTTCTTGCAGTTGAGGGCTTGATGGATCCGGACATCTTCTTCCTCCCTTGGAATTTTGTTGAATTCTGTCACGGCGATACACAGCATGAAATACTTCTACAAGCAGGCGATCGCGCTTTGATAAGCGTTCGAGTTGTTTTGGTCTAACTCTGTTGAGAAGCGCCCAGTCGCTAAGATGCTTAAATCCAAATTCTGATAAATAATCTTTGAGTTCGGGATTTTGTTTCGTTTGCAAGTATGCCCAATTGTCTAAGCTCATGCTAGAGTCAGAATCGGCATTAAATGTTTGCAAAATTTTGACAGAAAAGAATTTGTAAGCGGTTGTCTTAGTTTCACCATTGTTATCCACAATGAGTTGAGTTTTCCCATCCCGGTCTATGGTAACGAGAGTTTGCCCATCGTCATTGAGGACATAACGCAGCAAATCCTGGTAGGTAAACTGCTTTTCACCACTGAATAAGTTGTCAATTTTTTGACAAGCTCTCAGGATGGGTTCAGAAACATAGCACCGCAAACAAAGTCCCGCATGAGCGCGAGTTGTGGCATCAACAGCAGAATTTTTAGCGAGAAAATACGATAACAGAACAGCTTGCGTGTCTTTAGGAGCAAGATGGCGAATTTGTTTGTTTAAGAACTCGTGTGCCACAGGAACGGAACTGTATTCGTATCCTATTCTTTGACTGGCACTGATTCGGCAAATTTTCCAGTATCTCGGTGATACATCCATAGTGACTGCCTCGCCCCAGAATAACCAATCTCATATACTTGCATTAAATATGTAAATGCCAGGGTTTTCAACTTATGCAGTTCTCCCACTCTGCTTGTTTGAGGTGGCAACCACAAGCGACACGAGTGCTGCTGACATGATGCCGCGTTTCTAAAAAGTGCATAAGTTAATTTAGCTTACATCTACTTTAAGACAGAGCAAGCAAAAGACACTTACAAAATTAAGGAGTTCAAATCATGCCCGCTCATAAAGAAAAACTCTTTGAAGCCAAGAATCAATCTGGAGACAAGTATACTATTTGGAAATCTCCAGAGCAAAAAACCTTCTTTTTTAGAGCAGCAATGGCTGTGGATGCTGATGGCTCACCTAAAGCTTACCATCCTGAGAATAAAGGTTTAGATGACCTCGAACATGCTGGTGAACCAGGAAATTGGTGGGCAATTGAAACACACAATGGTAAACCTAATGGCAAGCCTGTTATTCAAGGAGATGACGATCCCGCTCCAGGCTATTACATCTCTATGACAGCGCTTTACGATCCAGACATCAACAGACCGAATCCGCGAAGATACGTTGATGCAACAAAAATTCCCTACATAGTTCTGCCTGAAAATAATGATCGGGAGTTTCTGAAGAAAGCGGATGTTGAAGAAGGCGATTTCGCTGCTGTTTATAACGCAAAGAACGGCAAGCTTTCCTTTGCCATCTTCGCTGATACAGGTCTATTTTTCGCAGGTAATGTAGAAGAATACAGATTCGGTGAGGGTTCCATAGCTCTTGCAGAAGCTCTAGACATTCCCTCTAATCCTAGGAACGGAGGAACGACTAAAAAAGATCTACTCTACATAGTATTTCCAGGCTCTGGAAATCGTAAGCCTAGGTCAATCACAGATATCAACAATAAAGCAAAGAAACTTTTCGAGGAGTGGGGCGGAATAAAGCACGCTAAGGATTTGTTCGACGAGGTGTAAGTAGTTACGTAACAGTGAGACAAAAAACAGACATGCTTGCCTGAAAATCCTCCTACAGTCCATCCCCATTTCTACAACCCCAAATCAACCGCAATGCGATGAGCGCAAGCAAACCCGGAAAACGCCACTGCATTCAACCCCTGACCTGGAAATGTACTATCTCCCACACAATAAAGCCCTGGAATTGCCGTTCTGTTAAACGGCATCCCCAACAACCCCCGCAATTTGTGGCGGGGAATTGGTCCGTAAGTACCATCCTCACGACCTAAAAAGCGGCGATGGGTTCGTGGTGTTCCCACCTCCAGATAATCCAATGCTGCATTTAAACCAGGAAAAATCTTCTCCAAACGGTCAACAATTCGCCTAGCCGCCTCTTCCTTCTTTTCCTCGTACTCCCGCCCAGACAGTCCTTGCCAATCATCAATCCAATGAGGTGTGAAGGCGTGAATAATATGGTACCCGCTAGGCGCTAACTCTGGATCAAGCAACGTCGGGATAGACACGAATAAAGTCCCTTCTGGGGCGGCCATCTTCTCCCAATCTTCTAGCACAATGTGATGGCATTCTGTCCCTTGGGGCAAAACTTCTGCCTTCACTCCCATGTGCAAACTCAGAAAACTGGGTGACTTGTGATAGCGTTGCTGCCATTGTTTCTCAGCAACAGGAATTTGTTGTTGACTAAGTAATTTCCCAAAGGTATCCCAGCGTGTAGCATTGGAAACGATGCGCTTGGCACGGTAGATTTGACCATTAGCCAGTTGCACACCTACGGCTCGTCTATTTTCTATGATAATTTTTGTTACCCTAGCTTGATACTGGATTTGACTGCCTGCTTTGACAAGCCCCTCTACCAATTTTTGGGCTATTTGTCCCACACCACCTTTAGGATAGTTGACTCCTCCATAGTGCCTGTCGGAAAATACCATTCCAGCATTAATCATTGGCGTCATGTCAGCTGGTACCACCGACCAGCAATAACACTCCATATCAATAAATTTCAACAACTGGGGGTCTTGAATATAACGCCGCGCCATATCTCCGGCATTTTGAGGCAGATACTTCACTAAACCAAGACACGCTAAAGGATGCTGAAAAAATACACGCACTAAATATCGGGGTTCTTCAAGCGACAGCAAGTCCATGCTGTTGAGACAATGAAATACTTTCCAACACTCGTCATAAAAGCGACGAATCCCTTGGCTTTGATTGGGGAAATAGGCAGTCAGATTTTGCAAAAATTTTTCATATACTCGCTCAACTTTCAGGTCTAAGGCATTGGGCAGATGATAATGAATCTGCACTGGATCGGGAATCACATCTAAACTTACGTTGACGGCTTGCAAAGCACGAGTGAGTAAGTTGGTGGTACCGTTCTGACCGAAACCAAAAATCATCGACGCCCCAACATCGAAGCGATAGCCTTGCCGTTCAAAGTAACCCGCACTACCCCCTGGAATCAGATAACGTTCCAAGACAAGTACTTTAGCACCTTTTGCCGCTAACTGAGTCGCGGTTATCAAGCCGCCAATACCAGATCCAATGACGATGACATCAGTATCCTGCATTTTGTTTTTTGTCATTTGTGAGATAGCGCAGCCAAGGAGTGTTTCCAGCTGTTACGGCGACTGGAGAACCCAAAGGGTCCTTTGTCTAATAGTGAACTACCTACACTGACCTGACGGTACAGTGTAGGCTTCCGGCGTCATTGACAGATGCCTTTCTACCTTTCGGCTTATTGGTCTTACTCCGCCTCGGCTCGGCAATAACGGGGTTCCCTCCGCCATTGGATAATATCCGAATACCTTCGTTTCTTATGTTCAGACTGGCGTTGCCGTCTCTGTCATGAAACGCATTGCAACTAGGACATGACCACTCTCTGACATCTAGTTGCAACTCATCAATGACATGACCACAGCAAGAACACATTTTGGAACTAGGGAAGAATCTTCCTATTTCTACAAGTTGTCCATCTTTTCGTTTCAACTTGTAGTCAAGAAAGTTAACAAACATCCCCCAACCAACATCGGATATTGATTTTGATAGCTTTCGGTTTCGTATCATCCCCTTAACGTTGAGATTTTCTACAACGATGACTTGACTATCATCTACCAGCTTTCTTGATAACTTGTGCAAGAAATCCTGACGGGAATTTGATACTTTTTCGTGTTCCTTAGCTACGACTTTTCTGTATTTGTTTCTTGACTTACTTCCTTTAACTTTACGGGCAAGCTTTTTCTGCTTTCTAGTCAGATTCCTTTCATGACGTTTGAGGTGTTTTGGATTGGAATACTTGGTAACTTCTTTGCCATCATGAACAATAGCGAAATCTTTTAAACCCAAGTCTATTCCAAGAATTTTATCTCCACTTGGTTGATTTGTGCTATCCTCAACCTCACACAATACCGATGCAAAGTACTTGTCTGTAGGAGTCTTGCTGATAGTGACAGTCTTGATTTTTCCTTCAATTGGTCTATGAAAGACAGCTTTCACAACACCAATTTTAGGGACATCTAGACAATCTCCTACAACCTTAACGTTTTGAGGATATTGGATTGATTGTTTATGGTGCTTTGACTTGAACCTAGGAAACTTAGCCCTACCCTCAAAAAAGTTAGTATAAGCCTTGTTCAAGTTGATTGCTACGCACTGTAAAACAGCAGAATAACAATCTTCTTTTAACCAAGAATGCTCTACTTTTAATTGAGGAAGATAAGCCTTGTATACACTTAGGTTTAACGACTTTCCAGTTTCTTCATAGTGTTGAATGCAAGCATTGAGTGCATAGTTCCAATACCACCTTGCACAACCAAACGATTTGGCTAGACTTTCTTGTTGTTCGGTTGTTGGGTATAGCCTGACCTTAACTGCTTTCAACACTTTAATCACCTCCTTTGTACACCTATGCTAACATAACTGTGTACTCATTGGGATAACAAAATGAAAAATAAACAGTTAAAAATGAGAATAAGTGAACGTAGACTCAATAAAATCCGTCTGTATGCTGCTCATGCTGACAAAACTTTAACCCAAGTCCTTGAAGAGCTTATTGACTCGTTACCAACCATAGAGAGAGGCAATTCGTCATCGACCAACATTGCTGATTGAACTGTGTTCAATATCGCTCGTTGGTCAATTCCTCCGCAGCCCAGAATTCATCCCAACACGCTCCCTGAGTACAGGTACAGTGTGGGGCTTCTTCTGCTTTCAGCTAATGACTAATGACTAATGACTAATGACTAATGACTAATGACTCATTACAAAAAAGAGGGACAAGCCCGCTACCGCTGGCCAATCCCGTCTGCCGATCCTTAAAGAGAGGAGAACACTGAATTACAATATAACGTCGCTTGAGAATAAATGTCAAATACTAATGCAATTATTTTTCAATAAAGTTTCAACTGGTGAGGTCACTGTCCTCCCCACCAACGAGTACGTATGGTGGGGGAGGAATGCCGCAGTTGAAAGCTGGGTACTGGGAACTGGGGACTACCCCTTCGGGGAAGTCAAAATTCGCTCATGCAAAATTCAAAAAAAAGAATTTTACTTTTGACTTTTGGCTTTTGACTTTTGAATTGATTTGTCCCTAATCCCCAATCCCCAGTACACGACTCTGGAAATAAAGCTACCCTTCGGGTTCACCAGTCGCCTAGTGAGGGAAACCCTTTAAAGAGCGCTGGTTCACCATTCACTCATAGCGCGAAAAGCCCACAGAATCAGCCTTTTGACTTGTTACCTTCACTTTTGACTTCCAAAGCAGCTGTACTAGTCCCCTTTACAACTCACGCAATATAAATTCAAAATTCAAAATGTTTTTTTGAATGTTTGAGTAATTGTGGGTCAGCCGCATCCAAGAAAAAGTATTATTATGTTTCAGTTGTTATACGATATGGAAAAGCCTATTTGCGGCTATGACGCTACAATTGCGTGTTTATGTCCCACCCCATCCCCTAATTAAGCATTGGTTGGCAGTTGCCCGTGATGCTGCTACACCTTCGGTTTTATTCCGCAGTGCGATGACTGAGTTGGGACGGTGGTTGACTTATGAAGCAGCTAGAGAGTGGTTGCCAACTCAAGAGACAACAGTGCAAACCCCTTTGGATTACAGCAGCGCAACTTTAATAGATCCAACAGTTCCAGTGGCGGTGGTGCCGATTTTACGGGCTGGGCTGGGATTACTAGAAGGAGCGCAAACAGTGTTACCTCTGGCGTCAATTTACCATTTTGGCTTGGTGCGAGATGAAAAAACACTGCAACCCTCTTGTTACCTCAACAAATTGCCAGAAAAATTTCAACCACAAACGCGAGTGTTAGTCACCGATCCGATGTTAGCGACAGGAGGATCGATCATGAACGCAATGGCAGAATTGACACAACGGGGTGTTGAGGCAGCCTTGACGCGGATTGTATGTGTGGTAGCATCTCCGGCAGCTTTACAAAAACTGAATGATGCTTATCCAGGTTTAATAGTTTACACTGCTACAATTGACGAAACGGTCAACAGTCAGGGATTTATTGTACCGGGATTAGGAGATGCGGGCGATCGCATCTTTGGGACATAAGTTAGTATGCAGCTAAGACAGCATTGGTGTGCAAAAACAACCCAAGAGGTGCAGCGTTTCTTCAAGGCGGTAAAGATATGAGTCAAAAAGATGGTTTCGCGAGCGGTTTTTTCGCCGGAGCAATTTTCGGTAGTGTCGTTGGTGGTATTGTTGGTGCGCTTGTGACGACGAAACGCGATTCAGAACAAGCAGCAGAGGAAGAACCTCAAATGAGTACCAACTCAGTAGAAGCTAAAAAAGCCGCAAAAAGGCGTCAAATGAAAGCTTCGGATCAGGAGAACATGGAAATGGAAACGGCGCGGCGATCGCTTGAAGATAAAATTGCCCAGCTCAATGCCACAATTGATGAAGTGCGGCAACAACTGGGGAATGTGAATGGCAATTCGGAGCAAGTCATTCAGGACCGTTCCTCAAAGCAGTGACGAGTGACGCTAACAGATATACCTTGGGACTGGTGGCAAATGCCAACGATAAACGTGAGAGTGGCAATTATGAACAGATGCATAATAACTTGCATCCGGCATAACAGAGGCTAATTTAAAATTAATGATAAGACCGCATTTGACACTTAACAGGAAATCAACCAATCCATGAGTCTACTGATTACCACACTAAGTACTTTCATACAGATTTATAGCACTCTACTGATTATTAGAGTCCTCCTGACATGGTTCCCTAGTATCAACTGGTACAACCAACCATTTGCTGCTTTGAGCCAGATTACCGACCCCTACCTCAATCTGTTCCGTTCCATCATTCCCCCGTTGGGCGGCATTGATTTTTCCCCAATCTTGGCGTTTCTGTTACTCAACTTATTGAGTTCTTTGCTCGCCTCGCTAAGTACCATTCCATTAGTTGGTTAAGTCTAGACCAAAGATATAGCAACCTTTGTAGAGACGCTTGTGGAAAACGTCTCTACAAATTTATTTTGTCCAACTACTTACGAACTTGAGCGCCAAATCCAGCCGCCTTGAACTGCTTCAACTTCAAGGGTAAGGGCTGATTTGCAGGGACAGAAATCCTTAATTCAAAATCGCTGTCGCCTGGTGGAATTTCCTCGATAGAACCAAGACGGGTACGATTTTGCATCACTGAGTCATTGTTGGCATCATAAATGCGCCCAAAAATATCTGCATCGTAGACGGTTTTGTTAGTGCCATTTTGAGCTTTACCTGTAACAATAAAGCAATTGGCTGCCATCGAACTACCACCACTCGTAACGGCTCCTTTCGCCAGTTCTTGTGGGCATTCATGATAGGAAAGGTTAGATAGTTTAATCTGTGTCAGCGCTACAGCGCTTGGAGTCAACACCCACGATAGAACCCCAATAACACAGGAAATGAAAATAACCTTAAGTAGTCCTGAGTACTGAGTAGTGAGTTCTAAGAAGTTTTTAATAGCTAAAGGCAGGAGATTTAACAACGATAGTAGGCGATTTTTCTTTTCCATATCTCAAATAACAAGAAATAACGAGATTTGTAACAACAGAAGGGCTGCGGCTAACTCAGCACAAGCGAAAAGCTTCTAAGCAGTATTTTCAACCTCAAGTTAAGCGAAATTCACTCTTAAGGTATTGGCAAGTTCTTTTTAACTTTTGTAATAATTATTAAATATTAAACCCTAAATTGCTACGTCACTTATGAGTCCAGATGAGATTAAAGTAGCCTTGCAAACAGCGTTTTATCGTTGTGATGTCGCAAGCTGCCCTCTCTCTGATACGCAGAAAGAGATATTACTGCAAGTCTTAGAGCAAATGAAGGGATCTCATCCTACTGTGTCTGACCTTGCTAATCCTTTAGACGAACTGACGCCAGAGGAATTGCAAGCATTTTTTGAGTTCGTCAAAGCACAAGAAGAAGAAAACCGCTCGTGGAAAGCGCAGTTACTAAACGACTGGCTGCAAGAAAATGATTCTGGAGCAGTACAATTTATTCGCGATCGCTATGGATTGCAGTGGTTGAATCGGATTGAGCCATATCATTTTGAGAAGTATTCTGCTAAGGATGTCCTCAAGCTAAAGGTGGGCGATCGCATTGAAGTTTGCAATGCTCTTTGGGAATGGGTACAAGAGAATAGTCCTTGTCCCCCGGAATGGTATTCCTGCATCGTCATAAAGGTTGATGAAATAAGCAATGGTGATGACTCCTCAACCAACTGCATCATCCGCTTCAACAACGGTTCAGAGTTTGAAATTCAAGGTATGTACGAATGGAATCGCTTTAATTGGCGAAGACCGCAGTGAGAAGAGGATAAGAGGGAGTGTGGGAGTGAGGGAGTGAGGGAGTGTGGCAAGCTAAAAAATCAACAGCCTATAAATTTTCCCTCCTTCCCTCATTCTCTCCCTCCCTCCTTCCCTCATTCTCTCCCTCCCTCCCTCCCCCATTCTCCTACTCCTCCAAACCCAAATGCTTCCGCAAAGCTTGGCGCATCACATCTGTGGGAACAGTGTCCCGTTGCAACCAGATTTTTAACGCTGCTGCGCCTTGTTGAACGAGCATTTCCAGTCCATCAATCGCAATGACACCCACTTGCAGCGCCTGTTGGAGAAATTTTGTTGGGTTAGGGGTGTAAATCAAATCGTAGGCGATCGCTTGCTGTGGCAAATTCGCCATTTCCTCTGCACTTAAAGGTGATTCTTCAACCTTAGGATACATCCCAATAGGAGTTGTATTTACTAGCAGGTTTGCTTGCGGAATTAATTTTGGCAGTTCATCCCATTGATGGATGTGCAAATTTTTCGATTCGAGTGAATTGTCCCAACTCTTGCGAAATTCTTCTAACTTTTGGGCATTGCGTCCAATGACCAAAATCTTGCCACAGCCCAATTGGGCACAACCTGCGACAACTGCCCTGGCTGCACCACCATTGCCTAAAATCACGGCTACCGTCTGACTCCAATCTCGGTTATAGGTTGTTCGTAAAGGGGCGAGAAATCCTTCTACGTCAGTATTGGTGCCAATCCATTTGTTATCTTTACGACTAAGAGTATTCACTGCCCCCACGGCTTTGGCAATGGGTGAAATTTCTGATAGCAAAGCTAAAATTGCCTCTTTGTGGGGGATTGTGGCGTTAAAGCCAACAACACCGACAGCGCCAAAGCCTTGAATAGCGACTTCTAAATTCTGTGGTTCTACCGTCCAAGGGACATAGACGTAATTTAATCCTAAATGGGCAAGTGCTGCATTATGCATCACTGGTGAGAGGGAATGTTCTACCGGATACCCAATCACTCCAAGCAGTTTGGTTTTACCTGTAATCATTCGTTTATCATGACTCAATAGATTTCTTGTAAAAATCCAGTTTCAGGGTATTTGAAACCGCAGATTTACGCAGATATTTTTTTTCTATGTATCTGTGTATAACCGTGGTTTCATCTTCAAAAAATTGACTTTTGCAAGAGGTCTATTAGTCATTATTCACTGATACGAACCACAAATGACTCTCATGACTTCGTTAAAATTATTAAAAGGTACTTAACATTTGTTTGGATCATGCAGGGAACAATAGCCCCCTCTACAACCCCAATTCCAGGTAAATATTGGCAGTGGCGAGGGCATAGGATTTATTACGTACAAGCAGGAGAAAAGCACTTACAGCGTCCTCCCTTGTTATTGGTACATGGGTTTGGTGCATCCACAGACCACTGGCGCAAGAATCTCAGCGGACTGTGTAACGATTTTGAAGTCTTCGCCATTGACCTTTTAGGATTTGGGCGTTCCGCAAAACCTAAATTGGAATACAGTGGCGACTTGTGGCGCGACCAACTTTACGACTTTATCACGCAAGTGATTGGTCAAAAGGCAGTGTTAGCAGGCAATTCCCTAGGAGGGTATGCCAGTTTGTGTGTTGCAGCACAACGCCCTGATGCAGCAGCAGGTTTGGTATTGCTTAACAGTGCTGGTCCTTTTAGCGAAAACCAGCCTTCAGCAGAACCAGAAGCTTTACAAACTGAAATTGAGCCTCCTCCTCCTTTGAAGGCAAACGAACAGCTGCAAAAGCTACTTGGTGATGTTGTCAAGTGGATTTTTCAACAACCTTTAGCCCAGTTTCTCTTATTCCAATACATAAAACAACCTTGGGTCATTCGCCAAACTTTGGAGAAGGTTTATCTTGACAAAAGCGCGATTACAGACCAATTAGTAGAAGAAATTTATCGCCCTGCGTGCGACTCAGGTGCATTGGATGTGTTTACGTCTGTGTTTAGCACTCCTCAAGGGGAAAAAGTTGATGTGCTACTAAAGCAATTAACTTGTCCTCTGTTGCTATTGTGGGGAGAAGCTGATCCTTGGGTGAATGCTAGAGAACGTTCAAACAAATTTCAGCAATACTATCCTGAACTGACAGAACACTTCTTACGGGCTGGTCATTGTCCCCATGATGAAGTACCAGATGAGGTAAATCGTCTGTTAGGTGATTGGGTTTTGTCCACAGTTATGAGTTAGGACTTATATCAAGCTTGGTATGTACCAGGCTTGATATTACTCCCTTTGGGCTTCTAAGCTCTGCAAGATGCTGGGGTTAGCCAAGGACTATGAGGCGTGGTGGTAGGCGGATTCGCTGTAAGAACCACTTCTCCGTTTTTATTTATCACCCACCCAGTCGCTTCTACTATCGGTTCTGGTATAGGTGTAGATGCTTTGGTTGTCACAGATGCAGTAGAGCGTTTTTCTGTGCTTGGTTTAAGCGATATCCAATCAACCAGCACCGCATCACTTTCAAGGAGTTCATTTATCGGGTTCGGAGGTAATCCGCCACGTCCTGTCATCACAAACGAACTAGCTCTTTGCCTGCTGTTGGGATTGCAGCTTGTGTCAATTTGCTGTGAGGCATCAACTAGATTTGTTGGCAGTTGGACTAATCCCCGATTGAGGTCAACATTGGGTGTGTTGATAGTTACCTGACCGTTTAAAGTAGGACTTGTCTGGGAAATTGCCGTTATGTCATTCGTCGAAATTTGACGCGGTTCTATATCAGGGTTTAACTTCTCAAGGTCTTGCCGACTCAGTGGAGCGATGCCAAAAATACCAGTAGCGTTGATTATGACATTCCCACCCTTGCCATTGAACGCATTAGCGGTAATGTCGCTATTTTCACCCCTGACAGTAACAATAAAGCCCTTTGGAACATCAATGGTGATGTTGCCACCATTGCCACCAGCATTCTCAGTACCTGCAGTAGCAGAAATGCTGCTACCATCACGTAGTAGCAGTAACTTAGCAACGTTTAGTTGAAGGTTGCCGCCATTACCAGAGGTAGTGGTTGCACGGATCGCACTGTCATGCTCAAGCTTAATAGTATCAGCCACAATCGTCAAATTACCAGCATCACCACTACCAGTACTTCTAACTTCCAATCCCCCTCCATTGTCAAGAACTAGGGTTTTTGCTCGCACCTTCAAGTCTCCAGCAGTGACATCGTTAAGGGTGTTGGTCTGCGCACCTCCCCTTTTGATCGTAAATTGATCTGCGACAGTAATGTTCATTTCTCCAGCCTTACCTGTGCTACTTCCCACCGTATTGCTACCAACCCCTGAGTTTTCCAGTAGAAAAGAATTTGCACGAATGTCGATTTTTCCAGCGTCACCTTGACTAAGACTGTTTGTACGTATACCTGCCTTGTTCGGTAATTCCAAAGAAAGAGCAACATTAATGTTGATTTCTCCAGCCTTACCTGTGCTATTTTCCTCCGTGTTGCTCTGGACACCTCCATCTTCAAACTGAAAAGAATTTGCATTAATGCTGATTTTGCCAGCGTCACCCGTGCCTGAGGTGCCGGTAGTTATATCTGTACCTTTGATTGCAACAGAACCGGCGACATTAAGGTTGATTTCTCCGGCTTGACCTGCTGCCTTCACCACACCGCTAGAGACAAACGAGTCTTCAATTCGCAAAGAATTTGCATTAATGCTGATTTTACCCGCGTTACCCGTGCCAAAGGTGTCGGTAACTATACCTGCACCGACAATCATCAATGGACCTTTGACAATAATGTTGATGTCTCCGGCTTTACCTGTGCTATCTGCTTGCGTTATGCTAGCGAGCGCCGAGCCTTCAATTGCCAAAGAATTTGTACGAATGTTGATATTTCCCGCGTCACCGCTGTTCCCTGTCTGAATGCTCGCACTAGACCGATTCTCAAATTTGATGTTGTTGGCATCTAGTTTAATTTGTCCGGCATTCCCCGAACTGAAGGTGTTAGAGCTGATGTTGGACTGATTGAAAACTATAGAGTTACCGACAATGCTAATTTCTCCGCCATTTTTATCACCAAGCGTATCAGCTAATAGAATTGATTGCTCTATGAAATTGATATTCCTACCTGCAACTGCAATAGAACCACTGCCATCTCCTGTGGTATTCACGAATGCTTTATCAGAAAACTGGATGTCTCTAAAACTGGGAGTCCCTTCATAACCCAGCTTCCAACCTTCTTGTAATGGGACAAGATTCACAACCTGATTGCTCGCTACACTGCCGATTTCAACACGTCCTGCTTTTGAGGTGAGTACGCCACCCTCAAGCGAGACATTCCCTCCTACGAGTGCTAAGGTTTTTCCGGGTTCCACTCGCAATCCCGTAAAACTCGTGTCAATTCTGCCACGGGGTCCTGGCTTGGTTAGGTCTTGATAGTCAATATCGTGTCCTGATCCTTGTACCTGAATCGTTCCCGGATTGCTCCCCATACCCAATCCCACAGGCGCTGTTATCGTCAACAGGGGTTGGTTTTGTGATGATGGTACCGCACTGAAAAAGCTACCATCAGCAAACTTGAAACTGCTTGCAGTCGTTGCCAAAAATGAGCCGCCAATATTTAAACTGGCATTCGGTCTAAAGATAATTCCATTCGGATTCATTAGAAACAGGTTGGCTCTACCATTGGCTTGAATCAAACCATCAATATTAGAAATAGACTTACCCGTCACCCGACTAATAATGTTGTGAATGTCAACAGCATTATTAAAGTAAGCCGTACTCCCAGTAGGTACGGAAAACTGCTCAAAACTGTGGAACAGATTGCTTCCTGCTTGGGTTCCACCAGTGATATTGAAAATATTACTTTCTCTTGTGACACTGGAATTATTAGGTAGAGTGGCATCGGGGGTAATTTGAGCAATTGCACAATTTGCACTGCAAACGCTGACACTCCCTATCGCAATACCTAAGAACCAACCGCAACGAATACGACCTAAACCCGACATTGTACCCCCTAGCTGCATAGCAGTTGCATCACTGTTTAGTTAAGCATATTTACTTAACTCAAACGCTATATAAAACGCGAAAACCTGGTCAACGGTGACCAGGTTTTTTAAAAAGGTTCGTAGTGATCAAACTGCTTTTATCGTTAAAAAATGTGAACGGTGAATAACTAGGGTGGACAAAAACACTAACAAACTCAGCATACGTTTGTTTTTCCGCTTTGGGATTTGGCTTCGCCTCGCAACCAGAGCGCTGTGCCACTTACTATCATACTTATGCCGATGTTTGCTCGGGCTACTGACGGGAGACACCGGGTCATTTGCCCTTTTTTGTTTGGTTGTGCCTTGTTTGGTGTCCTATCTATAAGTTATCACCCGAATATGGAATTGCAAGCAGTTGTTAATCTAAGTTAATAAGAAAACATTAAACTAAGGTAACAAGCCCCGTTTCTCTTGCATTGAGCTTATTAGAAGCGGTTACGTGAGCGACTACCCAACAGATTGCGTTCGTGTTCTCGCAGTTCTGCAGGACTAGGTGTTTTGAATCCAAAATAAGCGGCAATCACTGCTGTTATCGCATGGAGCAAAACGTCGTTACCAAAGACCGGCATAAGTCCAAATACCGTATTAAGAACTGGCAACAATCCCATAATTGCCAGGACTCCATAAAAGATTGCCAAACTACGTGCATAACTTCGCGCTCTCATGTAGCTGCGGTAAGAAACCAATCCCCAAATACCAACAGCTATATACACAATGTTATCGAAAACATTGATGGGAAATGCTTCTAGCAGGTAGCCATATCCAGCCTTAAAAGTAACTGGAGGTCCACCAGTACCAGGTGTTGCAACCATACCTGGTATAAAACCAAAAATGCCAAATAATACAAACACAATACCGCTAATCAAGGCAAAGTAGCGCGCTTTCATAACTATGACTCCGTATTGATTAGAGATTTTAGGAAACCAACGGGATTACTTATCGCTTCATCAACTTACTCTGTTTGTTGCAATTAAAAACTCACTTTGGGTATTTCTTCAATTTCAGATGTCTTTGCCCGCTTAATCATATTACAGTTGAAGATAATCTTGAATTTATAACTTCGATATCGAATAACGAGAGATTGGGACAGGATATCGAGATATTCAATTTTTTGGTTTCATGGTTAAGAGAACACAAAGCAGAATAACGCAAAAGCCCCAGAAAAGGCGAAAACCTGGTCAACGGTGACCAGGTTTTTTAAAAGGTTCGTAGTGATCAAACTGCTTTTATCTTTAAAAAAAGTAAACGGTCAACGACTAGGGTGGACAAAAACACTAGCAAACTCAGCATACATTTGTTTTTCCGCTTTGGGATTTGGCTTCGCCTTTCAACCTGGGCGCTGTGCCACATATCATAATGTTTATGCCGACTTTTGCTTGGGCTACTGACAGGAGACACCGGGTCATTTGCCCTTTTCAGTTTGGTTGTGCCTTGTTTGGTGTCCTATCTATAAGTTATCACCCGAATATGGAATTGCAAGCGGTTGTTAACCTAAGTTAATAAGTTGTAGAACTTCTCAATAAGATGCATATGAGGGAGTAAATCCATTCAAAATTCAAAATATAATTTTGAACTTTGAATTTTTCTACAGCCCTCTCCAAATCACCAATTCCACATAACTGAACCATCGTCCAAATGGTCAGTCACAATACGCCCAATGGCATCGATTTCTTGAAGATCCTCAGTAGAAAGTTGAACAGCAGCAGCTTGGGCATTTGCGGTTGCTTGTTCGGGATGACGCGCACCGGCGATCGCACTCGTCTGTGGTTGGGCAATGAGCCATGCTAGCGCTAACTGAGCAAGGGTACAATGATGGCGATCGCTAATCGGGCGCAGTTTTTCTAAAGCTTGTTGGGCACGTTCAAAGTTTTCTCCCTGAAACAGCTTATTTTTGGCGCGATTATCTTGTGGGTCAAATTTGTGACCAGGTTCGAATTTCCCTGTCAACAATCCCTGAGCTAGAGGTGAATAAGCAATGATGGTAATCTGGTTTTCGATACAATAAGGCATTGCATCCTTTTCTACAGACCGCCAGAACAAAGAATAGGGAGGTTGTAAGCTATCAATACGTGCAACACAAAACTTACACAAATCGCTCAAGCCAAACAACTCGAACTATTTGAAGTTTGCTTCCTGCTTCTTCCAGGGGAGTCGGCTCCTAACCTGTCCACAGGCGTTAATTTCGCGCTTGCCGCACGTATTTTTTGTAAAGGGGCATTATTTAGATTAATCGCCGCATTTAAATCACGGCATTGAATGTGTCCACAGCCTGCGCCACATACATAAATCCTCTCTGACAAAGGCATTGGCTGTACGTTTGTGCAGTTAGAACACATCTTAGAACTTGCAAACCACCTATCAATTATTTCCACCTTCGTTCCGTAAAAGGCTTCCTTGTAACTTAGCATTCGACGAAACTCGTATAGTCCCAAAGAAGAAATGGCTTCCGAGAGCTTGTGATTTGCTATCATCCCAGAAACGTTAAGATCTTCTATCCGAATCCGGTAATATTTTCGACTAATGTCGGTTGTCGTTTTTTGAAGAAAATCTTTGCGGATATTAGCAATATGAGCGTGAGTTTTTGCTATTTGATCAAAGTAGCGTTTAGCTCTCTTGGATGCCAGTAGACCCTTGCGACGGTTTCCTAATTGTTTGTTACGGTTGCGCCATTGTTGTTTGTTCAGCTTGGTTTTCGCTTTCTTCAAACTAGTGGGCGTTTCTATCGTTGAACCGTCAGACAAAGTCGCAAACGTTTTTACTCCAAGATCTATCCCAACTGATTCAACTTCATGAATTAAGGGAGGGACTTTTTCGACATCTAGAACAAGAGACACAAACCATTTATCAGCAGTCCTAGAAACAGTAAAACTTTGACTAGAACACAGAAAAGGAATTGGTTGTTTAAGCCTGAACTCACCTAAGCCTGGAATGATGATTCGCTTTCCTGGATGCAAAACCTGACGATTTGTGAAAGGCAACATTGGCTGTCCTTTCGCTGGATAGACGCCTGATTTCTTGAGAACAGTAAAGCTATCACCTTTCTTTTTGCTCTTCATCTGAGGGAATCCAGCCTCTCCTTTACGCCACTTATCGACTGCTTTCGCTAAATTCCGTAGTGCATTCGAGTAGATGGCTGAAGGGTACTGTTGCACCCATTGGTATTCTGGATTTGTTTTTACATAGTTTGTAAAAACCTTTTCGATAGCTGCTAAACGCTTAGAGTCTGCGGCTTTTATCCCTTCAAACTCCCAAGAGCTAGTAAGCAAAGAAAGTCCAAAATTGTAAACAAACCTAGCAAATCCTGCACATGCCGCTAGTCTAGTTTTTTCTTTATTATTAAGTTTTAATTCTAGCTTTAAGGAATACATTTGCCTTACTAGGTTTATTTCGTTTAACTCTAGTATACGAGAAAAAACATAAAACATAAAAATGACTATAAAGTTTAAACCTCAAGGAGATAAAGCTTTAGACAAGATTCCTTTTCAGGTGAAGGTAAGACCTGGGTTAAGAGAAAGAATAAAAGCGATACCTGGATGGCAGTCGCTTTTAAGGGAAAAGCTGGAACAATGGGTAGAAGAATGGGAGCGGAATATAGAGAAATAAGCGAATTGTTAAATAATTTCGCTACTTAGTAACACGTCCGTATTGAGATGCTTCTTCCAGTTGGGCACGGGAAAAATTGGAAACACCAACAGCCCGAATTTTCCCTTGCTCTTTCAGGTGGTTAAGAGCGCTCATAGTCTCTTCAATAGGGACAAGTTCAGAATTGAAGGAGCCAGAGGGCCAATGAATTTGGTAAAGGTCTATGTGGTCAGTTTTGAGGTTTTTGAGGGAGCGTTCACAAGCCTCAATCACTTGATTGTACTTGAGATGGTTAGCAAACACTTTCGTCGCATACTCCACTTGATGGCGAACATCAGATAAAGCTTCAGCAACAATGCGTTCCGAGTGTCCGTCACCATAGACTTCAGCAGTGTCAATTGTCGTGATCCCAGCTTCAAATGCTGCTCGTATTGCTTTAATCGAGTCAGCGTCCTCAACCCCCACCCACATTTTTTTACCAGCTTGCCAAGTCCCCATAAGGATAGGCGTGATTTGTACGTCCGATGTCCCCAAGCGTCGCTTTTCCATGCTTAAATCCCGAAAGTAATGCCTTTTAAATACTATGGAACTAATCTCAACGCACTATAGTGACTGATGTCCCAATGTTCACCTGAGAGAATAATTCCTCAATATCCTTGTTGTACATGCGAATACAACCGTGTGAGGCTGCTTTGCCTACTGACTCAGGATTAGGGGTGCCATGAAAGCCAATCCAATTTTTACCGTTTGTCCAAAATCCAATCCAGTAGCGACCAAGAGGATTTTCTGGGTCTCCTCCTGGGATAGCTATACCTTTTTTCAAAGGGTGTATCCAAGTAGGATTTTCTAACATTTCACGTACTCGAAAATTGCCAATTGGGGTTTCCCAGTCTCGGCGACCTACGGCAATTGGATAACTTTTAATTTGGGTTTTTCCTCGATAGAGGGTTACTTCACGGCGGCTAAGACTTATCTTTAGGTAAATCGGTTGAGTTATTAAATCATCGATATAATAATTCGTCGGTACAGTAACGGAATTATTTAAGGAATTGTTATCATCAAGAGTTTTATCACCAGCTAACGATATTTGAGGATTTGAATAGAAACTAAATGCACAAATTAAAAGAGCTAGCCTGACTGATTGCTTTACTTTCATATTAGTTTCAGAAATAATTTGCAACCAATTATTTAGTATCCAAATACATTAGTATTTTGTTAAACATCTATCTTGAGACTAATTATTATAAAAATTACTCCTAATAGGCAGTAAAAGCTTACCACGAGTTATCAGGAGTAATTTCGGTAGTCTCTCTAAGAAAATTGTCAAAGTTTGTTGCCGTAAAAATCGAACCGATGGACAGCGCATTTGGTCTTTTTCGCTGCTATTGTTGTTAGCAGCCACCATTTGCCATTAAGCAACCAGAGGCATCACAGTTAACAAGCTTGTCAGTCTGTGTAGAGTTAGGAAATTCCAAGGGAATTTACCACAGCGCTCTGACGCCTCCACCACTTCCATCAGTATTTTGTCCGCCTGTTGTGCCGGTTCCACCAGTATTTTGCTGGGTTCGAGTGCGAACACCATTTTGATTTTGCTGTGTTTCGGTAGTGTTGTTGTATTGATAATATTGCTGCGTTCTGGTGGTACCATCATTTTGATATTGCTGCGTTCTGGTGGTACCATCATTTTGATATTGCTGTGTTCTGGTAGTACTATTATTTTCATTAGTACCATCATTTTGATATTCTTGCGTTCCGGTGGTGGTATCATTTTGATATTGCTGTGTTCCAGTGGTGCCACCATTTTGATATTGCTGTGTTTCGGTGGTAGTGGTGCCGCCATATTGCCCGCTTGTGCCGGTGGAACCACCCGAGGATCGCCCTCTTTGGGAGGCTTGGGAGTATAAGGTGCCTTCTGGGGCTTCACTAATTACGGTGCTTCGAGAGTTGGAATTGGGCAATGCAAATGCTGGCACACTAAGTAAAGCACTGGCACTAGCAACTCCTACGAGGCTAGCAAGCGTTTGGAAGAATTTTTTACTGTTGTTTCTGTTCATTTGTATCTCCTGGGGTTAAAACTGAAAGACTCTTAATGGGCTAAGTTATTTGCTGAAAATCAGACAAAATGTTGTGGCAGTTCTGAACCGAAATCAATTCACTATGCCAATCTGAAGTATTTAACTTGATGTTGATATTTCTCTTTAAAAGTTAACTCTGTTAATTTTCTTACTCCTCTGCCTAAAGCATAGTCTCATATTCAACAAGCTTGTACTTGAGAATACATTTTTTTTGGAATCAGCTTTGTTTTTACTAACTTAAAGCAGTTGATTTTAAGAAAAAATATGCTAACAATTTCGGTATTCAATAGGTTTTATTTAAAAATAAGATTAAAAGCGTGAAATTTAGATATATTGTTGATTTTCGATTGTTACAGCGCTTATTCTTATGATTAAGCTACAAATCTTCGGGTGTCTCTTACTTATAAAAGCTTATCTAATGGATATTTAAGATATTGGTGAGGCAAAGAACACTTTACAGAAAACCGTTGTAAGTAGCAGTAGCATGGTTGGCAAAAACTTTCGTGGTAAACTCCACTTGATGGCAAACATCAGATAAAGCTTCAGCAACAATTCGCCTTAAGTACGCGTCACCATAAACTCCAGCGGTGTCGATTGTTGTGATACTAGCTTCAAATGCTGCTCCTATGGCTAATCGAGTCAGTGTCCTCAACTCCCACTCATGGTTTTTTACCAGCTTGTCATGTCCCCATGAGAATAGGCGTGATTCTCACATTCAATCTACCCAGCTTTCGCTTTTCTATAATTCCTCCTTAACTGTTCCTTAATTCATTTCCTCAGACAGTAACCTAGTGTATCGGTCTTGGTTTCAAATTAAATCAGAGTTACAGTAGATGCTTATGCAAGAACAGACTATGACGAATCATGCACTCAAAGAATGGGCTGTTGCTATCAACGCCTTGGAAACAGGTAAAACAATTATGCTGCTTCGCAAAGGTGGTATTCACGAACGCAATGGACACTTCCAAGTTGCCCACAAGGAAATATTGCTTTACCCAACGTTTGAACATCAACAACCTTTCTTGCTCAAACCCGAGTATGCTAATCTCGTCGTTCCTGTAACACCTGGCTGGCATCCAGAAACAGTCCGTATCGGCAGTTGGGCTGAAATTACGGATATTTTCCCAGTCAGTGATGAGTCAATAGTGAATGCTCTACTTCCGTTCCATATCTGGAATGAGTACTTTATTAGCGATCGCCTCAAATGGAAACCGCGTCAGCCATTGTATATTCTCCTGCTGCGGACTTACAAATTACCCCGAGAGCAGGAAATTCCCTATTGTCGCGAATATGGCGGCTGTAAGTCATGGATTGATTTGGCTCAACCGATTTCACGGCAAGGAGCACAACCAGTTTTGTCTGATTCAACATACACTCAATTAGTCGCCCAAATTCGCAACATCGTTAGCGATAAGGTATATGTCTCATCTATATAAGGCATAACTATCTAAAAAAGTACTCAAACATACATACATTTTTGTGAACCACAGATAGCATTGAGTAAACGTAGAGGCTTGCTGCGTTTATTTTTGTACACTTTCGTTTGCTTTGAATTCTGTTACGTGTGTTCAGGTTAACAGTTGTGAACGATAAAAAAGTACCCCGAAAGGGTGAGGTTACCCTTGACATCTGTCTGCGATTATGCATTTAGAAGCTAAATACTAAGGAGCGTGCCATGCATCGACGAATGTGCTGGTTATCAAAGTCTGGCGAAAATGCGGAAAAAATTTTACATCTGCAAACTGCACCCAATGAACCTTGGCGTCCTTACACAACTTTTCGGCAATATGCAGTTCCAGATTACCAAATACCAGGCGGTTCCAAAGGTTGGGCGACTTACCAAAAATTGTTAAAAGCAGGCTGGACTTTGATACCAAGTGCAAGAGCAAACGAGTTTTCCCCATTAGGCACTTCAGTTCAGTCATCAGAAAGATAGAACAGAAGATAGAAGATAGAAGATAGAAGATAGAAGAGAGAAGATACAAGATACAAGATAAAAAACTTTGTTCACTCTTGAGTTTTCACTTTTCACTCTTTAGAAACCTCTGGGGGAACCTTCTCCACGCGGATCAGCTGCGCCTTCTAATGATCCGTCAGGTGTTACGACAATTGCGTTAATATTACCCCAAGGTTCAGTCTGGTTAATTTTGTGTCCGCGACGCTGCAAGTCTGCAAGGGTGAGAGCATCTAAACCGAGAGGTTCAACTCTTAACTCATCTGGTAACCACTGATGATGTATGCGGGGTGCAGAAACAGCCGCGCCTGCATCCATATTGTATTCCAATACATTTAAGATCACTTGCAACACCTGAGTGATAATGGTACCACCACCAGGCGCACCCACAGCCATCCGCAGGCGACCATTTTCCGTGACAATTGTAGGAGTCATGCTAGATAAGGGAGTTTTACGCGGTGCGATCGCGTTCGCTTGATTCCCCACAAGTCCAAATGCATTTGGGACTCCGGGTGCTGCTGCAAAGTCATCCATCTCATCATTAAGTAGAATACCAGTTCCTGGCACCACAACGCCAGAACCAAAGCCGTAGTTTACCGTGAAAGTTAAACTCACAGCATTGCGCTGTTCATCGACAACCGTAAGATGACTGGTTTCGGGCGACTCATATCGAGTGGCGCGCAACCCCACCCCTAAGCCACCCTGACTTTTCACCTCATGTGGAAAAACCAACGCGAAACCTAACCCCCCAGCCCCCTTCCCTAAAAGGGAAGGGGGAGAATTTAAAGCCTCTCTCCTTGCAAAAGAGAGGAATGGAAGCGAGGTTGAGCGATCCCGTGAAAAGTAAGCTAAGCCACCTCTTACTAAGAAGGGTTTGGAGGTGAGGTGCTGCAATAATTGAGGGTAATGAAGCGAATTTGATGTAAACTGCTGTAGCGTCTCCTTATCTGCTGGCTTAACCTCACTTGAAGGTGTAGCTTTTTGGATATTGATTTGTTGACGCCGTTTTTGAGCGTAGGCAAGGTTGATAAGTTCTGCTACGGGGACTTTGACAAAATCTGGATCCCCTAAAAGTTGCGAACGATCAGCGTAAGCAATTTTCATAGCTTCCACCATCAAGTGCAAGGCGTCTGGGTGGTGCCATCCTAAAGATTTTAAATCGGTGTCACCAATAATATTTAAAATCTGTAATAAGTGAACGCCTCCTGATGAAGGTGGTGGCATTGAGCAAATTTTAGCTTTGCGGAAATTACCACATATTGGAGTGCGCCAGACTGGTTTGTAAGATTTTAGATCGTCACGAGTTATTAAACCACCGTTTTTTGTCATGTCGGAGGCGATCGCCCGGGCAATATTTCCGGTGTAGAAACTTTGGGGGTTTTTAGCAATTTCTGCCAAAGTTCGTCCTAAATCACTCTGTACCAACCTTTCCCCTGGACCAAAAAATTCACCGTTGCGAGTAAAAATTGCTCGTGCTGCTGGATTATCCAGAATCACCTGCTTGCGATTCTCGTAGAATTTTATAGAACGCCAAGTCTGCTGTTGAGAGACGATGAAACCATCTTTAGCCAGAGCGATTGCAGGTTGCACCACTTCTTGCCAACGCAGCTTACCATAACGACGATGGACTTCATACAATCCAGCCACTGTTCCTGGTGTCGCCGCAGCTAAATAACCGTTTACACTTGCATTTGGACGCACTTTGCCTTGTGCATCCAAATACATATTTTTTGTAGCTTTTAGCGGTGCGCGTTCGCGAAAGTCCAACGCCTTGATTTCGCCAGTTTTCGGCTGATGCAATAGCAAAAACCCACCGCCACCAATTCCCGCTGAAAAAGGTTCTACCACAGAAATTGCAAAGGTGGTCGCTACTGCTGCATCAACTGCATTACCACCCTTGCGTAACATCGCCATCCCCGCTTCACTTGCTAGGGGATGCGCTGAGACTACCATCGCCTTTTTCGTACGTAGCGGTGAGACAACAAAGGCGAATGCTGCTTTGTGGCTGCTAAACAGCAATACAGAGAAACACAGATAAAGTAAAGACCCTGAAAACCGCGTGTATCGGTCAAAAACACGCATTTTATATCTCCAAATTATTTTTAACGGTATCGCGGAAGTCCCCACCTTCAATGTACTCATAAAGTGGGGATTACTGCGGGCAACCATGAAGACATCCCCGACCAACTTAATCCGCAGGATTGACAGGACTGGGGATGGCTGAGGAGTTGCCAATCTCTGGTGTCGGCAGTCGGTCAATCCAGTCTTCTACCAATTGAGTCATCGTTTTTTCTTTACTTGCTGCATATAATCTAAGCTTATTTAAACGACGTTCAGATATCCGTAAGTTCAATCCTTTTTTATTCATATACATCTACACAACATCTACATAAATGATAGTATATAGATGGTTGTTGACCAGAAAGAAAAAGGTACAAGCCCCTAAATTTATTTATGGGGTTCTTACTTTTGACTTTTGAATGCGTGACTTTTGACTTCCCCGTTCGCGTAGCGTGCCCGAAGGGCTTAGGGGCTGACCCACCCACTCGACTCACAACAAACGGTCACAGTAGAGGTCATACTCGAACCCTCTTCTAAGAGCGAGAGAAAGGGGGAAAGATTTCGGTCACTGGTTCGCCTACTACTAAAGCGGTAAAAAATAAGCCATACAGGAATGTACGAAAAATAATAACTGTCCCAGGAAGTGGGATGGCTGCGCGGGTTCTCCACGGGGAGATAAAGGTAGCAATACCTCCAGACGCTGTGTAAGACTTAGACCGGATTTAGTTCCGGACACCCAACAATGAGTGTACCCAACAGAGCAACGGTGAAGCAGCGCTGAAGACGGAGAAGCCAGTGCAGGCGACTGCTGAACCCGAAGGGCAAATGAGACGCGTTCGCGAAGTGTGCGCCGTCTTCGCTTAGCCCATACTTCAAGCGTTCGCGCAGCGTGCCGTCAGGCATAGCTAAGTATGGGTACTTCACTCTTGAGACTCTTCAGAGATAGCTTCCGATTCGGTTTCCGGCTCAGTTTTGACGTTGGCTTTCGGCTTAACGGGTTTCGGTCCACGCGCTAAAGCAGGATTAACCGGTTGCCTAGATTCATCCCCAAAGGATCCTCTTTTGCCTTTACCCTTTGAGCGCTCATCACTTTGTTTTGAGCTTTTGCGATTGGATTCAATAGGAGGCACAGAATCCGAATTTTCTAAATCGTTGTCAGTACCTGCTTTGGGCTGACGGTCAGATTTCTTGATTGGGCGTTCTACCATTGTTAATTTTTGTTATTTTATTTGTATAGTACATCACTTTCGTAATCAATCATCTGCGTGCAAGGCAGCGCTTACAGGACTGGACTCATCACCTCACCCGTAAATAAGCCTTTCTTGCCGAGAATTGGATCACAGGGCAAATTTAGACAGGATCGCTCCAAAGGATTATCTTAGCTTTTTATTGAGGGCTAAACCCATATCTAGAGTACCAAATTGCCATTAAAACAGTGAACAGTGAACAGTGAACAGTGACCAAAAAACTGGTAACTGACAACTGATAACTGACAACTGATAACTGATAACTGTTAAAACTTTTTTGTTCAATGCCGTTGTATGCGACCATCTTCCATATGAACAATGCGATCGGCAATATCTAGGATACGGTTGTCGTGGGTTACAAGTAGCACAGAGCAGCCTTCTTCTTTTGCAAGGCGCTGGATAATATCAACGACATCTCGACCGGTTTTACTGTCCAGCGATGCAGTGGGTTCGTCTGCAAGCAACAATTTGGGTTGAGCAACTAAGGCGCGGGCTATTGCTACTCGTTGCTGTTGTCCTCCTGACAAATTCGCGGGGTAGCAGTCCACCTTATCACTCAATCCTACTGCTTGCAGTGTTGCGACAGCTCGTTGTCGATACTCTTGTTTAGGAATTTCCTGGTGCAGTTTTAGCGACATACGGACATTACCATAAGCAGTTAGGCATTTCAGTAAGTTGTGGTGTTGGAAGATAAAACCAATTTTGTTCCGGACTTTAGTGAGTTGTCCTTTACTGATACCCCGTAGTTCTTTACCAAGGACTTTTAGATTACCCTCCTGCACAGAACGCAATCCTCCAATTAAGGACAATAATGTTGTCTTACCACTACCAGAGGGACCAGTAAGGATAACAATTTCTCCTGGGTAAATATCCAAATTTACATCACTCAGCACGGGTTTACGCAACATCCCTTGACCGAAAGCGTGGTTGAGATTGCGAACAGCAACAGTAGGTTCCATAGCTCCACTCACCAGTTCCTTAATTTAAAATACATCGGCTGGGTCGGCGGAACGAAGTTTTCCTGTGGCGATCGCACCTGATACCGCACACATAACTAGAGTAAGAATGAATACCTGAAGGGCGACACTCACCTTCATGGTTAAAGGAATTCTTGTGAGTGTAACCAGCAATTGATAGATCCCCACTGAAGCGATAAAGCCGGGGACAAACCCCATGACACCAAGAATGATGGCTTCCTGAAGTACCACCATAAGCAGTGAGCGATCTGAATAACCCATTGCCTTAAGGGTGGCATACTCAGATAAATGGTCGCTGATATCAGCGTAAAGGACTTGATAAAGGATGATGACACCGACGACAAAACCTACAATAGTACCAAACTTCAGGATGACTCCCTCCGGCTGTGATGCATGGAATTGCTGTTCTCGTTGAATCAATTCCTCACGAGTCAGCACCGCAACATCTTTGGGAAGGCGATCGCGCAGCTTTGCTTGCACTGTTTCTTTGTTTGCTCCTTTTTCTAGAGTCAAAACTCCTATCCTGACTTGTTGCAGGCTATTTTGCCCATTGCGTTGAGCATAATTCCAGTCACTCATGATGACATTACCCTTATCATTCATGGTGCTGCCCATATTGAAAAGCCCAACAACATAGGTGCGGTGATTGTCCATGATCGTTGCTAACTCTTCGCGCTTGCCTAGCATTTCTGGAATGTCTCCAAGAGATGATTGGGATAGGCGATCGAACAATACACCATCTGGGATTGCCAATTTCGCCAACTGCTGATTAACTTCTGGCATATTCAGTACGGCAGGTTGGGCAGGATTGAAGGCAATTATCCTGACTTCGTTACCAAAAAGACGCGAACGTGGGCGTTTCTCTTTGCTAAGATTACCTTCACTAGAAGAAGATAATTGATTAGGATTCACCCAATTCGCCCTACCTATATATACAGGGCTAGCAGAAGCGACACCTTCCACAGCAGCAGCTTGATAAAGGTAAGCACGTGGAAAAGATATCCTAAACAGTAAACTTGGACTGAAAGACGATACTAACAGCAAATCACCTGCCAAACTTTCATGAAGTTTGGTTGATCCATCCGTCAGCATAGCCAGAAGTCCTAGCTGGCTAAACATTAGGATGTTGGCAAAGCAAACGCCTGTCGTTGCGACAGCAAGGCGAACCTTTTGATGAGACAATTGCGCCCAAGCAAGGGGAGTCTCGAAGTCAAAATTCTTGAGGAATGATTTCAAATAGGGAAATTGCATCTGTGTCCATCTGTGTCCATCTGTGGTTCATTATTTCTTTGATGTTTTGAAATCTCCTCCTTACTTAGAATCAGTATCAATCTTGACTCGTACCTGCATACCTGTTAAAGCGGCTACTTTCGGACTATCCTGTGGGTTAAGGCGGATTTTCACTTCCACAACACGAGCATTGACATCATTAGTTGGGTTACTCTGGTCTTGATTAAGACGCGTTTTGCCAATTTGTAAACCAATTTCGTCAACTTTACCCCGAATCTCGCCGCCAAAGCCGCCATATTCACTCGTAATAGTAGCTTGCTGTCCTGGGCGCACTTTGACAATATCGGTTTCGTAGACTTCGGCGATCGCATACATTTGGTTTGTCCTTCCCAGTTCTGCTATTCCTTGTTGGGTACTCACCAGTTCTCCAACGCGGGTGTTGATTCTCAAAATTTGTCCAGAAATCGGTACTCGCACTTGGGTGTTGTCCAATTCAGCCTTTCGCTGTTCCACCTGAATCAGGGCTTGTTCTAATTCAGCTTTGGCAATTTCTACATCGACTGGGCGAACTTCTTGCAATTTCGCCAAATTCGCTCGTTCTTTAGCAAGTTGTGCCTGTAAAGTCGTCTTAGTGTTTTCTAACTCTGCTTTGTTTTGTGCAAGAATTGCTGTAGCCTTGTCAAACTCTTCTTGTGTATTATCTACGTTAGATGTACTGATAGCTCCCTCCTTCACCAAAGCAAGGTTACGCTGATATTTCAGCTGAGCATTGCGCAGAGTTGCTTCAGAAGAGGCGATCGCTGCTTCTCTTTGTTTCGTTTCAGAACGAATGCGAGCCTCTAACTCAGCAATACCCGCACGTTGGGCACTAATTTCTCCTTCTTTTACGTCTCCCTGCTGGATTTTCAGCAACTGCGCCCGTTTTATGGCAACATTTGCCCTAGCATCCCTCAGCTGTTGTTCAGCTCTATCTTTTCCCTGAAGGATGGCAATGATTTGATTTTCTTTGACAAAATCGCCTTCTTTTACCAAAATTTGGTTAACGCGGCTATCCTGCGCATTTGCTACTGAAATCTTGATCACGTCTCCTTCTGGGATTAACTTACCAAGAGCAACAACCCGAGTGGTAGAACTGGGATTTGCTGCAGAAGGAGTTTCAGAAGTATTATCCTGTGCCTGGATTGTACCACCGCAGGCAGCAGACAAACCGAGAAGGCTGATAATAACTGTGTAAGTCACCCACTGGCGAAAACCGAAAGATACACCTCGGGTAAGTCCATTTTGGGGCTGAACCATAATGATAGCGGTTCTCGTTTGAATACAATATAACTCGGATGTGGAGAAACGAATAATCTATTGAACTGGGGATTGGGGATTAGGGACCCTTGGACTGGGAGGATTATGAACAGACAAGTTAGACTCAAAATGCATCTTTGAAGTTCCCATAAGGAATATTACTTATTGTGCATCTGTCGGAAGGCAGAATTGACTATTGCACTTCTGCCTTCTTTAATTTCGACTGACAAATACAAATCCCCGTGTCTTACCAGAAACTGAATCAACTGTTGCCATAGCCTTCCATAAATCTGCTGTTTTCACCCAAACTGGCGGGTACTTGTAACGAGCAACATCCATGATTAAAAACCTATCTGTTTTCTCGTTGTATGCTGCTATGGGCGAGATATGCCCGCCTTTTTCTTGCCCAATTTCTTTACGTAAAAAATTAATTAAGACGAAATTAGCTGGCTGTTTCAAATTTTCTGAAACCAATTTTCTAAAATCTTCTAGGCTAGTGTCAGCAGCGTGGTAAACTTTGACCTTAACACCATAACTAGCCAATAATTGCCCTATCTGCTCTAGCGTCATACCCATACGAGAAACAACTTCGGGTGCTAACACTTTTCGAGTAGCTTCGTTATTAAAAAAGTTTTCTTGAGTAAATACCCGATAGGGAGAATACTGCTGTGCTTCTGGTGCAGGAATTTGCAAACCATTCAGAACCATAACGATACTAGCAACACCACAATATGCCTGATTATTTTGCGTAACAAACTGCATACCGAGTGGAAAGAAATCTTGCCTTGATTGACTTTCAATAAATAGTTTTTCACCTTCATCAGAGTTGAAAGCAATCAAATTTTGTGGTATAGTTAATGTTTGGGCAAAGACACTTCCACCAGCAACAATAGTACTTATTATTAAAGCCTTGAAAGGTATTTTGATAGTTTTGAGTAAATTATTATTCATAAATTATCTGTATAGAAAAATTTAGATAATATCATCTCACACAAAGACGCCAAGACCCTAAGAAAAACTTTACGTTTTTGCGTAAGGCTAAACCCTTAGCTTGGCGAAACTCGCTCTTCACCTCTTCACTATCGCATAACTCGCCCTCAACTAAAGAGTTGCCTTGTTCCCTGACGTCATGAGGCTAAACCCTTAGCTTTGCGAAACTCGCTCACCACCTGTTTAATATCACGTAACTCACCCTCAACCAAATAGTTCAATTGGCGCATTTCCGAAGCCGAAATTCTTCCACCAAGTTGGGCGATCGCCTTCCTAACTTCCGGATACTTTTGCAAAGTTTCTTTCCGTACAATTGGAGTCGCTTGATAAGGTGGAAAATACTGCTTATCATCCTTTAGCACAACTAAACCCAAGCGAGAAATTTGCCCATCAGTAGAATTTCCATTTATCATGTCTACTTGCTTTTGCAGAATCGCCCGGTATATCAACCCCAAATCCATAATCCGAGGAGATTTCGCAAAGCGCAAACCGTAGCTTTTAGACAATCCAGGAAAACCATCTTCCCGTTCTATAAATTCATAGCCAAAACCACCACGCCATTCGGGTGTATATCTAGCAGCTTCCGAAAGAGTTTTGATATTATAACGACTTGCATCTTCACCGCGTATAATCATTGCAAAAGTATTTTCAAAACCCAACGATTCCATCACTTCCAGATTGAATTCTTGAGCGTAAGCTTCTTTTAACCGCTGATAAACCTCTTTTGGATCATTAATTGCTTTTTGTTTTAAAATAACAGTAAAAGCTGTACCTGTGTACTCAACATAAGCATCAATTTTCCCAGCAGTAATCGCTTGATGAGTGACTAAAGCACTCGTAAAGCGAAGACGCTGAACTTTTAAATTGGTTGTTGCTTCGATTTGCTGTGCTAAAAGTTCGCTTAAAATATCTTGTTCAGTAAAACCTTTTGAAGCAACAACAATATCACCACTACCACCGCCACTTGTGCTGGGGTTACAACTAGCAATTCCTAACACTAGGGCAAAAGTTAAAAGGAAAAAGGCAAAAAATCTCTTCATATCAAGTCCGGCAAAGTACCCATAATAAAACTTATATGTAGTAAGGACTTTAGTCCTTGTTTTTGTGGAAGAGGACTAAAGTCCTCACTACAAACTTAGTAAGGTTATTTAATCGGACATGATATCATTTCTCTCTCTTTTCCTCCTCTGCGCCCTCTGCGTCTCTGCGGTTCATAAATTACAACGCACCCTATTTTTTTGTAATTTTAAATTTCCCTTCCAACCAACCAATAGCAAAATCAGCAAGCAAAGCAATAACCGCCGCCGGTATCGCACCAGCTAAAATCAACTGATTATTCACCGCTGAAATACCTCGAAAAATCAACTCCCCTAAACCACCAGCACCAATTGCTGCAGCAATAGTTGCAATTCCAATCGCAATCACCGTCGCCACCCGCACTCCTGCCAGAATAACACTCAGCGCCAAGGGAATCTCCACTTGAAGCAATAGTTCTTTATCAGTCATTCCCATGCCCCGCCCAGCTTCTATAATTGCTGAATCCACACCAGTAATACCCGTGTAAGTGTTACGAATGATTGGCAATAGAGAATACAAAATCAGGGCAAAAATTGCAGGGTTTGCTCCAATTCCGCCAATAACAGGCACCGGGATAAGCAAACCAAACAGTGCCAGACTAGGAACGGTTTGCATAATATTCGCAATCCCGAGAATTGGTTGACGGAGATTCTTTTGTCGGGTAATTAATATACCAAGTGGAATACCTACGAGAGTGGCAATCCCGATAGAAATCGCTACAAGCAGCAAGTGTTCTAGAGTGCGTTCCAGAATTTCCGGGGCATATTTTATTAAGAAGAAGTCACTGATGTTCATATGGCTGGCTTCAGACATTGCAGAAATGCGAGGGCTTCTGGGTGTTGGGAGTGCAAAAATTCCTCAGTTGTACCTAACACTACCAATTCTCCCCCATGCATTAACCCAATTCTCGATGCCAAGACAAATGCTTCTTGGATATCGTGAGTCACAAACACAACTGTTTTGCCCAGTTCCTGCTGTAACCGTTTAAATTCTTGTTGCAGTTCCAACCGCGTAATGGGATCGAGTGCGCCAAACGGTTCATCCATCAACAACACTGGCGGATCGGCTGCAAGCGCCCTTGCCACACCTACCCGTTGCCTTTGTCCTCCTGAAAGTTCATGCGGATATCTTTGAGCAAATCTGTCTGGATCTAAACCCACTAAATGCAGCAATTCATGAACTCGCGTTTTAATTTGTTTGGGTTTCCAACCTTCTAAAGATGGAACTAAACCTACATTGCGTTCAACAGTGAAATGAGGAAATAAACCCGTTTCTTGAATAACATAACCAATCTTGCGCCGCAGTTTAATTTCATCCCATTGAGTTGTGGAAATGCTATCAAATAACACCTCGCCTTGTGTGGGTATAAATAGGCGATTGATTAATTTCATTGTCGTGGTTTTGCCGCTTCCACTGCGCCCTAGTAATATCAGTGCTTCTCCCCGATTGATAGAGAAATTGAGGTTTGATACCAGAGGGCGGTTGTTACGGCTAAAGGTAACATTGTGGAATTCGACAGCGATTTGGTTATCCTGCGCCATGAGTGACTTTCAGTGAAAGCTAGCTTTATGTCACATTATGCGGTGATTTTGCCAGTTCAGTCGAATGGTGGGCAATGCCCACCTACTGATGACTAGACTTCTTGCATCTGTTTTATTCCATCTGTGTCCATCTGTGTCCATCTGTGGTTAATTATTCTTTTTTTTGGAATGAATGCAAGAAGTCTACTGTAAAATACACTCACACGTGTCAATAACTAACACGACTAAGTTATGAACCGACATTAAGTGCTGGTTTTTTCGCCTGATTCTGTTTTATTTCCATAACAGCACTTGTTCCCTGAGTACCATAGCGAGTCACTGCGGAGACAGCCGCACTTTCAACCTGAGTATTATTTAACACGTAGGAAGTTTGCCCAACGGGTAAGATATTTGTCGTCCATTCACTTCCTGTTTTAGTCTGGACAACCCACCACCAAACTTTTTGTTGCCCTGTGGGTTTCCAATTGAGTTGAATTCTGCCTGTAATTGCATCTTTATATATTGTCAGTTCGGGTTTAGCTGGTGGTGTGTTATCCAACCACGGCGATGCTGGAACCAAAGCAGGTTTTGTGTAAACCTCGTTTGCTAACAAGTCAGAAATTCCGCCACGATTTTGCATCAAAGATTTCATACTGAAGTGAATGTTGCCGCCCGCTCCTGAAAAACCCCGCGTTCCCTGAATTTGATAGGATATTTCGTGAGCATCCCAAGTTTTCGAGGTGTCATTACCTACGCGACTGGTGTAAATTCCAGACCAAATATGCCTACCCAAGGAGTTTTGCTCTAGCCACCACTTTAGCAAAACGGGATAACTTTGATGAGTTTGTGAAATCTTCCAATAAAGTTGTGGGGACAAGTAATCTAGCCAGCCGTTCACCAACCATTTTAGAGAATCAGCATATATTTGGTCGTAGGCGTTGAACGTTTTATTTGCTGTCGCTTGAGGGTAGCCCGGTTTCCAAACTCCAAACGGGCTAATGCCAACTTTCACCCAAGGTTTTTGAGTTTTGACACTTTGATAAAGACGGTGAACAAACGTGTTGATATTTTCGCGCCGCCAGTCACTGCGGCTGAGTGTCCCTCCAGTACGCAGATATTGCTGCCAACTGAGTTCGTCAGGGAAGTCAATCTGCTTCCCTCCGTCGCGTTCTGGGTAAGGATAGAAGTAGTCGTCAATGTGAACTCCATCTATGTCATATCGGCTAACAACATCCATAATGACTTTGAGAGAGTAGTCCTGAACTGCCGTTTCTCCAGGATCTAGCCACAGAGCCTTGCCATAGTGCTTGACTAACTGTGGTTGAGTTCTGCTAATGTGGTTAGCCGCAATTTCGGATTTTGCGTTCGCTTGACGGGCACGGTAGGGATTAAACCATGCGTGAAACTCCAAACCCCGTTTATGCGCTTCTTCCACTGCAAAAGCTAAAGGGTCATAATAAGGTTCTGGCGCTTTGCCCATTTGTCCAGTTAAGTACTCTGACCAAGGTTCGTAGGGAGATGGGTATAACGCATCACAGGCTGGGCGTACTTGAAAGATGACCGCGTTGAGCTTTAATGCTACCGCCCTGTCAAGTATCGTAATGAGTTCCGCCTTTTGCTGCTCGCTGGTTAAGCCGGGTCGAGAGGGCCAATCAACGTTGCCTACGGTAGCAATCCACACACCTCTGAATTCTCTTGCGGGCGGTGTTGGGATGGTATTTTCTGGTTTTTGTGGGATGTCCTGAGATAGGACAGGGGAACTGGCTCCGAGTAACAATAAACTGAGAAGAATCGCTTTAAGGTTCACGAGAGATATTTTTGGAAACGCAACTGTTGGAGGCTACTGCCCTCAGTTGTGGACTTTACTTGTGTAGAGTCAGTTCCTATCCAGTAGCGTGAAGTTAATTTAGTGTTGGCATCTACGGCTATTAATGGAGAGCATCGTGTCATGCTAGCGTCGGAAGAATGGATTCCTGCAACTAAAGCAATGCAACTTTATCCAATCCAATCGAGTGAAAAAAATGAAAATTAGCAGACAAGAAAAGCTAAGAGCGATCGCATACAGTATGGACTTACTAATACCAGGATTTTACTTTTGGTGTCCTTGGTTCACTATAAGACTTGGTGGAGCAACACCAGACGACAATCCTTACAAATATCCTGGTAAAATTCATGATTCTACGGGTCTTGCATAAGTGCTACCAGGGGATATTTTACTCTTCGGAGAGTGACAGAAGACGGTTACTTCAGCTTGGGCGATCGCATCTCATAGGAATTGTGGTTGCGGTGCTGACGCTGGGTTGAACTTTGCATTCAGCTTGTTAGCTACATCGTTAGCCCGTTAGAAGATGGCAAAATGAGTGTCTGCATAAGCTGATGTAAATTTCATCTATAACCAGAAGTAGAGAAGTTGTCTGAGTTCGGTTAATCCAAAAGGTGAGTGCTGCTAATGTGTACGTTGACATGACTAATAACACACGCGTGACCACAGTCAAAACAATACTACTACTGGCAGCCAATCCGAGAAATACCTCGCAACTGCGACTGGATCTAGAGGTGAGGGAGATAGAAGAGGGATTGCAAAGAGCAGCGAAGCGCCAACAGTTCCAGTTGAGGGCAAAATGGGCGGTGCGCTTAAGGGACTTCTACCGAGCAGTGTTGGACACTCAGCCACAGATAATACACTTTTGTGGGCATGGAGCCGGAGAGGATGGAATTGTTCTAGAAGATGAAATCGGGCAAGTGGCGTGTGTAGAAGCGCAGGAGTTGGCAAGCCTGTTTAAGCTATTTGCAACAA
>Ga0209902_100393_pt1 | contig 51308 bp, 45 predicted proteins | sample FECB27metaG_FD_188304 | JGI IMG/M metagenome (GOLD analysis project Ga0209902, IMG submission 188304) | Cyanobacterial communities from the Joint Genome Institute, California, USA - FECB-27 (SPAdes) (version 2) | ecosystem: Environmental > Aquatic > Thermal springs > Hot (42-90C) > Microbial mats...
GGGGGGGGGGGGGGGAGCTGCTCGCCTTCACCGGCGCCACGGTGGGCCGCATGGTCCAGGGCTGGCTGCTGGCTTCGCTGGCCGGCGTGCTGCTGGGCGCGGCCATCGGCGTCTCGCCCGCGGTGCGTGCCTGGGTCCAGCCCACGCTGGAGTTCGTGCGCCCGCTGCCGGCCTCGGCGCTGCTGCCGCTGGCGATCTCGATCTTCGGGCTCAACCCCGGCATGGTGCTGTTCGTGGTCGCCTTCGGCGCGATGTGGCCGGTGCTGCTGGCCACGGTGCACGGCTTCGCGGCCGTGGAACCGCGCCTGGCCGAGGTGGCGCGCTGCCTGCAGATGTCGCGCGCGGCCTATGTCTGGAAGATGGGCCTGCCCAATGCGATGCCCGACATCCTGGCCGGCATGCGGCTCGCGCTGACCATCGCGCTGATCGTCGCGGTGGTGGGCGAAATGATCGCCTCGCAAAGCGGCCTGGGCCAGGCCATCCTGCTGGCCGCGCGCGCCTTCCGCGCCAGCGAGCTGTTCGCCGGCATCGTGCTGCTCGGGCTCATCGGCTTCGCGAGCAATGCGCTGCTGGCCCTGGCCGAACGGCGCCTGCTGCGCTGGCAGCAGCCCTGATTTCCGTTTCCTTCTCTTTCCTCCGCTCGAACGAACACCCCACAAGGAGCCCACCCATGCCACGCAAACTGGTCGACCTCTCGATCTTCCTGGAGAACGACGTGCTCTCCGACCCGCCGGCCTTCGGCCCGAAGATCCAGTACTTCACGCACGAGAACACCTACGAACAGATCGAGCCCTTCTTCCCCGGCCTCAAGAAGGAAGACCTGCCCGACGGCGAGGGCTGGGCGGTCGAGCTGGTGCACCTGTCCACGCACAACGGCACCCACCTCGACGCGCCCTACCACTTCCACTCGACCATGGACAAGGCGCTGGGCGAGAAGAAGCCCGCGATCGCGATCCACGACGTGCCGCTCGACTGGTGCTTCCAGCCCGGCGTGAAGCTCGACTTCCGCCACTTCGCCGACGGCTACGTGGTGCGCGCGGCCGACGTCGAGGCCGAGCTCAAGCGCATCGGCCACACGCTCAAGCCGCTGGAGATCGTGGTGATCAACACGCGCGCCGGCTCGCGCTACGGCAACCCCGACTACGTCTCGGCCGGCGCCGGCATGGGCTACGAGGCGACGATGTACCTGCTCGAGCGCGGCGTGCGCCTCACCGGCACCGATGCCTGGAGCTGGGACGCGCCCTTCGTCCACACGGCCAAGAAGTACGGCGAGACGCACGACGCCTCGCTGATCTGGGAAGGCCACAAGGCCGGCCGCGACATCGGCTACTGCCACATCGAGAAGCTGCACAACCTCGAGGTGCTGCCGCCCACGGGCTTCTTCATCAGCTGTTTCCCGCACAAGATCCGCGGCGCCTCGGCCGGCTGGACGCGCGCGGTCGCGATCTTCGACGACGCATTGATGGCCTCGGTCTAAGGAATCCTCTTTCATGCACACGCTCAACCACACGCACGACGTCCACGCCCGCAGCTGGGTCGAATCGGCCAACCCCACGGCCACCCACAGCAGCGACTTCCCGATCCAGAACCTGCCGCATGCGGTGTTCCGCCGCGCCGGCGGCAGCGAAGCCTTTCGCGGCGGCGTCGCGATCGGCGACCAGGTGCTCGACCTGGCCGCGCTGGTCCAGGCGCAGCAGCTCGACGGCCTCGCGCTCGAAGCGGCCACGGCGGCCGCTCAGCCCGCGCTCAACGACTTCTTCGCGCTGGGCCCCGCCGCCTGGAAGACGCTGCGCCATGCGCTGTTCGCGCTGCTGAAGAACGATGCGCCGGTGGCCGCGGTGCAGGCCGTGCGCGCCTGCCTGGTGCCGCAGGCCGAGGCCGAGTACGCGATCCCGGCGCGCATCGGCGACTACACCGACTTCTACACCTCGATCGACCATGCGCTCAACATCACGCGCCTCTTGAACCCCGGCGGCGACGTGACCTCGAACTTCCGCTGGATCCCGATCGCCTACCACGGGCGCGTGTCGACCATCGGCATCAGTGGCCAGCAGTTCCGCCGGCCCATGGGGCAGGCGATGGCGCCGGGCGCGAAGGCGCCCACCTACCAGGCCTGCGCGCGGCTCGACTACGAGCTCGAGCTCGGCGTCTGGATCGGCACCGGCAACGCGCACGGCGAGGCCATCGCGCTCGAGAACGCCGAGGCGCACATCTTCGGCATCTGCCTGCTCAACGACTGGTCGGCGCGCGACATCCAGTTCTGGGAGATGGCGCCGCTCGGCCCCTTCCTCGCGAAGAACTTCGCGACCACGATCTCGCCGTGGATCGTGACCATGGAAGCGCTCGCGCCCTACCGCCAGCCCTGGACGCGCGCGGCCGCCGATCCGCAGCCGCTGGCCTACCTCGAGGATGCGGCCAACCGCGAGGCCGGCGCGATCGACATCCGGCTCGAGGTCTGGCTCGAGAGCGAGAAGGCGCGCGCCGAGAAGCGCGGCCCGTCGCGCCTGTCGTCCACGAGCTTTCGCCACCAGTACTGGAGCGTGGCGCAGATGGTGGCGCACCACACGGTGGGCGGCTGCCAGCTCAACCCCGGCGACCTGTTCGGCAGCGGCACCATCTCGGGCCCCGGCGAAGGCGAGGCCGGCGCCATCATCGAACTCGCGCGCGGCGGCCAGACGCCCGTGGCGCTGGGCGACAGCGGCGAGCAGCGCAGCTTCATCGAGGACGGCGATGCCGTGCTGCTGCGCGGCTGGTGCGAGAAGCCCGGCCATGCGCGCATCGGCTTCGGCGAGAGCCGCGGCACGGTGCTGCCGGCGCGCGGCTGAAGCGGAGCGCGGTCCATGGACTTGCCGCGAAGGAGCGATCGCGCCGAGGCGATCCAGGTGTCGATATGGCAAGCCATTTCGCAAGCGGGTGCGGCACCGCCCGCAACCACCCGCGTGCGCCCGGCGGCTCGCCCCCGGCCTGCCGCGCCCGCCAAGCCGGATCGGCGCCTGGCGCGAGCGCCGATCAAGACCACGAAGCTTCTTCTGCCCTCAGTTGCCGAAGATCAGTGAGCGGTGCAGCGAGGCTCCAGCCCGCACGCCATCGGCCGAGGCCAGCGTGGCGTTCTGCATCGCGAGCGCCGCATCGCCGGCCGCGAACACGCCGGGCACCGTGCTCGTCTTCATCATCGGATCGGTGCGCACCACGAGGCCCAGCGGCCCCTCGTCGAAGGCGCAACCGAGTTGCGCGGCCAGCGTGCTGCCCTGGCGCTGGGCCGGCGCCACGAACAGTGCGTCGAGCGGCAGTCGTCGCCCGTCGTCGAAGCGCACCGCCTCGAGCGCGTTCGCGGGACCTTCGAGCGCGACCACGCGGCCCGGGTCGATCGTGATGCCGCGCGCATCGAGCTGCGCGCGCGTCTTGTCGTCGAGCGGCGGCATGCCGTGCGTGAACAGCGTCAGCGGGCCCCAGTCGGCCACCAGCATCGCCTGGTGCACCGACAGCTCGCCGCTGCCCAGCACGCCGAGGCGGCGGTCGATGAACTCGTAGCCATGGCAGTAGGGGCAGTGCAGCACGCTGGAACCCCAGCGCGGCGCCAGGCCCTCGATGCCCTCGGGCAGCAGGTCGTGCACGCCCGTGGCCAGCAGCAGCCGGCGCGTCACCAGGGTCTGGCCCGAAGCCAGCGTGACGGCGAAGCGGGTGTCGCCTTCTTCGGCCGGCAGCACGCGCGCCGTCTCTGCCGCGTCCGCGACGAAATCGACCGAGGGATAGGCCAGCAGCTGCGCGCGCGCCTGGTCGCGCAATGCCAGCGGCGCCGCGCCGTCGTGGCCGAAGAAGCCGTGCGAGGCCTCGGCGAAGCGGTTGCGCGGCTGGCCCGCATCGACCACGCAGATGCGCCGGCGGGCGCGAGCGAGCTGCATCGCGGCCGAAAGGCCCGCGAAGCTGCCGCCGACGATCAGTGCGTCATAGGGAAGAGGAGAACTCGTGGAATCAGGCATGGGCAATGTCCTTGGCAGTGAAGCCGCCTTCGTGCATGCGGCGGTGGAAATCCTTCGAGAGATCGGCCAGCGTGATGCGGCCCAGGCGCGCGAGCAGCAGCGCCTCGGCCTCGCGGCAGGCGCCGTCGAGGGCGGTGTTGACCGCCTGCTCGACGATGCAGCCCGGGCTCTCGGTGCGGTTGCCGAAGGCCAGCAGCGCGGGCGCGCCCACGGCCGCGTGGATGTCGGCCAGCGTCACCTTCGACAGCGGGCACGACAGCACCCAGCCGCCGCCATGGCCCTTGGCCGAACTCACGAAGCCGGCCTGCCGCAGCCCGGCCATGAGGCGGCGCACCACCACCGGGTTGGTGTGCATCGCCTGCGCGAGCGACTCGGAGGTCGCGGGTTCGTCCATCTCGGCCATGTGCAGCAGCACGTGCAGGATGGCGGAAAGCTTGCTGTCTCGTTTCATGCAACATTATGAGTTGCTTGAAATGAAAAGCGCGACAGGGCCGGGCCAATGCCCCTTCGCGGGAAACGGTTGGGTTGCGTCGACCCGCGGCTCAGGCCACCGGATGCCAGGCGAGCGCCGCGGCATAGCCCGCGGGCGCGTCGAGCCGGATCGCGCGCACCGCCTGCCAGGCCGGCACCCGCATGACGATGTCGATCGCCGCGCCGGCACCGGCCGCGATGTCGAGCGACTGCAGGTGCTCGGTGATGCCGACGCCGATCGCCTTGAGCACCGCCTCCTTGCCGGTCCAGCGCAGGTAGAAGGCCGCGAGCCGGTCGTCGGCCACGCGCAGCGCGGCGCGCTCGGCGGGCGTGAACACGAGCTCGCCCAGTCCCTCGATGTCGATGTCCTCGCTGCGGTGCTCGATGTCCACGCCGACCTCGAGCCCCACGGCGGGGTCGGCCAGCGCGATCAGCGCCTGCGTGCCCGAATGCGCGACGTTGAAGCGCGGCGCCCCGTGCACGAAGGGCTTGCCCTGCGGGCCCGCCTCGAAGCGCAGCGAGAGCGGATCGCGGCCCATGCGCTCGGCCAGCAGGCCACGCAGCGCCGAGCGCGCGGCGGCGAAGCGCACGCGATCGGCACGCTGCACGAAGCGCTGCAGGCGCGCGTCCTCGTCGCTCGAGAGCGCGGCGCGCAACGCGGTGGGTTCGGCGGCCAGGTCCAGTTCGAGGCGGAACAGCTCGATGCCGGCCGGCAGGGCGGCATCGGCCAGGGGAAGGATGCGCATGCGGCATTGTCTTGCACGCGCTGCTATCGTCCGGCCCGCGGCGCCTGCGTCTTCATCGCCGCGCCCGCATGCCTCTTTCCGATCCCGCCCTCCTGCTGCTCGATGCCGCCCTGCGCGGCGTGCTGACCGCCCTGCTGCTCCTGCTGGCGCTGGTGCTCGGCCGCGACCGGCCGCGGCTGCCGGCGGCGCGCGTCGGGGTGGCCCTGGCACTGGGCCTCGCGCTGCAGGTGGCGGGCTCGACGCCGTCCTTCGAGGCCTGGGTGCCGCGGCTGTGGCAGGCGCCGCTGGTGGCGGTGGCGGCGGGCAATGCGGTGCTGTTCTGGGTGTTCGCGCGGGCCCTGTTCGACGACGACTTCGCGCCGCGGCCGCTGCATGCCGTGGCCTGGGCCGCGGTGGCGCTGCTCGCGGGCGCCAACTGCGCCGTGCTGGTCGGAAGCGGCCTGGCGATCGCGCCCCTCGCGCTGGGCCTGCAGCGCGCGGCGCCGCTGGTGTTCGCGCTGCTGGCCATGGCCGCGGCGGCCGCGCGCTGGCGTGCCGACCTGGTGGAGCGGCGGCGCCGGCTGCGCGCCTTCATCGTCGGGGCCGGCGCGCTCTACAGCATCGCCATGATCGGCGCGCGCTGGCAGTCGCCGCACTGGCAGCTCAGCGGAACGATGGCGACGCTGGACGTCGCGCTGCTGCTGGCGATCGTGGCGGTGGTCGCCTGGCGGATGGTGCGGCTGGCGGGGTCGGACCTGTTCCCGGCCGCGGTGCCGGTGCCGGCACTGCCTGCGATGGAACCCGCGGCGGTCCTCGTTCCGGTGGCCGGTGCCGAACCGGCCACGCCTTCCGAGGCGGTGCCGCGGTCCGACGCCGGCGTCGAGCGCACCGAATCCGCGCCGGCCGACCCGGCTCCGGCGGCATCGCCCGAGCCCACGCCCGAGGTCGACCCGGCCGAGGACCGCCTCGCCGACGCCCTGCACCGCCTCATGACCGCCGAACGCGGCTACCGCGACGAGGACCTGGGCATCGCCCAGCTCGCCGCGCGGCTCGCGGTGCCCGAGTACCGGCTGCGCCGGCTCATCAACCAGCGGCTCGGCCACCGCAACTTCAACGCCTACATCAACGGCTTCCGCCTGCAGGAGGCGCTGGCGGCGCTGGCCGATCCGGCGAAGCGCGAGCGGCCGGTGCTGAGCATCGCGCTCGAGGCCGGCTTCCGGTCGATCGGCCCGTTCAACCGCGCCTTCAAGGCCGCCACCGGGCTCACGCCAACCGAATTCCGGCGGCAGAAGCTGGCCGATTCCTGAAATCGCCGGGCCCGAAGCCGCTCTCGCGGTTTTCGGCGAGACGCGGCCCGGGCGGCGCCGGCATCGTGCCGGCTTCGTCCTCTCTTCAGGAGTTTTCTTGCTTCACCCTCGCTCTCCGCTCGGCCGGATCGCCGGCATGCTGGCGCTATTCACCTTCTTCTTCACCGGCCTGGCCCGGGCCGCCACGCTCGGCCTGGACCAGATCCCCGCCACCCCCACCGACGGCCCGGTCACCCTGTTCTATCCCGCCGAGTCGCCGCCGCAGCGCGTGCAGCGCGGCCCCTTCGCCTTCGATGCCGCACCCGGCGCGACGCCCGTGCGCGGCAATGGCCGGCTGGTCGTGGTGTCGCACGGCTCGGGCGGTGCGCCGTGGGTGCACGTGGACCAGGCGCGCAGCCTGGTCGCGGCCGGCTTCGTGGTCGCGATGCCCGAGCACCGCGCCGACAACGCGCGCGACGGCAGCGACCCCGGCCCCGACAGCTGGACGCAGCGGCCGGCCGAGGTCTCGCGCGCGATCGACGCCGTGGGCCGCGACCCGCGCTTCGCGCCGCTGCTGCGGCTCGACCGCGTCGGCCTCTACGGCATCTCGGCCGGCGGGCACACGGCGCTGAGCCTCGCGGGCGGCCGCTGGTCGCCGGCGGCGTTCGCGCGCCATTGCGACACCCACCTGGACGAGGATTTTCAGTTCTGCGTCGGGCTGATCACGCGGCTCACGGGCGGCCCGCTCGACGGCCTCAAGCGCTGGGGCGCGCGCACCGTGATCCGCCACCGCTTCGCGGCCGACACACGGATGCGCGAGGACCACGACCCGCGCGTCGCGGCCGCGGTGGCCGGCGTGCCGGGGGCGGCCGATTTCGACCTGGACTCGCTCGCGACGCCGCGCATCCCGCTGGCACTGATCGGTGCCCGGCAGGACCGCTGGCTGATCCCGCGCTTTCATGGCGATGCCGTGCTGGCTGTTTGTCGACCGCGCTGCGAGTTGCTGGCCGATCTGGCACTCGGAAACCACGGTTCGCTGCTGTCGCCGCAGCCGCCGGCGCTCGACGGGCTGATCGGCGACCTGTTGAACGACCCACCGGGCTTCGACCGGTCGGCGGTGCGTGCGGCCGAAACCGGAACAACGGCCTTCTTCAGCCGCCATCTCCTGCCTTTAGACCCTCATTTCCGCGTCGAACGGGCTAACGCACGAGCCCCCGATTCCGCCGACGGACAGCTCCCACAGCCAGGCGCGGCCCCGGCGCTCACGGCCCCCACCCCGCCCTTCCCTATGTTTCATTCCGAGCCGGCACCCTGCCGGCTCTGTGTTTTCAGCGATCCCCGTATCACTCGAAAAAGGAAGGAATCCCAGCCATGAAACAACAACACCATCGCATCGTCTTCGGCGCCCTGCTCGCAGGCCTGCTGGCCACCGCGGGCATTCAGGCCGGCGCACAGGTCTCGACCCCGAACGTCGGCGTCGGCGTGGGCGTGAACGCCGGCGTGGGCGCATCGGGCGGCGGTAATGCGGGCGGCAATGCAGGCGGCGCACAGGCCGGCGCGCGTGGCGATGCCGCAGCGCAGACGCGCGCCAATGCCGGCGGCACCGGCGTGAATGCCGGAACGAACGCCGGCGGGGGTGCTGCCGCTTCAGGCCAGGCGAACGGCCATGGCGCTAACGCTGGCGGCAACGCCGGTGCGGGCGGCAATGCCTCGGGCAACGCGAACGGCGGCGGCCTCGGCAATGCCGTGGGCGGCGTGCTCGGCGGCGCGACCGGCGCGGTGGGCAATGTCGGCGATACGGTCGGCGGCGCCACGGGGGCGGTGAACGGCGCCACCAATGCGGTGGGCGGCGTGGCGGGCACGGCCAATGGCGCGACCGGTGCGCTCGGCGGTGCGACCAATACCGTCGGCGGCGCGGTGAATGGCGTCACCGGCGCTGCCGGTTCCGCGGGCGGCGCGCTGAAGCCGATCGGCACCGGGGCCGGCGCGGCCGGTCAGGCCGGTGGCAGCGGTGGTGTGAAGCTGGGCAAGTAAGCACGCCCGCCCGGTGCGACAAGGCCCGTGGCCCCTCGAGGCCGCGGGCCTTTTTCGTGCGCTCAGGCGGAAGCGTCTTCGCGCAGCCTGAACAGGCTCGTCACTTCCACATCGAGCACCATCAACTCCCGCTGGTTGAACAGCCGCCAACGCCAGCGCAGGATGCCCAGCGTGGGCTTGCTCTCGGAACGGCGCACCTCGATCACGTCGGCCACCAGCCGCAGCGCGTCGCCGGGGCGCACGGGGTTCGGCCAGCGCACGTGCTCGAGGCCCGGCGAGGCGAAGGATTCGGAGCCCGCGAGCGCGGCCTCGACCACCAGGCGCATCGCGATGGCGCAGGTGTGCCAGCCGCTCGCGATCAGGCCGCCGAAGGGGCTCTCGCGCGAGGCCTCGGCGTCGGTGTGGAACCACTGCGGGTCGTAGCTGCGGGCGAAGCCGACCAGCTCCTCCTCGCTGAGCACATAGGGGCCGGCCTCGATGACCTGGCCCGCGTGGAAATCGGCGAACTTCATCAACGCAGCGTACCCGGCTCCAAGATGAAGATCAGTAGGTCTCGAGGTGCAGCCGGCCTTCGCGCTTGAGCACGGCGCCCACGGTGTCCCAGTCCAGGCCCGCGTCCCGCGCCACGTCGCGCAGCGCGAGCACCACGCCCTCCTCCATGCTCTTGAGGCCGCAGACGTAGAAGTGGCTGGCGCCGTCCTTCAGCAGCGCGGCGAGGTCGGCCGCGCGTTCGCGCATCAGGTCCTGCACGTAGCGCTTGGGGCTTCCCGGCGTGCGCGAGAACGCGAGGTTGATGTCGATGAAATCCTTGGGCAGCGACTGCAGCGGACCGAAGTACGGCAGCTCCTGCTGGGTGCGCGCGCCGAAGAACAGCATGAGCTTGCCGCCCTCGAACTTGCCGCTCTTGCGCAGCCGGCGCCGCCACTCGGTCATGGCGCGCATCGGCGCGCTGCCGGTGCCGGTGCAGATCATCACGATGTGCGACTTCGGATGGTTCGGCATCAGGAACGAGGCGCCGAAGGGACCGACCACCTGCACGGTGTCGCCGACCTTGAGGTCGCAGACGTAGTTCGAGGCCAGGCCGCGCACCGGGTTGCCCTGGTGGTCCTCGGTCACGCGCTTCACGGTGAGCGAGACGTTGTTGTAGCCGGGCCGCTCGCCGTTGCGCGGGCTGGCCACCGAGTACTGGCGCGCGTGGTGGCGTTTGCCGATGGCATCGACGCCGGGCGGCACGATGCCGATCGACTGGCCCTCGAGCACCGGGAACGGGATGGCACCGAAGTCCAGCACGATGTGGTGGGTCTCGCTGTCGAAGCCGGCCTCGGTGCAGTTGAAGTTGCCCACCACGGTGGCGGTGGTCGGGGTCTTCGGCGGGAACAGGTTGGTGTAGGCATGCGCGGCCGACCACGGCGGCACGGTCGCGCCGTACTGGGCCGAGTGGAAGACCGGCTCGGCCGCTTCGGCGCTCGCGGCCTGCGCCGGTGCCGCTTCGGCCACCTCGACGGCATCGGCCGCGTCGGCCGTCACGCCCGCGGCCTCGAGCTCCTCGGGCGTGAGTTCGGCCGGCAGCGATTCCCAGCCGAGCTGCTCTTCGATCGAATAGGCACGCACCACGGGCATGGTGCGCCAGTTGTCGATCGAGCCCGTGGGGCACGGCGAAATGCAGGCCATGCAGCCGTTGCAGACGTCCGCGCGCACGACGTAGTTGTTGTCGTCGTGCGTGATCGCGTTGACGGGGCAGGTGGCCTCGCAGGTGTTGCAGCGGATGCAGATCTCGGGGTCGATCAGGTGCTGCTTGATGACCCCGGCTTCAACGGCCATGTCCATGTTGTTCTCCATCCCCTCGCCGTGGGGACGAGGGATTCATATCCAGGCGCTCAGCCGAAGCGGACGTATTCGAAGTCCACCGGCTGGCGATTGATGCCCATCACCGGCGGCGCGATCCAGCCCGCGAACTTGCCCGGCTCGATGACGCGGCCCATCAACGATGCCACGAAAGCGAAGTCTTCGGTGCTCGGCAGCCATTCGTCGCGCTTGGCGGCCCATTCCATGTCGTTCACCACGCGGCCCTCGGGCGACATCTTGATGCCGGCAAGCGCGCCGATCTGGCGGTTGAAGGCCTTGTGCGGCACGACCAGGCGGGTCGGAATGCCGGCCTTCTCGAGCACCTTGTTCCAGCGGCCGACGCCGGCCACCGAGTCCTTGATGAAGTCGTCGCGCAGCACTTCGTTGAGCGCGTTGAGCATCGGCACGTCCTTCTCGACGAGCTGGCCGTCCTTGACCTCGAGCACCTTGTAGGTCTGGCCCTTGAGCACATGGTCGTCGGTGCGCTTGCCTTCCTCGTAGCGGCCCTTGAGGCCCGAGCTGTAGAAGATGGCGGCGTTGCTCGACTGGTCGGCGCCGAACAGGTCGATGGTCACGCTGTAGTGGAAGTTCAGGTAGCGCTGGATGGTGCCGAGGTCGATGGCACCGGCCGCGCGCACCTTCTGCGCGTCATCGGTCTTCAGTTCGTTCATGACCTGCGCGGTGCGCGCGATCACGCGCGACACGCCGCTCTCGCCCACGAACATGTGGTGCGCCTCTTCGGTCAGCATGAACTTGGTGGTGCGCGCCAGCGGATCGAAGGCGCTCTCGGCCAGCGCGGAGAGCTGGAACTTGCCGTCGCGGTCGGTGAAGTAGGTGAACATGAAGAACGCGAGCCAGTCGGGCGTGCGTTCGTTGAAGGCACCGAGGATGCGCGGGTTGTTCTCGTCGCCCGAGGTGCGCTGCAGCAGTGCATCGGCTTCCTCGCGGCCGTCGCGGCCGAAGTGCTTCTGCAGCAGGTAGACCATCGCCCACAGGTGGCGGCCTTCCTCGACGTTGATCTGGAACAGGTTGCGCAGGTCGTACATCGAGGGCGCGGTCAGGCCCAGGTGGCGCTGCTGCTCGACCGACGCGGGCTCGGTGTCGCCCTGCGTGACGATGATGCGGCGCAGGTTGGCGCGGTGTTCGCCGGGCACGTCCTGCCAGGCCTTCTCGCCCTTGTGGTCGCCGAAGTGGATCTCGCGGTTGGCGTCGCCCGGGTTCAGGAAGATGCCCCAGCGGTAGTCGCGCATCTTCACGTGGCCGAACTGGGCCCAGCCCTGCGGGTCGACGCTCACGGCGGTGCGCAGGTAGACCTCGTGGTTGGTCGAGCCCTCGGGGCCGACGTCGTCCCACCAGTTGATGAAGTTGGGCTGCCAGCCTTCGAGCGCGCGCTGCAGCGTGCGGTCTTCGCCGAGGTTGACGTTGTTGGGGATCTTCTCGCTGTAGTTGATCGTGCTCATCGTTGTTCCTTGGGTTGTACGGGCTGCAGGTTCAGACGCGGTTGAGATCGAAGCCGGCCTTCTCGCCGGTGCCGTAGACCTTGAGCGCACCCTTCTCGCCGACGGCGTTGGGGCGGTTGAAGATCCAGTTCTGCCAGGCCGAGAGGCGGCCGAAGACGCGCGTGATCATGTTCTCCTTGCTCGCGAAGCGCAGGTTGGCCTCGAGGCCGGTCAGCGAGTCGGGCGACATGGCGGCACGTTCCTCGATCGCGATGCGGATCTCGTCGTCCCAGTCGATGTCGTCGGGCGCGGCCGTGACCAGGCCGAGCTTGAGGGCCTCGTCGGCATCGAGCGGCTTGCCGGCGGCGCCGCGCGCGGCTTCGAGCGGCGCGGCCTCCTCGTAGAAGCGGCGCTGCAGGCGGCTCTGGTCGTTGACCATCGGGAAGAAGCCGAAGTTGAATTCGTTCAAAACCAGCCTGGGCGCGCGCTCGGCATCGTCGGGCAGCGCGAGCATGTAGGTGCGGTCGGCCGCGAAGGCCAGCTCGGCCAGCGTGCCGGCGAAGCAGGAACCGGCCTCGACCAGCGCGAACAGGCTGCGCGAGGAGACGTCGAAGCGCGCCAGCGTGCGGCGCAGCGCGCCGATGGTTTCGCGCACCAGCCAGTGGTCCTTGTTCGCGAGCATCACGGCGTCCGAGGCCAGCACGGCTTGGGCGTCGCCCTCGGTCTTCAGCAGCCAGGTGCCGATGTCGAGTTCGTTGGTGCGCAGGTTGAGGATCGCGTCGTCGAGCTCGCGGCACACGGCCAGCGGCCACCAGGCGGCGCCCGCGGCCTCGATGGCGGCGATGTCGGCCGGCTGCGCGCCGCTCGGCGCCTTCACGGTGATCGCCGCGGTGCGCTTGCTGCGGTCGATCTGCACGTTCACGTGCGAGTAGGCGATGCCGTCGGCGCTGTCGGTGCGCTCGAGGCGCGTGAGCGCCACGCCCTTGCCACCGGCGGGACGGTCGCTGCCGGCCGCGAGCTGCGAGGCGCGTTCCTGCACGGCGGCGGCGAACTGCGCGGGCTTGGCGACCGCGTCGACCAGACGCCACTCGACGGCACGCTGGCCGCGCACGCCTTCGACGCTGGTGCAGAAGATGTCGGCGAGGTCATGGCGCACGTGGCGCTTGTCGGTCACGCGGGTCAGGCCGCCGGTGCCGGGCAGCACGCCGAGCAGCGGCACTTCGGGCAGCGAGACCGAGGAGGAGCGGTCGTCGACCAGCAGGATCTCGTCGCAGGCCAGCGCCAGTTCGTAGCCGCCGCCGGCGCAGGCGCCGTTCACGGCCGCGAGGAACTTCAGGCCCGAGTGCTTCGACGAGTCTTCCATGCCGTTGCGGGTCTCGTTGGTGAACTTGCAGAAGTTCACCTTCCAGGCGTGGCTCGAGACGCCCAGCATGAAGATGTTGGCGCCCGAACAGAAGATGCGGTCCTTGCCGCTGGTCACGATCACGCTGCGCACCTCGGGGTGCTCGAAGCGGATGCGGTTGAGCGCGTCGTTGAGCTCGATGTCGACGCCGAGGTCGTAGCTGTTGAGCTTGAGCTTGTAGCCGGGGCGAATGCCGCCGTCCTCGGCGATGTCGAGCGTGAGGCGCGCGATCTCGCCATCGAAGCCGATCGACCAGTGGCGGTACTGGGAAGGCTCGATGCGGTAGTCGACGCGCGGGGCGGCGGTGGATGCGGTGGTGTCGGTCATGGCGGGGTCTCCTGGGTCTTCCGTGGGCTTGAAAGGCCGCGGGACAAGGTCGATGCACGAATAATAATGCACTTTCCTGCGGCGATGACATGCATCATGCTGCATGTTTACGGGCACGTCAATGCCTGATGCGGTTTTTTTCGAGAACGTGACCGAAGCCCGGGCCGGCGCGCGGCGGCGCCGGCCGGGTCAGGCCTTCAGGCCCATCGCCTGGCGGGCCGCGGCGCGCAGATTCTGGAAGCTCTGCGGCAAGGTCTGGCGGCTGGTGTCGACCGTGAGATCGGCCTTCGAATAGAAGGCGGCGCGGCCGTTGAGGATGCGGCGCAGGTCGTCCATGGCCTCGCGGCTGGCGGCCATCGGGCGGGTGTCGCCCTGGGCGGCCACGCGGCCCATGTGCTCCTCGGGCGCGGCCTGCAGCCAGACGGTGGTGCAGTGCGCGAGCAGCTCGTTGAAGGTGGCGGGGTCGGAGACGATGCCGCCGGGCGTGGCGATCACCACCTCGCTGTAGATCTGGATCGCCTCCTCGAGCGCGCGGCGCTCGTAGCGGCGGTAGGCGTTGGTGCCGTAGAGGTCGTGGATCTCGCGCACGCTGCAGCCGGCGAGCTTCTCGATCTCGCGGCTCAGCTCGACGAAGGGCACCTCGAGGTCGTCGGCCAGCATCTGGCCCAGGGTGGACTTGCCCGCGCCGCGCAGGCCCACGAGCGCGATGCGCCGGTGCCGCGCCGGGTCGACCGAGGCCGTGCCCAGCAGCTCGCCGAGCGCCACGCGCACGCGGCGCAGGTCGGCCTCGCTGCGGTGCTCGAGCAGCTCGCGGATCAAAAGCCACTCGGGCGAGCTGGTGGTCACGTCGCCGACCAGCTCGGCCAGCGAGCAATGCAGCGCGCCCGCCACCTGCTGCAGCACCAGGATCGAGGCGTTGCCGATGCCGTACTCGAGGTTGGCGAGATGGCGTTCCGACACCTCGGCCGAGATCGCCACCGCCTTGCGCGTGAGCCCGCGCTGCGCGCGCAGGTTGCGCACGCGCTCGCCGAGCGCGACCAGCAGCGGGTTCTTCACCTCCCCGGGCGCGGTGGGGGCGGCGCCTTCCGGCGCGGTGGCCAGCACCGCGTCTACATGCTCATTCATGCCATTCCTCTTGTTTCGCCGGCATTGTGCGCGCTCAGGGTAAACACCATAGATGCACTATATTGCTTGACACTGGTTGTCTCGATGCTTATTGTTCGGCCACACGCAAGATACTGCACGTGCAGCATTCCTGCAAGCCAATACCAAAGTTCGAGGCCCACGATGTCCGACAGCAGCCACTCCGCCAGCCCCGGCGGCAAGGAAGCCTTCCACCAACTGATCGCCGGCCTGACCGCCGAGATCGCCGGCCGGCCGCTCGACGCCGAGCTCGACCGCTGGCTCAACGCGAACCACGGCGCCGGCAGCCCCACCTTCGCACGGCTCGGCGCCGCCTGCCGCCAGGGCGTGGCCGAAGGCTGGCTCTGCGAGCGCGAAGGCGGCGGCATCAAGTACGGCCGCGTCTTCAAGGCCGAAGACGCGCTGCACCGCTTCTCGGTCGACGTGGTCGACATGCAGGACATCGCCGGCCCGCACCACACCCATCCCCAGGGCGAGATCGACCTGATCATGCCGCTGGACGACAGCCCCGGCGCCAGCTTCGACGGACGGCCCGCGGGCTGGTGCGTCTACGGCCCCGGCAGCGCGCACCGCCCGACCGTCGCGCAAGGCCGCGCGCTCGTTCTCTATCTGCTGCCCGAAGGGCAGATCAAGTTCACGGTATGAGGCACTCCCCCAGGCTTGCCCACTTCGTGTGGCCGCCAACCCCCTCGCCGGGGGCAACACCAGCGGCCCGGCAAAGCCGGTTCCGCGGTGTTCCCCGAATCTGCACACATCGAGAGCCCATCGAATGACCGAGCTTCTTCCCAACCACGTCGCCGGCCGCTGGCAAAGCGGCTCGGGCGCCGGCACGCCCCTCTTCGACCCGGTGCTCGGCACCGAGCTCGTGCGCGTCGACGCCACCGGGCTCGACCTGCCCGGGGCCTTCGCGTTCGCCCGCGAACAGGGCGGCCAGGCCCTGCGCGCCCTCACCTACCGCCAGCGCGCCGGCCTGCTGGCCGCCGTCGTCAAGGTGCTGCAGGCGAACCGCGATGCCTATTACGAGATCGCCACCGCGAACTCGGGCACGGTGAAGAACGACTCGGCCGTCGACATCGACGGCGCGATCTTCACGCTGGGCCAGTACGCCAAGTGGGGCGATGCGCTCGGCGACGTGCGCGCTTTGCGCGACGGCGAGGCCGCCAGGCTCGGCAAGGAGCCGCTGTTCCAGTCGCAGCACCTGCAGGTGCCCACGCATGGCGTGGCGCTGTTCATCAACGCCTTCAACTTCCCCTCGTGGGGCCTGTGGGAGAAGGCCGCGCCCGCGCTGCTCTCGGGCGTGCCGGTGATCGTGAAGCCGGCCACCGCCACCGCCTGGCTCACGCAGCGCATGGTCAAGGACGTGGTCGACGCGGGCGTGCTGCCCGCGGGCGCGCTGTCGGTGATCTGCGGCAGCTCGGCCGGCCTGATGGACCAGCTCCAGCCCTTCGACGTGGTCTCGTTCACCGGCTCGGCCGACACCGCCGCGCTGATCCGCTCGCACGACGCCGTGGCGCGGCGCTCGGTGCGCGTGAACATCGAGGCCGACAGCCTCAACAGCGCGCTGCTGCTGCCCGGTGCCGCGCCCGGCAGCGAAGCCTTCAACCTGCTGGTGCGCGAGGTGGTGCGCGAGATGACGGTGAAGGCGGGCCAGAAGTGCACCGCGATCCGCCGCATCCTCGTGCCGGCCGAGCTCTACGACGCCGCCGCCGAGGCGATCGGCGCCAAGCTCGCGGGCGTGAGCGTGGGCAACCCGCGCAACGAGGGCGTGCGCATGGGCTCGCTGGTGAGCCGTGCGCAGCTCGCCGCGGTGCGCGAGGGCCTCGATGCGCTCGCCGCGCAGACCCAGGTGCTGCACGACGGCCGCGACCGCCCGCTGGTCGATGCCGACCCCGCCGTGGCCGCCTGCATCGGCCCGGTGCTGCTGGGCGCGCGCGATGCCGACGCGGCGCGGCAGGTGCACGACATCGAGGTCTTCGGCCCGGTCGCCACGCTGCTGCCCTACCGCGACACGGCCCATGCCTTCGCCCTCGCCCACCGCGGCCAGGGCTCGCTCGTGACCTCGCTGTACGGCGCCGACGAGACGGCGCTCGCGCAGGCGGCGGTCGAACTCGCGGCCAGCCATGGCCGCGTGCACGTGATCACGCCCGAGGTGGCGCAGGCCCAGACCGGCCACGGCAACGTGATGCCGATGTCGCTGCACGGCGGCCCGGGCCGCGCGGGCGGCGGCGCCGAACTCGGCGGCCTGCGCGCGCTGGACTTCTACCACCGCCGCAGCGCGGTGCAGGCGGGCAACGGCGTGCTCGCCGCCCTGGGGCTGTAGCCGCCCCTCTATCTAGATACCGACGCAGTGCCCCCACAGAGGCCCCAAGGAGACACACGATGAGCCTGCCACCCCGTTTCAACTTCGCCGAGCACCTGTTCGCGCTCAACCGCGAACGCGCCGCGCGCACCGCCTACGTCGACGACCGCGGCACGCTGAGCTACGGCCAGCTCGAGGACCGCGCGCGCCGCCTGGCCGCGGCGCTCAAGGCCGCGGGCCTGCGCCGCGAGGAACGCGTGCTGCTGCTGATGCTCGACGGCAACGACTGGCCCGTGAGCTTCCTCGGCTGCCTCTACGCCGGCATCGTGCCGGTGGCCGTCAACACGCTGCTCACGCCCGAGGACTACGCCTACATGCTCGACCACAGCCGCGCGCAGGCCGCGCTGGTGTCGGGCGCGTTGCTGCCGGTGCTGCAGGAAGCGATGGCGCGCGGCGGCCACGAGCTGCACACGCTGCTGGTGTCGCAACCGGCAGGCGCGCTGCCCGAGAACGCGCAGGACTTCGAGGCCGCCCTCGCCGCCGCCGAGCCGCTGGCCGCGCCCGCGCTCACGGCCTCCGACGATCCGGGCTTCTGGCTCTACTCCTCGGGTTCCACCGGCAAGCCCAAGGGCACGGTCCACACGCAGGCCAACCTCTGGTGGACCGCCGAGCTCTACGGCAAGCCGGTGCTGGGCCTGACCGAGAACGACGTCTGCTTCTCGGCCGCCAAGATGTACTTCGCCTACGGCCTGGGCAATGCGCTGACCTTCCCGCTGTCGGTGGGTGCCACCGTGGTGCTGATGGCCGAGCGCCCCACGCCCGATGCCACCTTCCGCCGCTGGGTGGAGCACAAGCCCACGGTCTTCTTCGGCGCCCCCACCGGCTTCGCAGGCATGCTCGCCTCGCCGAAGCTGCCGGCGCGCGAGGCGGTGGCGCTGCGCATGTGCTCGTCGGCCGGCGAGGCCCTGCCCGGCGAGATCGCGCAGCGCTTCAAGACGCACTTCGGTTGCGACATCATCGACGGCATCGGTTCCACCGAGATGCTGCACATCTTCATCTCGAACCGGCCCGACGACGTGCGCTACGGCACCACGGGCAAGCCGGTCGAGGGTTACGAGGTCGAGCTGCGCGGCGAGGACGGCCGCGCCGTGCCCGACGGCGAGGTCGGCGACCTCTACATCCGCGGCCCGAGCTCGGCGCTGATGTACTGGACCAACCGCGAGAAGTCGCGCGAGACCTTCCAGGGCGGCTGGACCAAGAGCGGCGACAAGTACACGCGCGACGCCGACGGCTACTTCACCTATGCGGGCCGCAGCGACGACATGCTCAAGGTCAGCGGCATCTACGTCTCGCCGTTCGAGGTCGAGGCCACGCTGATGCAGCACCCGGCCGTGCTCGAGGCCGCGGTGATCGGCAAGGAGGACGGCGAGGGCCTCACGAAGACCAAGGCCTTCGTGGTGCTCAAGGACGGCGGCACCACCACCGAGGACGAGCTCAAGGCCTTCGTGAAGGAGCGCCTCGCGCCCTACAAGTACCCGCGCTTCCTCGAGTTCGTGGCCGAGCTGCCGAAGACCGCCACCGGCAAGATCCAGCGCTTCCGGCTGCGCGAGCGCGAGAAGCAGACATGAGCTTTCCGGACTTCGCCACCATCGACTGGCGCGGCCGCGCGGTGCGCATCGAGTGCCGGTGGATCGCGCCCGAGCGCGCCGACGCGCCGCTCGTCGTGTTCCTGCACGAGGGCCTGGGCTCGGTCGCGATGTGGAAGGACTTCCCCGCGCGCCTGTGCGAAGCCGCCGGCGTGCGCGGCCTGGTGTTCTCGCGCCCCGGCTACGGCCGCTCGACGCCGCGCGCCGACGATGAGATCTGGGACGTGGACTTCATGCACCGCCAGGCGCACGAGGTGCTGCCCGCGCTGTTCAGCGCGCTCGCGCTCGACAGCGAGCAGCCCTGGCTGTTCGGCCACAGCGACGGTGGCTCGATCTCGCTGCTCTATGCCGCGCGCTTCCCCGATCGCGTCGCGGGCCTGGTCGTGCTCGCGCCGCACATCTTCGTGGAAGACGTGACGGTGGCGAACATCGAACTCGCGCGCACTGCCTACCTCGGCACCGACCTGCCGCAGAAACTCGGCCGCTACCACGACAGCGCCGACTCGGCCTTCTGGGGCTGGAACCGCATCTGGCTGCATCCGCCGTTCCGCGACTGGAACATCGAGGCCGAGCTCGACGCGATCCGCTGCCCCGTGCTCGCCGTGCAGGGGCTCGGCGACGAGTACGGCAGCCTCGCGCAGATCCGCGGCATCGCCGCGCGCGTGCCCGGCTGCGAGCTGCTCGAGATCCCCGAATGCGGGCATTCCCCGCATCGCGATCAGCCGGATCGTGTCATCGTCGCGGCCACTTCGTTCATCACCAAAAACAGGAGACAAAGCTCATGACCATTCGCCACACCACCCGCCTCGCGCTGACCGCGCTGTCCTTCGCCGCGCTGTGCACGGCCGCCTCGGCCCAGGGCACGGGCAAGCTCAAGGTCGGCCTGATGCTGCCCTACAGCGGCACCTTCACCGCGCTGGGCGTGGCGATCGAGAACGGCTTCAAGCTCTATGTCGACGAGCAGGGAGGCAAGCTCGCGGGCCGCGAGATCGAGTACTTCAAGGTCGACGACGAGTCCGATCCCGCCAAGGCCACCGACAACGTCAACAAGCTGATCAAGCGCGACAACGTCGACGTGATCGTGGGCACCGTGCACTCGGGCGTGGCGATGGCCATGGCCAAGGCCGCCAAGGAGAGCGGCACCGTGCTGATCGTGCCCAATGCCGGCGCCGACGCCGTCACCGGCCCGATGTGCGCGCCCAACATCTTCCGCAGCTCGTTCAGCAACTGGCAGCCGGCCTACGCCATGGGCGAAGTGGCGGCCAAGCAGCAGGGCAAGAAGAAGGTCATGACCATCACCTGGAAGTACGCGGCCGGCGAGGAGTCGGTCAACGGCTTCAAGGAAGGCTTCGAGAAGGCCGGCGGCAAGGTCGACAAGCAGCTCACGCTGCCGTTCCCGAACGTGGAGTTCCAGGCGCTGCTGACCGAGATCGCGGCGGCCAAGCCCGATGCCGTGTACGCCTTCTTCGCGGGCGGTGGCGCGGTCAAGTTCGTCAAGGACTACCAAGCCGCGGGCCTGAACAAGACCATCCCGCTGTACGGCCCGGGCTTCCTGACCGACGGCACGCTCGAGGCGCAGGGCGAATCGGCGCAGGGCATGCTCACCACGCTGCACTACGCCGACGGCCTGAACACGCCGCGCGACACCGCCTTCCGCACCGCCTACGCCAAGACCTTCAAGCTGCAGCCCGACGTGTACGCGGTGCAGGGCTACGACGCCGCGCAGATGCTGGGCGTGGGCCTGGCGGCCACCAAGGGCGACATCACGAAGAAGGCCGACTTCGCGGCCGCGGTCGAGAAGGCCAAGATCGACAGCCCGCGCGGCACCTTCACGGTCAGCAAGTCGCACAACCCGGTGCAGGACATCTATCTGCGCAAGGTGGAGGGCAAGGAGAACAAGCTGGTGAGCACGGCGATCAAGGGTCTGGCCGACCCCGCGCGCGGCTGCCGCATGTAAGGCCTCGGCCTTTCGCTGATCGGCTCGATCTTCTTTCGTTTTCATATTTCGTCCCGGCCCGCCCCTGCCCGTTCGGCCTGAGCCTGTCGAAGCCGCCGCGCAAGCCGCGCGCCCCGCCTTCGACAGGCTCAGGCCGAACGGTCGGGGCGGCATCCGGCTCTGATTCTTGCCAGCCTCTTCAGTGAGACCCCACCCGTGGACTTCGGCACCTTCCTCGTCCAGTGCCTGAACTCGGTTCAGTACGGACTGCTGCTCTTTCTCGTGGCCTCGGGCCTGACGCTGATCTTCGGGATCATGGGCGTGATCAACCTCGCGCACGGCAGCTTCTACATGATCGGCGCCTACATGGCGTTCTCGCTGGCGCCGCTGTTCGGCGACCAGTTCCTGCTGATGCTGGTCGCCGGCGTGGTGCTCGCCGCCATCTTCGGCTACCTGCTCGAGTGGGCCTTCTTCAGCTACCTCTACCAGCGCGACCACCTGCAGCAGGTGCTCATGACCTACGGCCTGATCCTGGTGTTCGAGGAACTGCGCTCGATCCTGGTGGGCAACGACGTGCACGGCGTGAAGGTACCGGCCTGGCTCGACGGCAGCTTCGCGCTGGGCAGCGTGATGAGCTATCCCTGGTATCGCCTGTTCGCCTCGGCCGCCTGCATCGTGCTGGCGCTGGCGCTGTACTGGGTGGTCAACCGCACGCGCCTGGGCATGATGATCCGCGCCGGCGCGAGCAACCGCGACATGGTGCGCGGCCTGGGCATCGACGTGAAGCGGCTCTACCGCATCGTCTTCGCCGCCGGCGTGGCGCTCGCGGCGCTGGCCGGCATGATCGCCGCGCCGATGTCCTCGGTCTATCCGAACATGGGCGCGAGCGTGCTCATCATCTGCTTCGTGCTGGTGGTGATCGGCGGCATCGGCTCGATCACCGGCGCGCTCGTCGCCTCGCTGCTGGTGGGCTTCGTCGACACCTTCGGCAAGGTGTTCTTCGCCGACCTGAGCGGCATCGGCATCTACCTGCTGATGGCGATCGTGCTGATCTGGAAGCCCGAGGGGCTGATGGGACGGCGTCCATGAGTTCGATCCCCAGGACCTCCACGCGCATGATTGCCTCCACGCCCTCTTCTTCACCCGCCCGGAACGCCGGCTCGTTCGGCGGCGCGGCGCTGCCGCTGGCCTGCGCGCTGGCCATCGGCATCGCCGGCCCGCTGCTGGGCAACTACGCCTCGGACTTCATCGTCAAGGTGATGATCCTGTCGATCTTCGCGCTGAGCCTCGAGCTGCTGGTCGGCATGACCGGCCTCGTGAGCCTGGGCCACGCGGCCTTCTACGGCATCGGCGCCTACGTCACGGTGCTGGCCTCGGGCGCCGAGGGCGGCAACTTCGCGCTGCTGCTGCCCGCGGCCATGGGCGCGGCCGGGCTCTACGCCCTGTTCGTCGGCGCGCTGAGCCTGCGCACGCGCGGGGTGTACTTCATCATGGTGACGCTGGCCTTCGCGCAGATGGCCTTCTTCGTGTTCCACGACACCAAGGTCGGCGGCGGCAGCGACGGCATCTACCTCTACGTGCGCCCGGCCCTCGGCGCGCTCGACCTCGAGAACCGCACGGTGCTGTTCTACGTGGTGCTGGCGGCGCTGGTGTTCACCTACGCGCTGCTCGCGCTGCTGCGCCGTTCGCGCTTCGGCGCGGCGCTCGCGGGCATCCGCGTCAACGAGCAGCGCATGCGCGCGGCGGGCTTCCCCACCTACGCCTACAAGCTCGCGGCCTTCGTGCTGGCCGGCGCGCTGGCCGGCCTCGCGGGCTTCCTGCTGGCCTCGCGCGACGGCGTGGTCAATCCCGAGCTGATGGCCTGGCACAACTCGGGCGAGGTGCTGCTGATGGTGATCCTCGGCGGCCTGGGCCACCTGCGTGGCGCGGTCATCGGCGCCATCGCCTTCATGCTGCTCAAGGAGATCTTCTCGACCCACGCGCTGCTCGGGCCGCTGGCCGACCACTGGCAGCTCACGCTGGGGCTGACCATCATCGTGTTCGTGGCGCTGCTGCCCAAGGGCCTGATCGGGCTGGTGCAGCGGCTGTCGCCGAGGAGCGGGGCATGAACGCACGCATCAACGATTCGGTGCTGCTGTCCGTCGAGGGGCTGACCCGCCGCTTCGGCGGCCTGGTCGCGGTCAACGCGGTCACGCTCGACCTGCACGTGGGCGAGGTGCATGCGGTGATCGGCACCAACGGCGCGGGCAAGTCGACCCTGATCAACATGCTCTCGGGCGAGATCGAGGCCTCGGCCGGCCGCATCCGCCTCGACGGCGAGGACATCACGACGCGCGCGCAGTTCCGCCGCGCGCTCGCGGGCGTGGGCCGCAGCTACCAGCGCACCACCATCTTCCCGGAGTTCAGCGTGCACGAGAACTGCCGCCTCGCGGCGCAGGCGGCCACGCCGCGGCCCTGGGCGATCTGGCAGTCGTCGCGCGGCTGCGCCGCGAGCTCGGCCTCGGCCGACGCGGCGCTCGAGGCCGCGGGCCTCGCCGCCGAAGCGCACCGCATTGCCGGCACGCTGAGCCACGGCGCACAGCGCCAGCTCGAGGTGGCGATGTGCCTGGCCACGCATCCGCGCGTGCTGCTGCTCGACGAGCCGCTGGCCGGCATGGGCGCGGAGGAGACCGACCGCATGCTGAACCTGCTCGCGCAACTCAAGGCCACGCACGCCATCCTGCTGGTGGAGCACGACATGGACGCGGTGTTCCGCGTGGCCGACCGCATCACGGTGATGGTCAACGGCACGGTGATCGCCACCGGCAGCCCCGACGCGATCCGCGAGAACCCCGAAGTCCGCACCGCCTACCTGGGAGAGGAACACTGATGCCCCCACGCTCTGCACTTCGTGTCATCGCTGCCCCCCGGGGGGCGCAGGCCTGCCTTGGGGCGGCCCGGCGGGAGGCCTCTGATGCTCAACGTCAAGGACCTCAACACCTACTACGGCAACAGCCACATCCTGCGCGGCGTGCATGCCGAGATCCCGGCCGCGACCTCGGTCGGCCTGCTGGGGCGCAACGGCATGGGCAAGACCACGCTGATCCGCACGATCATGGGCTACGTGCGCCCCGCCTCGGGCGAGGTGCAGGTCGACGGCCGCACGGTCACGGGCCTGCCGCCCGAGAAGATGGCGCGCCTGGGCATCGGCTACGTGCCCGAGGGCCGCGGCATCTTCCCCAACCTCTCGGTGCGCGAGAACCTCGTGATGAGCGAGCGCGCGGGCATCGACGGCCAGCGCGCCTGGACCTTCGAGCGCGTGATGGCCACCTTCCCGCGGCTGGCCGAGCGGCTGTCGCACGGCGGCCAGCAGCTCTCGGGCGGCGAGCAGCAGATGCTGTCGATCGGCCGCGCGCTGATGACCAACCCGCGCCTGCTGATCCTCGACGAAGCGACCGAAGGCCTGGCGCCGCTGATCGTCGCCGAGATCTGGCGCGTGATCGAGCAGATCCGCCAGACCGGCATCGCCACCCTGATCGTGGACCGCGACTACCGCAAGGTGCTGGCCCACACCGAGCTCGCGGTGGTGATGGAGAAGGGCCAGATCGTGCGCCAGGGCGCCTCGGGCGCGCTGCTCGCGCAGCCGCAGGCGCTGGAGGCGCTGCTCGGGGTCTGAAGGCCACCGCCATGACGCGCGAGATCAGCCTGCTCGACACCACGGGCAAGCCGTTGCGCATGGACGGCCGGCTGCTGTTGAACGCGGGCGCCACGCCGTGGCAGGGCTTCGCCTTCGAGGTGCGCACGATGATCGGGGACGGCGAGAACCCGGCCTGCTACAACCCGCATCCGCTGATCGGGCTGTGCGTGCGCGGCCATCTAAGCGGCGTCATGACGCAGGGCCGGCGCTCGCACCGCATCGAGACGCGCGCGGGCAGCATGAGCATCTTCGAGCGGGGCTACGAGGTCGACCGCGCGAGCTGGACCGGCTGCCTCGAGGAGATGATCGCGATCGAGATCCGCCCCGAGGCGCTGCGCAGCCTCATGCCCGAGAGCGACGGCGAGCTGCACCTGCAGACCCAGCTGTCGACCACCGATGCCACCTTGCAGCTGCTGGCCACCGCCATGCGCGACGAGATCGAGCGCGGCTGCAGCTCGGGCCGGCTGCATGCGCAGGGACTGTCGATGGCGCTCGCGAGCTACCTGCAGGGCCGCTACGGTTGCGCGCGCAGCACGCAGCGACCGCGCGGCCGGCTCTCGCAGGCCGACCTGCGCCGCGTCTACGACTGGGTGATGGCGCACCTGGCCGAGGACTTCGGCATCGACACGCTCGCGGCCGAGCTGCAGATGAGCGCGGTGCACTTCACGCGGCTGTTCCGCGCCAGCACCGGCGCCACGCCCTACCGCTACGTGATGGAGCAGCGCGTGCGGCAGGCACTCGCGCTGCTCGACGGCCCGCTCGCGCTGGCCGAGATCGCGCATGCGGTGGGCTTCTCGAGCCAGGCGCATTTCACGCAGGTGTTCCGCCAGCTCGTGGGCAGCACGCCCGCGCGCACGCGTGCATCGCGGGTAAGTCCGAGGGCCGGTTGAGGGAATCCTGCAAGCGCTGATCGCATGTCGATAGACCGTGCGAGGCACGCTCGGCACATTCGATGTCTGCCAACACAGGAGACAGAAGATGCGCCACCACAACAGATCCCACACCCGTTCCGTTCCACCCACCATCGCCCTGCTGTGCCTCGCCGCGGCCGCCGCGCTCTCGGCCTGCGGCGGCAGCGGCTCGTCGGGCACCGTGCTGCCGATCGTGCCGGCCGCGCCGCCACCGCCAGCCGCACCGGTCGCGCTGGCGTGCGACGACAGCCTCAAGACCGCGTTCAAGCCCGATGCGAACACCACCGTGCGGCTGGTGAAGCAGTTCAGGAAGGGCGACGACCTCAACCTCGACGGCAAGGCCACCGGCACGCTCGCGGCCAGCGACCTGTGCATGGTCAAGCTCAACGTCGGGCCGGGCCACGTCGGTCCCGCGGGCGCGCCCTCGACCTCGCCGGGCATCGGCATCGAGGTCTGGCTGCCCGCCAAGGCCGCGTGGAACCAGCGCGTGCGCGTGCTCGGCGGCGGCGGCTTCGCGGGCGAACCCTCGATCAGCGCGCTCGACCGCATCGGCAACGCCGGCGGCATCGATTCGCCCTCGCGCGTGGCCGGCACCGAGGGCTCGGTCAGCGCCATCACCGACACCGGCCATGCCTCGTCGAGCCCCGTGGCCGGCACCGACGGCGCCTTCGCGATGAATCCCGACGGCACCGTCAACACCGCGCTGTGGACCGACTTCGCGAGCCGCGGCATCCACGAGATGGCGGTCAAGGCCAAGGCGCTCGCGGCCGGCTTCTACGGCGATGCGCCGAAGTACTCGTACTGGGACGGCTGCTCCACCGGCGGGCGCCAGGGCCACATGCAGGCGCAGGTCAACCCCGACGACTTCGACGGCATCCTCGCGGGCAACAGCGCGATCAACTGGAGCACCTTCATCACGGCCGAGCTCTATCCGCAAGTCGTGATGCAGCGCGACCTCGGCGGCACGCCGCTCACGCCCGATCAGGCCACGCTGGTGTCCTCGGCCGCGGTCAGCGCCTGCGACAGCCAGCTCACCGGCAAGCACGAAGGCTTCATCAGCGATCCCGCCGCCTGCCGCTACGACCCGGTGCAGGACAAGGCCGTGCTGTGCACCGCGAGCGGTGGCAGCAATGCCACCGCGGCCTGCCTGAGCACCGCGCAGGCGCAGGCCGTCAACAAGATCTGGTACGGCCAGACCCGCGACGGCAGCGTCCCCGCGGCCGCGGGCGACATCGGCTACGGCCCCACGCTGGCGTCGAACCAGCTCTGGTACGGCCCCACGCGCGGCACCGCGCTCTCGGGCCTGGCCGGCTCGGCCGGCGGCGTGCCCGCGCCCTTCCCCATCGCCGTGCACCAGGTCGCGCTGAACCTGCAGGACCCGACGCTCGCGACGCCCGATTTCATCAACGCCACCGGCAACGGCGCCGACCGTTGGAAAGGCCTGGGCTACGCGCAGCTAGCCAACGCCAGCGACCGCGGCAAGGCGCTGCAGGGTGCGTTCGCGAACATCAACGCCGACAACCCCGACCTCGCGCGCTTCCGCGACCGCGGCGCCAAGATGCTGACCTACCACGGCCTGGCCGACCAGGTGATCCCGAACTCGGGCACCGCCCACTACTACGAGCGCGCGGCCGGCGCGATGGGCGGCATCGATGCGCTGCAGAAGTTCTACCGCTACCTCGAGATCCCCGCGATGGGCCATTGCATGGGCGTGGGCTCGGTCGACGGCCTGCCCGGCACCAGCCCCGCGGCCAACCCGCCGCTGCCCGCGCCGAACCAGCTGTTCACCGCGCTCACCGACTGGGTCGAGAAAGGCATTCCGCCCGAGAACCTCGTGCTGCGCAACGGCGACAAGTCGCTCGCGCGGCCGCTGTGCACCTATCCGAAGAAGATCGCGTACCTGGGCGGGGACACGTCGAAGGCGGAGAGCTTCGCCTGCCGCTGAGCCGTGCGCTCAAGCCGCGCGCTGCTTGACGACCGTGGGCTCGATGGCCGGCGCCGGCCACAGCGCGAGGTGGTAGCGGTCCTCGCCCTCGAGCCCGTCCTCGGACAGCGTCGCGAGCCCCGCGTAGCAGGCGCGCACGCGGTAGGTGCCCGGCGCGATCGCCATGCGCGCCGCATCGGGAAAGTAGTCGGTGCAACCCGCGATCGCGAGGCGCCCGCTCGCCGTCGCGAGCGTGCATTCGACGATGTGCTCCCAGGCATCGGCAGCGAGCGGCGGCGCGGCCTCGAGGATCTCGAGCGTGACCGGCACGCTCATGTTGCGCGCCGTGCCGATGCCGACCACGCCGGGCGCGGTCGCGAGCATGCGTTCCACGGCCTCGTCGCTCCATGCATCGGAAAGATCGCCTTCGGCGGATTCGTCCTGGATGTAGAACTGAAAGTAGTCGGCGAAGAGCTGGAAGGTGTGCATGCATCGGTCTCCGGTGGAGACGAAGCGTAGCGCGTCCCGGTGAAAGTCCGGTGGCGCACCGGGTTTCACCTCTGTGCTGCGACAGCGCGACAGCCGAATGATGTCCGGCTGCGCGGCCGCGCCCCGATCTTCCGGCGGCCGCCCGCCATCGCGAGGTCGAGCATGCCTTCCCTGCAATCGCGCCACATCGACAACGTCTATTCGATCGCCACCGGCACCGCGCTGGCCGATCCGGCGACCAGCCTGGTCCACAAGTCGTGGGCGCGCTGCGTGCGCGACCATGGCCTCGATCCCTCGCGGCCCACGCCCGCGCGCATCCTGCCGGCGCACGAGGTGCGCGCGCACCAGCAGCAGCTCGAGCACTTCCTGTGCACCGCGCGCGCGGGCATGGAGGACATCTACCGCCGCGTGGCCGACCTCGGCTACATGGTGCTGCTGACCGATGCCGAGGGCATCACGGTCGACTACATCGGCAACCCGGCCTGGGACGACCAGCTGCGCAAGGCCGGCCTCTACCTCGGCGCCGACTGGAACGAGGCGCATGCGGGCACCTGCGGCGTGGGCACCTGCCTGGTCGAGCAGGCACCGATGACCTGCCACCAGACCGAGCACTTCGACGCCACCCACATCGCGCTGACCTGCACCACCGCACCGCTGTTCGACCATGGCGGGCGGCTCACGGCGGTGCTCGACGTGTCGGCGCTGCATTCGCCCGAGGCCAAGGAGAGCCAGCACCTGGTGCGGCACCTGGTCGCGATCTACGCGCGCATGATCGAGGACGCCGATTTCCTGCGCCACTTCCGCGGCCACTGGGTGCTGCGGCTGGGCAGCGCCTTCGGCCTGGTCGACGTGGCCGGCGAACTGATGCTCGCGCTCGACGAGGCGGGCACGGTGGTCGGCGCGAACAGCAGCGCGCGGCGGCTGTTCGCGGCCCATCCGGTCGGCACCGGCGTGGCCGAGCTGCTGCGCATGCCGCTCGATGCGATCTGGCGCCTGGGCGCGAGCGCATCGGCCATGCCCTTCGCCCACACCGTGCTGCTGCCGGACGGCGGCGAGTACCACGCCTCGCTGCTCGCGCCGCGCGTGGCGCGCCGCGCCGCCGCGCCGGTGGCGCCCGCCGAGCGCAAGGCCACGCATGGCGTCGACCGGCTGCCGCCGCTCGAGGGCATCGCGGGCGACGATCCCGCGATGCAGTCGCTGCTCGCGCAGGCGCGCCGGCTGGTCGACCGCGGCATCCACGTGCTGATCGAGGGCGAGACCGGCAGCGGCAAGGAGGTGCTGGCGCGCGCGCTGCACGGCGCGAGCCGCCGCGCGGCCCTGCCCTTCGTGGCCGTGAACTGCGCGGCCATTCCCGATTCGCTGATCGAGAGCGAGCTGTTCGGCTATCTGCCCGGCACCTTCACCGGCGGCCGCAGCAAGGGCATGAAGGGCCTGATCGCGCAGGCCGACCGCGGCACGCTGTTCCTCGACGAGATCGGCGACATGCCGATGGCCCTGCAGACACGGCTGCTGCGCGTGCTGTCGGAAGGCGAGGTGCTGCCGCTGGGCGGCGACGCGCCGCAGCGCGTGGACCTCGCGGTGGTGGCCGCCACGCACCGGGGCCTGAGTGAACTCGTGGCCGCGGGCCGCTTCCGCGAGGACCTCTACTACCGCCTGTGCGGCGCCGTGCTGAAGCTGCCGCCGCTGCGCGAGCGCAGTGATCGGCGCCACCTGATCGATCGCCTGTTCGCCGAGGAGGCCGCGGCGATGGATTCGAACGCGCGGCTGTCGGCCGAAGCGATCGAGGCGCTGATGGCGCACCGCTGGCCCGGCAACCTGCGCGAGCTGCGCAACGTGCTGCGTCTCGCGCTGGCGTTGTGCACGGGGCGCGAAGTGAGGGTGGAGGACCTGCGGCTGCCGGAGCGTGTTGCGGTGGCGATGCCCGCGGCGGCCGTGGTCGACGCGGCCGAGGACACGGCCGCCGAATCGGAGCGGCTGCTCGCGGCGCTGCGCCAGCACCGCTGGCGCGTCGCGCAGGCCGCCGATGCGCTGGGCCTGAGCCGCGCCACCGTGTACCGGCACATGAAGCGGCTCGGGATCGTCGCGCCCCGGCGCGGCTGATCGCACACCGCTACAGCGCGGTCCACTCGTTCGATTCGTAGCAGGCCTTCAGTCGCTCGTGCAGCGGATGCGTCACCGAGAACTCGGTCGCATCGATGCGCCGCAGCGGCCGCACGGTGTCGGGCACGTTGGTCCAGAAAGCCAGCTCGAAATCCTTGATCTCGTCGATGCGGATGTCGCGCTCGACGAAGGGAATGCCATGCGAGCGCATGCCCAGCCGCAGCAGGTGGATGGCACCGCCGGGCAGCGCGGGCGCGGTCGGCAGCACCACCCGGCGCCCGTCGTAGAAGCCGACGTTCCACGTGCTTCCCTCCGAGATGCTGCGCCGCGCGTCGAGGAACAGCGCGTCGTCGAAACCCGCCGCCTGCGCGAGCTTGCGGTGGTGGAACAGGCCGAAAGTGCCGACATGCTTGACCTCGGGCAGCACGCGCTCGTGCTGCACCGAGCGCACGGCGCGTGGCGGTGGCGCCTCGGCCGCGAGCGGCGACTGGGTGACGAACACGCCGGCGGGCATCGGGCGGGTGAGGTCGGCGAAGCCCGCCACGCGCGGGAAGACGTTGATGCGCACCAGCCAGGTCCGGTCGTCGTCGGGCACGGCCTCGCGCACCAGCCGGCGCACCCGCTCGCCATCGAGCTCGCTGCCGAACAAAAGCCGCGTGCTGCGGTCCAGCCGGGCGAGCTGGAAGTCCAGCCCCTGCACGCTGCGCCGGCGGATGCGCATGGTGCTGAAGTGACCGTAGTTGGCGAGCGCCATCGCGCGCAGGTCGCCGACCGAGGGCGGCTCGCCGTCGATGCGGCCCACGGCCGGTGCGGGTGCGGGCACATCGGCCGCGCTGACGCCGCCGACGGCCGACAGGCCCACGGCGAGCATCGCGCGACGCCCGAGGAAGGAAGCGTTCTCGAATCGCATCTCAAGCTCCTGCAGTTGGAAAACCCTGGCGCGCGCCGGCCCAGGCATCGACGAGAAAGGCCAGCACCGCGGCGTTGAAGTTCTGCGCCTGTTCGAAGTACGGCGAGTGCCCCGCGGCCGCGATCTCGGCCACGCGGCTGCCTTCGACCTGGCGCGCGATGTCGCGCACCACCGCGGGCGTGACCACGCGGTCCTCGGCCCCGACCACGAACAGCGTCGGGCAGCGCAGGCGGCGCAGGTCGTCGAGCGCGAGCAGTTGCTCCCGCGCGAACAACGCTGCGAGGCGCTCGCCCCATCCCGGGTCGCCGCGGCCGGCCACGGCGCCGTGCACCGCGGGGTTGAACTGGTTGATCTGCCGGTACAGCCAGGCCATCGCGGGCCGCTCGCGCACGAAGGCCGGGCTCAGCGCGCGGTCCTCGAGCTCGGTCGCCGCCACCTCGCCGAGAAAGGCCGCGACATTGGCCAGCATCCGCGGATGGTCGATGGCCAGCGGCGAGTCGCAGCAGGCGAAGGCCCACACCCGCTCGGGATGGCGCAGCGCGAGCCGCGCGCCGGTCATGCCGCCGAGCGACTGGCACACCAGCGCGGCGCTGTCGATGCCCTCGGCATCGAGCACCGCGAGCGCATCGGCCACCAGCGCTTCGTGCCCGAAGGCCTCGAGCGGCGCGAGCGAACGGCCGAAGCAGCGCGCGTCGAACGCGATGCAGGTGAAGCGCTGCGAGAACGCGGGAATCTGCTGCCACCAGGTCGCGGCATTCGATCCCGCGCCATGGCAGAACAGCAGCGCCGGCCCCTGGCCCGTGCGCTCGTAGTAGATGTCGACGCCGCCGGAATGCACAAAGCTCATGCCGATGCTCCTCGCGCGGCGCTCATTCGGGCCGCACGCCGATGCGGCGCGCGAGCGTGCGGTAGCGCTCGGCCTCCGCGGCCAGGAAGCGCGCGGCCTCAGGCAGGCTCATGCGTTCTGACACCTGCGAGCCCGAGGCCTCGAGGGTCGTGCGCACCTGCGGGTCGGCCAGGCTCGCCTGCAGCGCCTTGTGCAGGCGCTCGACCACGGCCTCGGGCGTGCCCTTGCGCACCATCGGCCCGGCCCAGGCACCGGCCTCGTAGTCGGCGGCAACGCGGCTTTCCGCGAAGGTCGGCACGCTCTTCATCTGCGCGAGGCGCTGCTTCGAGGCGACGGCGAGGATCTTGAGCCGGCCGGTCTCGGCCAGCCCCAGGTAGCCGGTGGTGAAGGGCATCAGCGCGAAGTCGAGGTTGGCGCCGCCCAGGTCCTGGATCAGCGGCGCACCGCCGCTGTAGGGCACGTGCATGACCCTGGCATCCATGCGCGCGGCCAGGTCCTCGGCCGCGAGGTGGAACATCGAGCCCACGCCCACGCTGCCGTAGGTCAGCGGCTGCGCGGTGGAAGAGCGCGCGAGTGCCGCGAAGGCATCGAGGTCGTCGGCCGCGAGCGCCTTGCGCGTCAGCAGCACCAGCGGGTTGTTGGTGGCCGGCGAGACCAGCACGAAGTCCTCGAGCTTGAGCTTCACCGCGGCGCGCGCGAGCGGCGCGAGGATGACTTCGTTGGGCGAGCCCTGCAGCACCGTGTAGCCGTCGGCCGGCGCGTTCAGCACCTTCTGCGCGGCCAGCGCGCCGCCCACGCCGCCGAGGTTCTCCACCAGCACCGGCTGGCCCAGCTCGCGGGCCATGCGCGGCGCGATGGCGCGGGCGATCACGTCGGCCGGGCCGCCCGCGGGATAGGGCACGACCCAGTTGACCGGCCTGGCGGGCCAGGCCTGCGCACCCGCGACCAGGGGAAGCACCGCGAGGCCGATGGCCAGGCGGCGCGCGATCCATGTGAGGCTCATCTCGAACTCCGGCTGTGGTTGACGTGGGAGCGGATGCTACAAACGCGGTCCCGCGCGGCACAGGACCTTTTCAGCCACTCGGGGTACATAATCCGCCAAGCCCATGATCCGCTTCGACCTCTACCTGCCGCATGGCGGCCTGCCCGGCAGCGTCTTCGGTGCCATCGACATCCTGCGCGAAGTGAACTCGCTGGCGCGTGCGCGCGCGGGACGGCGCATCGACGCGCCGGTGGCCTGGCGGCTGCTCGGGCCCGACGGCGGACCGCATGCGATGCGGCGCCTCGCGTTCCAGTCGGACGAGGAGGCGAAGCGCTCGCGCCGCGCGCCCGCCACCGCGCTCGCGGTGGTGCCGCCGCTGATGATGGTGACCATTCCGGGCCTGCGCCGGCTGGTGGCGCAGAACGCGGCGCTCTGCGCGCAGCTCGCGAGCCGCCACGCGGCCGGCGACTGGATCGGTGCCTGCGGCACCGGCCTGTGGCTGGCCGGGCGCGCGGGGCTGCTCGCGCACCAGCCGGTGCCGCTGTCGTGGCTCTACCAGTCGGGCTTCGCGCACGACTTCCCCGACACGCCGATCCACAGCGAGACGCCGCTGACGCTCGGCCCGCACATGGTGCTGGCGGCCACGCCCGACCTGATGCATGCGATGGTGCTCAAGCTGCTCGACGGCGTCGGCCTGTCGGACCTCGCCGCGGCCTGCCGCGACAAGTTCCTCGCCAACCCCGAGCGCCAGCACCTGGTGCTCGACATCCCCGAGCAGGTGGTGGGCACCTCGCGCGATGCGCCGCTGCACCGCGCCATCGCCTTCATCGAAGCCAACGCGGGCCGGCCGCTGACGGTGGCCGAGATGGCCTCGGCCGCGGCGGTCAGCGAACGCACGCTGGTGCGGCTGTTCGCGCGCCACATCGAGCGCTCGCCGATCCAGTTCCTGCACGAGCTGCGCGTGAAGCGCGCGCGCATGTGGCTCGAGGCCACCTGGCGCTCGATGCACGAGATCGCCGATGCCTCGGGCTACGCGGACGTCTCGACCTTCCGGCGCACCTTCAAGCGCATCGCCGGCATGAGCCCGTCGGAATACCGCGAGCGCTACACGGTGCGCACGCCGCGCGCGGTGTGGCAGTTGCAGGCCTATGACGACGTGTTGACGCCGACGGCGGCCACCGGCACGCCAGCAACGCCGCCACCGCGCCCGCGTACCGCGCGCCGATAAGGCAGCCGCGCGGTCGGCCGCCGCCGTCGCACGGCTATCTCACCCTGTCTCGCAGCCAGTGAGACAACGCATCGCGCCTGCAACAAAACCCCCGCCAAGTCCTTGATCCGCCGTGTGCCGCCCCACGGCACGAAAGCTGCGCAACGCAACCCGCGCCGTCCGCGGCGCAGCGTTCGTTCTCATCCATTCATACACGGAGACATTCGATGACCGCATCCACCGCCGCCCCCACGCGGGCTGCTGCCACCTGGCTGGCCGACTTCGGCGCCGCGCTCGCGCGCAACGACGTCGAGGCCACGGTCGCGCTGTTCGAGGCCGAGGGCTTCTGGCGCGACCTCGTGGCCTTCACCTGGAACATCCGCACGCAGGAAGGCGCGGGCGCGATCCGCGCGATGCTGCCGGCGCGGCTGGCCGACACGCAGCCCTCGAACTTCGCGCTCGAGGGCGAGGCCAGCGAGGCCGACGGCGTGACCGAGGCCTGGTTCACTTTCGAGACCCGGGTGGCGCGAGGCCGCGGCCACCTGCGGCTGCGCGGCGGCAAGGCCTGGACGCTGCTGACCACCATGACCGAGCTCAAGGGCTTCGAGGAGAAGACCGGCGCGAACCGCATCAAGGGCGCGGAGCACGGCGTGCACAAGGGCCGCCAGAGCTGGCTCGAGAAACGCGAGGAGGAAGCCCGCACGCTGGGCTACGCCGAGCAGCCCGAGGTGGTGATCGTGGGCGGCGGCCAGGGCGGGATCGCGCTCGGCGCGCGGCTGCGCCGGCTCGGCGTGCCCACGATCATCATCGAGCGCAATGCGCGCGCGGGCGACTCCTGGCGCAACCGCTACAAGTCGCTGTGCCTGCACGACCCGGTCTGGTACGACCACCTGCCCTACATGCCCTTCCCCGACGACTGGCCGGTGTTCGCGCCCAAGGACAAGGTCGGCGACTGGCTCGAGATGTACACCAAGGTGATGGAGCTCAACTACTGGAGCTCGACCACGGCGAAGAAGGCGCGCTTCGACGAGGCCACGCAGCGCTGGGAAGTGCGCGTGGAGCGCGAGGGCAAGGAGGTGGTGCTGCGGCCGAAGCAGCTGGTGTTCGCGCTCGGCGTGTCGGGCTACCCGAACGTGCCCGTGCTCGCGGGCGCCGAGAACTTCCAGGGCGACCAGCACCATTCGAGCAAGCACCCCGGGCCCGAGGCCTACGCGGGCAAGAAGTGCGTGGTGCTCGGCTCGAACAACTCGGCGCACGACATCTGCGCCGCGCTGTGGGAACACGGCGCCGACGTGACGATGATCCAGCGCTCGTCGACCCACATCGCGCCCTCCGACTCGCTGATGGAACTCGCGCTCGGCGGCCTGTATTCAGAGCAGGCGGTGAAGAGCGGCATCGACCACCACAAGGCCGACCTGATCTTCGCCTCGGTGCCCTACCAGGTGATGCACACCTTCCACATCCCGGTCTACGACGAGATGAAGAAGCGCGACGCCGACCTCTATGCGCGGCTGGAGAAGGCGGGCTTCATGCTCGACTTCGGCGCCGACGGCTCGGGCCTGTTCATGAAGTACCTGCGGCGCGGCTCGGGCTACTACATCGACGTGGGCGCCTCGGAGCTGGTGGCCAACGGCAGCGTGAAGCTCAGGAGCGGCGTGAACATCGAGCGCGTGAACGAACGCTCGGTGACGCTGACCGACGGCAGCGAGCTGCCGGCCGACCTGCTGGTCTATGCCACCGGCTACGGCTCGATGAACGGCTGGCTGGCCGACCTGATCTCGCCCGAGGTCGCCGACCGGGTCGGCAAGTGCTGGGGCCTGGGCTCCGACACGCCGAAGGATCCCGGCCCGTGGGAAGGCGAGCTGCGCAACATGTGGAAGCCGACGCAGGTGCCCAACCTCTGGATCCACGGCGGCAACCTGCACCAGTCGCGCCACTACTCGCAGTTCCTCGCGCTGCAGCTCAAGGCGCGCGCCGAAGGGCTCGACACGCCGGTGTACGAACTCGCGCCCTCGCACCACCGGCGCTGAGGCGCGAGGCGCTCAGCCGTCGATGCGGCGGCGCAGGCCGTCGAGATCGGTCACGGTGATGCCGCCGTACTCGATGCGCAGCAGGCCGGCCGATGCCAGCCGCCGCAACGCCGCGTTGCAGCGCTGGCGCGACAGGCCCGAGAGGTTGGCGATCTCCTCCTGCGACACCTCCAGGTGCGGATCGCTGCCCGGATGCAGCCACTCGTGGAACAGGCCGACGAGCGCGCGCGCGACCTGGCTGTCGGTGTCCAGCAGGTGGTGGGCGGCGAAGTTGCCGAGGAACCAGTGCATGCGCTCGTTGATCTGGCGCAGCAGGAAGTCGTCGAAGCTGCGGTGCGTGGCGCGCAGCCAGTCGAAGGTCTCCAGCGGCATCAGCGCGACCCGGCTGGGGCGCAGCGCGATGATGTCCGCGGTGCGCGGCACGCCGCGCAGCAGCGTGCCTTCGCCGAACCAGCTGCCGGTCGACAGGCCGCCCAGGGTGACCGAGCGCCCGTCGGGCGAGCTCACGCACCACTTGAGCAGGCCGTCGATGGTGCCGTACCAGTGCAGCGGGGTGTCGCCGCAGCGGCACAGCGCGGCGCCGGTCGCCACCTCGACCTCGCGCATCTCCTCGAGCACGCGCTCGCCGGCGGCCACGCCGAGCTGCGGAAACCAGGCCGAGCCCTGCAGCAGTTGAGCCAGGGTCAGCGAGGCGGGGGGAGGAACAGGCCGGGCAGCGGGCATCTTCTCTCGAGGCTCAGGGCAGGTCCCTGACGCGCTGCAGCTCGGCCTGGGCTTCGCGCAGCTTGTCCTCGCGGCGCGCGATCTTGTCGCGATCGCCCTTGCGGCGCGCCTCGGCCAGCTCGCGTTCGCGCTGCGCGACCTTGCGCTCCTCGCCACGGATGCGCTCCTGGTGGCGCGCGGCCAGCTTGGCATCGCTGCAGTTGCGCCGCACCTCGGCCAGCGCGCGTTCGAGGCCGCGCACGCGATGGTCCTGGCCCTCGGCCTTGGCCGCTTCGATGTCGCGCGAGATGGCCTCGCGCTTGGCGGCGCAGCCCGCCTCGGGACCGCGCTGCGCGAAAGCCTGGCCCGATGCGAGGACCGCGGCGGCCGCGAGGATCAGCGATGACAGTTTCATGAGCGCTCCTTGTTGTGGATGAATGCGAACGACAGGGGCGACTGTAGCCTCTGCACGCCGCGTAAACCCTGCCCCCGAATGTCGTCGCGATGACTGAGTGCGGCGGCTGCCCCAAAAATAATGGCGCGCTCCACGAAGGACTCCAGGAACCCCGCCATGTCGAAGCGCAAAGTGATCGTGACCATCGCCCCCACCGGCGGCATGGCGCACAAGTCCCAGAACCCCCACCTGCCCACCCAGCCCGCCGAGATCGCGGCCGATGTCTTGCGCTGCTGGAATGCCGGCGCCAGCGTGGCGGCGATCCATGCGCGCCGCCCCGACGACGGCGCGACCTGCGACGCCGGGGTCTACCGCGAGATCAACAGCCGCATCCGCGCGGGCGGCTGCGACATCGTGCTCAACAACTCCACCGGCGGCGGCGTGCACGGCGACATGGTCAAGCCGCTGGCCGGCGACCGCTGGGAGATCGCGTGGGAGGAACGCATCAAGGGCATGGACGCGGGCGCCGAGATGTGCACGCTCGACGCCACCACGCTGAACCTCAGCTTCGAGGGCAAGCAGATCCTGATGGACACGCCGATCACGCGCGGGCGCGAACTCGCCGCCGGCATGAAGGCGCGCGGCATCAAGCCCGAGTGGGAGGTGTTCAGCCCCACGCACATCCTGCAGGACGCGACCACGCTGATCGGCGAAGGCCACGACGACGAGCCCTACTTCATCAACCTGGTGATGAACGTGCACCGCAACTTCCAGAATGCGATGCCCTACTCGCCGCGCTTCCTGCAGATGATGGTCGACACGCTGCCCAAGGGCAGCATCTTCGGCGTCAGCGGCATCGGCACCTCGCAGCTCGAGGCCAACGTGGCGGCGCTGCTGCTGGGCGGCCATGCGCGCGTCGGCCTCGAGGACAACCTCTACTTCCGCCAGGGCGAGCTGGCCACCAACGTGCAGCTCACCGAGCGCATCGTGCGCGTGATCCGCGAGCTCGACATGGAAGTGGCGACGCCCGCCGAGGCACGCCAGCTCATGGGCCTGCCGCGCGTGGGCACGCCGCGGCCCGAGTTCGCGCTCGGCTGAACCGGCACCCGCCAGAACAACGAACGGAGACAGATCGAATGAACCTTTCCCGCACCGCCCTGGTCCTCGCGCTCGGCGCCGCCTTTTCCGCAAGCGCATCGGCCCAGGTGTCCGACGACGTGATCCGCATCGGCTTCATCAGCGACATGTCGGGCCTGTACCGCGACTACGACGGCCCGGCCGGCGCCGAGGCGATCCGCATGGCAATCGCCGACATGGGCGGCGCCATCGGCGGCAAGAAGATCGAGCTGGTCACGGCCGACCACCAGAACAAGCCCGACATCGCCGCCGCCAAGGCGCGCGAGTGGTTCGACGTGCAGAAGGTCGACATGCTGATCGGCGGCGTCAACTCGGGCGCGGCCATCGCCATGGCCGGCGTGGCGGCGGACAAGAAGAAGCCCTACTTCGTGGTGGGCTCGGGCGCGTCGAGCCTCACCAACGAGTACTGCTCGCCCTACACGGTGCACTACGCCTACGACACGGTGGCGATGGCGCGCGGCACCGCGAGCGCGGTGGTCAAGGCCGGCGGCAAGAGCTGGTACTTCGTGGCAGCCGACTATGCCTTCGGCGCCGCGCTGCAGAACGACGCGACCAAGACGGTGCTGGCGAACGGCGGCACGGTGGCGGGCTCGGTCAAGCACCCGCTGGGCGCGAGCGACTTCTCGTCGTTCATGCTGCAGGCGCAGAGCTCGAAGGCGCAGGTGCTGGCGCTGGCCAACGCGGGCGGCGACACGGTCAACGCGATCAAGTCGGCGGCCGAGTTCGGCATCGCCAAGAACATGAAGCTGGCCGGCATGATCATCACCATCAACGACGTGCATGCGCTGGGCCTCAAGGCCTCGCAGGGCATGTACCTGACCGACAGCTGGTACTGGAACCAGAGCCCCGAGGCACGCACCTGGGCGCGCCGCTTCTTCGACAAGCACAAGCGCATGCCCTCCTCCTTCCATGCCGGCGACTACTCGGCCGCGCTGCAGTACCTGCAGGCCGTGAAGGCCGCGGGCAGCGACGATGCAGACAAAGTGATGGCGCAGCTGCGCAGGACGAAGTTCGACGACATGTTCGTCAAGGGCGGCTGGCTGCGCGACGACGGCCTGATGGTGCACGACATGCACCTGATGCAGGTGAAGTCGCCCGAGGAATCGAAGGAGCCCTGGGACTACTACAAGGTGGTGGAAGCGATCCGCGGCGAGGCCGCCTGGACCACCAAGGCCGAGAGCCGCTGCGCGCGGTGGAAGTCATGAGCGCGGCGCACGGCGTGCAGCGCGTCGCGGTGGTCGGCACCGGCGTGATCGGCGCGAGCTGGACCGCCTACTTCCTCGCACAGGGCCTCGACGTCAACGCGACCGATCCCTCGCCCGGCGCCGAGGAGCGGCTGCGCCAGGCGGTGGCGCAACACTGGCCCACGCTCGAGCGCTTCGGGCTGGCCGCGGGCGCCTCGGTCGACCGGCTGCGCTTCCACGACAGCCTGGAGGACGCGGTCTCGGTGGCCGACTTCGTGCAGGAGAACGGCCCCGAGCGCATGGACTTCAAGATCGAGCTGTTCCGCCGCATGGACGCGGCCGCGCCGCCCGACGCGATCCTGGCCTCGAGCTCCTCGGGCCTGGCGATCAGCGGCGTGCAATCGGGCTGCGCGCACCCGCAACGCGTGGTGCTGGGCCATCCGTTCAACCCGCCGCACCTGATCCCGCTGGTGGAAGTGATCGGCGGCGAGCGCACGTCGGCCGACACCATCGAACGCACCCTGGCCTTCTACGCGGCCATCGGCAAGCGGCCGATCCACGTGAAGCGCGAGGTCAAGGGCCACATCGCGAACCGGCTGCAGGCCGCGCTGTGGCGCGAGGCCTTCCACCTGGTCGAGCAGGGCGTGGCCTCGGTGGCCGACATCGATACCGCGATCGCGCACGGCCCGGGCCTGCGCTGGGCCGTGATGGGACCGTTCATGAACCTGCACCTGTCGGGCGGTGCGGGCGGCATCGCGCACGTGCTCGCGCACCTGGGCGGGCCGATCGAGGACTGGTGGAAAGACCTGGGCGCGCCCTCGATGACGCCCGCGCTCCAGGCGCAGGTGAGCGAAGGCGTGGCGCAGGAGCTGGGCGCGCGCCGCACGGCCGAGCTCGAAGCCGCGCGCGACACCCTGCTGTTGAACCTGATTCGCGCCAAGGCCGGCACCGGCACACTCGATTGACATGACCGATTTCCTCCAAGACGACAGCCTGATCGCCCCGCCGCGCACGGTGCGCATCGACTTCGACGACGGCTCCTTCGCGCTGCGCTCGCCGCAGGCGCTGAAGCCCTATGCGCGCTGCATCGGCGAATGGATCGAGCGCTGGGCGCGCGAGACGCCCGAGGCGCTGGCCTTCGCCGAGCGCGACGACAGCGGCGCGGACTGGCGCCGGCTCGACTACCGCGCGCTGCGCCAGGCCGTCGGCGCGGTGGCGCAGGGCCTGCTCGACCTCGACCTGCCGGCCGATGCGCCGATCGTGATCCTGTCGGACAACGCGATCGACCATGCGGTGCTGATGCTGGCCACGATGCACATCGGCCGAGCGGCCTGCTCGCTGTCGAGCGCCTATTCGCGCATGGCCAAGGATCCCTCGCGGCTGCACGAGATGCTGCGCGCGCTGCGGCCGGGGCTGGTCTATGCCTCGGATGCGAAGGCCTACGGCGCCGCGCTCGCGGGCAGCGGCGTGGAGGCGGTCGCGGTGTTCAGCCGCAACGCCGACGCGCACCCCGGCGCGCTGGCCTTCGCGCGGCTGCTCGCCAGCGCCGAGACGCCCGCCGTGATGCAGGCCTTCGAGGCGGTGCTGCCCGACACCCATGCCAAGTACCTGCTGACCTCGGGCTCGACCGGCAAGCCCAAGGTGGTGATCAACACCCACCGCATGCTGTGCGCCAACCAGCAGATGATGGCCCAGACCTGGCGCTTCCTCGCGCACGAGAAGCCGGTGCTGGTCGACTGGCTGCCCTGGAGCCACACCTTCGGCGCCAACCACGACCTGAACATGGTGCTGGCGAACGGCGGCGCGCTCTACATCGACGAGGGCCGGCCCGCGCCGGGCCTGATCGAGAAGACGGTGCGCAACCTGCGCGAGGTGAAACCCACGCTGCTGTTCAACGTACCGCGCGGCTACGACATGCTGCTGCCCTTCCTCGAGGCCGACGACGCGCTGGCCACCGAGGTGTTCTCGCGCCTGCGCCTGGCCTTCTACGCGGCCGCGGCGCTCGCGCCCTCGACCTGGCAGCGGCTCGAGGCGGTGGCGCGGCGCGTGCGGCCCGACCGGCCGCTGTGGCTCACCACCTCCTGGGGCGCCACCGAGACCTCGCCCGCGATCACCTCGGCGCACTGGAAGCTCGACGGCGCGGGCTGCATCGGCGCGCCGCTGCCGGGGCTGGAACTGAAGTTCGTGCCCAATGGCGAGAAGCTCGAGATGCGCGTGAAGGGCGTGTCGGTGTTCCCCGGCTACCGCGGCGCGCCGCGCGAGACCGCGCAGGCCTTCGACGCGGAGGGCTACTACCGGCTCGGCGACGCGGGCTTTCTCGCCGATGCGGCCGATCCGGCGCGCGGCGTGATCTTCAACGGCCGCGTGGCCGAGGACTTCAAGCTCTCGACCGGCACCTGGGTCTCGGTCGGCACGCTGCGCGTGAAGCTGGTGTCGCTGCTGGCGCCGCATGCGCAGGACGTGGTGCTCACGGGCCACGACCGCGACGAGATCGGCATGCTGGTGTTCGCGAGCCCGCAGGGCGCGGCGCTCGCGCCCGAGGCGCTGGCCGAGCGCATCGCGGGCGTGCTGCGCGCCTTGCGCGCGGAGGGCGCGGGCTCCTCGCAGTGCCCGGCCTGCGCGCTGGTGCTGAGCGAGCCGCCGAGCCTCGATGCGGGCGAGATCACCGACAAGGGCTACATCAACCAGCGCGCGGTGCTGGTGCGGCGCGCGGCCGAGGTGCAGCGGCTGCATGCGCGCGCGCCGGAGGATGCGCTGGTGGTGCGGCTGGGCTGAGGCTCAGGCCGCCGGCAGCGCCAGCCATTGCCGCCACAGCAGCCGCGCCGTGTCCTGGTAGCGGCGCGTGACCGCGAGCAGCTCGGCACGCGGCTCGGGCGGCATCAGCTCGGCCGGCAGCAGCGGATCGCGGATCAGGTGCGCGATCACCGCGCGCCCGAGCAGCAGCGATTCGCGCACGGCCGTCTCGAGCGGCCGCGTGCGCAGGCGCTGCTCGCTGCGCTCGAGGCCGGCCTGCAGGCGACGGCATTGCGCGGCCAGCGCGCGCACGTCCCACAGCCGGCGCGCGCTCGCCTGCGCCGCCTCGTCGAGGTCGGCGAGCCGGAACACCGGCGCGCCCGGCGAGAGCCCCAGTTCCTTGAGCTTGCGGCGCTCGGCCTCGAGGCCGCCCGCCAGGTTGTCGGGCCGGATCTGCAGGCCGGGCCGCAGCGGCGCGAAGCCGCGCAGCGAGAGCGCGAGGCCGTGGCGGCGCCAGGCGGTCTTGTCGGCGCGCGCCACGCCGGCGTCGTGCACGGCCAGCCAGTCGCCGCGCCAGCCGACGGCCTGCGCCTGTTTGTGCAGCCAGCCGTCGACCGCGCGCGACAGCGCCGGGCCCTCGCGCTCGAGCCGGTAGTTGCCGCGCTCGCCGCGCGCGATCTTGCCCTCGGCCGCGAGCCGCGTGAGACCCACGCGCATCGTGGTCTCGCCGATGCCCAGCAGTGCGCCCGCGCGGCACAGCGCCTGCGAACTCAGCGTGCCGCCGTCGGCCACCAGCAGGTCGAGGATCAGGTCGGGCGCGCTCGGCAGGCTGACGGAGACATTACATATCTTGTCCATGTTTGCGAAATGATGAAATGTTTCCTACGATGACCGGGACCGATCCATTCCGTAATTTTGTGTCCGAAGGAGCCCCTCCATGGCATCCGAACAAACCCCTTGTGTACGCGCCGAATCCGACGGCGCCATCCTGACCGTCACCATCGACCGGCCCGCCCAGCGCAACGCGGTCGACGGCGCGGTGGCCGCCGAGCTGCGCGCGGCCTTCGAGCGCTTCGAGGCCGACGACGCCCTGCGCGTGGCGGTGCTGACCGGCGCGGGCGGCCACTTCTGCGCCGGCGCCGACCTCACGGCGGTCGGCGACCCCGCGCGGCGCAACGAGCTCGACCCCGAGGGCGGCGGCAGCGGCCCGATGGGGCCGACGCGCATGGCGCTGTCCAAGCCGCTGATCGCCGCGATCAACGGCTACGCGGTGGCCGGCGGGCTCGAGCTGGCGCTGCTGGCCGACCTGCGCGTGGCCGACGAGGACGCGGTGTTCGGCGTGTTCTGCCGCCGCTGGGGCGTGCCGCTGATCGACGGCGGCACGGTGCGGCTGCCGCGGCTGGTGGGCATGGGCCGCGCGCTCGACATGATCCTGACCGGCCGCCCCGTGGGCGCGGCCGAGGCGCTGGCCATGGGCCTCGCGAACCGCGTCGTGCCGCCCGGCGGCGCGCTGGCCGCGGCGCAGGAGCTGGCGCGCCAGATCGCCGCCTTCCCGCAGCAATGCATGCTGGCCGACCGCCGCTCGGCCTTCGAGCAATGGGACCTGCCGCTGGCCGAGGCGCTGCGCCGCGAGGGCGCGCGCGGCGTGCCGATCGTCGCGGCCGAGGGCGAGGCGGGCGCCGCGCGCTTCGCGGGCGGTGCGGGCCGGCACGGCGAATTCGGGCGCTGAGCGCGCCCCCACCCGAAGAACACACGGGAGACACGGACTTGCACCCACCCACCTACCTCGAACTGATCCGCCGCGGCGCGCTGCAGCACGGCCCGCGCACCGCCATCGTGTTCGGCGAACGCAGCCTGAGCTTCACCGAGGTCGACCAGCTCAGCAGCCGGCTCGCGCAGGCGCTGCACGCGGCCGGCGCGGCGCCGCGCACGCGCGTGGCGCTGCTGCTCAACAACGGCCTGCACAGCGTGCCGCTGGATTTCGCCTGCGTGAAGGCCGGCATCAACCGCGTGCCGCTCAATGCGCGGCTCTCGCTGGCCGAGCATGCGCGCATGCTGGCCGACACCGGCTGCACCCACCTGGTGTTCGGCCCCGACCTGGCCGAGCGCGCGGCGGCGCTGCGCGAGGCGGCGCCGGGCCTGGCCTGCCTGGGCCTCGGCGCGGCGCTCGAGGGCGCGCCCGACCTGCTCGCGCGGGCGGCGACGCTGCCCGCCACGGCGCCCGACTACGAGCCTTCGCCCGACGACGTGGTGCTCACGCTCTTCACCTCGGGCACCACCGGCACGCTGAAGGCCGCGCAGCACACGCAGGCCTCGTACGCGGCGATCTGCCGCAACGTGCTGCTGAACCTGCTGAACGCCACGCCCGAGGACGCGATGCTGCACGCGGCCTCGCTGATCCATGCCAGCGGCGTGTTCGTGCTGCCGTTCTGGCTGCGCGGCGGCCGCACCGTGATCCTGCCGGGCTTCGAGCCGGGCCTGTTCCTGCGCACGCTGCAGGCCGAGCGCATCACGGCGATCAACCTGGTGCCGACCATGCTGCAGATGCTGTTCGAGCACCCGGAACTGGCAGCCACCGACGTGAGCGCGCTGCGCTACGTGATCTACGGCGCCTCGCCGATGCCGCGCAGCGTGATCCAGCGCGCGATGGCGGCCTGGGGCCGGCACCGCTTCTGGCAGTACTACGGCCAGACCGAGGTGCCGCTGTGCCTCGCGGTGCTGCGGCCCGAGGACCATGTCGACGAACTGCTGGGCGCCTGCGGCCAGCCCGCGCTCGACGTCGAGATGCGCCTGGTCGACGAGGCCGGCAACGAGGTGCCCGCCGGCACGCCGGGCGAGATCGCGGTGCGCGCGCCCTCGGCCGTGGCGGGCTACCACGATGCGCCCGCGCTCAATGCCGAGACCTTCGTCGCGGGCGGCTGGGTGCGCACGCGCGACGTCGGCGTGTTCGACGCGCGCGGCTTCCTGCACCTGAAGGACCGCACCTCCGACATGATCATCAGCGGCGGCTACAACGTCTATCCGCGCGAGGTCGAGGATGCGCTGATGACGCACCCCGCGGTGCGCGAGTGCGCGGTGATCGGCCTGCCGCACGAGAAGTGGGTGGAGGTGGTCACGGCGGTCGTGGTGCTACGCGCAGGGCAGGCCGTCGACGAGGCGGCGCTGATCGCGCACGTGGCCGGGCGGCTCGCCTCGTACAAGAAGCCGCAGCGCGTGATCTTCGCCGAGGAGATTCCGAAGACCGCGGTCGGCAAGCTCGATCGGCGCGCGCTGCGCGAGCGCCACCAGGGTTGATCAGCCGCCCACGCGCTTGAGCGTGGCGCGCATCGCCTTCGCGAAGCGCGGGTCGGCCATGGCGCCGACGTTGAAGCGCGACCAGCGCGAGACCTGCGTCGAATCGACGCTGAAGATGCGGCCCGGCGCCATCACGATGCGCCGCGGCAGCAGCTCCTTGGCGAAGGCCAGCGAGTCGGCCACGCCCGGCAGCGCGGCCCAGACATAGAGCGACTGCGGACTGCGCGCGAACACCTCGGCGCCCACCGAGTCGAAGAAGCGCAGCGCCTCGCGCGTGGCCTCGCCCAGGCGGTTCTGCAGCCGGTTCAGGTGACGCTGGTAGTGGCCCTCGCTGAGGATCACGTCGACCGTGCGCTCGGCGTACTCCGAGCTGCTCACGTGGATCAGCGCCTTGAGATCGGCGAGGTCGCTCGCGAGGTCGGCGCCGCAGGCGACGAAGCCCACGCGCAGCGCGGCCGAGAAGGACTTGGAGAAGCTGCCGATGTAGATCGTGCGCTCGAGCTGGTCGAGCGCCGCCAGGCGCGGCAGCGCGGTGGGCTTGAAGTCGGCCAGCGGATCGTTCTCGACGATCAGCAGGTCGTGCTTCTGCGCCAGCTGCAGCACGCGGAAGGCCTTGGCCGGCGAGATGTCGGAGCCGGTCGGGTTGTGGGCCAGCGACTGCGTGAAGAACAGGCGCGGCCGCTCGGCCACCAGCAGCTGCTCGAGCACCTCGAGGTCGGGCCCGTCGGCCAGCCGCGGCACCGCGAGCATCTGCGCGCCCGCGAGCTTGAGCTTGCCGAACAGCGGGTAGTAGCCGGGATCGTCGACCAGCACCTTGCCGCCGGGCGGCACGAAGTAGCGGATGACGATGTCCATGGCCTCGTTGGCGCCGTGCGTGAGCACGATCTGCCGCGGCTCGGCGCCGATGCCGAAGTCGGCCAGCTTGCGCACCAGGTGCTCGCGCAGCGGGCCGTAGCCGAAGCGGCTGCCGTAGCGGAACAGCGCGCCGAGCCCCGTGCGCACCACCTTCGGGTGGTACTTGTCCAGCCGCACGTCGGCCAGCCATTCGACCGGCGGGAAGCCGTCGCCCACGGCCACCGCGTCGGGCTCGGTCTTGAGCTGCTCGCGCATCAGCCACACGATGTCCATCGCGCGGCCCAGGCTGCCGGCATCGTCCTCGGGCGGCCTGGCGCCCGCGGGCTTCGGCTGCGCGCGCACGAAGTAGCCCGAGCCCCGGCGCGGCTCGACCAGGCCGCGCGAGACCAGGTTCTCGAAGGCCGCCACCACGGTGTTCTTGGCGTAGCCGTGCAGCTGCGCGAGCTCGCGCAGCGAGGGCAGCTTGTCGCCGGCCTTGTAGGCGCCGCTGGCGATCTGGCGCGCGAGGGCCTCGGCGAGCGAATCGGCGATGGGGGCGGCGCGCGGGCCGCGGCTGGAGGAAACGCTCATGGCCGACGACTGTGACACAGCGGGCACTGGACGCGCCGCACTGTCCCGACTGTCCCGCGAAACTGTGCCTGCCGAGGCTGGTACAGCGGGCCTAGATTCGCACGCTTCCGAATCCACCCCTTGCACGAACCGAAGCACGAACGATGGTCGCCGACGCCCGCCTCCCCAATTTCCGAGCCCTGACACCCGCGCAGCGCCTCGATCACATCGCGCAGGCCGCTGCGCTGACGCCCGAGGAGAAGGCGCTGCTCGCCACGCCCGGCGCGCTCGGCATCGAGCGCGCCAACGGCATGGTCGAGAACGTGATCGGCACCTTCGAGCTGCCGCTGGGCGTGGCCGGCAACTTCACGGTCAACGGCCGCGAGTACCTGGTGCCGATGGCGGTGGAGGAGCCCTCGGTGGTGGCCGCCGCCTCCTTCATGGCCAAGCTGGCGCGCGAGGGCGGCGGCTTCGAGGCCTCGAGCAGCGGGCCGCTGATGCGCGCGCAGGTCCAGCTGCTGGGCCTGGGCGATCCGCACGGTGCGCGGCTGGCGCTGCTGCGCGCGCGCGATCGCATCCTCGAGGTGGCGAACAGCCGCGACAAGGTGCTGATCGGCCTGGGCGGCGGCTGCCGCGACATCGAGGTGCACGTGTTCGAGGACACGCCGCGCGGCGCGATGGTGGTGCTGCACCTGGTGGTCGACGTGCGCGACGCGATGGGCGCGAACACGGTCAACACCATGGCCGAGGCGGTGTCGCCGCTGGTCGAGCAGCTCACGGGCGGCACGGTGCGGTTGCGCATCCTCTCGAACCTGGCCGACCTGCGGCTGGCCCGCGCCCGCGTGCGGCTCACGCCCGCGGTGCTCAAGACCGCCGAGCGCAGCGGCGAGGAGATCGTCGAGGGCGTGCTCGACGCCTACACCTTCGCGGCCGTCGACCCCTACCGCGCGGCCACGCACAACAAGGGGATCATGAACGGCATCGACCCGGTGATCGTTGCCACCGGCAACGACTGGCGCGCGGTCGAGGCCGGCGCGCATGCCTATGCCTGCCGCCATGGCCGCTACGGCTCGCTCACCACCTGGGAGAAGGACAGGAGCGGTGCACTGGTCGGCACCATCGAGATGCCGATGCCCGTGGGGCTGGTTGGCGGCGCCACCAAGACCCATCCGCTCGCGCGGCTGGCGCTCAAGATCCTCGGCGTGCAGTCGGCGCAGGAGCTCGGCGAGGTGGCGGTGGCCGTGGGCCTGGCGCAGAACCTCGGCGCGCTGCGCGCGCTCGCCACCGAAGGCATCCAGCGCGGCCACATGGCGCTGCATGCGCGAAACATCGCGCTGGTGGCCGGCGCCACGGGCGACGAGATCGATGCCGTCGCCAAACGGATGGCCAGCGAGCACGACGTGCGCACCGACCGCGCGGTGGCGCTGCTCGAAGCCCTGCGCGCCAGGCACTGAAGCTCAGCAATCGCGGGAAGGGCCCGCACCACGGACCGCGGCCGATACCGCGGCGGCACGCGGGGCGCGTGCCGTCACACCAGCAAGAACGGAGACAAGCAATGAACCCGAACGGCACGACGCAGGCGCGATGGCGCCTGGTGGAAATCTGGGGCGACACGGCGGACCTGCGCCATCTCGCGGGCGCGATCGCGATCGGCATCGCCGTGAGCCTGGCCGGCTTCCTGCTGGCCAACCGCCTGCTCGCGGGCGCCGTGCGCTCGAGCGAACTGGCGCGCGCCTACGCGATGCTGGCGGGCCTCGCGGGCTGCGTGATCGCGGGCCTGATCTGCGCGCTGCTGTTCGCGCCCAAACGCGAGGTGGTGGAAGGCGGCGCGGCCGATCCGCGCTGGCGCGAGGAGGTGCTGGCCGAACTGGCCGGCGAGCACGGCGACCTGGGCGCGATGAGCGACCTGCCGCCCGCCGCGCTGCGCGAGCTCCAGGAGCTGGGCCTGCACGACCTGTTCGCCAACCACCGCCCGCGCACCCGCGCCGCCGCCGAAGGAGCCGCCTCGTGATCGACGCCGCACTGCTGAACCAGATCCTCGTCGCCACCGGCATGGGCCTCGTGGGCGCCGTGGTGTTCGCCGCCATCGGCCTCGTGTCGGGCACCGACGAGACCACCACCCTCGCGCCGCTGACCCTGCTGGTGGTGCTGCTGGGCGTGCCGCCCGAGGGCGTGTTCACCTTCTTCCTCGCGGCCGCGGTGGCCAAGCACATGACGCACGCGGTGCCGACCGCGCTGCTGGGCATCCCGGGCGACACCATGGCCACGCCGCTGCTGCAGGACGCCAACATGCTGCGCAACCTCGGCGTGCCGCACATCGCGCTGCGCAAGATGGTGTCGGGCGCGATCATCGCGGCCTTCGTCGCGGTGCCGCTGGCCGTGCTGTTCGCGGTGTTGCTCGCGCCCTACGGTGCGGCCATCACCAAGGCGGCGCCGTGGATCTTCGTGGTGGCGGCCGTCGCCATCGCCTGGTTCTCGAGCGGGCGCTGGGCCTCGGTGGCGACGCTGGTGCCGTTCGTGATCGTGATCGTGGCGCTGCAGTCGCTGACCGCCAAGTACGGCGTGAAGCTCAGCATCAGCTACTTCCTGGGCATCGCGATCGGGCCGCTGGTGGCCGACCTGTTCTCGGTGCTGTCGCCGACGGCGAGGGCGCGCATGGCGCGCGAGAAGGTGCGCACCTTCTCGCTGGCGCCCGACGTGAAGGGCTGGAGCGGCTACTTCCCGAACCCCTTCAAGGTGCTCGACCGCGGCCAGGTGAAATGGACGCTCGCCACCGCCACCATCTCGAGCGCCACCTTCGTGTTCAGCCCGGTCGCGATGACGGTGGTGCTCGGCGAGCTGGTCGGCTCGCGCATCAAGCATGCCTACCACCGGCTCACCACCACGCTGGCCGCGCGCAACGGCGTGACCGAGGCCACCTACGTGGCCGAGGCGCTGATCCCGCTGATCGCGATCGGCCTGCCGCTGAGCCCGGTGGCCGCGGGCCCGGCGGCGCCGCTGTTCAATGCGCCGCCGGTGTTCACCATCGACGCCACCACCGGCCAGACCCACAACCTGCACAACCTGCTGAGCCACTGGGAATTTTTGGGCTACGGCATGCTGGCGGTGATCCTCGCGGCGCTGGTGGCCTATCCCTTCACCATGAACTTCGCGCGCCGCGCGGCGCTGTTCGTCTCGCGCAAGGTCAGCCACGAGGCGATCATCGCCACCTTCGTCGGCCTGATCGTGGTGATCAGCGTCTGGGAAGGGCAGCTGCTGGGGCTGTTCGTGATCCTCACCATGGGCCTGCTCGGCGGGCTGCTGTCGCGCGCCATCGGCTTCAACACCGGGGTGCAGTTCATGGGCTATTACACGGCGGTGCTGACGGTGCCGGCGGTGCTGAAGGCGATCGGCTAGGGCTTGGCCTTCTTCTTCGAGCCGGGCGGCTCGTCGAGCCCGAACAGCCGCTCCACCTGCTGCCCCACGCGCGCACCGATCGCCGTGCCCACGCCCGGCAGCACCGCGCTACCGACGGCCGCGCCCGCGAGCGCGCCGCCGGTCAGCGAGAGCTCGGGATCGCTCAGGGTGCCGCCGATCTTCAGCGGCACGCCGACCACGCCGTCGATCAGGTCGACCGCGGCATCGCCCTGGATGCGCCGGTTGAACAGCCGCACGTTGCCGCTGGCGGTGAGCACGCCCGAGCGCGCCTTGAGGTTGGTGTAGCGCAGCACGGTGCCGTCGGGCGTGGCCTCGGTGTCGAGCGTGCCGCTGAGCTCGTCGAGCGCGGTGCGCCCCCCGCGGCTGATGCCGGCGGTGCTCACGGCCTTGGCGAGGTCGAGCTTCGTCAGGGTGGCCGGGCTGACCGAGAACACGGTGCGCGTGCGCAGGCCGCGCATCAGGGCGCCGGCCTTGTCGGCCTCGGCCGTCAGCGTGGTCTGGCCGTGCAGCTTGCCGGCGACGAAGGTGCGGCGGCCGAAGGTCTGGACCAGCGCCTCGATGTCGACGTCGCGCGGCGCGAGCTCGGCCGACACGCGCAAGCGGCCGTTGTCCAGCGTCTCGAAGCGGCTGACGCCGTTCCAGCTGCCGCCCGCCACGTCGATGCGGGTCTGCCAGCGGTCGTTGCGGCCCTCGCGGTCCAGCCGCAGCCGGGCCGGCGGCGAGGCCTGCGTGCGCTCGGCCAGCGCATGGCGCGGGCGCCAGCCGGGGTCGAAGTCGATCTGGCCGTCGTAGGCCAGTTCGATGTCGCGCCGGTCGATCCAGCGCACGTCGCGCCAGCGCAGCCGCTCGAGCGGCGTTTCGGCCAGGGTCCAGGGCGCGGGCAGGGCGATCTGCCCTTTCTCGACGGTCTCGGGCGCGCGGCCGCGGAAGGCGCGGATCGATTCTCCCGGCAGCACCGCGCCCTCGACCTCGAGCGAGTCGGCCGCGACCACGCGCTTCCACAGCGGGGCGAGCTGCAGCCGCAGCGCGATGCGGTGCACGGTGACCGGGCGCGGCTGGTCGGTGGCGACGTCGGTCAGCACCAGCACCGGCATCGGCAGCAGCGACCAGTGGGCGCCGCCGATCCTGAGGCCGATGCCGTAGTGCTTCTCGAAGCCCTCGGCGATGCGTTGCGACACCTCGGCGTCGCTGGGCAGCAGCCAGCGCGCCGCCCCCCACAGCGCGAGGGCGCCCGCCAGCAGCACCAGGGCCGAGCCGGCGAGCCAGAACCGGACGCGCCGGGAGAGGGGTTTCATCCACGCAAGCTAGCACGCCTAGGCGACTGCCGATGTCAGCCGCCGTCGCCAGGGCCTGTTAACTCTATAGAAGGGGTCGCGCTGCTTCGCCAAGGGGCTGGATGCAAGGCGCCCGCGCGCAGCAAGGCGTCCGCCTTGC
>Ga0209902_100394_pt1 | contig 51289 bp, 48 predicted proteins | sample FECB27metaG_FD_188304 | JGI IMG/M metagenome (GOLD analysis project Ga0209902, IMG submission 188304) | Cyanobacterial communities from the Joint Genome Institute, California, USA - FECB-27 (SPAdes) (version 2) | ecosystem: Environmental > Aquatic > Thermal springs > Hot (42-90C) > Microbial mats...
CCACCACCAACATCCCGATCTCGCCGCCTGAGAATACCCAGGCCGCTGTCTAAACCATCGAAATGAGGGGTCCCTGTTGGACGCCGATCACCCCGCTAAGGGGGGCCTTTTTGCACGCCGATCCACAGCGCGGAGGAATTGGACGCCCGCTCGCGCCAGGCTCAAGCCGAGCTGATGTCGATTGAAGCCAAGATCGCGACTTTAACCGGGCGCGAGCGCGAGGTGCTTTCGCATGTCGTTGCGGGGCGCCTCAACAAGCAGATCGCCTACGATCTTGGGACGGTCGAAAAGACCATCAAGTTTCACCGCAGTTCGATCATGAAGAAACTGGAAGTCCGAATGGTCGCCGACCTCGTGCGCCTTGCTGAGAAGGCCGGCATATCCAAATAGGCGACGGCACTGGCCCAACGGTCAGGTGGACATCGGGCACCAGCGGCCTCACTTTCAGCTCCATGGCGGAAGGGCTGACGTGGATCGCTATCGTGGACGATGATCCGTCCGTATTGAGGTCCCTGACCCGGACGTTGCGCGTTCACGGATTCCAAACCAAAGCCTTTGGATCAGCTCACCAATTCCTGGCAGCGCTCTCCGATGGCGCCCCCGCATGCCTGATCGTTGACGTGCAGATGCCTGGGATGACTGGCGTGGAGTTGATCCAGCATTTGACGAGCGCCGGCATCCACATTCCTACGATTGTGGTCAGTGCACATAGCGATATCAGGGTTCCGGGCCGCCCAGAATTCGATGGCGTCATCACTGTTTTGCCCAAGCCCTTGCGAAACGCGGCCCTGTTTAGTGCAATTAAAGCGGCGATTGGAGAGCCATAATCTCGTGAATTCAACCAAACGACAAGCAGCAGGATAGCTACCCGGAACGAGAAAGTGGCGCTGCCACCACACCGGCGCGATAAAGCCGGGACTTTGAGAATGCGGCTAGCTGAATGGGACTTGGAAATCCAGAATGCCTGGAAGAATTTGGAGGAAACTATGCTCCGCACATCGTGTCTAGTTGCAGTATGCATGTTTGCCTTGGCTAATCATTCGCAGGCTGCAGACCTTTCTCCTGTGTCGGCGCCATCGATGGTTACGCCGTTCTCCGACACCGAACTTCGGATCACGCCATTTTTCTGGGCATCTGGCATCAAGGGCGACGTCCGCACGCGAGCTCGTCTCCCGACGGTAAGCGTCGACGTGCCGTTCAGGGACATTCTCGAGAATCTTGATTTCGCGGCGATGGTGGCGGGCGAATATCGCAGCGGCCGCTGGGGTATCCTGGCGGATCTGGCCTACGTTGCTGTGTCAGTCGAGGCGGAGCGTGACTTTATCGCTCGCGCGCCCGGCTTCAGCAGCGCCAGGGTCAAGTCGAGAACTCTCAATGCGACAGCCACCGGCTTTTACCGTTTTTACGAGAATGGCGGCTTCACCGCCGACTTCCTTGCCGGTGCGCGGGTATGGTCGGCCTCGACCGATGTCGATCTTTTGCTTGGCGGCGTGGTCGCAGCCTCTGGCGGAACGGACCGGACCTGGATCGATCCCGTAGCTGGCCTGCGCTTGCGCGCGAATCTGGGCTATGGTTTCGGCCTGAGCGCCTATGGCGATATCGGCGCCGGAAGCTCACGGCTGACTTGGCAGTTGCGGGGCACCATCGACTATAGCTTCAACGACCACTGGTCCGTCTCGGTCGGCTACCGACACCTCGCGGTCGATTACCGCAGTGGCAGTTACGTGTTCGACACCGCTTTGAGTGGGCCCATCATGGGAGTCTCATACAAGTTCTGACCAGATCACGGAGCACGTCCCAACGGAGAACTGGGAAGGTGCCTACAATGTCGTGCCTGTCCCGGCAATCGAGCTGCGCCGGAAGCTGCTTGCGATGACGCGCGGCGGTGGCAACGATGACCCCGCCGCCCGCTGCCTAAACCTCATCGACAAGCTCAGGAACGAATACGGCGCGCCAGAATCGGAACCGCGCCATCCCGATCTTGCGTCAGGGCGCTCGTGGCCAATCCTGACGCCTGATCCCGACGCAGAAGACGGGAGCTGATTGACGTGCTCCCCTGAATTCCTGCCATCGACAAGTTGGGTCCATCGCTGTTTGCGTGGCTACTGGCGGACGGCCGCAGGTATGGCTGACATCGGCGCGACGCGGATGTCCGCTCGTAGGCAATGCCCCAATGTCAGCAACTGGCGCTGCACGGCAGCCGGCTCCACAATGAGCGTTAAACTGAGCCGCCTTTGACAATAGTTGATGGCGTATTCCGAAGACCAGGACAAGATGCCTCCGCTCTACGGGAACTCGACCTCGCGCAGGGCATCGAACAGTTGGCCGCTATCGCGGGGGTTGCGAAAAACCGACGTCATCGGCCAGCGCGCCAGGGTCAGATGAGGCAGCCTCTTCACCATCTCCGCCACGATCGCCCGCGCTTCGGCGTGCTGCCTGAGCCGTACCAGCGTGGCCGCGAGAACGGCCTGTCCCGGCACATGCGGCGCGCGTCCTCTGCATTCGCGTAACGCCACCAACGCTTCCGGGTAGCGCTCTAGCAGGTAAAGCGCGACGCCGCGGATGACGGGAAGCATGGAGCCGTAGAACGGGTCCAGACGGACGTGGTCGCTCTCGACGCGCAGTGCGCGTTCCGGCTGGCCGGCAAATGTGAGCACGAGTGAAAAACGGTAGTCGACAAAGCTCGGATTGAGCGCCGTCGCCTTTTCGAATTCGGCTATCGCCGCGTCCGGCTGCTGCATCCAGGCGTAGGCCCAGCCCAGCTGCGCGCGTGCAAGAGGCAGGTTGGGGTCGAGACCGACAGCCTGCCGCGCGAGGTCGAAGCCACGTGCAAGATCATCTCGATTGCCGAGATCGGGAGATGCCGGATCAGCATAGGCGCGGACATAGGTATGCCCGAGCTTGGCGCAGATCCGGGCGCTGTCCGGATCGATCCGCATGGCTTCGTCATAAAGCCGGCGCGCCTCGTAGACGTAGCTCGCATCCCAAAACTGCTCCGCGCGATTCTGTGCTTGATCACCCCGAAGGGCGAGATCGTAGGCAGTCCATGAGCCCGCTTGCTTGCGCGAGACCCGTTCAATCTCCGCCTTGCCGAGATGCGCGACGACGATGGCGACGATGGCTTGGGTGATCTCGTCCTGCACCGAGAAGATGTCGCCGAGCGAGCGGTCGAACGTCTCGCCCCAGCGCTGGGCGCCCGATTGCGCGTCGACGAGCCGGGCGGCAATCCGGACGCGATCATCGAAGCGGCGCATGCTGCCTTCGACGAGATAGCGAACGCCGAGCTGTTCGCCGACGTTGCGCATGTCGACGGCCCGGCCCTTGTAGCTGAAGGACGAATTCCGCGCGATCACCGCCAGTCCCGAAAAGCGCGACAGGCCGTTGATCACGTCCTCGGTCAGCCCGTCGCTTAGATAATCCTGGGTGGCGTCGCCGCTCAGATTGGCAAAGGGGAGAACGGCAATCGAGGGGCCTTCGAGCATAGCCCGTCGCGCCGGCGGATCGACGGCCTCCGACAGAGGCGCTGGCGCGGGCGAGGGAACGGCCGTCGTCCGGTGGAGGCCTGTCGGGCGGAATCCTGCCTCGATGACGGGCGCCGCGAACAGATAGCCGCGTTTTGGCACGGTCTTGATGATGCGCTGGTCGGCATCGCCAAGCGCCTGCCGCACCTCGCTCACGCACTGTGTCAGCGACTCGTCCGTAACGGTCACGCCTGGCCAGACGGCGCCCAGCACATCCTCGCGCGGCACCAGACGGCCGGCGTTCTGAATCAGATGGCGTAGGACCTCGAAGCTTTTCGGTCGCAGGGGGACATCGACACCGCCACCGCTGAGGGCGCCGCGAGCGCAATCGAGCGTCCATCGGCCAAAGGCGTAGCGCGGCCCCGACATGGGCTCCTCGGACTGGTTTCCGCCAGGATCGGCAAAAGGCGCCGAGCCAAGCCCATCTAGAGAAAAATTTCAGACATCCTTCAGGTCAAGTCAAACCGGCTATGCTTGATGGGGCTGCAGAGCCAAAGCAGCGAAAGGCACGGCGGGCAACATCGTTGGTGGGTAGACGCGGAATCGTCTTGATCCCGCGCGCGGCCCCGCACCGGTCGTCATCCGATCCTCGCAAAACCCGCCCGCAGGCTGCGCTCTGCTGGCCGCCCAGGCGGTGGCGCTGGCGCCAGCGGACGGCTACACCTTGCTAGGCGGCGCGGCAGGCATTTTCACGATCCTGCCGGCGCAGAAGGACAAACTGCCGATCGATATCGGCCGCGACTTCGCCCATGTCGGGATGGTCGTCGGCCGTGGCGCGATGGCCATCGCCGTCCCGCCCAGGCTCGGCGTCACGTCGTTCGCCGAATTTGTCGCGCTGGTGCGGGCAAAGCCCGGCGAGATCGTGATCGGCACCAATGGGGCCGGCACCCTGCCACACTATGCCGGCCTGCTGTTGCAGCGCAAAGGCGGCCTGCCCGTCACGCTGGTGCCCTATAATCAGGGCGGCACGCCGGCGGCGGTCGCCGACATCATGGGCGGCCGCTTGCATGCGACCATCGAAGCCACGTTCGGCCTTGGTGGGCCGCTGAAATCCGGCGATCTGCAACTCATCGCGATGATGTCGGCGGAGCGCGATCCGGACCGGCCATCCCTGCCGACGGTCGCGGAGACGTTGCCGGGCCTCACGGCGGTCGGCTTCATGAGCCTCGCCGCGCCCGCGAAGACCCCCGAGGCGATCGTTCGCCGTCTGAACGAGAGCCTCAACCAGGCGCTTGAAACGCCTGCGGTCAAGCAGCGCTTCGCCGAGCTCGGCATCCCGATCAGCGTCCTTTCGCCAGCGCAGGCTAGCGCATTCGTCGATCAGCAGCGCCAGATCTGGTTGCCGTTGGTCAGCGAGCTGGAAGGTCGGTGACCCGCGGATCGATGACGCCCTTCCGAGACAAGACTGCCGCCGACAGCTTTGAGGAGATTTCCATGAACCCGCTGGCGTCCCTCGATCCCGCAGCTTTCAAACGAGCCGCGCGCGACCAATGGGATCAGTGCGCGGCGGGTTGGAACGGGAAATCGTCCATGATCCGGACCTGGCTTCGCGCGCCGACCGAAATCATGCTTCAGATGGCCGCGATCGAGCCTGGAGCCCGGGTGCTCGACGTGGCCGCCGGCAGCGGCGATCAGACGCTCGACATCGCAGACCGTGTCGGCCCGAGCGGCGCGGTTCTCGCAACGGACATCTCCCCCGCCATCCTGGCATTTGCAAGCGAGAATGCCAGCCGACGCGGACTGCGCAATGTCGAGACAAAGGTCGCAGACGGGGAAAGCCTTGGCGTTCCCGAGACGAGCTTCGATGCCGCGATCTGCCGGCTCGGCCTGATGTTCTTCCCCGATCCAGGCAAGGGCTTGCAGGAAATCCATCGAGCGCTGAAGCCGGGCGGCCGGGCTTGCACGATGGTGTTCTCCACACCGGCCGAGAACCCCTGCGTCGACATCCTGGTTTCGACGGCGTTGAACCATGCCGGTTTGCCGCAACGCGATCCGTACCAGCCAGGCGGCCCGTTGAGCCTGGGGAAACCGGGGCTCATCGACAGGCTTTTTGAAGCGGCTGGATTTTCGCGGGTGGCGACTGTCAAAATCGCAGCGCCCTTCACGTTGCCATCGGCCCGCGATTATCTCGATTTCGTGCGGACATCTGCAGGTCCCATCCAGCAGATCCTGGGTCGTCTCGATGTGGCCGCGCAGCAATCGGCTTGGGATGAAATCGAAACAAGGCTACGTGCTTTCGACACTTGCGAGGGCTGGCAAGGACCTAACGAACTTCTGCTGACAGCCGGGCGACGGTAATGAAGGATTATGCGCTCATGGCGGCGCGAGCGGCTGGTCGCGTGACCGCCGAATGACTGGTTTCGGGCAAGCCCCGAATGTCCGCAAATGGCGCTTCACGACAGGGCTAGCGAATGTCTTGTCACATCGAGTATCCGATGTTCTCCGGCGTTCGGGTTCCAAGGCCCACCATTACCGATCATTGGGGCCGGTTTCGGCTGTCTCCGTGAGGACTTCCGCCTCGGGACGCCTTTCGTCTGACCCTGCGGGCGGCTCCTACTTTGCCGGGCGATCCCGGCCTTCGCGCTGTCTATAGCAGCGATGGCGCTGAATTTGGCCCGCCAAGGCTGGGTCGAGGCGCGCCGCCCTTCGTCTGTCAGACTGCGTTCGAGGCGATCGCCGGACGCCACGCGAGGCGCCAGGGCAGCCGGCCTAGGAGCGCGGCCCTGACGGCAGCCGCGCCGCAGCGACTTCCGCCTCAAGCGAAAGCCTCGTGACGGCAAAGACATGATCCTGGTTCGCTGCGGTCTGCGTCCGGTCGCGGACATCCGCCAGGAACCGGCTGAAATAAGTCAGCGGCTCGGTGCTCGCATCGATATGGCGCGTTCCGGAATGGTTGGAGAGGAAGACATGGTCCGTTCCGACGCGGCCGGCGATGTCGAGATATTTGCGCAGCTCGATGAAGCCCTTTGTGCCGAGCAGCGTCAGCCGTCCGTCGCCCCAGCTCGGCAGGCTGTCGGGCGTGAACCAGTCGACCCGGATGTAGCCGGTCGCGTGTCGGCTCCTCAGCAGGATCTCGCCGAAATCTGAAAAATCGGGAACATCGGGGATCGCGTGATTGGCGGTGCTGCTGGCGACGATCTCCGCCGTGGCAGCCCCAGTATAGAACAGGAACTGGTCGATCTGGTGAGAGGCGATATCGACGAGGATGCCGCCATGGGCCGATCGATCGAAGAACCAGTCCGGGCGGATGGCGCGGTTCAACCGGTGCGGCCCCAAACCGACGGTGTTGACGACCTCGCCGATGGCACCCTCCGCCACCAGCTTCGCGGCGATCTCCGAGGCGCGCACGATGAAGCGCTCGGAAAAGCAGATCGAGAAGATCCGCCCCGTCCGCGCGACGCAGGCCATGACCTCGGCGAGCTGTCCGGGCGTCGTCAGCCCCGGCTTGTCGACCATCACGTCCTTGCCGTTCGCCATGGCGCGGATGGCGATGCCGGCCCGGTCGCGCGGGATGGCGGCACAGCAGACGATGTCTATCGTGGGATCTTCGAGCAGGCGTTGCCGGTCGGCGGGGGGCACGTCGGGGAAGCGTTCGCGGAAACCTTCGAGCACGCGCGGATCCGAAGTGAGCGGGCAATAGCCCACGCAGACCGCTCCGGCCGCGATCAGCTCCGAGACCATGTGGTAGATGTGCCGGTGGTCGAGACCGATGGCGGCGAAACGCAGCATGCTTCCAGATCCTCAGCGCGACGCAACCGTGACGCGGCCCGGGCTTCGGCCGGCGGCGATCAGCGCATCGATCAGGCGGTGGACCTGGAGCGCATCCTCGCCGGTGATACGAGGCGGACGCTTCTCTCGCAGAGCCTCGGCGAAATCGGCCATCACCGCGCGGTGGTAGTCATGCGGGAAGGCCATCGGGTCGGCGCCCGTGCCGCCGGCGCTGCTGTCGGCCTCGATCATGGTGTGTGTGCCGTCATGCCAGGCGATGTTGAGCGCCGTGCCGACGAGAGAGGCAGTCGCCTGACGGCAGGTCAGCTCGATCCGCTCCGGGAAGCCGGGATAGGCGGCTGTCGTCGCATCGATGGTGCCGACCGCACCACTGGCGAAGCGCACGGCGGCGCACACCATGTCCTCGGTCTCCATCCGGTGGACCGGGCTGGTCAAAGCGTAGCCGCCGACTTCTGTCACGGGTCCGGCGAGGCTCAGCATCAGATCGAGCGTGTGAATACCCTGCGAGAGCAGCACGCCGCCGCCATCGCGCGCGAAGCTGCCGCGGCCGGGCTCGTCGTAATAGGATTGCGGCCGCCACAGCCTGATCACGGTCGAGCAGCCGACGATCTCGCCCATGCGCCCCGAGGCGAGATGCTCCGCCAGCGCCATCGCCGCCGGCTTGAAGCGATGCTGCAGGACGATGCCCAGCGTCACCCCGGCCGCACGACAGGTCGCGACGAGCTCCTGCGCACGTGCGGTGGTGATATCGAGCGGCTTTTCCAGCAGGATGTGCTTGCCAGCCTCGGCGCAGCGCCGGGCGATGTCGAGATGCGTGTTGGCCGGCGTCAGCACCAGCATCGCCTCGACGCTTTGGTCGGCGAGGAGCGCATCCAGGTCGCTGACGAGCGGAAAGGAGAAGCCCGCCGAGAAGGCGGCCCTCCGTTGTGCGCTCGGGCTGTAGGCGCCCGCGACTTCGATCCGGTCCTGCAGATCGACGAGGCCCCGGGCATGGGGCGTCACGGCCATACCGAGCCCGACGATCCCGATGCGCAACCTGCTCATGTCTCAAATCCGATGTTCAGGGGCCGAGCCAGCGCAGCGGCGCCAGCGTCAACGAGGGCACATAGGTCACCAGCATCAGCACGGTCACCAGGGCCAGGATGAAAGGCAGGATCGCCCGGAAAACATCGACCGCATTGGCCTTGCCGACACGGGCCGTGGTGAACACGAGCACGCCGAGCGGCGGAGTCAGCGCGCCGATGACGAGGTTCATGACCAGCACGATGCCGAACTGGACCGGGTCGACGCCCGCCGCCACCGCGAGCGGCACCAGGATCGGGACGAGAATCACCATCGCCGCGATCATCTCCATGAAGAGGCCGACGACGAGCAGCAGAAGATTGATCAGCAGCAGCAGGACGATGGGGCTGTCCGTGTAGGCGCTCATCGCCGCAGCGATCTTCTGCGGCACCTGCTCGGCCGCCAGCACCCAGGCGAAAGGCGAGGCGGCGGCGATGATGACGACGATCGACACCGTGTCGAAGGTGGATTCGCGCACGGCGTCGTAGAAGCCATGGCCGGTCAGGCAACGGTAGAACAGCAGGCCGCACAGGATGGCGTAGACCAGCGCGATGGCGCCGGCCTCGGTGGCGGTGAAGACGCCGAACCTGACGCCGCCGACGATCAGCAGCGGCAGCAGCAGTGCGGGGATCGCCGTTCCCAGGGCCCGACCGCGCGCGCCCCAGGAGGCCGGGGCGATATCGCCGCCATAGCCCTTCACCCGCGAAACGACATAGACGACGAGGATCAGCGACGCCGCAGCCATCAGCCCCGGGATGATCGTGGCGACGAAGAGCGCCCCCACCGATACCGAGGCCAGCGCCGCATAGATGATCAGGCCCAGGCTGGGCGGGATGAGGTTGGCCAGCGTCGAGGAGGCGCTGGTCAAGGCGCAGCTGAAGGCGCGGGGATAGCCGTGCTGCTCCATCTCCGGCACCATCAGCTTGGCGATGGCGGACGCATCCGCGGTCGAGGAGCCGGAGACGCCTGCGAGCAGCGTGTTGGTGACGACATTGGCCTGCCCGAGCCCGCCGCGAAAATGCCCGACCAGGCTCGTGGCCAGCGCGACCAGACGCGTGGTGATGCCGCCGACATTCATCACCGCCGCCGCCATGATGAAGAAGGGGATCGCGAGCAGCGTGAAGGAATTGAGCGAGGAGGCCATATTCTGCGGCACGATCACCAGCATGATGTCGCCCAGCGGCGCGAAGGCGGCGAATGCGCCGAAGGCGAGGGCGAAGGCGATCGGCACCTCAAACAGCACGAGCAGGCCTGCGACGATCATCAGCGCGGTCGGGCTGCCGGCTTCTTGCCAGACCAGCGCGGCGCCGTGGCGCACCGCGAGGTAGATCGCGCCGCCCGCGAGAACCGCCAGCGCGCCCGACAGCTGCGGCAGCCCCCCGGCCGGGCGTATGATATAAAGCAGGTTGAGCGCGCCTCCGACCGCGATGGCGATGAACAGGTAGGAGAGCGGCCACTGCATCGCAGGCGAAACCTGGATGGCGCGCCCGGCGAAGTCGACGCCGTGCACGATCATCATGATGCTGGTGGCTGCGATCATCGCCGCGACGAAGCCGGCATGGAGCCGCTGCAGTGGCGGCGGAAGGAACCGGCTGATGAGGTCGATGGCGATATGGGCGTGCCGGCCGACGGCGAGCGCCATGCCAAGGAACACGGCCCAGGTGAACAGCCAGATCGAGACCTCTTCCGGCCAGGGCAAAGCGGCGTCCAGCACGTAGCGGCAGAAAACCTGCAGCACCGCGACCGCCGCCGATCCCAGCATCAGCGTCACGCAGAGCGCCTCGAACGCCTTGTCGAAACCGAGTAGCAGCCGGGCGGACGCATCGGGCGCTCGGGACGTCATCGTCGGGGCCTGTTCAACCATGGTCCGATCATCGCTCACTGCGCGGGAGAAGCGCCGGCCCTCGTCAAAAGGGCCGGCGTGCGGTGCCGCCGGGCCGGCCTCAGGCCAGCTTGCGGATCTTCTCGATCATCGCCTTGGTTTCAGGGCTCTTAGCGCCGAACTGGTCGAAGAGCGGCGCGGTCATCTCGGCCCATTTCGCCCGCTCGGCCTCGCTGACGCGGTTGACCTTGCAGCCGACCTTTTCGAGATCGGCCAGCGCCTTGTCGGCGTTGGCGCGGTTCGTCGCCCGCTGTTCGGCAAAAACCTCCTTCGCGGAGGCGCGCACCATGTCGCGAAGATCGGCGGGCAGGCTGTCCAGCCAGCGCGCATTGACGCGCACGGCCTTGGGCAGGAACCAGTGCGCGGTCGGGGTCACTTCTTTCGCCTGCTCGTGCCATTTGAAGCCGAGGATGGAGAAATAATCCGAATCGAGCCCGTCGATGACGCCGGTCGAGAGGGCCGAATACTGCTCCGAATAGGGCAGGGGTGTCGGGTTGGCGCCGAGCGTCTTCCAGAAATCGACCCAGATCCTCAGCTCCGGCACGCGGATCTTCAGCCCCTTCAGCGTCTCCAGCGAGTTGACGGGCCGCTTGGAGAGGATGTGGCGGAAGCCGGTCTCGCCGTAGGCGACGAACTCGACCCCTGTCTTCTTGCGGGCGATATCGGAGACCTCCTGCCCCAGCGGCCCCTGGAGCACGCGGTCGACATGCGCCTCGTCCTTGTAGATGAAGCCTGGCGCACCACCGAAGGCTGCGATTTCGGGCGCGATCGCCTCCTCGCTATCGGGGCCGGCCGTCGTGACCTGGATGGTGCCGATGCGGCTGCCTTCGAGCGCCTGCGCCAGCCCGCCGAGCTGGGCCGCCGGGAAATGCTGCGCGTCGATGCGCCCGCCGCTGCGCTCCCGTAGCATCGCCGTCCATTTCTCGAATCCAAGCGTGATCGGCGTGCCGATACCCTCGGTATGCGCGATGCGGCAGGTGAATTTCTGCTGGGCGCGCGCGGATGTCAGCACGGCCGGCGCGGCGAGGGCGGCGAGTCCGATACCGACGACGTGACGGCGCGTGAAGGCGCGTTTTGACGATGAATCCATGGTGGTTCCTCTCCTGATGTCGTTGTGAACAGCCGGCATGTTCCGGCCTTGATGGGGCGTTGGCCCCTTCTGGTATGACGTTAGGGCCTTGCATCGCACCGCGCGGTCGCGAACACTCTTCCGGCCTGATTTTGCCGACAGGCCAGACGCAGACGAAAATCCCTCCTTGACTCGGAAAACTATGTGCAATCGTTGTCACTGTAAACCACCTCTGTCCACCAGCGACGCTGACAGGATTGCAGAAATGACGCGCGATCGATTGCGCAAAGTACGCCGACTCAACCGATGAAACGGCCTCCGACGATGAAGGACATCGCGGCCGAGCTGCAGCTGTCGGTTTCCACCGTGGCGCGATCCCTAGCTGACTCGCCCCGGATCAGCCGCGAGACACGCGCCCGCGTGGTGTCGGCCTCCGAGCGCCTGGGCTATGTCGTCGATCACGCGGCGAGAGCGATGCGCAACGGCAGGAGCTCGATCGTCGGGCTGATCGTCCCCGACATCCGCAACGATTTCTATTCTACTGCTGCCAAGGCGATCGCCGATTGTTGCCAGCAGCGCGGCCACCAGCTCGTGCTCGCGGTCACCGACGACGATCCCAAGCTGGAACTCGAGCATCTGCGCAATCTGCGCGCGGCCCGGGCGCTCGGCTTCATTATCATTCCCAGCGTCACGCCGGCACAGGAGACGCTGCGGCTGATGCGCTCGACGCCTCACGTCCAGTTCGTGCGCAACTGCGACCGGGTCGAGTCGGACTGGTTCGGCATAGAGGATGGCGAGGCCATGCGGCTGGCGGCCCGCCACCTGATTGATCTCGGCCACCGGCGCATCGCCTATATCGGCTCGACCATGGCGATCTCGACCGGGCGCGACCGCCTTGAGGGCTTCCGCCGGACCTTGAGCGAGGCAGGGATCGCCATCGACGAGCGGCTGGTCAAGGCCGGCAGCTGCGACGCCGAGTTCGGTTTTGCGGCGATGCAGGACATCCTGGCGCAGCCAAAACGGCCGACCGCCGTCGTTACCGCCGGCGCGCGCATGAGCGTCGGCGCCTATGATTGCGCGCGCGCAGCCGGCGTCGCGATTCCCGCGGAATTGTCCTTCATCGGCTTCAGCGACAGCCCGACCCTGCGCTGGTGCGGCGACGGCTTGACCACCATCGCGCTGCCGGTCCGCGAACTGGCGCTGACCTCGACGGATTTCCTGTTTCGAAGGGCGAGCCCGGACTGGGCGACCGAGCGGCCTTGTCGGGTCATGCTGAAACCGAGCCTTCTGCAGCGCGGCTCGACGGCCGCGCCGCACGACGCGCTCGAACCCGCATGAGGCGGCGCGTCTGCCTGCTGGGCGCCACCGGAACCATCGGCCGCGCGACGACCCGCGTCCTCATCCGGCGCGGATATGAGGTGGTCTGTTTCGCGCGGGCCCCGACGGATAGTGCCCCGGCGCGGTCGCGACAGGCGGGGGCCGGCGATCTGGAAGGAGCCATCATCAAGGTGGTGGATATCGGCGATCCCGTGGCGCTGGCCAAGGACGAGTTTGCAGGCGAGCCATTCGACGCTGTGGTGTCCTGCATGGCCTCGCGCACCGGCTCGCCCAGGGACGCCTGGGCCATCGATTATCGTGCCCATCTCACCGTGTTGGAGGCGGCACAGCGGGCCGGTGTCCAGCACTTCGTGCTGCTTTCGGCGATCTGCGTGCAGAAACCCCGGCTCGCCTTTCAGCAGGCCAAGCTGGCGTTCGAGGCGGCCCTGATCGACTCGGGATTACGCTATTCGATCGTGAGGCCGACCGCATTCTTCAAATCGCTGTCGGGACAGATCGAGCGCGTGCGCAAGGGCCGGCCATTCCTGATCCTCGGCGACGGCACCTTGACCGCCTGCAAGCCGATCAGCGACGGCGATCTGGCCGACTTCATCGCAGACTGCCTCGAAGACGAAAGCCGGTGGAACCGCATTCTGCCGATCGGCGGACCTGGCGAAGCGATCACGCCCCGCCAGCAGGGCGAAGCTCTGTTTGCGCTGCTCGGGCGCCCGCCGAAATTCCGCTCTGCGCCCGTGGCGCTCCTCGACCTCGTCATCGCCGGCCTGGGCGCACTGGGCGCCATCGTGCCGTCGCTCGCCGACAAAGCCGAACTGGCGAAGATCGGCCGCTATTACGCCACCGAATCCATGCTGGTGATCGACCCCCGGACCGGCCTGTACGATGCGGCGGCGACGCCGTCGACAGGCACGGAAACCCTGTTCGATTTCTACCGCTCGGTCGTCGATGGCATGGCCGCGCCCGATCGCGGCGACCATGCCGTCTTTTGATCGCGCCTCGGGGCTATGGTGGAGCGCGCTTTGCGGCCGTGCCATGGCCCGCCGCAGTTTGCATCGCGCACCGGCTGAGGACTCCCGAGATGATGAGGTGTGCCAATGAACGTCACGGCTGAGCCGACCGGACTCGGGCGGGAAAGCGTATGGTCCTTTCCACGCCCGGCGATCGCGCAACCCTGCAGCCGCCGCATCGTGATCCGCCACCGCGGCATCACCATCGCCGACACGACAGACGCGGTTCGCGTTATCGAAACCAGCCACCCTCCGAGCTATTATCTGCCGCCGCACAGCCTGGCGGCAGGACGCTTGGTGCCCTCGCCGCGGCGTTCGGTCTGCGAGTGGAAAGGGGAGGCCAGCTATGTCGATCTGGAAATCGGCGGCGAGACGCTACGCCAAGTCGGCTGGCTGTATCCGACGCCGACGCCGCCCTTCCGCATCTTGGCGGGGTATATCGCGTTCTACGCCGCGCCTTTCGACCAATGCTTGGTCGATGGCGAACCTGTCACGCCACAGCCGGGCGGATTCTATGGCGGCTGGATCACCTCACACGTCGCCGGCCCCTTCAAGGGCGTGCCCGGCAGCCGCTTCTGGTGAGGCGAGGGCGGATCGGGACCGTTGAAGCCGGCCGGCAGCGGTGACGGCCGATATAGAAAAGAGCCAACACGCGCCTCGGTGATTCCGTCGGCACAGACGCCGGCAATTATGGAATCCGGGAAGGCACCGGCGACGTCATATGTCTGGATGTCCTGCGTGCTCTGCAGCGCGAACCGGAATCCGTCGCGGCGCTTCTTGACGAACCGTCTCTCGCCCGTGGTGCCGATCACCGGCTCGACACCGCCATCGGCGCGCTGGAGGTCGAGCTATCCGACGTCGATGCCAAGGAGCATCGCGCCCGCCATATCACGGCGCGACCGCGATCATCGCGCGGTCGCGCCTGCAGCAGTGCAGCAGGGATCGCGGGCGACGCGGTCGCCTGCTATGATGAAGCGGCGAGGGGGACTGCAACTTGGCCCGGGTCGATACGCGCAACAGCTCACGCTACTGGAAGGACGCCCATGTCCCGGGACTGAGCTGTCTCGCGGCCGATTTCACCAGCCATGACTATGCGCCCCACAGTCACGATGCCTTGGTCGTCGCGGTCACGGAAGCCGGCGGCGCGCAATTCAAGAGCCGAGGGGCCACGGACGAAGCGAGCGCCTCTGCGTTATTGGTGTTCAACCCCGCCGAGCCTCATTCGGGGCGCATGGGCTGGAGCCGGCGCTGGCGCTATCGCGGCCTTTATCTCAGCCAGCCGGCCATCGATGCGATGGGCCGTTCTCTGGGTATCGAGACCACGCCTTACTTCACCGCCAACGTCTTCAGGGACGATGCTCTGGTCGCCTCATTCCTGTCGCTGCACAGGGCCCTCGACGAGGGCCGCGACCCGTTCGAGGAGCGCGAGCTTCTGGTGCGCAGCTTCGGCGTGCTGTTCGGCCGTCACGGCAGCGGCGGCGAGCGCATTCCGGCGGCCCCCCGCGACAGCCACCTCGCAGGCAGGGTGCAGGCGCTGATGATCGACCGGCATGGGGAAGAGCTGACGCTCGACGAGATGAGCGCGAGCGTGGGCCTGACACCGTTCCAGCTCATCGGGCTTTTCAAGCGGGCGACGGGCCTGACACCTCATGCCTATCTGACGCAGGTCCGATTGAAGGCGGCGCTGGCCGGGCTCAGAGCGGGCACGCCCATCGCCGAGGCGGCGCTGGCTGCCGGGTTCTGCGATCAGAGCGCGCTGAACCGGCATTTCAAGCGCTGCTTCGGCATCACGCCTTTGCAATGGCAGCGCGCCGCGCGAGGCTGACGCCTTTCGCAATTACAGCCAATAGCGCCGCCCACAACTCTGCCACTCTCTCCTGGACACCGGGCCGACGGACACCGCGATGCGGTTTTCGTCCAAGCTCGCAAGCTTCAGGATATCTTCGGCATGGGTCGCTATTTCTGCCTCGACAACCCCGACACGCTGACGCTTTCGAGCACGGTCCTGGCATCGGCGCCGGGACGGCTGCTCCTGGGCGAAAGCCCGTTCTACCCTGGAGGCGGAGGGCAGTTGGCCGATCGCGGTCTCCTGCGCTGGGCGGATGGCGAGAGCGCGGTCGTCGGCTTCGATGTGCAGGACGGCGAGGTCTGGCACCTGCTGGCGGATGCCGTCGCATTGCCCGCCGGGCCGGTCGAAGCCGCCGTCGATCCCGCCTTCCGGCAGCTCATGCGCGAGCTTCACACCGGCCTGCATATCGTCAACGCACTGGTCTACCAGTCTTTCAATGGCGCGCTCGTGACCGGCGTCCAGATGAACGAGGACGGCACGGCGCGCATCGATTTCGATCTGCCCGAGGCCGACAATGATCGCCTCAAGGCGCTTGAACCGGCGATCAACGACGTCATCCGCCACGACCTGCTGGTCCGCGACAGCCTCGTGACGCAGGCGCAGGCCAGCGCCGAACCAGGCCTGATACGGTCGCGCTCGGTCGCACCGCCACCGACGCCCGATGGGCAGGTCCGGATCGTCGAGATCGTCGGACTCGATCGCCAGGCCTGTGGCGGCACCCATCTCGCCTCGACCGGAGCCTCGCGCCCGCTTCGGATCCTCAAGATCGACAACAAGGGCCGTCACAACCGCCGCCTGCGCGTCGGCCTCGAAGGCGTGGCGCGCGAAGGCCTGTCATGAGGCCGCTTCTCACGGCGCTGTGGGCGCGGCCGGCGCTGCTGCTCTGGCTGCCGCCGCTGTTCTGGGCCGGCAACCTCGTGCTCGGCCGCGCGCTCGGCCCGACCTTTCCACCGGTCTCGCTGGCGGTCGGGCGATGGCTGGTGGCGCTGTCCGTGCTCGCCCCTTTCGTAGCGCGACGCACTTATGAGCAACGGCACCTGTTGCGCCGGCATGCGATGCTGATCCTGGGCTGCGGTGCCTTCGGCATCGCGGGCTACAACGCGCTGGCCTACCTCGCACTGCAGACCGTCCCGGCCGCGAGCGTCGCCTTCCTGAACTCGACCCTGCCGTTGATGGTGCCGCTTGCAGCCTTCGCGCTCGGCGTCGAGCGGGTCTCAACCCGGACGCTCTGCGGCATCGCGCTCTCCTTCGTCGGCGTCGCCTGGATCGTGTCGCGCGGCGATGTCGGCAGTCTGCGACAGCTCTCGCTTGGCGGCGGCGAGCTTCTCGTCCTCGTCGCCGTCGCCAATTACGCACTCTATTCGGTGCTGCTACGGCGCAAGCCCGCCGAGATCGACCCGCTCGTCTTCCTTGCGGCGACTATGGCGGCCGGCCTCGGCGTGCTGATGCCCTTCTGGGCCCTGGAACTCTATCGCGGCGCGACGATCCCGCGCGACGCAGGCTCGCTCGCTGCCGTGCTTTACATCGGCATCTTCGCCTCGCTGCTGGACGGTAATTCGCCTCGATCGGCGGGTCAAATGCGCCAGTTATTGACAATATATCGGAGCATGGTCACGAAGGAAGGGCTGGCACGAACAGGCGACGGAAGAGACGGGACATGGCCCAGGGGTTGCACAAGGGGCTGACATGCTATGGCGACGCTGGGTTTTCCCTGGTCCTGCGCAAGGCCTTCGTCAAGGCGATGGGCTGTTGCGACGACGCGGTGGAGCGGCCGATTGGCATCACCATACCCACAGCGATGACAACCCCCGCCGCGGCAACGCTTCGTAGCTGATCGAGGCGGCCATGCAGGTCGATCAGGGTTGCGATTTCGACTTCATGATACCAGAGGACCAGCAGAGCTGAATCTTCGGAGACCGATCGCGATGAGCTGGCAGCAGGCGGAGCGCTATCCCGATGCCCGGATCGAAAGCCTCGATCCGTCTTTCGACCGCTATCGTCTGTTCAACGCCGCCGTCGAGCGCCTCGCGACCGGCTGTCGCTGGAGCGAGGGGCCGGTCTGGTTCGGCGATGCGCGCCATCTTTTGTGGAGCGACATTCCCAACAACCGCATCCTGAAATGGGAGGACGAGACCGGCGCGGTCTCGACCTTCCGAAGGCCGTCGAACTTCGCCAACGGCAACACGCGCGACGGCCAAGGCCGGCTCGTGACCTGCGAGCATGGCGGGCGTCGAGTCACCCGCACGGAATTCGACGGCGGGATCACCGTGCTGGCCGATCGGTTCGAGGGCAAGCGCCTGAACTCGCCCAATGACGTGGTGGTGAAATCGGACGGGTCGATCTGGTTCAGCGATCCGGTCTTCGGCATCGCCGGCGACTATGAGGGTTGCCGCGCCGAGCCCGAGCTGCCCCAGAACGTCTACCGCATCGATGGCGCTACGGGCGCGTTGACCGTCGTCGCCGCCGACCTCCGCGGCCCCAACGGGCTCGCCTTCTCGCGCGACGAGACGATCCTGTATGTCGTCGAATCCCGCGCCGCGCCCAACCGCCTGATTCTCGCCTTCGACGTCGCAGGCGACAGGCTCGGCAATCAACGCGTCTTCATCGACGCCGGTCCGGGCACCCCAGACGGTTTCCGGCTCGACGTCGATGGCAATCTCTGGTGCGGCTGGGGCATGGGACGGGAGGAGCTCGACGGGGTCATGGTGTTCAACCCCGCCGGCACGCCGATCGGCCGGATACGCCTTCCGGAGCGCTGCGCCAACCTCTGCTTCGGAGGGGCGCAGCGCAACCGCCTGTTCATGGCCGCAGGCCAGTCGCTCTACGCGGTCTATGTCAACGCGCGCGGTGTCGCCCAACCGGGATGAGGACGCCAGCTTGACGAGCCACGCGCTTACTGTGGCTCGATGCCGAACTCCTTGATCAGGCTGCCCATCGCGTCGATCTCCTTCTTCAGGAAGCCGGCCGCCCCGGCCGGAGTCGCGAGCGGGCCGACATCAACATCGAAACCCAGCGTCGGCGCCCGCTCCCTGACATCGGGCTGCTGCTGCGCCTCGGCGATCTTCTGGCTCAGCATCTGGATGATCTCCGGCGGCGTGCCGGCCGGCGCCATCACCATGAACCAGCCGCCGATATCGGCGCTCGCCAGCGACTCGCCGATCGCGGGAATGCCCGGCAGCGAGGCCAGCCGCCTGGTGCCGGCAACCGCCAGCGGCCGGAGCTGGCCTGCCTTGATGAACGGGTCGGCGACGGAGGCCGACTGGATCGTCGCCTGGACGCGGCCCGCAATCGTGTCCTGGATCGAATTTCCGGCCGAGGCATAGGGCACCAGCACCATCCCGATCCCGGCGCGCCGGTTGATCGTCTGGCCGATCAGCCCGGAGATATTGCGCTCGCTATCCACGCCGAGGCTGATGCCGCCGGGCTTGGCCTTCTCGCGGGCGATCAGATCGGCCAGCGAATTGATCGGCAGGCTGGGATCGACGAGCAGGACATGGTGGCTGCGCGCGACCAAGGCCACCGGCGCAAGGTCCGTCAGCGGGTCGTAGGGCAGCTTCTTGAAGGTGTGCGGATTGGTGGAGAGCGAGGCGGAGGTGGCGAACAGAAAGGTGTAGCCGTCAGGCGTCGCGCGGGCGACGGCCTGGGTGCCGACGATGTTGGCCGCGCCCGGCCGGTTCTCGACATAGACCTGCTGGCCGAGGCTTCGCGAGAGCTTGTCGGCCAGGACGCGCGCCAGGATGTCGGGGCTGTTGCCCGGCGCCTGGGGGACGACAAGCGCCACCGGACGTTGCGGCCATGTTTGCGCCTGCGCGCCGGTTGCGGCGGCGAGCGCGACCGCCGCCGACAGAATCAAACTGGAAAGCTTGAGCATGATTTCCTCCGGCTCCTTTGATCGGTTGAGGGGTTTCGTCGCCCTTGCGCGGTCCGCGAGCCTCGGATCCGCGTCGAAGGCGAGAATTGGCGAGAATTTGGATATGTCAGGCTTCGTCCGCGACGCCATTCCGCAGCGTGCCGAGCCGGTCGATCTCGACCTCGACCACGTCGCCGGGCTTGAGCCAGAGCGGGGGGTTACGCTTGGCGCCGACGCCGCCGGGCGTGCCGGTGGCGATGACGTCGCCGGGCTCCAGCCGCGTGAAAGACGAGCAATAGGCGATGATGCGAGGGATATCGAAGATCATCTGCCCGAAGGTCGCATCCTGCACGACCTGGCCGTTGACCAGCGTCCGCAACCGCAGCCCGTCGAGAGCGCCCAGTTCGTCGGGCGTCATCATCCACGGCCCGAAGGCGCCGGTGCCGGGAAAATTCTTGCCCGGCGTGAACTGGTGGGTGTGGTACTGGAAGTCGCGGACGCTGCCGTCATTGTAGCAGGCGTAGCCCGCGACGTGACCGAACGCGTCTTCGGGGGCGATGTAGCGGCCCGGCTTGCCGATGATGATGGCGAGTTCGCCCTCGAAATCGAGGTTCTGCGAGACGCGCGGCCGGACGATGTCTGCGCCATGGCCGATCTGCGAGTTGGCGAAACGGGCGAAGATGGTCGGGTTCTCGACCTCGGCCCGGCCGGTCTCCTTGCGATGCGTCTCGTAGTTGAGGCCGACGCACAGGATCTTGTCTGGGTTGGGCAGCACCGGCAGCCAGCCGATCGCCGACAGCGGATGGCGTGGCGCGCGCGCCGCCGCCTGCGCCGCCTCGGCGAGCGCGTCGGCGGCGATGGCGGATTTCAGGTCCGGGTAGCGCTCGCGCAGGACCGCGCCGAGATCGACCGCCTCATTGCCGTCGATCAGGCCCCATGTCGGAGCGCCTTGAAGCTGGAACGTCGCAAAACGCATGGGAACGGGTCCTCTCAGGGAAGGGCTGGAGCGGGCGGTCGAGGTGGCATGGCCGTGCGGGATGGTGCGAGGCCGGATGCGAGTTCGGCCATCAACTCGGTCAGGCCGGCCTCATCCGCGGCTGTGCCGAAAACGTAGTGATCGGGGCGGACGAGCGCGGCGCTGCACGCATGCGCCGCGAACCAGCCGCCCAGCACGCCGTCGATCTCCTCGACCGTGGCGTCGGAGCCGGAGAAGGGCCGTCCACCGGCGTGGCTCAGCACGATGAGGCGCAGGCCGATAGACCGTGCCTGCGCGAGGATGGCGTGCGGCAGCCGGGCCGCCAGCGCCTCCTCGACCACCAGCCGCAGGCCTGCGCCAGCGACCGTATCGAGGCGGGTGCGGCCCTGCGGCGCCTTTACCCAAGGCTGCGGGAACAGCTTGCCCCTGCCGCAATCGTCCCGTGCCGTCAGCAGGCCGGTCGAAAGCGGCGGGACGATCTCCTGGCGCGTGATCGTGCGCGGTTGCCCGCCGCCTTCGGCGAGGATGCGCGCGTCGCGCGCCCGCGCGGCGACCGGGTCGCGCTCGCAGATCACCTGTCCGATCGCCTTGATCCGGGTCGTCAGCTCGCGGACATGGGTGCTGCGCTCCGGCTCGTAGCTGTCGAGCAGGCGATCGTCGGAGACGCCCTTGATCACGCGGGCGAGTTTCCAGACCAGATTGGCGACATCGCGCACGCCCTGGCACATGCCCTGCCCGATGAAGGGTGGCTGCTGATGGGCGGCGTCGCCGGCGATGAGGACCCGGCCGGCGCGCCAGCGCTCGGCGACGAGGGCGTGGAAGCGGTAGCTCGCCGCACGCCAGAGCGTGGCATCGGCTGGCGTCAGCCAGCGCGAAAGCAAGTCCCAGACGCGCTCCGGCCCCTGCGCCGCTTGGCGGTCCTCGCCCGGCAGGAGCATGATTTCCCAGCGCCGGTGGTTGCCCGGGCCGATGATGAAGCTCGTCGGGCGGCGCGGATCGCAGTACTGCGCCGCCGTTTGCGGCAGCTTGCCGAGCGCCGTCTCGTTCACCAGCATGTCGACCACGAGCCAGGGCTCGTCGAAGGCGAGATCGACGAGCCCGATGCCGAGGCGCTCGCGGATGAAGCTGGAGGCGCCATCGCAGCCGATGACGTAGTCGGCCGTGACCGTCCGCAGGCCGCCGTCATCGCCGCGCAAGCTGAGGGTCACGACATCGTCGGACTGGACGAGTTCGACGCACGCGGTTCCGAGCGAGACCTCGACGCCGTCATAGCCCTGCGCATGCGCCCGCAGAGCCGCCTCGACGGGCGGCTGGGTGAAGACCATCGTCGGCACATAGCCCAGCGGATAGGGCTCCGGCACCATGTCGATGCGGCGGATGAGCTGCCCGTCCGCGCCAAAATGCTCGGATGCCGGGAACGGCGCGACATGGGGCAGCACCTTCCCGGCGACGCCGAGATTGTCGAGCAGCCGCATGATCTCGTGGTCGATCGCGATTGCACGCGGCTTGTCGTAGACGGCGCGCTCCCGGTCGATCGCCAGAGTGCGGATGCCGTGATGCCCGAGCAGGCTCGCGGCGACGGCGCCGCTGGGGCCGAAGCCGACGACGACGACCTCGAAACGATCGGGATCAGTGAACGTACGCCGGCTCACCTCTGTTCTCCCGCATCGCCTGCGATCCGCGTGCGATAGACGATCGCCGTTTGCGCAGCCTTGACGTGGTCGGCCTTGGGCGGCGCGATGCCCCAATGGTCGGTCCGGCCCGGCGGCCAGACCCAGTCGCCGGGTCCGCCAACACGATAATCATCGTCGACCTGCAGCACCTCGGCGGTGAACTCGACGACGAAGCCGACCGGGTCGATGAAATAGGCGAAGACGTTGTCGCCGGGGCCGTGCCGGCCGACGCCCCAGGCGATCGGATAGCCCGCGTCGATCAGGCGGCCCGAGGCGCGCATCACCGATTCCCAGTCGGGCAGCAGGAAGGCGATGTGATTGAGCCCGCTCGCCTGCGCTTGCGCGAGGACAACGGCATGATGGTCGCTGTTGCAACGCAGGAAGGCCATCAGCTTCGAGCGATCTGTCAGGGCAAAGCCGAGCGCGTTTGCGTAGAACGCGGCCTGCGCCTCGACATCGACGCTGTTGAGGTTGACATGAGCCAGCCGCGACGGTCGGTCGCGCGCCTCGGCGGCATCGCCATGTCGCCGGTCGTCCTGAACGAAACGGTAGATCCCGCCTTGCGGCTCGGCGATCGCGACGATGGTTCCGCCGTCCGGCTCGGGATTGGGATGAGGCGGCGCCAGCAGCCTTGCACCATGCGCGACAGCGCGCCCGCCAAGCGCTGCGAGGCTCGCGGTTTCATCGACCCTGAAGGTGACCGACAGGATGTCGGGACCGGCGCCGGGGTGCAGCGCAAGCACATGATGGTCCGCGCCCGTCGCCCGCAGATAGACCACGCCGTCCTGCCGGGCGGCGACGTCGAGCCCCCAGATTTGCGTGTAGAAGCGCTCGGACAGAGCGATGTCGGGCGTCGCGACGGCGACGCTGCGCAGGCCGCTGACGGGAAAACGGCTCACGATGCGTGCTCCACGGCTCGGCCGAGGAAGGTCGCGGCGTTGTGGTGCAGCAGCCGCTTTCGCGTCAGCTCGTCGGGGAATGCCGCCTCGATGCGGTCAACCGGATGCCGCTCGTGGAAATTGAAGGGATAGTCGGTGCCGACCATGATCCGCGTCTCGCCGAACAGGCTCGTGAGATGGCGCAATGTCGGCTCGTCATAGACCAGCGCATCGTAGAACAGCCGCCGTGCCTGCTCGGTCGGCGAGGCTTTGATGCTCTCCTGGAGTGCTGGAAAAACCCGGCGGCCTTCCTCCAGCCGGGGCAGCAGCAGCCCGAGCGTTCCGCCGCCATGGCTGAAGGCAAGGCGCAGGCGGGGCCGGCGCAGCATCAGGTTTGAACAGATGACGGAGGCCGCCGCGAGCCCGACATCGCCGGGATAGGCCAGAACCTGCTGGAGCTGGGCGGGGCCGACGAGCCGATCCTGACCGCAGGGCCGCACCGCATGGACGAACACGGCCGCGCCCAGCTCCTCGGCCGCCTCGAAGAAGGCGTCGAACTCGGGCGCGCCGATCGGTCGGCCATTGACGTTGCTGCCGATCTGCACGCCGGCGAAACCGGGGTCGCCCATCAGGCGATCGAGCTCGGCCAAAGCGAGGTCCATGTCCTGCAGCGGCACGGCGCCAAGGCCGACCAGCCGGCCGCCGGATTCGACGACCATGCCTGCGATCTGGTCGTTGATGTAGCGCAACAATTCGTCGGCGGGCGCGGCATCCATCCAGTAGGACATCAGTTCCGGCATCGCCGAGACCGCCTGCAGCGACAGGCCCATATCCCCCATGTCGCTCAAACGCTTGGGCACGTCCCAGCAGCGATCCGAGACCGTGCGGTAGTTGCGCCCGTCGATCACCACATGCCGATGGCAGGGCTGCGCCGCCTCCGTCGAGGGCCATCCCGCGGGGCTGGGCCCCTTCAGATAGGGCGGGAAGGTCGCCGGCACGACATGGGCGTGGATATCGATGCCGCATCGGCAGCGTCCCATCCGCCGGCTCTCACCCACCGCTGAACCCAACACGCGTCTCGTCCCCGGATTACGGTTTTCTTCTTGGTCCTTTTATATTACACAAAATTGTCCTGTGAAGAGAAATTTATAAATTATTGGCTGGAGCCGTCGCGTGTACAAATCACTCACCGGGGCCGCGCGCCTCGCCGCCGCATCGGGGCCCGACCCGGCCGAGGCCGAACTCGTCCGCATGATCCCGCTTTCGCCCTCGACCCGAACGCTCGACCTCTACGACAAGCTGCGGGAGGATCTGCTGTCGGGCCGGCTTAAACCGGGACAGAAGTTGCAGATGCGCTTCCTGATGGACGCCTACCAGGCCGGGCAGACGCCGCTGCGCGAAGCCCTGAACCGGCTGACGTCGGAGGGCCTTGTCGAGGCCCGCGAACAGCGAGGGTTCCTGGTCTCGCCGGTCAGTCGCACGGAGCTGCAGGAGCTGACGATGACGCGCTGCTGGATCGAAGCACTGGCATTGCGCAAGTCGATGGAGGCGGCCACCCCGGCCTGGGAGGAGGCGCTGGTCGTCGCCCATCACCGGCTCAGCCGCACGCCGCGCTCGCTCAACCCCGTGCAGTTCGAGGACAATCCGGAGTGGGAGCGTCTGCACCGCATCTTCCATCGCACGCTGATCAGCCAGTGCGGCTCGAACCCGCTGACGGGCTTCTGCGATCATCTCGCCGATCAGCTCTATCGCTATCGGCGGGTCTCGATCCGTCATGCCTTCCCGACACGGAAGGTCGGAGCCGAGCATCAGGCCATCGTATCCGCCGTGCTGGATCGGGAGATTGATCGCGCCGTCGGATTGCTGGAGCGCCACTACCAACAAACCGCGAATGTGATTCTCGAAGATCCGTCGCTTTGAAAGGAGCGGCTTTCCGCGACGCCGCGCTCGATCTCCAGCGCATGCCCCGTTCCGCTACCCGCCCAGGAGTCCGGGGGCGATCGGCGGCAGCGCCATTGCGCCGGCCCACCACGCCGGAAAGCACCGATAAAGCCGTTGTCGATTGATCAATGCCGGTCGTTGGGTGTCCCGGCGGCCTCTTCGCACAGGTCGTTGCCAGGCGGTTTGGCCTTGCCGGGACGCTTTCCCGATGGGGCCTGATCTGCGCCCGATTCCGCAAGGTCAGCCAGGATCGGGCAATCCGGCCGCTGGTCGCCATGGCAGGTCCGGGCCAGATGCCTGAGCGTGCGCGACATCGCCTGAAGTTCGGCGATCTTGGTTTCGAGATCGCGGACATGCCTCATGGCGAACGCCTTGACGTCGGCGCTGGCGCGGCTCTTGTCGTGCCAGAGAGCCAGCAACTCGCGCGCCTCCTCGATCGAGAACCCCAGAGTACGAGCCCGCTTGATGAAGCGCAGCGTGTGGATATCCTCGCCCGCATAGACGCGGTAGCCGGCCTGCGTCCGGAGCGGCGCCGCGATCAGCCCGATGCTCTCATAGTACCGGATCATCTTTGCGGTCACGCCGGAGGCGGTAGCAGCTTGCCCGATATTCATGCGATTTTCCCTGCGTTTCGAGCGTCGTTCATTCAGCCGCGGCGAGGCGCGCTTGCAGATGAGATCCTTGCGTCCCGGGAGCGGTCCTGCCGAAACGTTTCAGGCGCAGCGCGTTGGCCAGCACGCTGACGCTGGAGAGTGCCATGGCGAGCCCGGCGAACATCGGCGACATCAGGAGGCCGAAGGCCGGATAGAGCGCGCCCGCCGCGACCGGGATCAGCACGACGTTGTAGCCGAAGGCCCAGACCAGATTCTGGCGGATATTGGCGATCGTCACCTGCGACAGCGCGATCGCTTGGGCGACGCCCGCGAGATCGCCCGACATCAACACGACTTCGGCGCTCTCGATGGCGATGTCGGTCCCGGTGCCGATCGCAATGCCGACATCGGCCTGGGCCAGGGCAGGCGCGTCGTTGATGCCGTCGCCAACGAAGGCGACCCTGACGCCGCCGGCCTGCAGCGACTTGACCACCTCGGCCTTGCCGGTCGGCAGCACCTCGGCCACGACCTCGTCGATGCCGAGCCGCCTGGCGATGGCGTCGGCCGTGCGCCTGTTGTCGCCAGTGACCATGACGACGCGCAGGCCGAGCCCATGCAGGGCCGCGATGGCGGCGGGCGTCGTCTCCTTGATCGCATCGGCGACGGCGATGATAGCGGCGAGCCTGCCGTCGATCGCGGCATAGAGCGGCGTCTTGCCGGCGTCGCCGAGGCGCTCGGCCTGCTCGGCGAAGGGCAAGAGATCGAGGCCTAGCCGGCGCATCAGGCGGTCCGCGCCGACCTCGACAAGCCGGCCTTCGACCGTCGCCTTGACGCCGAAGCCTGGCTCGCCAGCGAACTCCGCGGGTTCGACAAGCGCCAGGCCGCGCCGGCGCGCCGCCGCGACGATGGCTTCAGCGACCGGATGCTCGGAACGCGTCTCGACGGAGGCGACCAGCCGCAGCACGTCTGCTTCCGCAAATCCGTCAGCGAACGCTATGTCGGTCAGCTCCGGCCGGCCCTTGGTCAGCGTGCCGGTCTTGTCCAGCGCCACCGTCTTCGCGTCATTCAACGACTGAAGCGCCTCGCCCCTTCGGAACAGGATGCCGAGTTCGGCCCCCTTGCCGGTTCCGACCATGATCGAGGTCGGCGTCGCCAGTCCCATGGCGCAGGGGCAGGCGATGATCAGGACCGCGACCGCATTGAGTAGGGCGTATGAGAGCGCAGGGCTCGGTCCGAAGGAGAGCCACGCCGCGAAGGTCAACAGCGCGAGACCGATCACGACCGGCACGAACCACATGGTGACCTTGTCGACGAGGGCCTGGATCGGCAGCTTCGAGCCTTGCGCCGCTTCGACCGTGCGCACGATCTGCGCCAGCAGCGTGTCGGCGCCGACCCTCTCTGCGGTGAAGCGGACGGCGCCCGTGCCGTTGATCGTGCCGCCCGTGACGGGCGACCCCGGCTCCTTGCGCGCAGGGATGGGCTCGCCCGTGATCATCGCCTCGTCGACATAGGATACACCTTCGACGACTTCGCCATCGACCGGGATGCGTTCACCCGGCCGGACGACGAGAATGTCGCCGGGAACCACGGTCTCGATGCCGACATCGATCTCGGCGCCATCGCGAAGGACGCGCGCCGATTTCGCTTGCAGCGACATCAGCCGGCGGATGGCCTCGCTGGTGCTGCCCTTGGCGCGGGCCTCGAACCAGCGCCCGAGCAGGATCAGTGTGATGATGACCGCGCCGGCCTCGAAATAAGTGTAGTCCGTCCCTTCGGGCAGCACGGAGGGCGCGAATGTCGCGACGGTCGAGTAGAGAAAGGCGGCGCTGGTGCCGAGAACCACAAGAGAGTTCATGTCGGGTGCGCCGCGTAGCAGCGCCGGCCAGCCCTTCTGGATGAAGCGCAGGCCGGGCACGAACATGACGAAGCCTGCGAGCAGGAACGAGAGCAGCTTGATGTTGAACTCGCCGATGCGGCCGGCGAGGACATGGTGCAGCGTCTCCGACATGTGCATGCCCATCTCGAAGACGAGCAGCGGCGCAGTTGCGATCACAGCGATGGTCACGGCCTGGCGCAGGCTGGCCTGCTCCTCCGCGCGGGCCTGCCTCTCGCGATCGGCCGTATCGACCCCCTCGTGAACGAACTCGGTCTCGTAGCCGACGCCGACCACGGCTGCGACAAGGCTTGGCGCCGCCTCCGTGCCGCCCAACACCCGCACAGTGGCGCGCTGCGTCGCCAGATTGACGCTTGCGTCGAGCACGCCCGGCACGGTCTTCAAAGCGCGTTCGACCCGGCCGACACAGGACGCGCAGGTCATCCCGGCGATGTTCAGCTCGATCGTGCTTTCGGCTGGCTCATATCCGGCCTTGCGGATCGCGGCGGCTATCGCGGCGGCATCGACCTTCCCCGTCGGCGCCGTGACATGGGCGCGCCCGGTCGCAAGATTGACCGAGACGGCGTCCACTCCTTCCACCGCCGCGAGGGCACGTTCGACCCGCCCGACGCAGGACGCGCAGCTCATCCCGGCCACTGGAACATCGAATTCATTGGCGTACGACGCAGTGCGTCCTGCCATCGGTGCAGTCGACATGAGGTTTCTCCAAACCTTGATGGCAACTGATGTGGTCCTTCCCATCGTGGTAAGGTCAAGGGCCTTCTGCGCGGTCTAGGAGTCAGGCAGGAGTTTGCTGCGGGGCCAGCGCGTTTCATCGCCTTGTCATCCGGGGGCGTTGTCCTGCAAAGCGGAGGTGACGATCCGGAGCGCTCTTTGGCGTTCCCCCGCAACCTCACGAGGACAGCATGACGAAGACGATTCTGATTTCCGGGGCCACGGCAGGGTTCGGCGCGGCCAGCGCAAGGCGCTTCGTCTCGGCCGGATGGAAGGTGATCGGTACCGGCCGCCGGGCGGACCGGCTCGACGCGCTGAAAGCCGAGTTGGGCGACGCCTTCCATGGCGCCTGCTTCGACATCACCGACGAGGCGGCGATGATCGCGGCGCTGGGCGCGCTGCCCGACGCGTTCAGGCAGATCGACGTCCTGCTCAACAATGCCGGCCTCGCGCTCGGCACCAAACCTGCGCCGCAGACGCAGCTCTCCGACTGGAAGACGATGATCGGCACCAATGTCACCGGGCTGGTGACGCTGACGCATCATCTTTTGCCAGGACTGATCGAGCGGAGAGGCGCGATCATCAACATCGCCTCGATCGCGGCGCATTACCCCTACCCCGGCGGCAACGTCTATGGCGGCACCAAGGCCTTCCTGCGCCAGTTCTCGCTCGGCCTGCGCGCGGACCTTCACGGCAAGGGCGTGCGCGTCACCTCGATCGAGCCCGGCCTGTGCGAGAGCGAATTCACGCTGGTGCGCAACCGCGGCGACAAGGCTGCCTATGACGCCGTCTATGCCGGGGCCAGCCCGTTGCAATCCGACGATATCGCCGAGACGATCTTCTGGGTCGCGAGCCTGCCGGCCCATGTCAACGTCAACAGCCTGGAGATCATGCCGGTGAGCCAGTCCTTCGCCGGCTTCCAGATCCATCGCGAGGGCTGAGCGTGGCTTATGATCTGGCGATCGTCGGTGCGGGCATCGTCGGTCTCGGCCACGCGCTTGCCGCGGCCCGCCGCGGCAAGCGCGTCTTGGTGATCGACCGGGACGCGCAGGCCAACGGCGCCTCGGTGCGGAATTTCGGCTTCGTCACGGTGACGGGGCAGGGCGCCGGTGATTGCTGGAGCCTCGCCCGGCGCTCCCGCGACATCTGGGTCGAGATCGCGCAGGCCGCAGGCATCGACATCCTGCAGCGCGGGCTCGTGCTCGCCGGCCGCCTGCCGGAATCGGAGGCCGTGATCGAGGCCTTCCTGGCGACTGAAATGGGCGAGGGCTGCATGCGGCTGACGGCGGCCCAGGCTCAGCGCCATGTGCCCTGCCTGCGGCCGCAAGCCGCGAGCGTCTGCCTGTACAGCCCGCACGACGTGCGGGTGGAATCGCGCCAGGCCGTGCCGCTGGTCGCGCGCTGGCTCGAAGAGCATCACGGCGTCGATTTCCGCTGGTCGACCAGCGTGGTCGCGGTCGAGGCGCCGAGGCTGATCACCGCCGATGGCGGCACGATCGAGGCCGAGACCGTGATCGTCTGCCCCGGCGACGACTATACCGCGCTGTTCCCCGAGCGCATCGCTGACTATGGCGTCACGCGCTGCAAGCTGCAGATGCTGCGGGTGCGGCCCGCGACCCCGGTTTCGCTGAAGACTGCGGTGATGTCCGATCTCGGGCTCGGCCGCTATCTCGGCTACGCCGAACTGCCGGAAGCCGAGCCGCTGAAGCGCCGGCTCGATTCGGAGATGGCGGCGCAGCGCCGCAACGGCGTCCACCTGATCGTGACGCAATCGGCCGACGGTTCGCTCGTCGTCGGTGACAGCCATCACTATGCGACGACGCCAGATCCCTTCGGGTCCGACGAGGTCGATCGCCTGATCCTCGACGAGTTCGACGGGGTTCTCGATCTGCCGGGCCGCGAGGTCGTCGAACGCTGGATCTGCACCTACGCCTCGGCGCCGGGCCGCTGGCGCTTCACCGACAAACCCTCCGATGCGGTCAGGATCGTGATCGTGACGTCGGGTTGCGGCGCCTCGACCGCTTTCGGCATCGGCGAGGAAACCATCGACGAACTCTATGGACGGCCGGGGTGATATCGACATGAGCAAGTTCAAGGCGGTGGTCTTCGACTGGGCCGGCACGATGATCGACTTCGGCTCGTTTGCGCCGATGGGGGCCTTCGTCGAGACCTTCGGCACGTTCGGCGTGAGCGTGACGATCACCGATGCGAGGAAGCCGATGGGCCTGCCCAAGCGCGCCCATATCGCCGCGATGCTCAGCGAACCGCACATCGCCGCCGGCTGGCGAGAAGCGCAAGGCGCAGCACCCGACGAGGCGGCGATCGACAAGGTCTACGCGCTCTTCGTGCCGCTGAACGAGGAGGTCGTGAGCCAGTATTGCGCCTTGATCCCGGGCGCGCTCGATGCGGCCGAGTACGTCCGGGCCAGGGGCATGAAGATCGGCTCGACCACGGGCTACACCCGCTCGATCATGGAGCGCGTCCTGCCGCTCGCCGCCGCGCAGGGCTATGCGCCCGACAACCTCGTCTGCGCCGATGATCTGGCCCTCGGCCGCCCGACCGCGATCGGCATGTACAAATGCTTCCTCGATTTGATGGTCCATCCGGCCTCGGCCGTCATCAAGGTCGACGATACGCAGCCGGGCATCGCCGAGGGGGTCGCGGCCGGCTGCGTCACGGTCGGCCTGACCCTGTCGGGCAACGAGGCGGGCCTCACGCCAGACGAACTCGCTGCGCTTTCGCCCGCCGAGCGCCAGGCGCTGCATGAGCGCGTCGCGGCCAGCCTGATCGCAGCGGGAGCAGACCATGTCATCGGCACGGTGGCGGAGTTGCCGGCGCTGATCGAGCGGCTCGATCCCGAGCGCTGACCGGGCTACCCTCCGCCGCTCACCCGCCCAGGCGGCGATCATGGGCCAGCACGGCCTCCAGCAGCACCTGCGCTCCCGCCGCGCATTCGTCGAAGCTCGACGATTCCGCCTCGTTGTGGCTGACGCCGCCGGCGCAGGGCACGAAGATCATCGTGGTCGGCGCGACGCGCGCGATATAGGCTGCGTCATGGCCCGCGCCCGAGACGAGATCGCGCGTCTCGTAGCCGGCCACTGCTGCGCCCTCGCGCACGCAGGCGATCAGTTCCGGCGCGAAGGCGACCGCCGGCGAACTCCAGATCATCGCCTCCTGCCAGGTCAGGCCGAGCGGCGTCAGGCAGCGCGCCAGCGCGGCGCGGAACTCCGCCTCCATGAGATCGACCACCGCCTCGTCCTTGTGGCGAAGATCGACGGTGAAGAAGACCTCGCCGGGGATGACGTTGCGGCTGTTGGGCCGGTTCTCGATCAGCCCCACCGTGCCGACCGCATCGGGCGCATGCGCATGGGCGATGGCGTCGACCGCCTCGATGACGCGGGCCGCGCCCAGCAGCGCGTTCTTGCGCAGATACATCGGCGTCGCGCCGGTATGGGCGTCCTGGCCGGTGACGGTCACCTCGTACCAGCGGATGCCCTGCACGCCGGTGACGACGCCGATCATCCTGTTTTCGTTTTCGAGGATCGGGCCCTGTTCGATATGCAGCTCGAACATCGCCCCGAACCTGCGCTGGCCGACAGGCTCCGGCCCGCGATAGCCGATCGCATCGAGCGCCTCGGAGAAGCTGACGCCGTCGCGGTCGCGCTTGCCATAAGCCTCATCCCGCGTGAACGCGCCGGCATAGACGCCCGACGCCAGCATGGCCGGCGCGAAGCGGCTGCCTTCCTCATTGGTCCAGTTGACCAGCTCCAGCGGCGCGTTTGTCTGGTAGTCCATCGCGTGCAGCGTGCGCAGCACTTCGAGCCCGGCCAGCACGCCGAGCACCCCGTCGAACTTGCCGCCGGTCGGCTGCGTGTCGAGATGCGAGCCCATCGCGATCGGCAATGCGTCCGGGTCCTTGCCGGGCCGGCGCGCGAACATGGTCCCGACATCGTCGATCGCGACCGTGCAGCCCAGCGCCTCGCATTGCGTCCTGAACCAGTCGCGGACCTGCCTGTCCTCTTCCGTCAAAGTCAGCCGCCTTATGCCGCCCTTGGCCGTGCCGCCGATCTTTGCGGTCTCCATCAGCGTATCCCAGAGACGCTGCGGGTCGATCTTGAGGTTTGTTGCGCTCACCGGTCGATCTCCCATGCCGTCATGGTCGGGCTTGCCCCGACCATCCACGTCTTAGCAACATCGGCCACGTTCAAGACGTGGATGGTCGGCACAAGGCCGACCATGACGGGAGAGCTGCTCACGGCGTCACCTCGGTGCGGGTGACCCCGCGGGCTGCGTTGAGCGATCGCCAGGTGGTGTTGGCGACATGGGCGGCGGGGAAGGCGGGGCGCCTGACATAGGCGCCGCCGCCCGCCTGCGCCCGCAATTCGCCGGGCCGCCAGGCGAGCGTGCCGCCGGCGATGGTCGCGACCGGCGCGCCCTGACAGGCCTTGCCCTCGAAGACATTGTATTCGATCCGGCTGGTCTGGTCGGCGGCCGCGATCGTCTTGGTCGCGGCCGGGTCGATGATGACGAGATCAGCGTCGGAGCCGATCGCGACTGCCCCTTTGCGCGGAAAAATGTTGAGGATGCGCGCGATATTGGCCGAGGTCACGGCGACGAACTCCTCGCGCGTCAGCCGCCCCGTCGCGACGCCCTCGCTCCAGAGCACGGGCAGCCGGTCCTCCAGCCCGCCGGTGCCGTTGGGGATGATGCGGAAATCATGACGGCCGAGGCGCTTCTGCGCATCGGTGAAGGCGCAATGGTCGGTCGCGACCACCTGCAGCGAGCCCGATTGCAGCCCGGCCCAGAGCGACTCCTGATGCGCCTTCGGCCGGAACGGCGGCGACATGACGCGCCGCGCGGCATGGTCCCAGTCGGGGTGGTAATACTCAGCGTCGTCGAGCACGAGATGCTGGATCAGCGGCTCGCCATAGACGCGCTGGCCCCTGGCGCGGGCGCGCGAAATCGCCTCATGCGCCTCGCGGCAGCTCACATGGACGATGTAGAGCTGCGAGCCCGCCATGTCGGCGATCATGATGGCGCGGTTTGCGGCCTCGCCCTCGACCACCGGCGGGCGCGACAGCGCATGCCCCTCCGGCCCGGTAACGCCGTCCGCGATGTATTTCTCCTGCAGTTGCGCGACGACGTCGCCGTTCTCGGCATGGACCATCGGCATGGCCCCGAGCGCGGCGCAGCGCTGGAACGAGCGCAGCAGCACCTCGTCATCGACCATCAGCGCGCCCTTATAGGCCATGAAGTGCTTGAACGAGTTGATGCCGTATTCCTCCACGACGGTCGCCATCTCGTCGAAGATGGCCTCCGACCAGCTCGTCACCGCCATGTGGAAGCCGTAGTCGCAGGCAGCCTTCGCCGAACGTGCGCGCCAGTCGGCATAGGCCGCCTTCATCGAGCCGCCCGGCGCGGGGATGCAGAAATCGACGATCATGGTGGTACCGCCCGTCAGCGCCGCCTTGGTCGCCCATTCGAAATCGTCGGCCGAGACCGAGCCCATGAAGGCGAGCTCGCAATGGGTGTGCGGGTCGATGCCGCCGGGCAGGACGAAGGCCCCGCCGGCGTCGACGATGTCGCAGCCGGCCGGAGCCTCCAGCCCCTCGCCGATCGCGACGATGGAGCCGCCCTCGACCAGCACGTCGGCCCGGCGCGAGGCGTCGTGGTTGACGATGGTTCCGCCGCGGATGAGGAGGGTCATGGGCAGGCTCCGGCTTTTCGATTCTCAAGGCATCTTGTCTTGGCGCTTCCCGCCATCACAAGCACCGCGTCATCCCGGACGCAGCGAAGCGGAGCTCCGGGATCCATCCTAAAGCGCCGTCATGCCCTATGATGGATCCCGGAGTTGCGCGGCTTCGCCGCTTGTCCGGGATGACGTCGCGCTTTACCGACGCCGCGTGGTGCTTCCTCACTTCAGCGCGGCGTCGATCACCGCATGCGTCCAGGCCCCAACCGGAGCCTTCGAGATCACCGGCGTCTCGCCGCCGCCGCCGAGCAGGGTCTTCACCGTGCGCTCGTAATCGGCGGTATCGAGCTTGCCGTTGGAGCCGTCGGTCAGCTTGTTGATTTCGCCGAGCATGCGGGCCTGGTGCTTCTCCGTCTGCGCGCCGGTGGAATCGTTGTTGAGCACGATCTTGACCGCCTCGGCCGGGTTGGCGCGGGCATATTCCCAGCCCTTCAGCGAGGCCTTGACGAACTTCGCCATGCGGGCGGAGAAGGCCGGGTCGGCGAGCTTGGACTCCAGCGCGTAGAGCCCGTCCTCCATCGTCGCGACGCCCTGGTCCTCGTATTTGAAGGCGACCAGCTTGTCGGCCGTAAGCCCGCCGTCGATGACCTGCCAGTACTCGTTATAGGTCATGGTCGAGACGCAATCGGCCTGCTTCTGCAGCAGCGGATCGACGTTGAAGCCCTGCTTCAGCACCTTGACGCCGCCAGCCGAGCCGTCGGTCTTGTAGCCGAGCTTGGCCATCCACGACATGAACGGATACTCGTTGCCGAAGAACCAGACACCGAGCGTGCGGTCCTTCAGATCGGTCGGGGCCTTGATCCCGGTTTCGGCCCGGCAGGTCAGCATCATGCCCGAGCGCTTGAAGGGCTGGGCGATGTTGACGAGCGCGACGCCCTTCTCGCGTGCGGCGAGCGCGGCCGGCATCCACTCGACGACCACGTCCGCGCCGCCGCCGGCGATGACCTGCGGCGGGGCGATGTCGGGACCGCCCGGCTTGATCGTGACGTCGAGCCCGGCCTCCTTGTAGAAGCCCTTGTCCTTGGCGACGAGATAGCCGGCGAACTGGGCCTGCACGACCCATTTCAGTTGCAGCGTGACTTTCTCCTGCGCCTGGGCGGCGGTGCCGAGCAGGAGCGCGGCGGCGGTGGCGATTATGGTCGTTTTCATGGTCTTGTCCCCTGTTGCCGTCATGGTTGGTCGGTCGGTTTCAGCGTGCTCTGAGCGAAGGATGCCAGAAGGTCGCCGCGCGCTCCAGCAGCGTGAGCGCGCCGTAGAACAATGAGCCTGAGAGCGCGGCGACCACGATCTCGGCCCAGACCATGTCGAGGCCCATGCGGCCGATCTCGGTCGAGATGCGAAAGCCCATGCCGACCGTCGGCGTGCCGAAGAATTCGGCCACGATCGCGCCGATCAGCGCCAGCGTCGCATTGATCTTCAGCGCATTGAAGATGAAGGGCAGCGCCATGGGCAGCCGCAGGCGCAGCAGCGTGGTCCCCCAGTCCGCGCCGTAGCTGCGCATCAGGTCGCGCTCCTGATGGCCGGCCGCCGAAAGCCCCGCCAGCGTGTTGATCAGCATCGGGAAGAAGGTCATCGCCACCACGACGGCGACCTTGGACTGCCAGTCGAAGCCGAACCACATCACCATGATCGGCGCGATGCCGATGATCGGCAGCGCCGAGACGAAATCGGCGATCGGCAGGACGCCCCGGCGCAGGAACGGGCTGCGGTCGCAGGCCAGCGCCACCGCGAAGCCCGCAAGCCCGCCCAGCGCCCAGCCGGGCAGCGCCGATTTCAGCACCGTCTGGACGAAGTCCGGCAGCAATGTGCCGCCGCTGGCGAACAGCTTCGCCAGGATCGCCGAGGGCGGCGGCATCAGCACGAAGGGGATGCCGCCGCCGACGCAGGCGATTTCCCACAACGCGAACAGGACGAGGCCGAAGATCAGCGGCGGCAGCATGCTGCGCCGGCCGCGCAGTCGCTCCGCGATCCGGTGATTGAGCCACCACGACAAGGCCCATGCGGCCAGCGTCGCGGCCCAGAAGACGGCGGGAACCGCGCCAGGCGTGGCATGCGCCCAGCCGATCAGGATCGCGAAGGCGAGAAGCGGTATTGCGAGGCTCGCCGGCAGTCCGACAGTGCCCCGCGCGGGCTGGCTCCCGGCAAGGCTCGCGCTCACGGCCGCGCTCCCATGGCCCGCGCGGTAAGCCGCTCGCTCAGCGCCACGCATTGCACGAGGACGGCCGCGATGATCGCAGCCGCAAACAGCGCCGCCCAGATCTGGATGGTCTGGCCGTAATAGGAACCGGAGAGCAGCCGCGCGCCGATGCCGGCCGAGCCGCCGGTCGGCAATTCGCCGACGATCGCGCCGACAAGGCTGATCGCGACCGCGACCTTCAGCGAGGCGAAGAGATAAGGCAGGGCGGCGGGAAGCCTCAAGCGGAGCAAGGTCTGCAGACGCCCGGCGGAATAGGTCCGCATCAGGTCGAGCAGCATCGGCTCCGGCGAGGTCAGGCCCTTCACCATGCCGATCGCGATCGGGAAGAACGAGAGATACATCGAGATCAGCGCCTTGGGCACGAGCCCTGTGACGCCGACCGCGCCGAGCGCCACGACCACGATCGGCGCGATCGCAAGGATCGGGATGGTCTGCGAGGCGACGAGCCAGGGCACGAGGCTGGCCGCCAGCACGCGCGAATGGACGATGCCGATGGCGAGCGCGACGCCCAGCACCGCGCCGAGCGCGAAACCCAGAAGCGTCGAGGAGACCGTGATCGCGCCGTGGAAGACGAGGCTGCGCGGCGAGGAGACCGGCGTCTCGACCGTCGAGGTCCAGAGCGCTGCGACGATCTGGTGCGGGGCCGGCAGGACCGGGCGGTCCAGCGACCAGGCGGCGAGGAAGCGCTCGGCAAGCGAGCCGCCCTGCGGAAAGCTCGGCAGGGCCGAATTCATCGGCAGTGCAGCGCCGTACCAGAGCGCGAGCAGCACGGCCAGCACGGTCGCAACCGGCAGGATGCGGACGAGGCGGCCCTCACTCGTCATAGGCGGCCCTCACTCGTCATAGGCGGCCCTCACTCGTCATAGGAATGCCCGGCGCGCAGGCCCTCGCGGACGCGATGGGCGACTTTCAGGAACTCCGGCGTCTCGCGGATGTCGAGCGTGCGGTCGCGCGGAAAATCGCAACGGATCACGTCGATGATCCGGCCCGGACGTGGCGACATCACCACGATCCGCGTCGACAGGAACACCGCCTCGGGGATGGAGTGCGTGACGAACAGCACGGTCTTGCCCGTCCGTTCCCAGAGCCTGAGGAGTTGCAGGTTGAGATTGTCGCGGACGATCTCGTCGAGCGCCCCAAAAGGCTCGTCCATCAGCAGCAGCTTCGGCTCGAAGGAAAGCGCGCGCGCGATCGAGGCGCGCTGCTGCATGCCGCCCGAGAGCTGCCAGGGATACTTCCCGGCGAAATCCGTCAGCCCGACGAGATCGAGATAAAACCGCGCCCGCTCCTCGCGCTCCGCCTTGGGCAGCTTGAACACCTCCAGCGGCAGTGTGACGTTGCGCGCGATCGTCCGCCACGGATAGAGCGCCGGCGCCTGGAAGACATAGCCGTATTGCCGCGCCAGACGCGCAGCTTCCGCCGACATCCCGTTGACGGCGAGATGCCCGCCTGTCGGCTGCTCCAGATCGGCGATGACGCGCAAAAGCGTGGTCTTGCCGCAGCCGGACGGGCCGATGAAGGAGACGAACTCGCCGGCCTCGACCGCGAGATCGACATTCGACAGCGCGTGGACAGGCCCGTCGCCGGTCTCGAAGACGAGCGACAGGCCGGCGATATCGACGACGCGCGCCGCTCTGGAGGAGGTCGTCTCGCCCGGAAGGGTCATGCTTTCGTCCATGGCCACGTCCCTCGCCGCATCCCGTTCGACGCCGCTGGCCGGCCTCGCGATATCGGCAACAGAATCCATGACCCGTCAATCGCTCCCATGGCCTGCGCCCCGGCTCGGGCGGCTTATCCATCGCCGAATTTGACCAAATGGAAAAACCCGGCGCAAGCCCAGCTTTGCGCCAGCCCCATTGCCGAAAAGCGCCATCCTGCGCCGGCCTTGCGGGCGGGACAGGCTGCGCTGCCTGCGTTTTGAGCCGCCGCCGCCGAGAGAACAGGCGCAGCCCCATTGACCTGATGGTGTCCGGTTTGATCAGATGGTCAAACTTGGAATGCGTCCAGTCCTAGACATGCAAAAGCCGGCCCATATCATGAGCCCTCCTCAGGATGAGGGCTGAGGGTGTGCGGTCGCATAGGGGGGAACTGCACAATGCCGCAGGGTCACATTGCCATCCAGACGGGCGAACCGGACATCGCATCCCACAGGCTCGATGCTGCCGCCTATGAGGCCAATTTCAGCGACCTGCACCCGCCGCTCGATCGCCATGAGGCGCGCGTCGCCGCCGATCGCTGTCTGTTCTGCTGGGATGCGCCTTGCGTGACCGCCTGCCCGACCGGCATCGACATTCCGCTCTTCATCCGCCAGATCGCGGCCGGCAATCCGCTGGTCGCGGCGAAGACCATCCTCGACGCCAATATCATGGGCGGCATGTGCGCCCGCGTCTGCCCGACCGAAACGCTCTGCGAGCAGGCCTGCGTGCGCGAGGCGGCCGAAGGCGCGCCGGTGAAGATCGGCCTGCTCCAGCGCCACGCCACCGACGCGCTGATGGAGTCGGGCCGCCAGCCTTACAGGCAGGGAACGCCCACAGGTCGCAAGGTCGCGGTCGTCGGGGCGGGGCCGGCGGGGCTGGCTTGTGCTCACAGGCTGGCGACGCTCGGCCATGAGGTCACGCTCTACGAGGCGCGCGAAAAACCGGCCGGCCTGAACGAATACGGCATCGCCGCCTACAAGACGCCGAATGACTTCGCCGCGCGCGAGGCCGATTTCATCCTGGGCGTCGGCGGAATCGCGCTGAAGAGCGGCGTCGCGCTCGGCCGCGACGTCACGCTGGCCGAGTTGCAGGCTGACCATGACGCCGTCTTCCTCGCCCTGGGCCTGAGCGCGGTGAACACGCTCGGCCTCGCCAATGAGGCGCTCGATGGCGTCGAGGACGCGGTCGCCTTCATCGCGCGGCTGCGGCAGGCGAATGACCCCGGCGAGATCGCCATCGGCCGGCGCATCGTGGTCATCGGCGGCGGCATGACCGCGATCGACATGGCGACCCAGGCGAAGCGGCTGGGGGCTGAGGAGGTCACCATCGTCTATCGGCGCGGGCCGGAGTCGATGGCAGCCTCGCGCTACGAGCAGGAACTGGCGCAGACCAACGGCGTGCTGCTCCGCCACTGGCTGCAGCCCAAGGCGCTGGTCGCAAGCGCCGGGCGCGTGACCGGCGTCACCTTCGAATACACGCAAGCCCGAGACGGCCGCCTCGCCGGCACGGGCGAGACGCTGACCTTGCCCTGCGACCAGGCCTTCAAGGCGATCGGTCAGGCCCCGGGCGGGATGCCGCCGCTCGTGCTGGAAAGCGGGCGCATCAAGGTCGACGCCGAGCGCCGCACCTCGCTCGATGGCGTCTGGGCCGGCGGCGACTGCATCGCGGGTGGGCAGGATCTGACCGTCGCCGCCGTCGAGGACGGCAAGCAGGCGGCGTTGTCGATCGACCGGGCGCTCGCCGCCCGCACCACGGCTTGAGGAGATAAGACGATGGCAGATCTCTCCGTCTCCTTCTGCGGCGTCAAGGCGCCCAACCCGTTCTGGCTCGCCTCCGCGCCGCCGACCGACAAGGCCTATAATGTCGAGCGCGCCTTCCGCGCCGGCTGGGGCGGCGTGGTCTGGAAGACGCTGGGCGAGGACGGGCCGCCGATCGTCAACGTCTCAGGGCCGCGTTACGGGGCCTGGCATGGGCCCGACCGGCGCGTGCTCGGCCTCAACAACATCGAGCTGATCACCGACCGGCCGCTGGAGATCAACCTGCGCGAGATCGCGCAGGTCAAGCGCGACTGGCCCGACCGGGCCATGATCGTCTCGCTGATGGTGCCCTGCGTCGAGGAGGCCTGGAAGGCGATCCTGCCGCGCGTCGAGGCGACCGGAGCCGACGGCATCGAGCTCAATTTCGGCTGCCCGCACGGCATGTCGGAGCGCGGCATGGGCGCGGCGGTCGGCCAGGTGCCCGAATACATCGAGATGGTGACGCGCTGGTGCAAGGCGCATACCCGCATGCCGGTCTTCGTCAAGCTGACGCCCAACATCACCGACATCCGCTTTCCCGCCCGCGCCGCGAAGCAGGGCGGGGCCGACGCGGTCACGCTGATCAACACCATCACCTCGGTGATGGGCGTCGATCTCGACGCGATGACGCCCTGGCCGCCGATCGACGGGCAGGCGAGCCATGGCGGCTATTGCGGCCCCTCGGTCAAGCCGATCGCGCTCAACATGGTCGGCCAGATCGCGCGCGACCCCGCCACCGCCGGCCTGCCGATCTCCGGCATCGGCGGCATCACCACCTGGCGCGACGCGGCCGAATACATGGCGCTCGGCTGCGGCACGGTGCAGGTTTGCACGGCGGCGATGGTCTACGGCTTCAAGATCATCGACGAGCTGACCAGCGGGCTTTCGGCCTGGATGGACGAGAAGGGCTACGCTTCGGTCGATGATTTCGTCGGGCTGGCCGTGCCGCGCTTCACCGAATGGCAGCACCTCAACCTCGACTATGTCGCCAAGGCCAGGATCGACCAGGATCTCTGCATCAAATGCGGCCGCTGCCACATCGCCTGCGAGGACACCTCGCATCAGGCGATCACCCGCGAGAAGGACGGCAAGCGCCATTTCGAGGTGATCGACGCCGAATGCGTCGGCTGCAACCTCTGCACCATCGTCTGCCCGGTCGAGGACTGCATCACGCTCGTGCCGCTGACCGAAGGCGTCGATCCGCGCACGGGGACGCCGGTCGGTGGCCACCGGACCTGGATGGAGCATCCCAACAATCCGGGTGTGGCGGCGGGGGAGTAACCACGCACCTCTCGTTGTCGTCCCGGACAAGCGGCGAAGCCGCGCCGATCCGGGATCCATTCCGGACCATCTCCGTGAAGCGTTCCGGAATGGATCCCGGGTCTTCGCTTCGCTGCGCCCGGAATGACAGCGCGTGTTGCGGCGGCAGGGCGCCTACGAGCGCACCAGAACCCCGCGCAGGATCGTGCCCGTCACGGCCTCGCAGCTCTGGGCGAAGAAGGCCTCGTCGTCGAGCCCGCTGCCGGTCAGGGTCCGGATCTGCACGGCGAAATCGGCATAGTGCTGCGTTGTCGCCCAGATCATGAACAGCAGATGGCGCGGCTCCATCCTGACCAGCGCGCCCTGATCCATCCAGCGCTCCAGCACCGCGACGGTCCGCGTCACCAGCTCCGCCAGTTCCGTCTCGAGGATGTTGGAGACGAGTTGCGCGCCCTGCATGATCTCCATCGCCCAGAGCCGCGAGGCGTCGGGATGGTCGCGCGACGCCTCGAGCTTCCGGGTGATGTAGTCCGACAACGCCTGCTCGGGGTCGAGCGCCGCATCGAGGTCGCGCAAGGGCGCGAGCCACATCATCAGCGTGCGCGACAGCACCGCGCGATAGAGCGCATCCTTGCTGCCGACATAGTAGAGCAGGTTGGTCTTGGAGAGGTCGGCTGCGGCCGCGATCTGCTCGACGCGCGTGCCGCGCAGGCCATAGCGCGCAAACAGCGCCAGCGCCGCGTCGAGGATGCGCTCCATATTCGCCGCGCCGGCTTTCGAGGAGCCGGCGCGCGCCGTCGGCTGGGCGCTTGTGGTATCGGCGTTGTCCAGCATGTCTCGTCGCATCAGCCCGGCTCACGCCTGCCTCCGGTGGAGGCCGATCCGCGCCGCGCGTGCGTCAGCCGATAGGCCGATCGCGACGGCCCTGCAAGCCGGCTGCCGGCGTGGGCCGGGTTCCTTCCACCTCGGTGGGGATGTCGAATTCACCATCAATTCGATAAAACCGGAAATATGGGTTGACGGCCCGGGCGGCGTCGGCCATCGTGGCGTCATGGACACGAACGACGCAGCTTCACGGCTCGAGGCGCTGGGCAATCCGACCCGGCTTTCGCTCTTCCGCGCGCTGGTCAAGGCCGGGCATGGCGGCCTTTCGGTCGGCGAGTGCCAGCAGCGCCTCGCCATCGCCCAGTCGACCCTCTCCTTTCATCTGAAGGCGCTGATCCATGCAGGCCTCGTCACGCAGGAGCGGCAGAGCCGCACGCTGATCTGTCGCGCCAATTTCGACCTGATGAACGCGCTGGTCGGCTTCCTCGTCGACGAGTGCTGCGTCGAGGAGCGCTGCCGGACGGCGGCTTCGGACGCCGCCTGAATTTGCCCGATGTTTCGATGCTTCCGGATATGCAGGACTTTCCCATGAGCAGGACTTTCCCATGAGCAGGACTTCCCCATGAGCAAGACGATCGCGATCATCGGAGCCGGGCCGGTGGGCCTCGCGGCCGCCGCACACGCCATCGAACGCGGCCTGACGCCGCTGGTCATCGAGCGTGGCCCGTCCGTCGGCCATGCCGTGCGGCAATGGGCGCATGTGCCGATGTTCTCGCCCTGGGCGTTCAACATCGATGCTGCCGCCGGGCGACTGCTCGCCGCAACCGGCTGGAATCGGCCGGCTCCGGACGCCTATCCGACCGGGGGCGACCTCGTCGGGCAGTATCTGACGCCGCTGGCCGAGCGGACTGCGTTGCGTGCGGCGATCCGTCTCGATGCCGAGGTTGTCGCGGTCTCGCGGGTGGGTGTCGACAAGGTCCGCACGGCCGGGCGCGAGCGCGCGCCCTTCGCGCTGCGCTATCGCAATGGCGCAGGCGACAGGACGGTCATGGCCGACGCGGTGATCGATACCTCCGGCACCTGGTTCTCGCCCAATCCGGCAGGCTCAGGCGGTTTGCCGGCGATCGGGGAGGCGCAAGCCGCAGCCAGAATCAGCCATGGCATGCCCGATGTGCTGGGCGCGGCCCGCAGCCGCTATGCCAGGCGCGGCATCGCCGTTCTGGGCGGCGGGCATTCGGCGATCGGCACGCTGATCGCGCTGGCGGAATTGCAGGACACAGCGCCCGACACCAGCATCATCTGGCTCTATCGCGGGACGAACCTCGCCAAAGCCTTCGGCGGCGGCGCGGCCGACCAGCTTTCGGCGCGGGGCGAACTCGGGACGCGGGTTGGCCGTTTGGTCGAAAGCGGACGCATCGCCGTCGAGACGGATTATCGGCTGGAGCGGATAGAGACGCAGCCGGCCGGGCTGCGCCTCATCTCGGATGACGGCCGCGCCGTCGCCGCAGACGAACTCGTGGTCGCCACCGGCTTCCGGCCGGAACTCGGTTTCCTGCGCGAATTGCGCATCCAGCTCGATCCGGCGCTGGAATGCACGCCGGCGCTCGCGCCGCTGATCGACCCCAACGAGCACTCCTGCGGCACGGTGCGCCCGCATGGCGCAGCCGAACTCAGCCATCCCGAACCGGGCTTCTACATCGCCGGCATGAAATCCTATGGGCGCGCGCCGACCTTCCTGCTCGCCACCGGGCATGAGCAGGTCCGCTCGATCGTGGCGGAGATCGCCGGCGATCACGAGGCGGCAAGGCGCGTCGAACTCGTCCTGCCCGAGACGGGGGTCTGCAGTGCGACGCCGGGCGGCGCGACGACGGCGGCATCGAGCTGCTGCGGCGGCCCGGCTCCGGTTGCGTCCGGGGCCTGCTGCGCCGACGACGCCAGCGCCAAGGCGGCCGGCAAGGCCGGCTGCGGCTGCGGGACGGCCGCCCGCATCGACGAGGGCGTGACCGGCTGATGACGACCTCGCCTCCGCTTCCCACGGCCGTCCCGCCCGGCGGCCTGGCTCTCATCGTCGCGCTCGGCGTCACCCAGGTCGCCGGCTATGGCGCGCTCTATTACGCCTTCGCCGTGCTCGCCCCGGAAATGACCAGGAGCTTCGGCTGGGCGCCCGAATGGACCTATGGCGCTTTCGCCGTCGGCCTGCTGGCGGGCGGGCTCGCCGCGCCCTTCGCGGGCGGGCTGATCGACCGCCATGGCACGCGCGCCATGATGAGCCTCGGTACCGTGCTGGCGGCGGCTTCGCTGTTTGCGCTGTCGCAGGCGCGCGAGCCGGTGAGCTTCTACGCCGCCATGATCGCGCTCGAAATCGTCTCGACGCTGGTGCTCTACGACGCCGCCTTCACCGCGCTGACCCAGGCGCATGGACCGGGCGCGCGCCGCGCGATCAGCAAGCTCACCCTGATCGGCGGTTTCGCCTCGACCCTGTTCTGGCCGCTGACGACGGCGCTGCTCGCCGCTTACGACTGGCGGACGATCTACCAGATCTACGCTCTGGGCTATCTCGTCATCTGTCTGCCCCTGCATGCGCTGCTGCTGCCGCGCGCCGCCGGCCGCGCCGCGCCGAAGGCGACGCCGGGGACGGGCATTGCCGAGGACGGCTACCTCGCCGGCTCCGCCCGCAGGTGCGCCTTCCTGCTGCTTGCGCTCGCATTCTCGCTGCAGGGCTTCGTCGTCTCGGCGATGTCGGTGCATATGCTGACCATGCTGCAGGGTCTGGGGCTGAGCGCGGCGCTTGCGGTCGGCATCGGGGCGATGGTCGGCCCCTCGCAGGTCGCCGGAAGGCTGGTCGAAATGCTGTTCGGCACGAGCCTCGAGCCGGTGACCACGGCCTGGGTTTCGGCCGCGCTGATGCCGCTGGGCTTTGCGCTGCTGCTCGTCGGCGGCATGACGGCGACGCTGGCCGGCCTCTTCGCCATCGCCTATGGCGTCAGCATGGGGCTGAGTTCGATCGTGCGCGGCACGGTTCCGCTGCGGCTGTTCGGACCGGCGGGCTACGGCGCGATGCTGGGCAAGCTTTCCGCGCCGGGCCTGGTGGTCAGGGCGGCCGCGCCGCTCGCCTTCGCGGTCATGGTCGAACGCGCAGGGCTCACGCCGAGCACCCTGCTGCTGATCGTCCTGTCGGGCGCGGCGGCGGTGGCGCTCTTCTTCCTGTCGCGATACCCGGTTGGTGCTGCTTCGGCCCCAGTTACGAAATGACGGGAAGCCAGAGCCAGAGCGCGACCAGCGTCGCCAGCAGAACCGGCGGCGTGATCACGAGCCCCACCTTCATGTACTGGCCCCAAGGTGATGGTCTGGCCCTTGCCGGCCAGCACATGGAGCCAGAGCAGGGTCGCGAGCGAGCCGATCGGCGTGAACTTCGGCCCGAGATCGTTGCCGATGACGTTGGCGTAGACCATCAGCTCCCTGGTCAGCGGCGCGACATTGGCGCGGTCGATGGCGAGCGCTCCGACCAGCGTGGCGGGCATATTGTTCATCACCGACGCCAGGATCGCGACGACGAAGCCCGTCCCGACCGTGGCGATGAACGTTCCCCTGTCCGCGAGCCAGATCAGGACCCCTGCCGCGATCTCGGTCAGCCCGGCATTTCCGAGGCCGTAGACCACGAGATACATCCCGATCGAGAACAGAACGATCTGCCAGGGCGCCTCGCGCAAGACCTTGCCGAGCGGCACGACGGCGCCCCGTCCGCCCGCGAACCAGCGGCCGGCGACCGCCATCAGCAGCAGCGCCGCCACGCCGGTCACGAACGCGATCGGGATGCCGAGCGGAGCGGTCGCGAAATAGGCCACGAGCAGGACGCCGAGCAGCGGGAAGGCCGTGCGGAAGACCGCCTCGTCCCTGATCGCGCTGCGCGGCGCTTCCAGCTCCGCAACGGCGTAGCGCTCGGGGATGTCGCGGCGGAAATACAGCCAGAGCACCAGCAGCGTCGCCGCCAGCGAGACCAGGTTGACCGGCGCCATCACCGCCGCATACCGGCCGAACGAGACCTGGAAGTAGTTGGCCGTGACGATGTTGACGAGGTTGGAGATCACCAGCGGCAGCGAGGTCGTGTCCGCGACGAAGCCGCAAGCGACGATGAAGGCCATCGCGCCGGCCGGCGGAAAATTCAGCCGCAGCAGGATGGCCAGCACGATCGGCGTCAGGAGGAGGGCTGCGCCGTCATTGGCGAAGAAGGCCGCTATGACCGCCCCGAGCAGCACCACGAGCGGGAAGAGCCGCCGCCCGTCGCCGCCGCCCCAGCGCGCCACATGCAGGGCCGCCCAGGCGAAAAATCCGGCCTCGTCGAGGATCAGCGAGATCACGATCAGCGCGACGAAGGTGAAGGTCGCGTCCCAGACGATGTGCCAGACCGTGCCGACATCCGCCCAGCCGACGACGCCGACGGCCAGTGCGACGGCGGCCCCGCCGAGCGCCGACCAGCCGATGCCGAGCCGCCTGGACTGTCCGATCCTGGGTTGCCAGATGACGAGGACGAGCGTGGCTGCGAAGATGGCGAAGGCGAGCATGGGAATGTCCGAAGCGAGGGCGCGGCGCGGAAGGAAGCCGCGTCGGTCGAAGGCGATGGTGGTGACACGGGTCGTCTCAGGCGGGCGCGGCAGAGTATTCGACAACCTCGCCGTCTTCCTTGACGAAGCGCGCGACGGGATTGTCGAGCAGGTCGAGGACGCGCTCCGAGGGTCGGCACAGCCGCACCCCCTTGTCGGTGACGACGATCGGCCGGTTGATCAGGATCGGGTGCGCCATCATCGCGTCGAGCAGGTCGTCGTCGCTCAGGCCCGTATCGCCGAGGCCGAGTTCGGCATAGGGCGTGCCGCGCTCGCGCAGGATGTCGCGCAGCCCGAGCTTCATCGCCGCGATGAGCCCGACCAGCGCCTCCCGGCCGGGAGGCGATTTCAGATACGCGATGATGGCGGGTTCCTCGCCGGATTGCCGGATCATGGCAAGGACGTTGCGCGAGGTGCCGCAAGCCGGATTGTGATAGATGGTGACTGCCACGGAACCGATCCATGCGAGCTTGGGAGCGTGGCGAGAATAGGCGCCCGGGATGACAAACGTGCCGGCGCTCTCGCTCAGGCCGCCTGCTCCAGCGACTTCTCCGTCGCGCCCTCCATGCGGCCGATCGCCCCGAGCACCGGCGCGAGTTCGCGCAGCGACATCTCCTCGAAAGGCAGGTTGACGAAGGCGCTGACGCGGGCGGTGAGGTCGCAATAGCTCTTCAGGAAGGCCGCGCGCCGCGCCGCCTGCGGGCCCAACGCCGCGGCGGGGTCGTCGAGCCCCCAATGCACCCGCAGCGGCACGCCGGGAAAAGCCGGGCAGGCGGCTTCAGTGGCGTCGTCGCAGACCGTGACCACGAGATCCAGCGGCGGCGCGGCCGGCCCGAGGAACTCGTCCCAGGATTTGGAGCGCATGCCGGAGACGTCGTAGCCGAGGTCGCCGAGCAGGCCGAGCGCCAGCGGATGGGGTGCCTCCTGCGGCCTGCTGCCGGCCGAAAAGGCCTGGATGCGGCCGAGGCCCTCGCGGTTGAGCACGGCCTCCGCCATGATAGAGCGCGCGGAATTGCCCGTGCAGACCACGAGAACGCGCAACGGGTCCGCCCCGACCACCGGCTCTCGCCGCGCGGGCAGGATGGCCTCGCCCGCGCCGCAGGCCGCAGGCCGCTCGCTGCAGCAGGCTTCGCCGAGGAAGGCGAGCAGCGCGTCGGCCCGGCCGGCCTGCGCCGCGAAAATGATGTGCCGGCCTTCGCGCCGCGAGGCCAGCAGCCCGACCTGCTCCAGCGCCGAAAGATGCGTCGAGAGCGTGTTGTGCGCCACCGCCAGCAGGCGGCCGATATCGCCGGCCGCGAGCCCATGCGGCCGGTAGCGCATCAGCAGCCGGAAGATGTCCAGCCGCGTCGGCTGCGCGAGCGCGGCCAGCAGCGCGACGGCGTCAGGCGAATCGAGGCTTTGCGTCAAGCGGCGTGGTCCTGCGGGGCGATGTCGCTGCGGGTCTGGTCCTTCCCGATCGTATCGAGATGCTGCTTCAGCGCCATGCCCTGCAGCGCGGCGAGCGGCAGGCTCGAAAAGACCGAGATGCGATTATGCAGCATGCGGTAGGCGTCAGCGAAGGCAAGCGCCTTCTGTACGTCGTCGCCGACGAAGGCGGCAGGGTCCGGCAGCGTCCACAAGGCGGTGACTGGCGCGCCGGGCCAGGCCGGCGGCGCCTCGTTGGCGGCGGTCTCGGACAGGGTGAAGATGAAATCCATTTCCGCCGCATCGGGCCCGGCGAAACTGAGCCAGCTCTTGGGCTTCAACTCCGTCATATCGTGGCGCAGCGAGGCGAGCAGCCGCTCGGCGAAGGGATTGATGGCGCCCTGCGGCTGGCTGCCGGCGCTGTAGCCTTCGAATTTCCGCGGCGCGAGCTTGGCGAGGATCGCCTGCGCCATGAGCGAGCGCGCATGGTTGCCCTTGCAGATGAACAGGACCTTGAGGGGAGCCGTTTCCATGACTGTCTCGTTATGTCGGTTATGATCGACATGTTTATGCTCCCGATGATATGTCGGAGTCAATCGACATATTGACATGTGGTCGTCGCCCGGGCGATGCAGCGTCCGGCTTCATCGAATGGGAGAATGGAACATGCGGGTCGGCATCAACGGCATGGGGCGGATCGGGCGGCTGGCGCTGCGGGCGGCTTTGGGCGCGGCGCATCGGCCAGGCGACGACCCGCGCGCCGGAAACCGGCTCGATGTCGTGCATCTCAACGAGATCAAGGGCGGCGCGGCGGCGACCGCGCATCTCCTCCAGTTCGACAGCATGCAGGGCCGCTGGCGCGCCGATATCGACTATCACGGCGACGACGCGATCCGCATCGACGATCGCAGGCTCGGCTTCTCGGCGAAGCCCGAGCCCGGTGACATCCCCTGGGGCGACCTCGGCGTCGATGTCGTGCTGGAATGCACCGGCAGGTTCATCACCCCCGCCACGATCGAAGGCCATCTGAAGCGGGGCGCCAAGCGCGTCATCGTGGCTGCGCCGGTCAAGGATCCGTCCGTGCTCAACGTCGTCGTCGGCGTCAACGAGCATCTCTACGAGCCAGCAAAGCATCCGATCGTCACCGCCGCCTCCTGCACCACCAACTGCCTCGCCCCGGTGGTCAAGGTCGTCCACGAGACTTTGCGCATCCGCCACGGCCAGATCACCACAATCCATGATCCGACCAACACCAATGTCGTCGTCGACGCGCCGCACAAGGACCTGCGCCGGGCGCGCTCGGCGATGCTCTCGCTGCAGCCGACGACGACCGGCAGCGCCACCGCCATCGCGCTGATCTACCCCGAGCTGAAGGGCAAGCTCGACGGGCACGCCGTGCGTGCGCCGGTGCTGAACGCCTCGCTGACCGACTGCGTCTTCGAGCTGGAGCGGGCGACGACGGCAGCCGAGGTCAATGCGCTGTTCGAGGCGGCCGCAAAAGGCCCGCTCGCGGGCATCCTCGGCTACGAGCCGCGCCCTCTGGTCTCGATCGACTACCAGGGCGACACGCGCTCCGCCATCGTCGATGGCCTCTCGACGCTGGTGACCGACGGCACGCTGCTCAAGGTCTATGCCTGGTACGACAACGAGATGGGCTATGCCTGTCGCATGATCGATCTCGCCTGCCATCTCGACAGCGTGGGCATCTGAGCGTGACGTCGGGAGCGCGCAACTACGCCATCGTCACGGCCGCCTATTGGGGTTTCACCCTGACCGACGGCGCGCTGCGCATGCTGGTGCTGCTGCACTTCTTCCGGCTCGGCTATTCGCCCTTCACGCTGGCCTTCCTGTTCCTGCTCTACGAGGCGGCGGGCATCGCCGCGAACCTGATCGGGGGCTGGCTCGCGGCCCGCTACGGCATCACGCGGATGCTGACCGTCGGCCTAACAACGCAAATCCTCGGCTTCCTGCTGCTGTCGGCCCTGTCGCCGGACTGGACGGCGGCTGCATCCGTCGCCTGGGTCGTGCTGGCACAAGGCATCTGCGGCGTCGCCAAGGACCTGACCAAGACGGCTTCGAAATCGGCGATCAAGGTGGCTGAAGCCGCCGCGAAGGCGGAGCACTCGGAAGGCCGGCTGTTCCGCTGGGTCGCCTGGTTCACAGGCTCGAAGAACGCGATGAAGGGCGTCGGCTTCTTCCTCGGCGGGCTGCTGCTGGAGGCGCTCGGCTTCAGGGGCGCATTGTGGGCGATGGCCGCCATGCTCGGCCTGATCCTGCTTGGCGTGGTCACATCGCTGCCGGCGATGATGGGCAAGGCCAAGTCCAGCAAAAGCGCGCGCGAACTCTTCGCCAAGAACCGGGGCGTCAACCTGCTGGCCATCGCCCGCGTCGCCTTGTTCGGCGCGCGCGACGTCTGGTTCGTCGTCGGCGTGCCCGTCTTCCTCTACGCCTCGGGCTGGACCTTCACCATGGTCGGCACGTTTCTGGCGCTCTGGACCATCGGCTACGGTCTCGTTCAGGCCGCCGCCCCGGCCTTCGTCAGGCGCAGCTCCGATGGTGTGTCGAGCGAGGTCCCTGCGGCGCGGCTCTGGGCGCTGGGTCTGGCGCTCATTCCCTTCGCCATCGCGGCCCTGCTCGCCGGCGGGGCCGGCCTGCGCCCCGATCTCGTGCTCGTCGCAGGGCTGAGCCTGTTCGGCTTCGCCTTCGCGGTGAACTCCTCGCTCCACTCCTATCTGATCCTGGCCTATGCCGGTTCGGAGAAATCGGCCGAAGATGTCGGCTTCTACTACGCCGCCAACGCGCTCGGTCGCTTCGGCGGCACGCTGCTCTCGGGGCTACTCTACCAATGGGGCGGGCTCCAGGCGTGCCTCATCGGCTCCGGCCTGATGCTGGCGGCGTGCTTCGTCGCGACGCTGGCGCTCCCCGGCCAGGTCGCGGCGCCTGCCGCGGGGCGGCGCGGCTAGCGCCGTCCGACCCTAGAGATAGGTCGAAGTCGCGGCGGGCATCTCGTCCAGCGTATGCGCCATGAATTCGAGCGCGCCGCGCAGCCGCTCGCGGGTGATGGGACCGCCGAGGCAGATCCGGACGGCCTCCTGCGGCGCGCCCTCGACGGTGAAGGCGTCGCTGGCGACGATGCCGATGCCCGTCGCCCGCATCTGGCTGATGAAGGCGGATCGCGTCCAGGCCTGCGGCAACGGCGCCCAGAGATTGAAGGCGAGCGGATCGGACCGGAAACTGCCCTTTGGCAAAATCTCGGCCGCCAGCTGCTGGCGCGCGAAGGCCTCGGCCCGGATGAAGCGCAGGATGGCGTCGGCCGTTCCGTCCTCGATCCAGCGCGTCGCCAGCGCCACCGTCAGCGGCGAGGCCATGATCGTGGCGGCGCGCATCGCCGCCGCGAAGGGCCATGCCTGCTTGGCTTCGGGCGCGACGACATAGGCCGCGCGCAGGCCCGCGCCGATGCATTTCGCCAGCCCCGCAATGTGGTCAGGTCGGGCGCGATGGCCGCGAAGGGCGCAGGCCCATGCGCCGGGATGAAGCCATAGGCGTCGTCCTCGACGCATAGCTGGGGCTCGGGACGCTTCTCGGGCGTCGGTCGCGACGCCGAGCATCTGGCCGCGCTGATTGCGCGCCAGGCCGAAGTCGCGGCGCGGAGCGAACGGCCCGCCGCTTAGACACTTTCGCGTTCAGGTCGAGGCGCGGTAAGTGCTACGCGAACCCCTCCCCCTCGTGGGGAGGGGCAGGGGTGGGGGGCGAACGACCGGGTGAGCGACTTCAGCAAGAGATG
>Ga0209902_100396_pt1 | contig 51205 bp, 44 predicted proteins | sample FECB27metaG_FD_188304 | JGI IMG/M metagenome (GOLD analysis project Ga0209902, IMG submission 188304) | Cyanobacterial communities from the Joint Genome Institute, California, USA - FECB-27 (SPAdes) (version 2) | ecosystem: Environmental > Aquatic > Thermal springs > Hot (42-90C) > Microbial mats...
GCTGCTCGACCGCGCCGGCTGGCACACGACGGCCAAACTCGCCGTGCCGAAAAACATCTCGCTGATCTTCCTGCCCTCGCGCTCGCCCGAACTGAACCCGGTCGAGAACATCTGGCAGTATATGCGCTCGAACTGGCTCTCAAACCGCGTCTTCGACACCTACGAGGACATCATCAACGCAGCATGCGACGCCTGGAACCGCCTCGTCGATCAGCCCAGCACCATCACATCCATCGGGATGCGCGAATGGGCTCATATCGGTCAGGAATGAGGGCCGTTGGTATAACACCCCGCGGGGCGCTCACCATGATCCGGGGACCGGCTGGTTGCATCTTCCAGTATGCTTGGCAGAAGCCGGCCAAAATTGGGAACCGCAGGCTTGAGTCCCAGCGCGTTAAGGCGGCTGGCGTCTCCGACGAGCTCCGGCATATCCGATCGTCGCCGCAGTAGGGGATCAACCTGAATCTCGGATTCGATATTGGCAGATGTCATCAAGCCGACAAGCAGGTCGCGCAGCGAACAGGCGTTGCCGGAGCAAAGGTTGACGAGCGGCCACGGCCAGATCGGCAGTCTCGCAAGCTCCAGGATCGTTCTCGCCGCATCGTCGACATCGACGAAATCGCGACTGACGTTCAGGTTTCCGACCTTCAGGGCGTTGCCGGTTTTCCGCGATTCCGCGATCTGGCGGGCGAAAGACGGCAAGGCGAGATGTGAGGGCATGCCGGGGCCGACAAGATTGAACAGCCGGACAGTCAGCACGGGCATTCCCCGCCTGGCCGCTGCCAGCCCCAGCATGGTCTGGGCGAGTTTGGCGATGCCGTAGTCGCTATCTGGATTGCACGCGAAATCTTCGCGCACCGGCTGCGCGCTTTGCTGCACGAAGCCGTACTCCGCCGCCGATCCGATCAGCAGAACCCTTGGCGGCGTCGGAAGAGTGCCGACAGCAGCGAGCAGTTCGCCCGCCAGAAGCGTGTTCGCCTCGAAATTCAGGCGCCTATCCTTCGCGCCGGTCGCGCCCGCGAGGTGAATGATCACATCCGGTCTGGTGCTTTTGATCGCTCGCACCAGTGCATCACTTGTCCACGGGCCGGGTCCGAGGGCGACTTCGTCGGACATTGCGGGGCCCGCATGCCGAATCACCGAGGCAACCTCGATCCCTACGGCCCTTGCCGCAGCCACGATCCGCCGGCCAAGGAAGCCGCTCGCTCCGGTCAACAGGATACGCATCAGCGAGACGCCGACGGCCAGAATGCGTCCGGCCGCTCCTCGATGATCCGCTGCGCTTCGGCGAAATCCTCCGGGCGACCGATGTCTAGCCAGAAGCAGTCCTGGCTGTGGCATAAAACCATCTGGTTTGCGCCCTGCATGTCCGTGACCAAGGCCGGCATGTCCTTGTGGATTCCCGGCGTGAGCCAGCGGCTCACCGCGTCTCGCCGCAGAACATAAAGCCCCATGCTCACCAGATGCGCGAAGGTCGGCTTCTCGCGATAGCCGGTCATCAGCATATTCTCGTCGGTCTCGAGGATGCCGAATTCCGACCGGAGTTCGCGCCGGTAAGCGCCGATCGTGGCGTCTGCGCCCCTTGAGCGATGGTCCTGGATCATCGCCGCGATATCGAGTGTGGTCAGCAGATCGCCGTTGGTGACGATGAAGTCGTCGTCGAGCCTGTCGAGCAGCAGGCTGATCGGGCCGGCGGTCCCGAGGGGGACATCTTCGAAGCTGTAGGTGATCTGCAGCCCGAAGCGCGATCCGTCCCCGAAAAACGACTCGATCAGATGCCGCAGATGGTTGACGGCGATGATAATGTTATCGACGCCTGAGGCCTTGAGCTGCAGCAGCAGAATCTCGAGGATTGGACGGTCGCCCAGAGGCATCAGCGGTTTGGGAAAGATTGCCGAATAGGGGTGAAGTCTTGACCCCTTGCCGCCTGCCATCACGATCGCTTGCATGGCTCAAACCGTATAAGTGTTCGGCGAATAGAGCGAGCGATTGGCGGCGATGAAATCGATGGTGGCCTTCAAGCCATCATCGACGCTGTTTTTCGGTCTCCAGCCCAGCAGCTTCGCTGCTTTGGCGTTGTCCGAGATCAATTTAAAGACTTCGCTTTTTGCAGGCCGTTCCCGCGCCGCATCGTGGACGATCATCTTGGTGCAGCCCATCAGATAAAGGATGCGGTCGGCAAAATGGCCGATCGTGTGGCTCTGCCCCGTGCCGAGATTGATCGTCTCGCCCAATATCCCGGGCGCTGTCGCAGCCAGCATGAAACCCTCGACCGTATCAGCGACGAGCGTCATGTCACGCTCCGGCGTCAGGGAACCGAGATGGATCTGATCGCGCCACAACGCCTGAGAAATGATCGTTGGAATGAAGGCGCGCGCCGATTGACGCGGTCCATAGGTGTTGAAGGGCCTGATCGTGACGACAGGGGTGTCGAACGATCTGAAATAGGATTCCGCGATCTTGTCGGCTCCTATCTTGCTCGCCGAATAGGGCGACTGGCCCTGGATCGGGTGCTGCTCGCTGATCGGCGTGAACTGGGCCGTGCCATAGACTTCCGACGTGCTGGTGTGGATGACGCGCTCCGTTCCCAGGCGACGCGCCGCCTCGACCACGTTCAAGGTGCCTTCGATATTGGTCCGGACATAGGACCGCGGCGCCACATACGAATAGGGAATGGCGATCAGCGCCGCGAGGTGGAAAACGATCTCCTGCTCCTCCATGGCGCGAAAGACGAAGTCGCTATCCTCGATATTGCCGGCGACGATCTTCAGGTTGCTGCGGAGGCCGTCCGGGATCAAGGCGAGATGGCCGATCGACGACGCCGAGCCATAGCGAACCATCGCCGTGACCCGCGCTCCCGCCCGGCACAGCGTTTCCGTCAGATGGCTGCCGATGAACCCACCCGCGCCAGTCACCAGAACACGCTTGTCAGCTATCATCAGCCTGCCCGATCGATTGTGATGCGCCGTCGCCTGTCGGAGACAGCACGTCAACCTCTGTTGCAAGCCTCGACCCGTCGAGCTTTTCCTGAAGCACCGTCTCGAATTCCCGCAACATTCTGTGCGAATCGAGGTGAGCCTCCGCGGATTTTCGCGCCGCGGCCTTCATCGGCAGCAGCGTTTCGGGCAGCGCGGCGATGGCCTCGATCTGCTGGACGAAGGCGCCGTAGTCGCCGGCTTCGAACAGGAAGCCGCTGACGCCGTCTTCCACCAATCGCGGCAGAGCGCCGACGCGGGACGCCATGACGGGAATCCCCAATGCGAGCGCTTCCATCACCACGACGGGGCGCCCGTCGAACCGCGACGGCAGACAAAGCACGTCATAGCACGACAGGTAGTCGGTGACGTCATCGACAGCGCCCAAGAGCTTGAACTTGTTCGCCGGCAGACGGGCCGTAGCCAGGACTTGCTCGATGTCGGGCCGCAAATGGCCTGCACCCGTCATGACGAAGGACACATTTCCGGCCTTGGTGCGCCTGGCGATCTCGACAAATCCGAGCGGGTCCTTTTCGTCGGACCATCTGCCGGAAAAGCCAACGACAAGGTTACGTGGTGGGATGCCCAGATCCTCAAGCGCCTGGCTCCTGACGGCCTGTGGCGCCAATGCGGCGAGATCGACACCGCTTTCGATCAGCCGGATACGGTCGCCCGTCTCTCCGCGCGAGATAAGCCAGTCGCGCACCTCCTGGTTCTCGACGATTGTCAGATCAATCAGGCCGGCATATTTGCGATTGTTCCGAGTATGGCCGACCGTGTTGAACAGCAGATCGATCACAACCAGATTGGCGTTGCGGCGCCGCAACTCGGGGAGCATGTCGTAGATAGACGCGCTGCCGACGAGCCAGACCAGATCGATTTTCTTGCCGACTAAAAGATATCGGATGAAATCTGGTCTGTCGTCCTCGGCCAGGAAGCGGGGCAGGTGGTAGATTTCGCGAGTCGCGCTCTTGAACCAGTCCGTCGAGTCGCCATGGTGTGCTTCCGTTGCCACCGTGGTGACGATCACGATCCGCCAACCTAACTTTTTCAGATGAGCCGCGATCGAACTGACGAGCCGTTCCGCACCTCCAATGATCAGAAACGGCATCGCAATCAGGATCGTCGGCTGGACGGCTGCCTCGCCGTCTTGGCATCGGGTCAGATTGCGCAGCGGTTCTTTCGCCAACAATTTCATCTCGGCAAGACGGCTGGATTCACCGACGCTTTGATCTGTCAGTATGTCGGCGTTGTAGTCCTGGATGAGCGCTCGATGGCGCTCAATGGAAACGCTGTTTCGATTGCTCAGGCTGGCGTCGTGAACCCGATAGTTCAGCAACGGCTCGGCTGACAGGTTCCAGAAGCGCGCTCCCAACGCAGCGAGGCGCACCCAGAAGCCCCAATCTTCGTGAACATGGCCCTCGCTGACACCGAAATCGTGGAGGCCACCGGCTCTCTCCCACAGGCTGCGCCGGAACACCGCGCAGGTCAGGACATTATTTTCCTGCAGCAGCTCTTTCAGAACCGGCTTCTGCCTCGTGGACCAGATCTCATTTGATCGGCCGAACATTTTCAACGAGGCGGAGACGACGTCGTAGTCGTAGTGTTCCAGGTAAAAGACCGTCTTCTCGAGATAAGTCGGCTCCAGGTAATCATCGGCGTCGAGGCAGCAGATATATTTTCCGCGCGCATTCCTAATGCCGAAGTTGCGATTCTCGCCCGCCCTTTGTGCGGAATCCTGCAGCAGGACGCGGATATTGCGCAGCTCCATGGCCGCAAGCGCCTCGCGCGATTCCAGCGAGGTCGAGCCTCCTTCAACGACAATGATCTCGAAATCCCGGAAGGTCTGATCGGCGAGAGATTGCAGCGTATCGCCGAGGAAATGCGCGTAGTTGAAGCAAGGGATCACGACGCTGATGAGCGGTTGGTCCGCTGGCCACTCGGCTGCGCCGGCGCCGTCGCGACGGTCGCGCTCAGCCACAGGGACGGGTTCGGTTCCCAGCGTTCGCGCCACGCTAGCTTGAAAGTCGAGCGCGTCATCGCACGGGCATAACGCGCTCTGTTCGCCAAGCCGCGGGTCGATCGCTTTGGGACCGGGGAGACGGAAGAAGGCGCGCCACAAAAGCCGCATTCCGCCTCTGGCTAGGCCTTTTGCACGAGGGTAGCGGTCCGCGATCGCGAACAGTCGCAACGCGATCCGCCAGGTCGTGCTGCTTGAAATCGCCGCGGCTCTCGCGAGCGCGGCATCTCTTTCGGTCTCCGCCTCGCGGGCGCGATGTCCGAGTGCCGCGATCTGGCGCTCGTATTCGGTAAGCGGCTCCAATCTCTCACGCCCGCGTCGCTCAGCGTCAGTCATTGCCCGGATCATCTTCGCAAGATTAATCTGCCGATCCTGATAATGCGCGTCGAGTTCTGCCGACAGCCTTGCGATCTCAGCCTCGTGCCTATTCGCGGGGCCGGTCTGGCTGGCGGGGCCGCCAGCGTTAGGCGGGTTGTCAGAGGGGGCACTCATACGCGCTCGCATAGGTTTCAGGACGCCCGATGCGGCGGCGGCGTCCATCGAGTTGCTTTCCCGTCCCGTTGAATCGACGCATCCACGGATAGTGTCCTAAAGGGCATCTTGGATGCAGTCCATCTTGCTCCGCCGATGGCAAAGGCATCTGTCAGAGCCGGACAAAAGTTCACGCGTATTTGCAATGTCTTGCGATGCGTCTCGTCAGCATGCGGATGCTGGCTATGAAAGCGATGCCAGTCGCGCTTTCGATGGATCCCTCCCAGTCCTTTGCGAGACGGAGGCAGCTGCCGAGCCATGCGAATGTCCGCTCGACCATTCAGCGGCGAGGTAGGACGACGAAGCCCTTGGCGTTGTCGGACCGCTTGACGATCTCGATGGTCCAACGACCGTGGCCGCGCATAGCGTCATTGAGCTTGTCGCCGGCATAGCCGTTATCGGCGAAGACGTGACGCAGCCATGGATGGCGAAACCGGACCGCCTCGAGCAGGTCGGGAGCTCCGTCGCAATGCTGAATTTCGACTCCGTGGACCTTTACGAAGATCAGGAAGCCGCGCGTATCGGTGATGATGTGACGCTAGCGCCCTTTGAGCTTCTTGCACGCGTAAAAGCCGCAATCCCGCCAATGTCGGTTGTCTTGGCGCTCTGGCTTTCGATGTTGCCGGCCGTCAGCTGGGCCTCCTTCCCTTCGATCTGGCGCGCCGCCATCAGCAGAAGCTGGTTGCTCGAGGCCTGAAGACCACTGTCACGCCAGGCGTAAAAATTGCCGCGCACGTTCGAGACCGGCAGATACTGGCCCGGGAGCATGCGCCATGGGCAGCCGCTCGAAGCGATGAACAGGATCGTTTCCCATAACATCGCGCATGTCCACTCCACCGCGCGGGGGCGCCACCATCCCTGGGCCGGGGATCAGCGGCCCCACGACAGCCATTCGCGGTCGGTCAGATCACTTGGAAAACGGAGCCGATCACGGTTATGCTCGGCGCGAGCGATAACCGGTCCAGGCTATTGGAAACCCAATTGGTTCAGCACCAATCGGGAATCACAACCTGCTGATATCGCTCACTCCTATTCAATCCGGCTCTAGATGCTAATTCGGATTGTTTTGGACGAACTGCCCGTCGGCTTCGTGATGACGTCGCCTGACGGCTTAGCAAACGAGATATTTGCGCGGTCAACGATGTGCAAGTAGCGATGCTTGATTGCGCGTTCCTTCGATAACGCTCGCGGCCGGGCATCTGGATTACGACGAAACTGGACAAAGCGATGGATGGCATCCCGGTTCTGCGACCACTGCTTCCAGCAGTGGATTCGCTCCTGCCCTATCTACGCCGGATCGACGAGGCCCGCTATTACACGAATAACGGTCCACTCTGGCAGGAGCTGAAGGAGCGCTTTGCCGCGTGGCTCGCGCTGCGCGCTGGAGTCGAGCAGGTCTTCGTCGTCCCCACATCGAGCGGGACGACCGCCATAGAATTGTCGCTGCGCGCGCGCGCGATGCCCGGGTACTCGCTTTGCCTGATGCCCGCCTACACCTTCATCGCCTCGGCGCATGCGGTCGCCAATGTCGGTCTCGAACCCTACCTGCTGGATTGCGATGAAACGACTTTGATGCTGACCCCCGAGATCGCAGCATCAGCTCTGGCCTCGCTGACAACCAAGCCGGCTGCCGTCCTGGTCGTCAGCGCCTTCGGAGCTCCGTTGGATGTCGGCGGCTGGATTGAATTCGAGCGCATTTACGGCGTGCCGGTCGTCTTCGATGCCGCTGCGGCCGTGACGTCGCTGACCGGGATCGGGGCGCAACCGATGGCCGTCAGTTTGCACGCCACCAAGGTGTTCGGCATCGGAGAGGGCGGAGCCATCGTTACCACGGATCGGGCGCTGGCGGATCGGCTGGTTGCGATGACGAACTTCGGCTTCCAGAAGGCTGAACGAATCTCGACGCTCAAGGGCGGTAACTACCGGATCTCCGAGTACACGGCGGCGATGGGCCTTGTCGTGCTCGACCAGATCGAAGCGAGCATCGAGCGTAACCTGAGCCTGGGTCAGTCTTACCGCGATGCGCTCGATGGCAAGCGCTGCCGGCTGCAAAGGGGCGCTGGCACGTCTTGGGCGACTATGACGTTCAACGTCATCATTCCGAAAGAATTGGTCGAAGAATGCGTTGAATGCCTTGATCACGACGAGATTCAGTGGCGTCGATGGTGGGGCTTTGGTATCCACAAGCATCCGGCATTCTCCGACCTCAGGCATAGGCCGCTGAACAAAACGGATGAGATCGCGCCTTGCGTCATCGGGGTGCCGTTTTTTGACGGCCTGAGCCGGAGCCAGATCGATCGCGTCGTGGCGGCGCTGCGATGACGACCCCGCTCCTGTCCTTCATCGTCCTGTCTTATAATTACGAACGGTTCATCGCGACAACCCTGCAGAGCATTTTGGCGCAGACGGTCCAGGACTTCGAAATCGTCGTCATCGACGATTGCTCGTCGGATGGGTCCTGCAATGTCGTGAATGCGTTCCACGATCCGCGCATCAAGCTCTCGATTAACCAGACGAATCTGGGCGGCGCGGGCAGTTACAACAGGGCTGTCGCCCTCGCGCGGGGCGATTGGCTGGTCAATCTGGATGCCGACGACTGGATCGCGCCCCAAAAATCCGCGATGCAGCTGGATGCGGTGACGCGAGACCCCGCCATCGACATTATCGGAACCTGGGTCAGTGTGGTCGATGCGAGAGGAAGTCGCCACGCGCAGGCCGACAACACCGAGCGCCATTTCAACCGGCACCACAGACTGGATCTCGTCGAGACATGGCTCGGAACCAATCCGATCTGCCGCTCGTCGACCATGGTCCGGCGCTCGGCGCATCTGCGTATCGGGCTCGATGACGCCGCCATGGTCCGGGCTCCGGACTACGAGCTTTGGACCCGCGCTTTGGTGCAGGGTTGCCGGTTCGAACTCCTCCCCGAAACGCTGACCTTCATGCGCCAGCATGACCGCAGCGTAACCCATGCAGACCCGACGGCGACGCTGCTTGAGGTCGCCTATGCGATGATCAGAAACCTCGCTCCTCTCGCCGAGCGCCGATCGCTGTTCGAGGCCCATGGTGAGATGGTGCGCTGGATCGCCAGGCATTCGAACCTGACCGATCTGAGGCCGATGGCGGCCCTGCATCTCCTGGCCAGCATGCAGACCCTGCCTAAATTCAACGACTATATGTCGTTCCAGAGCAGTCTCGATGCGGAGGACGCTCTAGCGGAGCGGATCGGGAGGCAGGCACTCCTGTCGGCGAGGAACTACGTCGATCCCGGTACGATCGAAAAGCTTTATGCTGATATAGAGCTCTATATCGAGGCGAGGGACTATTGGATAGGCAAGGCGGAAGCGAAGGAAGCTGACGCTAACCAATAGAGCGGTAACGGACGCGACGTCGGTAGGGTCATTAATGTGAGCAGCATCACCGGAAGCATCCTGGCGATCTTTCCGTATCTGGTTGCGGGCTCCTCACCTCTTGCGGTGATGCGCGAACTGTTGCGCAAGGGTACGGATGTGACGATCGCGCGATATCTGCCCTCCGCAACCGGATATACGATGGACCAGGCAGCCGATTTTGTTGCCGGGGAAAGGCTTCTTGATCTGCACCAGCATCTCGGCCTATCAGGCGTCGACGTCATTGAACGCATCGTCAGAGCCAGGGCATGTAGTATTATCGTTCAGGCCGGTTCGCCGTGGGCCTATGCCCATCTCGCCCGAGTGAAAGAGCGCATGCCATCCTTGCGAGTTGTTGATCTGCTCTACAATACGGGACCGCATTTCCACAGTTTTGCCAGCTACGAGCGGGTTTTCGACGATGTGATCGTCGAGAGCGCGGCGATGTTCGCTGAACTGACCGCGAGGGCCTGCCGCTCACGGATCCACAAGGTAGAGAGCGGCGTCGATCTGGGCGAGTTCGCACCAAGGGCGCATCGGCCGGGCTGGAACGGCGGTGTTTTCACGCTCGGCTATGTCGGCAGGCTTTCGCCAGAAAAGAACCCGCTCGGCTTCATCGCTCTAGCTGAACGGATCGCCGAGTCGCTTCCCTGGGTGCGCTTCGCCATCTTCGGTCAGGGACCTCTGCAGGCCGAGGTCATCGAGCGTTTGGAGCGCAGTCCGGTGACGTCCGCCATTCGCTTCGGAGGTTTTGTCCGCCACCCCACGGAGGCATACGGAGCGATCGATGCACTCTTGGTTCCATCGATCTTGGACGGGCGGCCGGTTTCGGTGATGGAGGCTAGCGCCTGCGGCGTGCCGGTTCTGGGCGCTTCGGTCGGCGGCATACCAGAACTGATCGAAGACGGTCGCAACGGCTATGTCGTCGGTCGCTCGGACGCGCCTCGCATCATCGAGATACTCAGTTCCTGGGCAGACGATCCCGAAAAACATTCACGCATGCGATACGAGGCGCGCGTTGTCGCCGAACTACGATTCGACAGACGCCAAATGATGGACGCCTATTATCGCACGTTCCGCGACATTTCGACCTTTCCTGCACGAGCGATAAGCCACGCCGATGCATGATTATCGTTCGACCCCCGGCAAAGTCGTCATTTTTGGCGCCGGTGCGCTCGCGTGCGAAATTTACGAGGTTTTGAGAAGCATCGCCGATGCCGGAGGACGGGCGGAATGCGTTTCGTTTGCAGTCGATCCCGGCATCGACGCCCCGGTCACGCTGATGGACCGGCCGGTGCGGCGGGATTGGCAAGCGCTGCTAGCCAGCGATCCCGACATCAGCGTCGTGGTCGCGATCGGGAACCCGGCGGCGCGAGCGACCGCCGTCGCGCGTCTCAGCGGAACCGTCCCATGCCGCTTCGCGCGCATCATCCATCCGCTCGTCTGGATGGGATCGACGGTTGAAGTGGGCGAAGGCACGATGATGTTCGGGCATGTCTCGGTCACGGCTCGTGTGTCCATCTGTCGCCATGTGCTGGTCAATCCGGGAAGCACGATCGGGCACGACGTCGTGCTGGAGGATTTCGTCAGCCTTGGTCCGTCCGTTGCGCTTGCGGGGCATGTCCATGTCGAGCGGATGGCGGAACTCGGAACCGCTGCTGCTGTCATTCCGCATCGCCGCATTGCAGCCGGCTCCTTCGTCGGAGCGGGCTCGGTTGTGATCAGCGACGTTGCCGCAGATGATGTCGTCGCCGGATCTCCAGCCCGGAGCATCTCACGAGCGGGATCTCGAAAACCGTATTGAGTCGCAATCAATATCCACCGATTTTCGCCCACCACGGTAGCGTTCAGCTCGTTGGCTACCAGAGCAAGCGGACTGCCTGAGCCACTGCGCGAAAAAGAGCAGGCGAGCCGATTGGCCCGCCTGCTCGGGCGCTTCGAATGTCTTTCCGATCGCGCTACGTGAGGCATCGCGTGATCGTCACCAAATCACTGGGCGTTTACTGCGCGGCAATGTTGCCCTTGTGGTCCAGAGCGACGCTGGCGATGCGGTTCCCACTCATAGCCTTGGCCCTCCAGATGCCGTCGCTATCCTGACGGAGTTCGGTGACGCTTGAGAATCCCGTCGCCTGGATACGTGTGCGGGCCTGAGCTTCCGTGATGGTGCTGGCACCCTTAGCCAACTCGTCTGGAGCCACCACGCTGGTGTCCAGCTTCTTCGAGGGTCCAAGACCGAGTGGCGGTCCAGGGGGTGGCGTGAAGTGGACAACCTCGGGCGGCGTCCGCGTTGCAGGAGCTTGGGCGACGGAAACAGTTGTCACGAGTGCGCCTGCAAGCGAGGCAGCAATTGTCAGATTACGCATCGGAAATTCTCCTCTGTGTCCAAAAAACGGGACCGGCTTAGAACCGGCCCGCCTCACTCACTAATTGTTTGCGAGCCTCTGAAGGCCGCATCAAAGCTGAAGTGTGACTGGCTGAAGGCAAGCGACCATGACCGCCTTCAGCCTTCTCAACAGGTCAGTTGATGGTGCCGTTCATCCGGTAGGGGAAGAAAGCGCCGCCGGTCCGGGGGGGCTTCGCCGGATTGGCGTAGACGATATTCAGAACCTCGGTCGTCGTGCGCGATGCTGTCAGGCCATCTGGGCCGGTCGGCACGATGTTGGACGCGCTTACGAACGCGCCGTTGCCAAACACCATCGTGTCGTTGGTGCCTTGGTCCTTCTCGGTGCCGGCAACGGAGTCGCGGAAGTTCGATATGAGCGTCGTTGCATCGCGGAGGTCGCGGGCGTAACAAACTGTACGGACTAGACCGGCGTGGTACGCCTCGACCGACAGCAATCCTGCAGCTGCCTCGAGAATGGCCTTATTCTGAATCAGTGGCGCAGCGCCCTTATAAGCGCAGACACCAACATCCTCGAAGACGAAAGCTGCGAGCAAGAAGTTCGTCGGATTGGCGAAGGCGTCGAAGGTCGCGTCGGGGGCGATGAGACCCGAACCCCGAGCCAGCGCATTGAAGCTGCCAACAAAGTCGATCTCGGGCCGCGCCACGGAGCCTGCCGCGCCGCCGAGAGCGCTGCGGAGAAACTTGACGTGGTTCTCCTCGTCATTGGCGATCTCGCGCGCATACTGGCGGACCAAGACATCACTGCCGAAATCGACGGCGCGACCGCCGTTGACGGGGCCGAGCGTACCAATACTGCCGACGACGTCAGCATCAGCTAGTCCACGACCAAAGGCGGCGCGAACGTAAAATTCAGCCTCGAGATATTCGAGATTGAGCGCGAAATTCAGAATGTCGTTGTCGGTGATGCCCTGCGCCTTGGCGTCGGTCGGCTTGTAGGCGAGAGCACCGGCAGCTCCCAGGCCCAGTGCGGCCATGAATGCGCGCCGCCCGGTGGCATGGTTTAGAACGCTGCCCTCCTTGGCGAGATCGACGTTTTGGTCCCTGTCGGGTTTCGTTGTCATCGGGAATCCTCTTGGTTGCCCCCAACCGGGTAACCGAAATTCCGTCGACTGGTTTCAGCGAGGTTAAAATAAATTAAGGCTCATTGCCGACTGTGCGACAGATCGAGGCGCGAGATCACAATTTCGTGAAAGAAAATGACCCTTGTCCTCTTGGCGGCGGAAGTTGCCGGCAAAGAATTCGCTCGGTGCGTATGAGTGCGAATTTTGGTCTCTACCGCCGAGCGCCGCTTCTGAGCACCGTCGAGCATTTTGGCGTCATAGATATGACGTGTCTCTCAGGGTGCGCGCGGCGCAGCCGTGCTTGCGGCGGCAGCCCCCGCCTGCGCTCCGGCCGCATCCGCCCCCGAGCGCGGATTACGGTAGCGCTCGACCGCACGCTGCAGGCGCTCGCCATCTGTCGCGCCGCGGGTCTGGCGGGCATGAGCCGGCCAGGGGTCAATCTGGTGAGTGATGATGTTGGTCTGGACAGCTTCGCCGGCGCCGAGAAAGATCGTGTCGCGGCGTTCGAGATAATAATCCGAGCAGCCGCCGAGTGCTATTGCAAAGCCAGCCGCAAGGCAGCGCAGACCATGTTTCAGCATGGTCGCGCGGCGCAGGTCTTCGGCCCAGATTCGCCGGCGACCGGCGGCAGCAGATGGCCATACGGGCCGACGCGCTTGCCGTTCGAGGCGACAAACTCGCGCATGTTGCGGCGCAGTTCGAGCTGCCCGTTGACGAAGAGATCGACGTCGTTGCCCGGCAGCGTCTGGTCGAGCGGCGTCGCCAGCAGCTGGCCGGGTTTGGCCGGCCTGACGAGATGCGGCGTCACGATCACTACGAGCTCGGTCTCGCGCTCCTGGAACTGGGTGCTGCGGAACAGCGCGCCCAGCACCGGAATCGAGCCGAGCCAGGGAAACTGGTCGATGCTGCGGTTCGACTGCACCTGCAGCAGGCCGGCAATGGCGAAGCTCTGCCCGTCCTGCAGCTCGACATTGGTCTTCGCGCGGCGCTTGGTCAGGCCCGGCACCGAGATGCCGCCGCCGACAGCGACCGACAGCGAAGGATCGATGTCGCTGACCTCGGGTTCGAGCTGGAGATGGATGCGGCCATTGGCCAGCACCGTGGGCGTAAAGGCCAGCCTGACGCCGAACTCCTTGTAGGACACCGTGATCTGCGGCGCGCCGCTCGTGGTCTGGCCCGCGATCGGGATCGGGATCTCGCCGCCCGCCAGGAACTCGGCGCGATCGCCCGACATGGCGATCAGGTTCGGCTCGGCCAGCCGGCGGACCAGTCCTTTGGTCTCCAGCGCGCTGATGAAAACGTCAAGCTGGTTGGCTGCGCCCGAAAAGCGCTGCACCACCGTGGCGAAGGGCACCCCGCCGGAGGTCGCCGCATCGACGGCGCTGCCGACGATAGCAGACAGCGGCAGGCTGCCAGTGGAGCCGACCGGCGCGCCGTTGGAGCTGCTGATCGGCGTCGTCGAACCGAAGGAGCCGACTGAGCCGACCCGATTGCGGCCGGCATATTCGAAGCGTACGCCAAGGTCGCGGCCGGCGCTTCGGTTCACCTCGACGAAGCGCACCTTTAGCATGACCTGCTGCGGCGACTTGACGCGTGACAGGTTGAGCGTGCCAGGCGGCGCCACCTGCAGCGCCCGATCGACGCTGGGCGCGTCCTGGGCCACGCCGGTCAGCACGGTGCGCTCGCCCTGGCTGCGCACCCGCAAGCCGGTGTCGCCGGTGCTTTCGCGGATCTGCTGTTCGATCGTCGCGACATCGGGCCTGACTTCAATATCGACGATGCCGATAAGTTTCTTCTCGGCGTCAAACAGCGAGACGTTGGTTGTACCGACCTTTTTGCCGAGCAGATAGAGCGTGCGGTCGCTGACCGGCACCACATCGGCGATCTCGTTGGAGCCGACCAGCACCTCGACGACGGGCGCGGGCAGCCGGATCGTCTGCGATTTGTTGACCGTCAGCCGCGCCCTTGTGAGCACGGCATTGCCGCCTGTGCGTGCCAATAGGCGGACCGGCGTCTGCGCCGAGGCCTCGAACGAAAAAAGCGTGGCCGACGCTGCGGCGATTGCCAAAACGACGCAAAAACCGGCGCTCCAGCCTCGCAGAACCCCGGTTCGCCCAAGCGTCGATCCGTGCATCACCAACACCACCCTTACATCTTGTTAACGAATGCCTAGCAGTTGAGCCGGCGGCGCGCCATGTGGAAAACCCGATCGCCCGCGCCGCATCTTTCCTGTGTCTCCTGGGCCATTCCTGGGCCCTCCCTTGGCCCGCCGGCCCCGCTACAGCGGCGTTCCGCGCACATTGCGCTGGCCGAGCTGGAGCAGCCGGATGTTGTTGGTGATCACGACATTGTCAGGATCGAGCGTCAGCGCCCGCTCGAACTGGGCGCGCGCCGATGGACCGTCGCCGCGCAGCAGAAAGGAGTAGCCGCGGTTGTTGATCAGTTCGAGGGTCTCGCCGCCGATGCGGATGGCCTGCTGATAGGCCCGGTCGGCCAGATCGAACCGCCCGAGATTGTCATAGGCCGCGGCGAGCCCAATCCATGACGGCGCGTCCTCGCGGTTCTTCTCGACGGCGTCGCGGAACTGGCGCTCGGCCATGGCGTAGTTGCCGCTGGCGAGATGCGCCCGGCCGAGGCGGCCGGGATCGTTGGAGGCCGACAGCGCGGTTTCGACGGATGGCGGCTCGGCCGTCACCACAGGGTCGCCAGCGGTGCTCTGACAGCCGGCGACCGCCAACGCGATCCAGATCGCCGCCAATCCAAAGCGCATCTACGCTAATGCTCCTGTGTTTGAGCGCACCACACAGGCACGAGAACCCAACCGCTATCGTCAGCTTACTCATACCCGCAAGCTGCGGATGCGCAAACTGGCTCCCGATTGCGGTTCTTACTGGGCGGGATCGCGGAGTTCAGCGTCGCGCGGGCGCGCAGGCCGAAGCGAAATGGTCCAGCGCCATGCCGTCATGCGCGCCAAAGCTCAGGGTCAGCACATAAGGCGTGAGTTGTCGCAGGCCGATTACGCCCGTTCCATCATGCGTCAACATGTCGAGCGCAGCCGGCCTTGCGCTCAGCAACGCCGCCAAGCGCGTCACTACGCTGGCAGGACCGGGGTCTGGCTCCAGCAGGGTGAGAATGCGGCCCTTCTCGAGCGACATGCCGGCGAGCAGCGGCGTCTGCCCAGGTAGTGGCCGCCCGGCCGCGCGGATCAGCACCGAGCGAAACGCCTGTTCTTCGAGCACCGTATTTTGGTGCAAGGCGCGCCCTTGGGGCAAGGTCAGTCTGAGGCGGCGCTCGGTCCCGGCGCAGGACAACAGCAGCAGCCCCGGCCGCCGCGAGCCGTAGGCCGTGACCCCGGTTCGCAAGATCACGACATCGCTCTCGAAGCGCTCCAGGAGCCAGCCGCCCGCTCCAACGGAGAAGCGCTGGTCGGCTCCCGCTTGCGCGTCGCCAGACAGCGACAGCGCTCCCGCAAGCGCGCACGCGATGATGGGCTTCATCAAAAAAGGGCTCACGCGACCGTTTCACCTCAGCGATGTGCGCAGGCTAGCTGCGCCGGCGCGCCGGCTCAACCTCGTCTAGCGGCGTCCGGTCGGATGATCGCGAGAACATAGCCGGCATGGCTTAAGGCAGCGGCGGCGCAGGACGCCAGCAGCATCACGGCGATGACGACTGAGGAATCCGGGCTGAAGCCTGCGGGGAATAGCGAGACCGTAACCCGTTCTTCCTGTTGCCCGACTGCGCCGAAGGCAAGTGCCGCCGAAAAGCACAGGCTGAGATTGGCTGCAAAAGCGACGCCAAGACGCCATCGCGTCAGCCTGAAGGCGACCACGGCGACCATGCATGCCAGCGCCACGCCAAGCGAAGCCGGCCCGAACAAGAAGCGCAGTGGCGACGGCGCGGCGCGCGCCCGCTCGAAAGCGCCGAACAGTTCGAGGTTGAGATACCAAGCCAAGGGTGATGCCGGACTTGCCGCCAGCATCCTCGTCGCGATCTCGGCGGCGATGAAGCCGGCGATCACAATCAGAGAACCGGTAGCCTGCACGGTCATGGCGCGTTGCATGGCGTATGCTATCGGGATTGCGCTTAAGATAGGGTTTCGGTTTCCCTGCGCGTTCGAAACTGCCGCGAGGATTCGACAGACCCGTCGCTCTGGGCTGTAACCGCGGCTACGAAAAAGGATTTCCCGGTGCCGGTTATCGCCCTGAAGTTCGCTCTGATCGCGCTGTTGGCGTTCATCGCCTTCGATGATCTACGGAGCTACCGGATCAGGAACGTCAATGTTTGCATGGCGCTGGTCCTAACGCTGGCGCTGCTTTGGCTAACGAAGACGAGCGCAGACTATCTGTTCCACCTCGCGCTTGCATGCGTCTGCGCTGCGGTCCTGCTGCTGGCCTATGCGGGGGGCGCCATGGGCGGCGGCGATGTGAAGCTGCTTGCAGTCGCGTTCCTTTGCGTCGGTCCCGCCGGCTCGCTGCTGTTTGCGCTCGCGCTGCTCGGTCTGGCCCTACTCTACTGGCTGGCGGCAACGCTTTCTCTGGCGCCGTCCAGGCGCATCGGTGGACGGCTCAGGATCCCATTCGGCCCCGGCATCGCTGGAGCCTGGATCGTCGTCATCCTTGCATCCGCACGACCGTGACGCGCGTAACGGCCTGACTGGTGTATGAATCGTAAATGCCGCCGATCCCGGAATGAACTTCGGGCGGCCGCAGGCGTTCGTCGGCAAGAGGACGCCGGGTAAGAGGAGAAGGCAAGGCATGGGACAGTTTCTGAGACGCTTCCAAAAAGATGAGGACGGCGCTGCAATGGTCGAATACGCGCTTCTCGTCGCGCTAATCGCACTGATTGCGATCGTCGGCGTCACTGCGACGGGAACCAGCATCAACGCGCAATTCACCAAGATCAGCTGTAAGATCGCCAATCCGTCGGCGGAGTGTCCGTAGATGCGGTCCGGCTCGGTCATATCGCTGGCTATCGCGCTGCTGTTCGGCATCGTCGCGGTCTTTTTGGCGCGTGGCCTGATCCAGTCAGGCGATACGCCACGAGCGAACGCGAGCGTGATCGTCGTCGCCTCGCAGCCCGTCGCCTTCGGGACGGCTTTAACACCAGACAATCTGCGCGAAATTCCATGGAGTGGGGAGGGGCGCATAGTCGGCGCGTTCTCCTCGATCGCCGAGTTGAATCGCGATGGTCGACGGCTGGCCCTGACATCGTTGCAGCTTAACGAACCGGTGCTCGCTTCCAAGATCACCGCGCCCAACCAGCGCGCCACGCTCTCGACGCAGATCGACGAGGGCATGCGGGCGGTATCGGTGCGGGTCGATGAGGTCCGCGGCGTCGCCGGATTCGTTTTGCCGGGAGACCGGGTCGATGTCATCCTGACGCGCGGGGAAACCACCGGCCAGGACGTGACGGCCGCCTATGCCGACGTCCTGCTGCAGAACATCAAGGTGCTTGCGATCGACCAGTCCGCCTATGAGCGGCCCGACAAGCCGGCGATTGCACGAGCGGTGACGCTGGAACTCGACGTGCCACAAGCTCAATCGGTCATTCTCGCGCAGGGCATTGGCCGGCTTTCACTGGTTCTGCGCCAAACCGGCGAAATCGGCGAGCAGCCGGCCGTGCGAGTCACCGCTGCTGATATCGGTAGCGCCGGCGCGAAGCCACGCGAGAAGGACGGGGAAGTCGAGCGGCAGATTCTCGAACTGCGCCAGGCGGCCGAAAGGGCCAATGCGCAGGCGGCCGAAAGCAGCCGCAAGATGGCGGAACTCGAAACCGGTTTTCGGCAGGAAATCGAGCGTTTGCGTACGGTGCCGCAGGTTTCCGCGCCCGCCATCGTGCTCGCGCCGCCTTCCCAGCAGACGCGGTCAGATTCTGTGGTTACGGTGATCCGCAACGCCGCTAAACGTGAGCAGTATACCGTCGTAAGCGAGCCATAGACGGTTGCTGGAGAGGCCTTGGCCGCATCGCTCGCGATGTCGTCGCGGTTCGGATGGGCGCAAAAGGTCATTTCAGGTTGAATCAGGTGCCTTGTTTCATCGTCGCTCCCGATGCCGAGGATTCAAGGGTCGCGCGGCTGGCGAAGCTAGCAGCGCAGCTCGGCCTTTCCGTCTCGATCGTGCCGGAACTTGATGCTTTGCGTGATCGGCAGGTTTTCGTCGAGGCGGCGCGGCCGCTGGTGCTGCTACCAGATACCGGCGGCGATGGCGCACTGGCTGAGGCGGCGGCTAGGTTTGCGCAGTCCGGACAGTCACGCGCCTATCTGGTCTATGTCAGCGACGTCATTGCACCGGAGACCTATAAGCGGCTCGTCCGCTCGGAAGCGGCCGAATGGAGTAAATGGGACGGGCTGCCGCAGGAACTCGGCGACGTCGTCCAGCGGCTCGCCGGGGTCGAGCCTGTCGCGCGTTCAGCGAAGATTCTCGCTTTCCTGCCCAGCAAGGGCGGCGTCGGCAACAGCCTGCTCGTGCTCGAGAGCGCGGTCCATCTCGCCGCGAAGAACGGGCGCGGCGGCCGCGTCGCGGTGCTCGACCTCAACCTCCAGGGCGGCACGCTTGCCGACGCGCTCGATATCGAGCCCCGCTTCGACCTGCACGAACTGACCGAGCGCCCCGAGCGTCTCGACAACCAACTCATCGACATCTTTGCCAGCCGCTATTCCGATCGGATCGACATCTTCGCCAGCCCGCTCCGCCGCAAAAGCTACGAGCCGCTCGACCCACAGATGATTTTCGCGGTGCTGGATCTGATCGCCGCTCGCTATGATCTGCTGCTCCTCGACATTCCCCACCAGCGCCTGCCCTGGATCGACAATCTCGTGCTGGGTTCGGACGCCGTGGTCTTGTCCGGGACCGGCACTGTGCCGGCACTCAAGCAGCTTTCCGCCACCCTGGCGCATCTCGACGATCTCGCGATCGATCCTGGAAAGATCGGCGTCGTGGTCAACCAGTGCCGCGCCAACCTGTTCGGCGTGGTCGCACGGCGCGCCGACATCGCCGGCGCGTTGCAGCGCCGCCGCATCTTCTATGTTCGCGCCGACGCTGCCGCAGTGACCGAGGCGCTCAACTCCGGCCGGCCATTGATGGAACTTTTGCCGCGCAATCGCGTCGCCAAGGATGTGCGGGAGTTGGCGACATGGCTCCAAGAGGCTGTCGGCCCTGCTAAGGCGGCGGCTGACTCCAAACGAGGGACACGCGCATGAAGCCGTGGAACGGAGATCGCTGGCGCACAGCAAGCCTGAAGGCACAGGAAGAGCCCCGAGCTGAGCCCGCGCTAGCCGCAGCACCAGCGCCAAGGCCGGAGCCGAGAGCACCGAGGCCCGCGCTCATCGATGAGAAGGTCAAGCTGCACGCGCAGATCATCGAGGAGTTCAACCTTGCGCTGATGGAAAAGATTTCGCCAGAGGATTTCGCCCGGCAGGTTCGCCGCTTCGTCGGCGACTACGTCCTGCGTGAGCGGCTGGCGCTGAACCAGAAGGAGTTGGAGGCCTTCGCCGACGACGTGCTCGACGAGATGATCGGGCTGGGGCCGATCGAGCCACTGCTCAAGGATCCGACCGTCAGCGACATCCTGATCAACGCCCATAGCGCGGTCTTCGTTGAGCGCGACGGCCAACTCGAAGCGACGCCGGTCCGCTTCAAGGACGAGGCCCATCTGCTGCGAATCATCAACAAGATGGTCGCAGGAGTGGGCCGCCGCGTCGACGAATCCTCGCCGATGGTCGATGCGCGGCTTGCCGATGGCTCGCGCATCAACGTCGCAATCAGGCCAGTTGCGGTCGATGGCCCGCTGGTCTCGATCCGCAAATTCGCCAAGCGGCCCTATTCGATGGAGCGGCTGGTCGAGATCGGGGCGCTCAAAGGCCCGATGGCCGAGGTGCTGAGGGCTGCGGTGCGCGGCCGGATATCGCTCGTCGTTTCCGGCGGCACCGGCTCCGGCAAGACCACAATCTTGAACGCGCTGTCCTCCTTCATCTCCCCGCGCGAACGCCTGATCACGATCGAGGACGCGGCCGAACTGCAGCTCCAGCAGCCCCATGTCGCACGGTTGGAAACCCGTCCGCCCAGCGTCGAGGGCAAGGGCGAGATCAGGCAGCGCGAGCTTCTGAAAAACGCTCTTCGGATGCGGCCAGACCGCATTATCCTCGGCGAGTGTCGTGGCGAGGAGGCCTTCGATATGCTGCAGGCGATGAATACGGGCCATGAAGGCTCGATGACGACGGTCCACGCCAATACCCCGCGTGATGCGCTCAGCCGCATCGAACAGATGATCGGCATGGCCGGCACGCCGATGTCGGCGAGTTCGATCCGCAGCCAGATCGCCTCGGCGATCCAGCTTGTGATCCAGCTTGAGCGGCTGCCGGACGGCCAGCGCCGCGTGACCAGCATCGCCGAGGTCACCGGGATGGAAGGCGAGGTCGTCCAGATGCAGGAGATTTTCAAGTTCACGAGGCAGGGTCTGGACGCCCAAGGCCGTATCCTCGGCTCGTTTCGCGCCACTGGCGTGCGCCCGTCCTTCCTGCACGATCTCAAGGGGCTAGGCATCGACCTGCCTGGCCAGTATTTCGACTCTACCTCTGCTTTGTGAGCCAAGCAATGTCGGAGCCTTGGCTGATCTACGGCCTGATCTTCCTGGCAGTCGCAATCGCCGTGCAGCTGGTGCAGGCCGCTTTCGCCGGCATGATGCGGCAGGACCGTCGCGTGGCGAAGCGCTTCTCGGCGCTGGACGCGGAGTCGCTCCAGATCGGCGAGATCGACGTGCTTCGCAGGAAGCCCTCCGGCGGGCTGTTCTCGGGGCTGGTCTTCCGCCTGCAGGTGGTCATCGTCCAAGCCGGCGCGTCAACGACGCTGCCGCGACTCGGGATGATCGTTCTGGGCATTTGGCTTGTTCTGCTCCTCCTGCCTCTACCATGGAGTCTGCCGGCGCGGATCATGCTGTCTGGATCGGCGGCCTTCCTGCTGGCCTATGGCCACCTTGCGCTGAAGCGGGCCCGGCGGATCGCGCGATTCGGCGAGCAGCTTCCCGACATCATCGACGTGATCGTTCGCAGCCTGCGCGCCGGCCACCCGTTGCCGGTCTCGCTCTCACTGGTGGCGCGCGAGATGCCCGAACCAGCCGGGCCGGAATTCGCCGGCGTCGTCGACGAGATTACCTATGGCCGCGATGTCGCCGGCGCCCTCGAACAGCTCGAACGCCGCATCGGCTATCCCGAACTGCGCTTCCTCGTCGCCTCAATCACGATCGCGCAGCAGACGGGCGGCAATCTCGCCGAGATCCTGTCGCGGCTGTCGCGCATGCTGCGCGAGCGCTTCCGCCTGAAGCGCAAGGTGCTCGCGTTGTCCGCCGAGGGGCGGTTCAGCGGTTACGCCCTGACATCGCTGCCGCTGATCCTGTTTGGCCTGATCCATCTCGTCAGCGCGGGCTATTATGCTGAGTTCTGGGCGAGCCCGAGCCGCTCCACGATCCTTGCGATCGCGGGGGTGCTGCTGGTGACCGGCAATGTCGTGATATACAAGATGGTCCACTTCAAGGTCTGAGCGATGACTGACCGGAGCATCCTCGTCCTGATCGTGCTTTCGCTGGTGTTCGCCGGCGTCGCGCTAGTCGCCCATGTGGTGGCTGGTAGTTTCGCCCGGCGCGTGCGGCTGCGCCAGCGCTTCGGCTCGGTCTCAATGGCCGGCGCAACCGTTGCAGGACCGGGCGGCGGGCAGGCGCGGCTGCTGGCCGGCGTCGATCCGGCGCGTCTCGGCGTTGATGCGGGTCAGCAGCGCAAGCTGCGCCGCGACCTCGTGCGCGCCGGCTATTTCAATCCCAATGCGGTCGCGGTCTTCACGATCGCCCGCTGGGTGCTGCTGCTGTTTCTCCCGGTGCTCGGCCTGATCGGACTAGCTGCTTTCGCCGGTTATTGGGAGGCGATACCGAAGATCGCCTTCGCCGCCACCCTTCTGATCGTCGCCTATTATCTGCCGCGCGCTTTTCTCAGCCGCCGCCAGCGCCTGCTCGAAGAGCGCTACAGGCTAGTCTTCCCGGATTTCCTCGACATGCTGGTGGTCTGCGTCAACGCCGGGCTGAGCCTCGATGCCGCGCTCGAACGTGTCACCCGCGAACTGGGGACGGAATCCTACGAACTGCGCGCCAATCTCGAACTGATGGCTGGCGAGATGCGCGCCGGCAAGGGCACTGTCGAGGCGCTGAAGGACTGCGCCGAGCGGCTCGGCCTGCCCGAGGCGCGCGCCTTGGCGACCCTGCTGCAGCAATCGATCGAACTTGGCACCGATGTCGCGCTCGCCCTGACGACCTTTTCCGACGAGATGCGCGAAAAGCGCATGGCGCGTGCCGAGCAGAAGGCTGCCGCCCTGCCCCCGAAGCTGACCTTTCCGCTCGCCGCCTTTATCTTTCCGGTCGTGCTGATGGTGATCCTGACCCCGGTCGTGCTGAAGATCATGAAGGCGTCCGCGAATTGACCGGTCTGCTGGCGATGCGTTCTGACGGCAATGAGGGGAGGGCGCCGCCATGATGATCTGCTTACCCTCTGGCCGGTTCGCCGACGCGCTCGCACGGTTCCGCGCCAACGACTCCGGCGCGGCGTTGGTCGAATTCGCCATCCTGTTGCCGGTTCTGGTGGCGCTCGGTGCCGGCGGCGTCGAATTAGGCCGGGCGCTGTTCATCCATGCGGCCATCGAGAACGCCGTGCGTGGCGGCGCGCGTTATCTGGCGCAGGTTCCCAACCCGACCTGCAATCCAACCTGTTCCTGGGGCGCGGCTGGCGCGATCGCGATCACGCGCGACGAGATCATCCGCAATACGCGGGTGCCGGGTGGCGCCGTTACCGTCGAGCCTGTCCCGGGATCGCGGCCGGGCACGGTGGTCCTGCGGGCGCAGGTCAAGGTTGGCTTCGATCTGCTCGCCATCCTCGGCCTCGATCCGGCGCTTACGCTCGCCGTCACGCATCAGGAACAGCAGATTGCGGATTAGGCTTGCCCGCGACGACAGGGGCGCGGCGCTGATCGAGGCGGCGCTCGTCCTGCCGGTGCTGCTCGTGCTGATCTTCGGCATGGCGGATCTGTCGCTCTTCCTCTGGCAGCAGAATGCGGCGCATAAGGCGGTCCAGATCGGCACGCGCCAGGCTGTTGTCTCGCCCTCCGTCGCCGTCGGCCCAGGCCTGACGCCAATCGAGAGCCTGGGCTACTGGGACGGCCTGCCGCTCGGTCGCTCCTGCGCGCCGGAGGGCGATCGCGCCAGCGCCTGTCCGGTCTTCGCCGTCGCCTGCAACGAGCGCCAGCAATGCGCCTGTCCGGGTTTCGGGCGCTGCAATTTTCGCTTCGACTACGCCAGACTCGCGCCGATCCATCAAGCGATGCGGGAGATCCTGCCGCAGCTTCGGCCCGATCAGATCGAGATCGCCTACGCCACGAATTATCTCGGCTATGTCGGCTATCCCGCACCTGTGCCGGTCAATGTCACCGTCAGTCTCGTTGGCCTGCGCTACGATCTTTTATTCCTCGGCAACCTTCTCGGCTCGTCGCTTGCGATCCGCGCCTCGGTGACCCTGCCCGGCGAAAACCTCGGCCGCATCGATGCCGACGCGCCCTGATGCTGCCGCCGCTGCGCGCCGGCTGGCTCGCGATGAGCGTGGCTTCACGCTGGTGTTCTTCGCCGTGGCGCTGCCTGTCCTGCTCGGCATCGTCGGACTCGCCGTCGATGTCGGGCGGCTCTACACGCTCGACAGCCAGCTCGCGCGCGTCGCCGATGCGGCGGCGCTTGCAGCTGCGAGCCAGCTTGATCGCAGCACGGATGCGCTGCCGAGGGCGCGCGCAGCCGCCGAGGGCCTCGGTAACCGCCCGTCCTTCGCTGAGAATGCTGATCTCGGCCTGAGCTTCCGCTTCGCCTCGCACCTGTCCGACCTGCGCGACAGTCCAAATTTCTCGCTCGCCGACACGGACGGCGCGCAGGCGGTCTATGTCGAGGTCGCCACCGCTCGACGGTCGTTGACCGCAAGCTTCATGCAGTTCATCGGCGCGGGGCCAGCCGCGTTCAGCCGCAAGGCCATCGCTGAATCGCAACATCACGCCTGCGACGTTTCCCCGCTGATGCTATGCCAGCGCGATCCGGCGCGGTTCGTTTCCAGCGCCATGCGCGGCCGGCAGTACCGCTTTCGCAACGCCCCAGACATCGCCGATGGCACGCTCGTAACGCTCGACGCGCCGGGCGATGGCGAAGGCCGCGCCACACCGGCGCGGCTCGCCTCGAACCGGCCGGATTTCTGCTATGTGGAGGGGATCAGGTTTCGTCGGGGCGTCGCGGCACTCCAGTTTGATGAAGCGATCAACGTCCGGTTCGACCGTTATGCGACGGCGACGGGGCCGGTCGCGCCAGAGCTCGCGGCCTTCCCGCCGGCGCCGAACGTTGTCAAGGGCCAGCGCTACCAGAGCTGCCTGTCGCCGCCCAATGCCGCGAGCGTTTACCCGCCCTACCGGTTGCCGCGCGATTCGGCGTTCCAGCGCGTGACGGATGCTTCGCGCTACGACGACGGGACGGGCGACTGGAAATCGGCGCTGGCCTATGGCGGCTCCGGCGCGGACGTCGCCTCGGCGTTGGACGAGTACATTCTCTGGAACCATGCCGATAAGACGCCGGTCTTCCAGGGCAGCCTGCGCGTCGCGCGGAGCCGCTACGAACTCTATTTGCGCGAGCTCGGTCTGACAGAGGCGACCGAGGCGACGCCGGTTCCGATGCAGCGCAATGCACTCGCAGCAACCCTGCCGACCGGCGGCCCGCGTGCGGGCTCCTATGCCTCGCTGTCGGAGCCGCCGGCCCCGGTCTGCTATCGCGGATCCGAGCCCGCCGACGAGGCGAGACGGCGAATCCTCTATGTCGCAATCGCCGACTGCGCCAATTTCGGCCAGGATGCGACAGCCACCAGGCTCTCGCGCCGTGTCGGCAAGTTCTTTCTCACCGAGCCGGCCAATGCCGGCATCGTCATGCTGGAGTTCGTCACCATGCTGACGCCTGGCGCCGACGATGGAAAGCTGCGCCATGTCGTGCGGCTGGTGGCGACGGAATGACTTCAAACGCGTCAGTTCGGTTCTCGAAGCGTGGTCTTGGCAGACGGTTGATCGAGTTTGCGACGCCTGTCGAGGACATCGCGGAACAGGCTGGTGGCGCGCGGCAGGCAATGTTGCGCTGTCGTCAAACTGACCAGCGAAACCGGCTTCGTTCGCACGGCGTGAACAGTCTCAGGTACGATCTTGTGCACGACGCCGCGCGCGGCGGTCGCCATGTGCCAGCCCCAGTCCTCATAGCCGATCTGCGCGTCGAGATCGATTTCGTCATAGGGCGTCGTCTGCAAGGTTTTTCGGCTGGCGAAGCAAAGCGCCGTCCACGGATTTGTGGATGCAAGGCAGGCAATGTCGAAGTCGGGGTCATCCATGTCGACGTGGATGTAGCAGTGTGGCTTGGCACCAAAATAGAGATTGGTTTCAGGATGCCAGACAACCTCCCTCGTCTCGCGTTCAGCGACGGCAGTTGCTGCCGCCAGCCAATTTTCTCCCCAGAGGTCGTCCGCGTCGAGAAAAGCGATCCATTTGCCTCTGGCAATCGAAACTCCGTGGTTGCGGGACAGGCCCAGATCGCCGAAATCCGCCTCCTCGATCCTCGCGGCATTGTCTGATGCCCAGATGCCAAAGATCTCCCGGGTGAGATCGTCCGGTCGATCCAGCACTGCAAGAATTTCGACATCGAGGCCTTTGCGCCGCGCTGCCGCGACAGCCAGATCGACGCTACGAAGCGTCGCGGACGCCATGAGGCCTTCGCGATGGCCGTTGATGATCGCAGTGACGTCAGACTGGCGCATCGCAGAGGGCATCCGATTGGAGGTAGGGTGGGGCGTCTGGCAAAATATGATGGGCAAGCCAGAACATGGCGGACTGACTCACGGGTTGGGACTGGTCGCGGGCGGCGTCTGCGGCGGTTTGCATCCGCCCTCGATTGCGACCCGACAGGTTTTACAGCTGAAGCAACCGAAACGCATCACACGCGGCGTCCTTCCGGGTCTGGCGATGGGATTGCCCGCCTGGTCATCGTGTTGGAGGCCATACGCGGCACAAATCGGAGCCGGGCGGCTAGCGATGGCGGTAATCGATAGCCGAAGACCGTTCCGGAGCTGATATCCTCGGCATTCGTCCAAAGCACGGCGAGATGCGGGAGGCATTTGGTGAGATAAAGCTCGGTTTGGTCTACTGTGGATCGATCCGCTTCGTTATCCAGGCCGAACAGAAATGCATGTAATTCGGTTATGTTTGCCAGAGCCTTGCCCCGTCTCTCGATTGCGCCCCAGCATGCCCGGCTATTCACGTTGAGCACCGCGGACGGCATCAGAGCGAAGACCAGAATCTCGACCAGGTTGGCGCGTTCCGCGTCCGGCAGGTTTTCGCCATAGTCGGAGAGAACAAGGATATCGGCGCCGGCAGGGACCAGATTAGCGTCATTGATCTGATCGTGGTCCGTAATGACGAACAGATCCGAGCCGGCGCCGAGCGTTGCAATGGTCGCAAGTGCGGCGTCGATGGCGACGTCAGTGCTGGCTGGCGGGACAAGCCGCGAGACAAAAACGATTCGATCGTAGGATGTCCTCAAATCGGCAAAGATCTCAACCCAGACTTGGTTGATAGGCGTGTTGATGATGCTGCGGGCGACCTGCAGGTCATCGATATCGGCAAAGGCTTCCTCGATTGCGATTTCGGGCTCGATCAGCCGAAACTGTTCGATCGCGGAGACCAGCACAGGTTTCAGCCGGGGCGGGAGGCCGAGAGACCGGCCTTCGCTCCGTCCATAGCGAAGATAGTGGACGAGCGGGTTCAAGCCTGCCCTCTCGATGTCGGGATGACGGGCGAGATAGCCGCAACCGTCGAAATCTGGACCGGGCGCCCTGAGTTCGTAAGCTTCTGGCTGAAGGTAGTGGCCGAGCGCATCGGGCACGCCGCGCAAATCGGCGTATCGATTTCGATACCAGCTTTCGTCGAACAGTCCCGAACTTTCAACGAGCGCACGGTCCGCCGCCAGCGATTGAGGCACCAGCTTTTGTTTCAGCCGTCGAAACGCGACCCGTACGGTATTGGCCATCGAGCGGATGCGCGCGCGCGCATCGCGGTGGCCCCCACCATTGTGCTGAGGCGTACCCTCAGACGTTTTCGTCAGCGTTTTGCGGGCACGCCGAGCGCTCGACGGGTCGGAACTTTCGCAACCCGGTAGATATATCGAGCTCCCACGCGAGACACCGAGCGACCAGAGCGATTTCAGAAAGTCAAGACGCCGGAGACGATGCGCCTTGCTTGGCTGCCTCTGTGCTGCTCCGACGGCAGCGCTGGCGGTGATGTCGAGCGCCGCCTGAGCGATCGCAATATCGAAGCCCCGTTGCTTCAGCAGCTCGCGCCATCGCGAACTATCGACGCCTGGATAGCCGCGTAGCGCCTGGACCTTTACGAAGGGCATCCCCTGGTCGATCAGTTCGCGCCAGAGCCAGACACTGGCATTATGTTCGGTATCGCAGTGAAAGAGCGCTTCGCCTGTCAGGTTTCGCGCCTTGAAGTAAGCCAGCATTCGGGTCTCATAGACCTCGATTACCTGCTCTTTTTCGGCATGGGAAACGACTGTGCCAAGAAAATCCGACAAAGCGGTGACGCCTCGCCCTTTCGCATAGAGAAAATAGCTTTGCAGATGGGCGCGAGGCGTCGTGTTGTCGGTGAGGCCAACCAGATCGGCGCCGGAGGACCGCAGACGTACGATTACGCGATCGAAATCGTCCTCGTTCAAGGGGCCTATAACGCTGTCATTGACGAGAAGTATCGCCTGTGCTTCGGCCAGCCTTGGTATTGTTCTAGCCAGATGGGCCCATGCGGCAAAGTCGTACCCTTCGTTCGCGCGAAAATACAGCCCGTCGGTCTGCTCGGCCCAGCCGATCAGTTCGGGTGCGTCGAACGCATCGAGCGCGGCAATCACGACGACGCTGAGGCCCCGCGAGCGCAACGCGGCCACATGCGACCGCACATGCGGTTTCAGGGCGCCGCATGGGGCATGCGTCACAAAGAGCGCAATCTCGGCACCAAGCGTTCCGACAGGCCTCACAACATGTAGTTCGGCAGCCTCGACCGGCCTGGTGACAAGCGACGGCGCAACAGCGCGCCGCCCTTCGGCTCTGCCGTAGGTCAAAAAATGACCGAGCGCTTCAAGGCCGGATTTGGCGACGTCAGGGTAGTACGCAAGGTAGAAATCCGGATCGAACGCTCCGGATGGTTTTGCCCGGCTGCGCGCTCCTATCCGCAGATAATGAATGAGCGGGTTGCCCTTGCTAGCTTCGGGATAAGCCGCAACATAGGCACGCATGTCGAAATATGGGTTCGGATCGCGCATTTCGCGCGCACCGAAAAGGAGAAAATGCGCAAGGGGATCAACGTCCTCGGCCGACACGTCGCCGTTGCTCGTCAGATACCAGTCCGCGTCGAAAAGGCCGGAGCGCGAAATGAGGACATAGTCCCAAGCATGACGCAAAAACTTTGCCAGTCGCGCCGTCCCGCCGGTTCTCCTGTTAACTGCTGGTCTTGCCGATGACGATTGCCTGTCAGCTCTTTTTTTCAAGTAGTCCTCAGGATCGCAGCCGCTCGTCGCTCCTTGGCATATACACCAGCCGCCATATCGTCTCCAGCCGAATGTATCACCATGTCAGCGGATTTATGAAGGGGCTGATATTTTCTGAAATCACACGTCGACATTATCGGCGTGCTGTCGGGCGCTGCGCAAGCAATCTGACGGATGGGGAATGGGCATTGCCTGCGCCGCTCATGCGGCGGCCTCAGTGATCGGGCGGCCGCGAGACGGATTTGCGAGGTGTGATGAACGACCTTATCTACATCGCGTCAACCGGTGCCGTACTGATCGACCTCAGCCCCGACATACGCCTCGCGCAGTTATCGGTAACAAGGGCTATGCCGTTAAGGCCAACTGGGCAAATGCGCGCGCCTGCAGTATCGCGCCATTCAACGAGAAGGGCAAGCCCGCCTTCCTCGCCAGGACAATTTACAAGACCCGCGCCCGCATCAAGCAGTGCATCGGCGCCTCAAGCGCTTCAAGCGCGTCGCCTTCCGCTGCGAAAAGACCGCCAGAAACTTCCGGTACATCGTCAGCTTCGCGGCCGGGATATGCTTGATCAAACTCGTCCACACCCCCTAGCCTGGCCTTATCAGCTTCAGCTGCGCAGGGGATGGCAAGCCGTGCGCGACGCAGGCCCGGCTGACCAGCAGCGACGCCGACCCGGGCCGCGCAATCAGCCGTCGCGGCCGATCCCGCGCCCTTTGGCGGTTGACATTGCCAGCATGCGGTACAAAAACCGCGCTTTCCGGGCGGCGGCAATCGCGTCTCTCGATAGGCTCACAGTAAGTCCGCGGGATCACATAAAAAATGGATGCTCATCTTCGAGCACTGGAGGCGGAGTCGATCAGGATCTTGCGCGAGGCCCGCGCTCGGTTTCAACGACCTGTGCTGCTTTATTCGATAGGCAAGGACTCTACGGTACTTTTGCATCTAGCGCAGAAAGCATTCGCCCCAACGGACATTCCCATACCGCTCCTTCACGTGGACACCACGTATAAATTTCACGAGATGATCACATTCCGTGACGACGTCGTACGGAAGACGTGCGTTGAACTGATCACACGGACGAATGAGATCGCTATCTCAGAGGGGATGAACCCATTCGATTTCGACGCTTCGACCTACACGTCTGCGATGAAAACAGTTCCGCTTCGTCAGGCAATCGACGAGTTTGCGTTCGACGTTGCGATCGGAGGGGCTCGGCGGGACGAGGAACGATCTCGGGCCAAGGAAAGGATCTTTTCGCTCCGCGAACCGGGACACGTCTGGGACCCTCGAAACCAAAGGCCTGAGTTCTTCAACCTATACAATACAGCGCTTGAGCCAGGGGCGACCATGAGATGTTTTCCCTTGTCCAACTGGACCGAGCTCGACGTCTGGCGATACGTCCTGGAGCAACGCATAAACGTGGTGCCGCTCTATTTTGCGTCGGAACGCAAGGTCGTTCGTCGCCACGGCCAATTGATCATGATCGATGACAACCGTTTCCGCCTTCGCCCAGGTGAACGGGTGGAAGGCCTCACGGTCCGCTTCCGTACCCTCGGCTGCTACCCATTGACCGCTGCCATCGAATCGTCGGCCACGACCGTGTCAGAGATCATCGCCGAGCTGCTAGAGGCGAAAAACTCGGAACGTATCGGGCGGATCATCGACCATGTGGGGTCATCAATGGAAGACAAAAAGCGCGAGGGTTATTTCTGATGGGCGCCGCCGCCGCAGACGTCTCGCAGACGCAGAAGGTTCCGCATTCTTTCGAGCGACCGCGGCTGAGATTCATGACCTGTGGATCAGTCGACGATGGCAAGTCGACCCTTATAGGTCGGCTACTGCTCGAATCCGGGGCGATCTTCGAAGATCACCTGGCAGAGGCCACGCGCGCTAGCAATGGCTCGACACTGGACCTCTCCTACCTGGTAGATGGCTTGAAGGCCGAGCGTGAGCAGGGCATCACGATCGACGTGGCATACCGCTACTTTGCAACGACCCGGCGCTCATTCCTAATCGCCGATGCGCCAGGCCACGAGCAGTACACTCGCAACCAGGCCGCCGCCGCCTCGCAGACCCAACTCGCAGTTGTACTGGTCTCGGCGACCGATGGAGTACAGCTCCAGACAAGGCGCCACATGGCGATCGCGTCACTGTTTGGCGTCAGCGACATTGTCGTCGCGGTGAATAAGCTGGATCTGGTCGGATTTGATCGCGAGCCGTTTGGCGTGATTTCGGCGGAGCTGAAGAATTTCGCTACCGCACTGGGCCTCAATGTGGTGGCCGCCATACCAATCTCGGCCCGTAACGGTGACAATGTCGTCAGCGCAAGCGAGGCGACGCCATGGTATTACGGTCCAACCCTGCTTGATGTCTTGGAGAACTTTGAACCGCGACCGAACCTCGTCGGTGACCAGGCCGTTCTCCCGATTGGCCTGACAGGGCGCTTCGATGGAGGTGGACGCGTCTCCTTTGGAACCCTTTCGGCCGGACGCATCAACACAGGCGATTGGCTGGTTTCCGAGCTTGGCCTACGTGCGACCGTCAAACGTCTCTGGCGCGCCGGAGAGGCGAGCGGCGTGGCAGAGGCTGGAGATCCTGTCGCGGTCGAACTCGCGCCACAACTCGATCTGGGGCGCGGCACGGTCTTGACGTCGGGCGTACATGACTGTCCCCTCGCCACCCAACTAAAGGGACGGATGGTCTGGCTTTCTACGGAAGGCATTCAGCCAAACCGGGTCTACGATGTGCAGATAGGCACCGGCCAGGCCCCGGCCACGATCAGCCGCGTCGAGGGCCTGCTGGACCTGGGCGCGCTCGCTGTGCTGGCGCCAGCGGACGAAGTGAAATCGAATGACATCGCTATCGCGCGGTTGAACTTCGCCACGCCATTGGTCGCCATGCCGTTCAACGAGAACCGCGAGCTCGGCGCTTTCCTGCTTGTCGACCGTGTCACGCGGACGACCGCCGCAGCAGGTGTCGTCCTTTCCATCGAGCGTCGCTCAGGTGATACCCCTTGGCAGACCGTCGAAGTTCAGCCCGCAGACCGGGCCAGGCTCATGGGCCAGGCCCCTTTTGTAGTCTGGTTAACGGGTTTGTCTGGGGCGGGAAAAAGTACGATCGCCGATCTGTTGGACCGAAGGTTGGTCGCATTGGGGCGTCACGTCGCGGTGCTTGACGGCGACAATTTGCGCCAAGGGCTCAACGCGGATCTTGGCTTCACGGATGCCGATCGAAGCGAAAACATCCGAAGGGTCGGCGAAGTCGCAGCACTTATGGCAGACTCCGGCCTAATTGTCATCGTCTCGCTCATCTCGCCGTTCCAAGGCGATAGGGATCGGGCGAGAACGGCGGTCGGATCGCACAGGTTCCTTGAGGTATTCGTCGATGCGCCATTGGACGTCTGCCAGCGCCGAGATCCAAAGGGAATGTACGCCCGCGCATTGAGCGGGACGCTGCCTCGCTTCACCGGCATCGGAGCCGGATATGAGCGGCCGATGCAGCCCGATATCCACTTGCATACCGACACTACCAACCCGGCGGAATGCGTGGCGATCGTGATCGAGATCCTGAGGCAGCGAGGCTTGGCGGCTTAGGTCCACACCCTCGGCTTTCCTTGGCAGGTTGCAACGAGTATCTCTTCTTACCCGCGATGGGGATCGCCGCGCGGCCCGAAACCAGGGTATCCTTTGTTATGAGCGCCATACACTTCCATCAAACCCGCCGCGGCGTCCTCGCGCACTTTGCGGCGGACATGTGCATCGGCCAGTCTCTCGCGCGCTACGGCGAGTGGGCCGAAGACGAGATCGCGCTGCTCAGCCCCTACCTGCCCGAAGGCGGGGTCGCGCTGGACGTGGGAGCTAATGTCGGCGCGCACACCGTCGCCTTCGCAAAATGCGTTGGGCCTTCGGGGCATGTCATTTCGATCGAGGGGCAACCAGCGGCGTTCACCTTGCTTGCGCACAACGTCGTGGCCAACGGGTTGTCGAATGTTGTCACGGCCCTGCCGATCCTAGCAGGGACTGCCGACGCCCTGGTCGCGCACGAGGTTACGCCAATCACCGACAACGTCGGGGCCAAGAGTTTCTTCTCCGATGTCCACGGAAAAGACGTTCACGGAAACGCGGTTCAACCTGGGAGTGGCTCAGCATCCCGCCTCGTCGGAATGAAGCTGGCCTTGATTCCGATAGATGGTCTCGGTCTTGCCCGATGCGACCTTATGAAGGTGGATGTCGAGGGCATGGAGCTTGACGTCGTCAAGGGCGCGATTGGTTTGATCAGCGACCTGCAGCCCGTTGTCTACTTCGAGCATGCTGTCGGCGACATCGACGAAATCTTTGGACTTTTCAAAGGGGCCGGGTATCGACTGTTCTGGCACGTTGCCAACCCCTATAACCGGCTCAACTTCAAGGGCGACGCGCATAACATTTTTGGCGGGAACACCGAACTGAACGTGCTCGCCATCCCTGCGGGAAAACGCCTGCCGGCAGGTCTTAAAGAGATCGAAAGGGCTTCGGATCGAGCACCAAGCGTCAGTCTGGAGGACGGGATCGGCGGCGTTTCGATACCGTAGATTTTCAGGAATCCGACAAATATTTGGTCGGCCGCCAGTGGAAGTCGCCAGCCATGCACTACTCGACGAAGGCGAGTTTGCCGGTCCGGTCGAACGCGACGGACAAGCAGGCCTGCCCCCGGCGGCGCGCACTTCGGCAAGATCGGTGTATAGAAGGCGATCGAGTGGCACTTTAACTCGAATTTTGCAGTGGTCTGGTCTGAGAGCACTGTCAGTTCGGTTTGTCCGTAGGCGTCCGGGAAGGGCCGTGTCCCATCCTCACAAAGGAAGGCGGCACATGTCGCTGTAGGCTCCATGATCGATTTGCAGAGGCGGGTAATCGTGGGCGAAACCGAGTCGGGATATGATCCTCGTTTCTCGAATGGCGGCTACTTAATTTTTCATCGGGTGAACCAGCACGTCGTGCTTGCAACTGTGGCGTTGTTGACGCAAAGGCGCATGTGCAAACTAGGTGAACTCTGATGGTTGATGACGACTGGGTCAAGGCGCGCGCCGAGAAGTCGCTCGCGCAAATGATCGACTGGATCGGTCGGCACGACAGCCGCAGTGCCGGGCTGATGGGCATCACGGTCGCGATGATGGGCGCGCTATCGGCCGCGACACCTTCGTTCGACCAGTGGAACTCAGTCTTCATAATCGCGCTCACGCTGACTGCGAGCGGTTTTGGTATGGTAATGTACCAGCTTATGCGTGGGCAAGTTCCGCGTCTGCGCACCGGGAAGCCCTCGATCGGCTTTTTTGGAACCATCGCCGCGATGCCGCAGGACGAATTTCGTAAGCGCTTCACCGAGATGACCGAGGAAGAGTATCTCGATGACCTGCTCAACCAGTGCTACGTCAATGCACGAATTCTGCGCTCAAAGTTCCGCTGTCTGAAGCGCGGACTGATGACGCTGTTGCTCACGGCGCTGCCTTGGACTTGGGCGATCTATCTTGCCAAATCGCTCTAAGATCCGCGGTGCTGGGTGCTTGTACCTTTTGTATCGACAAGTACTGTCTCGCTCTGACAACAGCCTTCCTGCCCGGCATGACATAGGGCTGTCGCGGCAGATGCCGCAACAGTCCGGGATGTATTCGATGAGGCTTTGTAACGTGATGCGCGGTGCATTTTGCGGGGTTATCGCAAGCCTGATTGCAATTGTCGGCTCGGCTGCCAAGGCACAGGATCCTGTGTCCCGCATGGCACCACGCGCCGGCGCGATCGTTGCGGCCAAAGGTGGTGAGGAACTGCAGTTCCCGCGAGAACCAAATTGGCGGCCGGCAATAGTGCGGCAGGACGTTGTCGGAGGCGATACGCTGCGTACCGGTGAGATCGGCACGCTCGGCATCACCTTCGCCGACCAGACCACTATACGTATTGGGCGCCAATCGACGCTCATCGTCAACCAGATTGCGGCCGCTAACAGCACTACTGAGTTGACCCTGCCCACCGGGAACGTCTGGGCTCGCGCTTCGCGAGGCGGGGCCGGCGTTATTGTCAAGACGCCGGCCGCCTCGGCAGCAATTCGCGGCACCGATTGGTCGCTCTCCGTGCAGGGCGATCGGACTTCGTTGATCGTCCTCGAAGGTGTTGTAGATTTTAGCAATCCTCAAGGTACCGTCACGGTGCGCCAAGGAGAGGGCGCGACGGCACGCATCGGAGAACGTCCGACCAAGCTGGTTCTTGTGCGTCCCGAGGACCGCGAACAGATGCTATTCTACATCGAGCTGCGCGGCCTGTTTCGTAGCCTGCCCGCAACGCCCCTCGATGGTGCCGCCAGGCGCAGCGAGCGCAGCCGTCTTGCGGCCATTCCGCCGTCGCAGCGTTCAACCGAGGATTGGGTAGCGATCGCCGAAAACGGCATGGGCCATGATCGGCGCGAGTTAGTGCTGCAGGCCGTCGCCGAGGCGCGCCGGCGGCTTGGAGAACGACCGGCGTTTGCACCCGGCGCCGGCGAGGATTGGATGGCCGACGCCACTCGATCGCGCGCCGGCGTTGGGCGCCTCAGCGCGCGGCTCGATCTGGTCGAGGCGCTGTTGAGCGGCTCGGCGAAGCGCAACAAGGAAGCTGCGACGCTGTTTGCCCGCGCCGCCCGCGGGACCACTGGACGGCAGCGCGTTACGGCACAATGCGGCTACTACGCGGCGGCGACGCTGGCCGAACCGAAGCGGGTGCTGCCGATACCGCGCGTTGGGGGGGTCGATCAGAATGTCTGCGCGGCTTACGTCACCGGCTTCGGAAAGGGCCTGCCCGATGCGGAAGCGATCTTGCGCGAGACGGAGAAGTCGGCGCCGCGTCACCTGCTTTCATCGCTGCTATCGGCGCAGGTTTCGCTGCTGCTCAATCGCCGCGATGAGATGCGTGCGACGGTCGGGCGGATGCGTGCGACCGATCCGGGCAGCGTCGAAACTTTGCTTGCGTCGGGCACATTTAAGCTTGCGATCGACAGCGACCTCGACGGCGCCGTGGCTGATTTCCAGCAGGGGATAGCGATCGCGCCCGGCCATGCATCCCTTTGGAATGGCCTGGGACTGGCCCAGGACAGTCGCGACGCCGTGCGGGAAGCGGAAGCGGCGTTCCGGCAGGCCATCGCGGTCGATCCAGAAGAACCCGTCGCCTATGCCAATCTTGCGATTCTCCTGCTTGAGCAGAGTCGCGTCGAAGAGGCCCGCTTGCTGATCGACAAGGCGCTCGTGCTCGATCCGTCGTTCCATTTCGGATATCTTGCCAAAGGCCGGTACCATCTCCAAAGAAGCGAAGGTGCCAAAGCGCTCGAATTCATGCTCGCCGGAAGTGCTGCTAACCCGGCCTCGGCCCAGGGTTTACTCGCGACCGCGATCACGCATTACCAAAACGATGATCTCGATCCAGCTTTCCAGGCGCTCGACAACGCCGATCGACTCGACGTGAACGATCCGATCACCTCGATCGTGCGCACGGCGATCGCGGTCGATCAGATGCAGGCCGATTCTGCGATAACCTATGCTAGGGAGGCCGTGAGGCGTTATCGCAATCGCGGCGGCTATTTCTCGGCACTTGCGACGACACGCTCGGGCGGCTCCTACCTCGGACAGGCGTACCGCCTGCTCAATCTCGATGAATGGGCGCGCTACTACACGGACCGTGTCGCCGACTCTTTTACAGCAACAGGCTATTTCGACCAGGCGGCGTCAAGGCGCGAACAGCCGCTGTTCATTCGTCCTACAATAGAGCAGTTGCTCGGCAGCAATGGCGGTGAGGTTGCAGGCAGCCTCGCGCTTCAAGGACTGCTGCTCGACCCACTCGCGGTCTCAGGCCGCGTTGGTCGTATCGATCTGCTGCGGCGAAATTTCCTGGATGTCGAGTACGGTATCGCGCCGATTCAGCGCAACGGCCGCAATGGCTGGCAGCAAGACGTCCTCGTACAGGCGTTCGGCAACGAGCCTGTGCCGACTGCAGCTTCGATATCGGTCCAGCAGGAGCGGACGAGTTCGCGTCGTGGTCAGCCCGGCGGCACCGACAGCCGCAGCATATCGGCTTTCGTCGGCATGGCACCGAGCGCGGCCGACCGCTTCCTGTTTTGGAGCAACGCCAGCTTCGCATCGCCGGACCTGCTCTCACCCGCCAATAATCTCGCTGACTCTGATCGGACGTCGCTAAAGACGTACCAGGCGGGAGCAGGCTGGAGCCATACGCTCGGCCACCGCAACAACGTCACGGCAACGGTCGTCGCGACGCGATCGGACGACGGCCAGAGGCGATCTTCCCTTACCGGCCTGCCCGATCCATTCATAGGCAGATTGCCCTCTCTACTGACGACAGAACTGGAGTCGAAGGCGCGACTCGATACCATAGCTGCGACGCTCGGGCATGCCATCGGCCTTGGCGATTTCACTTTGCGGAACGGCGTCGAGGGTTTCTTGGGCCGTGCCACTGGCTTCGTCGCGGACCGACAGTCGCTTGTCATTCCCGCCGCGGGGCGGACGTTTGAGAATTCTGCATTCAACACGGTGTCTTCCGAACTGAAGGGCGGGCGCGCCTACAGTAATCTCGTCTGGCAGCCCTCCGATCGCGTCCAGCTAGAGAGCGGCGTCCACCTTGTCGGAGTCGACGCTGGTATCGGGCCAGCAAAGACCTTTGTTGACCCGCGGATCGGTGTCGCCGTGTCGCCGTTTCACAATCACTGGCTGCGTGCCGCCTGGCGCCGCGATTCAGGTTTGCCATCCGGCGTGACGCTGTCGCCAATCACGACTGTCGGCCTCGTTCCGAATGCTTTGCCGCTCGACTTCGGTGGAAGCAAGGAAACGACCGCTTTGCGCTGGGACGCGGAGTGGACCGAGCACCTTTTCACTGCGTTCGAATATCAGAGCCAGCGCGCCACCAAGCTGCGCATTGGCTTTCCGGAAACGGTGGATCATTTCGACCTCGCCCGGGCAAAGATTGATTACCTCGCGGCGACCGCCAATATCTGGCTGACGCATGGCATCGGCGTGTTCGCAACGGTAGGTGGAGCGCAATCCAAGACTGTCGACAGTAACGGTCTTGATATCGACGTTCCTTTTGTGCCGCGTCGCTTTGCGCGTGCTGGCGCGACTTTTGTGCATCCCAGTCGCATCAGGCTGTCAGTTATCGGGAATTACGTCGGCGTCCGCTACGATGCGCCCGGTGGCATCAGGCTCGATCCGGTCTGGACAGCCGATGTGTTGGCGACCTACGAAACGCCGGATCGGCGCATACTGCTGGGAGTTGTCGCGCAGAACTTATTCGACAAGCGCTACAACCAAGTTTCGGCACGACCTGACAGTGCCGCCGTACCCGGTGCGGGCCGGACTCTCGGCGGGCAACTCAAGGTCAGGTTTTGATGATCCAATGGGCTTCCGGCTGGGCGCGCCCTGCTGTCTCAGCCTTCAATAACAGGTACAGAACGCTTCGGCGAACTCTGTACTCGACGCCCAGTCTGCGGAATCTGCTGCTGGCGGTACTGGTCTCACTGTTGATCGTGCCGCTTCACGGTCGCTCCGGCGTGCGCATGCTCGAAGCGCGTGCCTTCGATTTGCTTTCGACCCTGGCTCCGATCATGCCCGCCACGCCCGGCGCAGTCCTCGTCGCGATCGACGAGCCGTCCTTCGCCGAATTGAACCAACGCTGGCCTTGGTCTCGCAACACCCATGCCCGGCTAGTCGAGAGCCTGACGCGGGCGGGCGCAAAGGTGATCGGGCTTGACATCGTCTTGTCGGAGCCATCGTCCGCCGAAGCCGATACGGCGCTGGCTGCAGTCCTAGGGCCTGGGCATGTCTTGGCGGTGGACCGCGAGGTGATCGCGCTAGACCAAGGCACCCAGGTCTCGCTTGTAGGTCCTATACCTATTTTGACCGAACGCGGAGCGCTCGTGGGCGTTACCTCGGTCAATCTCGACGGCGACGGCGTATTGCGGCGGATGCCGGAAATAACTGGCAGCTTCGCCGCAGCGGTCCTACGCGCTGCAGGCGAGGCGGTGCCGGCACCACCTGCGGGGGCGCTCGTGCAGCACAGCGGCGGGGCGCGCAGCTATCCGACCGTGTCCTACTATCAGGCACTTGATCCGGCTGCCTACCTGCCGCCAGATGTCTTCAGGAACAAGGTCGTACTCGTAGGCCTGAGCTTGAAGGCTGCACCTGCCACGGAAAGCGGCGCGGCTGACGCATTCCAAACCCCGTTCACCGTGCGGACCGGGACTTTGACGGCCGGCGTTGAGTTTCATGCCACCCTGATCGACAATCTTCGGCATCGGCTCTGGATCTCGCCGGCGCCGGTGGCCGCCATCGCGGCCGTCGTAATTGTGTGCGCTGCAATCGGTGGGGGCATCGGCGCGGGCGGCATAACATGGCGTACCGGCGTCATCGTTCTGGCCAGCCTGGCGGCCGTTCCTGCGGGCACCTTCATGATCCTGCAGATAGGGCGGATCTGGCTGCCCCCGGTGACTCCTATGCTGGCGGCGTTTACCGGTTTTGCGGCGCGATTCGGGTTTGACTACGCGCGAGAACGCAGAATGCACGCTGCCGTTTCCGCGGCATTCTCACGCTATGTGACGCCGACGCTGGTCGACGAACTAGCGCGCAATCCGGACTCGCTAAAGCTAGGCGGCGAGCGCCGCGAACTCAGCGTGCTATTTTGCGACGTGCGTGGCTTCACCAGCCTATCGGAGCGCCTGAAGGATGATCCGATCCGACTCACCAGCATCATCAACCGACTGCTCGACGCCTTGTCAGAGGAGGTCCTAGAGGCGCGCGGCACGATCGACAAATATATGGGCGACTGCGTGATGGCATTCTGGAACGCGCCGCTGCCGGAGCCGGATCATGCCAAGGCCGCGGTCGCCGCATCCCTCCGGATGTCGCAGGCGGTTGCGCGGCTAAATGTGCAGCTCCAAGTCGAAGACCCGGAGCTACCGCCGCTGGCGGTGGGCGTCGGCGTTAATACTGGCATGTGCGTCGTCGGGAATATTGGCTCGCGCTGGCGCTACGACTATTCGGTGCTCGGCGACACCGTGAATCTGGCCTCGCGGCTGGAGGGGCTGACAAAGGACTACTCTGTGCCTGTCATCATTGGAGAAGGCACTGCGCGCGCCATCGAAGCCGATTACTTTGTGCTGGAGCTCGGCCGCATCGCTGTTCGCGGCCGCAGCGAAGTGACGCCGATCTTCACGGTTCTCGGCCGCGCCAGCGAACGCGATACGCTAGCGGGACAGGCGCTTCTTGCGGCGCATCGACAATGGCGGGAAGCCGTTTCGTTTACCGACCGTGAGGCAAGCCTCCAGCACCTCAATGCTATGGCGTTGATCTGGCCAGACTTGGCAGACTACTGCGCCAGACGCAGGAGTTCATGACCCGCCTAAAGGGCATGCCAACCCCCTGGCACTGGCGCGCCGACACCGCCCAGCACCGCAAAGCCGCCTGATCAAACGGCCGTCGTCGCCTAACGCCGATCGCCGTCAGCCCGTGGCCTACGCCGGATGGATACGGTCAAACGTAGCAGCACCTCAATCTCAATTGAGGACGTAAACGCGGACAGTGACAGCCCCAAAATTCGAAAGCAAGACCGGAATTTATGTTGGATTGAATAAACGGTACGTAGTAATCAACGTTCTCAGGCCACGGCCTCGTGCGGCTGAGGCGCATAGACCCAGGGAGCAGGTTGTCGATCTGGCTCTGGGAATAGCCGGCTCAAATTACTGTCGATACTTCTTTTAGTAGTTTAGACGCCTATCATGATCAATTCGGGTCATAATGCTCTCTTTGAGATTTATACTCATTTGAATCATTCTTCTCATTAATTTTCGCGACCGAACGTTTCGAACTTTTCGTATGACTACAAGATTTTCATTGACTACCAGCTGCTTATGAAGAACCTTGGCGTCTAGATTTTCTTCTACCCAACCAATCATTTCGTTCACCGATTCTGTCGTCCATGTATGATAGTGCGTATCAAACTTGGCAATCGCCAGCTTTTCAGCCTCTTCCATATGCCGTTCGGTCGGGATTGGAGGGGCCCACTGCGGATGTAGGTAGCGGATATGTTCCAAGCAGGCATAGCGGCGTGTATCTTCGCCGCCAGTCTTATAGTCGCTTACGAGGTGTTCGAGTGAAGTTACTGGGCGTGGATGGTCAAACGTGTAACGCATGTCTGGAAGGGCAAAAATTAGTATTCCATTTTGCTTAATGACTCGTAATGAATTCTCAATTGATCCCAGAGGATTGATCAGATGTTCAATGACGTGAGCCGAAAGTGCGAAATCATACCGTTCGTTGGGGATCCCAGCATATGTCTGAGCATCTACGAATCCGTTATACGCTGAACCCGTATCTTTAAAATATAATTCCAGCCCAGCTTCGTCTAGCACATCGCCATAAAAACATTTGCAGTCCATGGGTAGCGGCCACGGCCTTGTTCCGGCGCCGACCTCGATTCCCTCTCCTCTTAAATAGACACGTGCGAGCGTTCGTCTCGCAACCCTGACCTCCAATTACTGAGGTGGAACATTATAATCGGGGACGTCCTGATCAACCGCCATGCCGTACGCTTCCGATTCTAGAACCAAAGTACTGACCGTTCGAGCAGATACTTACGCAGTCATACGAAGACTCGTATCCGTTGCACCTGATTGTTACAGTAGCCACGCGGGTTCCACGCAGCTTCAAGCGGTTGATAGTTCCCGGCGACGTCTCTCGCCTGCGCTAATATCAAAAGCCGCGTATCGCCGCTGGGAACAAATTCAACACCGAAGCGCCTCCAAGCGAAGGGCCCTTCGCCTGGCTGTAGATCAGCCTCGATCCAGCTTGTCCGTATCCCTCCGAGCGCGGCCGTCTTGAGGATTGAGGGTTGGTGGTGAGAATGTGTCTGTATGGACGTCTATACGGACACACCGATCAGTCGGCTTGAGATCGTTGAGAGGGGCGGTCGGCGGCGCTTCAGCGATGAAGCGAAGCTGCGGATCGTCGAGGAGAGCTATTTGGGTCGGCGACTCGGCTCGGCGACGGCCCGCAAGTACGCGATCACGCGCTCGCAATTGAATGACTGGCGCGATGCCCTCGCAACGCCGCTGCTGTTCCAGATCACCATCGACAAGGTCCTTGTTCACCAGGGCTACTCGACGCTAGTCCTCGTCGTCGTTGGCCTTATCGGCCTCGGCGCGTTCCATGTCGCTTTGACTTGGCTCAGAACCTATGTTCTCGCGCATACGGCCAGTCGGATCGATGTGGAACTAGGCGCAAAATTGTTCGACCATATGTTGCGCCTGCCGCTTGGTTATTTCGAAACCCGGCCGACTGGCCAAACTGTCGCGCGAGTGCGCGAACTCGAAAGCATCCGCGGCTTCCTTACCGGCCAGGGGTTGTCATCCGGGCTCGATCTGGTCTTTGCAGTCATCTTTATCGCTATCCTCTATGTCTATTCGCCCTTCCTGGCGACGATCGCGCTCTTGTCACTGCCCTGTTACGTGATTATCGCGGCTGCGACTCGCCCCTCCCTCCAGGCGCGAATGAAGGACAAATTCGAGAAGGGCGCCTTGAGTACGCAGTTCCTCGTCGAGTCGATCGTCGGTGTTCAAACTGTAAAGGCAATGGCGGTCGAACCCGTGCTGCGCTCGCAATGGGAGGAGCGCCTGGCGGCCTACGTCAAATCCTCCTTCGACGCCCTGTCGGTGGCCAATACCGGTCAGAACGCGATCCAGTTTGTGCAGAAGATCACGACCGCGCTGGTCTTGTATTTCGGCGCGTTGGCGGTGATGAAAGGCGATCTTACGGTCGGCGCTTTGATTGCCTTCAATATGATTCTCGGACAAGTCACCGCGCCAATCCTGCGCCTTTCACAGCTCTGGCAGGACTTCCAGCAGGTCAAAATTTCCGTCGATCGCCTCGGCGATGTGTTGAACAATCACCCTGAAAGTTCGGCGCTCGGTCAGGCTAACCTACCTCAGCTGCAGGGTGACGTGCAGATCCGCGGGCTAACTTTCCGCTACCAAGAAGGCCAGCGGGAAGTTCTCAGCAACATCAATCTGCATATCCCAGCCGGTCAAGTTATTGGGATTGTCGGCCCTTCCGGTTCGGGGAAGTCGACGCTGACAAAACTCGTTCAGCGGCTTTACGTGCCTGAGCGTGGACAGATTATGGTTGACGGTATCGACATCGCGCAGGTCGATCCGGCATCGCTGAGACGCCAGGTTGGCGTCGTATTGCAAGAAAATCTGCTTTTTCATAAGTCAGTTCACGACAATATCGCGCTCGTTAATCCAGCTATGTCGAGAGCCCAGGTTATCCAGGTAGCGCGTTTGTCCGGCGCCGATGAATTCATCAACCGCCTGCCCTTGGGCTATGACACGATGATCGAGGAGCGGGGGGCCAATCTCTCGGGCGGCCAGCGCCAACGCCTCGCGATTGCGCGGGCGTTGGCGATGAACCCCCGCATTCTGATACTGGATGAAGCTACTAGCGCACTTGATTACGAAAGCGAGCGCATCATTCAGGACAATATGAAGCACATCGTTCGAGGACGCACCGTCATCGTCATCGCGCATCGGCTTGCGGCCGTGCGGGGTTGCGACCGCATTATTGCGGTACAAGACGGTAGAATCGTCGAGGATGGCTCGCATGGCGAGCTGCTCCAAATGCCGACCAGCCTTTACGGCAAGCTCTGGCGGATCCAGGCAGGAGAAAGCGGCTGATGAACGCGCTGGTCAAACTTGAGACGTTCGAGAAAGGCGGCAACGCTGTCGCCGTGGTGCCGAAGAAGGCTGTGCCTGCCAAAAAGAGTGACTATCTCGAATTTCTGCCCGCTCATCTTGAAATTCTAGAGACGCCGGCTTCGCCGCGTGCGAGCTCGATGTTGTGGCTGCTATGCGGAATGCTCGCCGCCTCCGTGGCCTGGAGCTGGTTCGCCCATCTCGATATTCATGCGATTGCACAGGGGCGTATCCAGCCGAGTGGACGCTCGAAAGTCCTTCAGCCTGTCGATCCCGGGCAAGTGCGAGCCGTTAATGTGGCCAACGGTTCGCGCGTCCGGGCAGGCGATCTCCTTATCGAGCTCGATCCAACAGAAGCAGAAGCGAATCGTACAGCTGCGATGCAGGAATTGCAGGCGCTTGAGGCCGAAATCATCCGGCGCACGGCCGCAGTCGAAGCTGCACGCTCGGACTCAGAGCAACCGGCGATGGAGTTACCCGTAGACATCAGCCCCGGCCTCAGGCTTCGTGAAGAGGGGCAACTTGCTGCAGAATTTGGACAGTACACGGCTCAGCATGCGACATTGCGGGCGCAGCTTGCTGAGCGTGAGGCGCAGCGCGAACGTTTAATAAATAGCGTTTCGGCGCGCGAAAGGCTGACCAGTCTTCTCAACGAGCGCGTCCAGATGCGCGAGACTTTGATGTCGCGCCAGACAGGAAGCCGAGCTTCCGTGATCGACGCGCTTCAGCTTCTCGCCGAACAGGATACAAGCTTGGCTTATGATAAGGGGCAGTTGCTGGAAAATGTGGCTGCACAGGAATCGCTTACGCGGCGGATTGATCTGCTTAAGCGCGAGTTCCTTGCCACGCAAACTGGCAAAATGAGCGACGCTCAGCGGAAGCGTGACGAGTTGCGTCAGTCCTTTATCAAGGCAAATTCACGCTTGGAACGTACGCGGCTCTTAGCGCCCATCGATGGCGTTGTGCAGCAGCTCTCGGTTACGACAGTGGGTCAGGTTGTGACGACAGGCCAAGCCGTACTTGTGGTAGTTCCGACTGATGGAAAATTGGAAGTCGAAGCGCTGATTCAGAACCGCGATATCGCGTTCATACAACTTGGCCAGGAAGCGGTGATCAAGGTCGATTCCTTGCCATTTGCGCGCTACGGCTCTATCCCCGGTGTCGTTCGCCGTATCTCCCCAGATGCCGTCGACGAGCGCGAAGGCGGCATCACCGACGCTGCCGCCGCCGCTCGTTCGACGAGCTCAGGCACTGGGACCGGCACAAGCCGGGTACAGAACCTGGTTTTCCCCGTTACGGTTGAGCTTGGGAAAAGCAATATCTCCATTGAGGGTCAGCCCGTGGCTTTGTCGCCTGGAATGATGGTGACGGTCGAGGTCAGGACCGGATCGCGTCGAGTCATCGATTACCTACTGGCGCCCTTGCGAGAGACAACGTCACAAGCTGGACGCGAGCGATAACAGCTGTTGTCCGAGATCTAGCAGGCTGACCTTCGAAAACTATGACGTGGCCGGATGGCCCGACGCGTTGGGCAAAGGCGATGCTATGCACGCCGACGTTCGAACCCACGTCAAGGGCGACGCCGCCCTGAGGCAAATAACGGCTTACCAGGGCGATTTTGTCCTCTGCCCATTCGCCGTATCGGGCCAGGGACTCCCCCGATGCACATCGTATATGTGGCGGCTTTGATATCACCCGGCCAGTTCTTGGGCGACATGCAGAATATACTTTCCGTAGTCGCCCTTCTGCAGGGTCCCGCCGAGCTTAGCGAGCTGCTGCGGTGAAATCCAGCCCTGGCGCGCAGCGATCTCTTCGGGGCAGGCTATGCGTAGCCCTTGGCGACTTTCGAGCGTACGGACAAACTCGCCGGCTTCCAGGAGGCTATCTGGGGTCCCGGTATCGAGCCAGGCAAAGCCTCGGCCCATGCATTCAACCGACAGTTCACCGCGATCCAGATAGACGCGATTAACGTCGGTGATCTCAAGCTCACCGCGCGGCGACGGCGCTAGATTTGCTGCGATGTCCACGACCTGGGCATCGTAGAAGTACAATCCCGTCACAGCCCAGTTCGATTTCGGGACCTTGGGCTTCTCCTCGATCGAGATTGCTTTGCCACCGGCGTCGAACTCCACCACGCCATACCGTTCGGGATCGCGAACATGATAGGCAAAAACGCTTGCCCCGACCTGGCGGGCTGCTGCGGAAGCCATCATCTCCGGTAAACTGTGGCCGTAATAGAGATTGTCCCCGAGGATGAGGACGGATGGTTGGCCGGCCACAAAGTCCGCGCCGATGATATAGGCCTGCGCCAAACCGCCCGGATGCGGCTGCTCGGCGTAAGACAGGGCCATTCCCCAATCTGAACCGTCTCCCAGCAGACGCATGAAATGCGGCAGGTCGTGCGGCGTCGAGATGATGAGCACCTCGCGGATACCGGCTAGCATCAGCGTTGAGAGCGGATAATAGATCATCGGCTTGTCGTAGACGGGCAGCAATTGCTTCGACATCGCCAACGTCATCGGGTGCAGCCGCGTACCGGAGCCGCCGGCCAGGATGATGCCCTTCATAGTCGTCTACCCCGCTAGTTGATTCGTAAGCAGCCGGCGCACGCATGGCGCCAACGCATCCTGCCATCGCGGCAGCTCGAGCCCATGGATGACGGCCAATTTAGAGCAGTCGAGACGCGAATTGGCCGGTCGCGTCGCTGGTGTCGGGTAGTCCGACGTGCCGATGCGATTGACCCGCACCGGAGCGCCGCCCGCAGCCTCGCGCTCGGCGAAGATCGCCTCGGCGACGTCGGCCCAGACTGCTTCACCTCGGGCGCCCATATGAAAGACGCCCCGAAGTGCCTCGTCCTGCCGCCTATCCAAGAGGTTGCGCGCGACGGCGAAAATGGCGTCGGCAATGTCCAGCGCGCCAGTCGGGCTGCCGATCTGGTCAGCGACGACGCCGACCTCGGATCGCGTCTCGGCCAGTCGCAGCATTGTTCTGACGAAGTTCTTGCCGTAGGGGCTATAGACCCAAGCGGTGCGAAGGATCGCATGGTCGCGCGTGGCCGCAGCCACAGCGCGCTCGCCATCGAGCTTGCTGTGACCATAGGCGGAAATCGGTCGCGCTGGATCGTCTTCCCGGTAGGGGCGGTCGAGAGTGCCGTCGAAGACATAATCGGTGGAGACCTGAATGACGGGCACGCCTAGCTCCGCCGCCGCCCTTGCGACTTCGCCTGCCGAATGGCCGTTGATCTGCCGCGCCAGATCTTCCTGGCTTTCTGCTAAATCGACCGCCGTGAACGCCGCTGCGTTGACGACCACATCAGGCCGGCTCGACGTAACGGCGGCCGCGATCGTCTCGGGCCTCTCCAGATCGAGTTCGGGCCGGCCAATTGCGGTTACGATCGTACCAGATGGTGCGCGTTCCAGCATGGAAAGCACAACCTGTCCCGAACGCCCTGTGACGGTGATGCGCATGTCAGGTCAGTCGAAATAGCGCGGCAGGTCGGCCAGACGCGGATGCCTGCGATCCTTGTCAGATAAGACGAGTTCGGCATGGGGAATGCCCCAGTCGATGCCCAATGCGAGATCGTCGAAAGCAAGGCCATGATCGTTGGCGGGGCCATAGGGGGCCGTGACCTTGTAGAGAACCTCGGTATCTGGCTCCAACGTGACGAACCCATGCGCGAAGCCGATAGGCACGAGCAACTGTCGCCAATTCTCGGCGGAAAGCTCGACCGATACGTACTTGCCGAAGGTAGGCGAAGATCCCCGCAGATCGACCGCGACGTCGAGGATCCTTCCCTTTGCAACCCGTACGAGCTTGTCTTGCGCGAACGGCGCCGACTGGAAATGCAGGCCTCGAAGCGTACCGATCGCAGCCGAGCGCGAATGGTTGTCCTGCACGAAGTCGAGGTCGATCCCGGCCTCCGCCATGTCGGTCTGCTTGTAGACCTCGGAGAAAAAGCCGCGATGGTCGCCGTGCTTGCGCGGCGTGAGGATCTTAACGGCCGGGATGGCGGTCGGCTCTACGTTCAGCATGTCCTGTTCCGGTTCTGCTCAGGCCGCGCCGAGGCGCTCGCCGCGATAGACGCCCGAACGGATATCGCCCCACCATTTCGGGTTGTCGAGATACCATCGCACCGTTTCGCGGAGGCCGGTCTCAAAGGTCTGTCTGGGAGCCCAACCGAGCTCGCGCTGAATCTTCGTTGCGTCTATCGCGTACCGCGCATCATGTCCCGGTCGATCCGTGACGTAGCTGATCAGCCGCTCATGAGGTCCCGCGACATCTGGACGAAGCTCGTCAAGCAGGGCGCAGATTCCCTTGACCACATCGATATTGGCCATCTCGTTATGGCCTCCGATGTTATAGGTCTCTCCGACTACACCGGTCTGGGCCACGGTCAGTAGCGCATCGGCGTGGTCGTCGACGAAGAGCCAGTCACGGACGTTGAGGCCATTGCCATAGACCGGCAGTGGCCGCCCCTCGATCGCGTTGATGATCATCAGCGGGATCAGCTTTTCGGGGAAATGATAGGGGCCGTAATTGTTGGAACAGTTCGTGACGAGCGTCGGCAGGCCATAGGTATGATGCCAGGCCCTCACGAGATGGTCGGAGGCGGCCTTGGTCGCGGAGTAGGGCGAGCTTGGCCGGTAGGGCGTCTCCTCCTGAAAAAAGCCTTCCGAGCCGAGCGATCCGAAAACCTCGTCTGTCGAAATATGATGGAAGCGAAACGCTTCACGTTGCCCGCCGTCGAGGGTGCGAAAATGGCGCAGCGTCTCCTGCAGCAGGGTGAACGTTCCGACGACGTTGGTGTCGATGAATGCCGTTGGCCCATCAATGGAGCGATCCACATGACTCTCGGCGGCGAGGTGCATCACGATGTCGGGTGCAACGTCGGTCAGGATGCCGCGCATTCGGTTCATGTCGCCGATATCGGCATGCTCGAAGCGAAATCGCTCGCTCGTGCTGGCGGATGCAAGCGAGGCCATGTTGCCGGCATAGGTTAGCTTGTCGACAACGCAAACGCGATGCTGTGTTTCGCCTATGAGCTTTCTCACGACGGCCGATCCGATGAAGCCGGCGCCGCCAGTGACCAAGAATTTTAGTGACACGCCGTTTCGCTCCGGATGGTCGCGCTTCTAACACATACCGCAGCGACGGGGAAAACAGCCCCTGCTGGATATGTCAAGCTCGCGACGGTGGGGCAGCGACCATTCGGATGTTGGTAAGGCCGCCGGATAGGTGATTGGGCCATTGCTGCCGGCCAAGCGCGGGCGCGGTGACAGCACCATCGTCGGCCCGGCGATCGGGCCATGTGTTATTCCACCGGAAAGATGAAGCGGCTGTCCAAAGGGACAAAATCAGCAAGTGTTGGTCCGATCCGGCAGGCATGCCCGACACGACGCTCCAAGTTGCAGAGCGTTAAACTGTTTGATGCGTTACAGGAGATGCGGCGGAGCTGGCCCCAGGCGGCCACGAAACCCATCCCAGAGGCCATCACGGATGAAACGCAGAGAGCCGCTGTTACCCCTGATCGCCAGAAGCATGATCTGGCTCGCAAGTGTCAGGTACGACTTGATCCGCCAGCGTAGCGGAACATGCGGCAGTCGCGCTGTCGCGACGACGTTTCGAGAATAGTAGTAGTTGCGGAGCGGTGCATGCCGCAGGATCTGGGGTAGCCCGCGATCGCTCGCCACGGCCGCCTCGCCCCACCTGTGCGCCATCGTAAGGTCGATCGCCAAAACGGTCGCCCAGCCGCGGTCCCATGCCCTAAGACCCCATTCAACGTCGATGCCGCCAATGAAGAAGTCTTCGCGGAACGCGCCTATCTGCCCAAAGGCGGCGACTGAGATGAGCGAACCGGATGTCGGGGCGAAATCGATCCCGACAGTGGCGTCCCCGTACGAAGTTTTGCGAAGCGAGTATTTTATGGGCTTGTAGTTGCCCTCCGGCGGCGGCACCAGGCGCGGTGCGAGGGCGGCGATATGCTGGTTATGTGCTTCCAATTGACAAACGAGTTCCAGCAACGTGTCGAGGATGCCGATTGGAGGTTCGCTATCCTGGTCGAGCAGCATGACATGCGTGAATCCCGCCGCAGCGGCCGCCTCCATTGCGGCATTGAGCCCCCGGGCCAGTCCGACGTTGACCGTGCTTTTCAAGATACGAAGATCCGTATGGCGCAGCGCCGACAGTGCGGAGTCGCCGACCGGCCCGTTAAGGAAGGCGAACAGCGTGCGGCCCTTCAAGCCGCCTGCCAGCTTTTCTAGCAGTGCGGTGGTCGGTTCGTGCAGGACAACGGCCGCGCAGGCGATGCCCCCTGGAACGGGCTTGACTCGTTGCATCATCTTGAAAACCCGGCCCCTTGCGCCAACCCTGTCCGAAGGAAGCCTCGAGCCCGAACGTCCAGCGTGTCGGCAAAGCCGCGCTTCATCACGCGCTCCGATCCAAACTCACTCGCTGGCATTCAAGTTTACCCCAATTTACGTCATGCGGTCGACATGCGCGGTTAGCTCCCGATAAGTGCACCAATTGTATCCTGTCCGGTCTCGGCTGGTGGCCGGCGTCTTACTCTGCACTTCAGCTAAGCGCTAGTTCAAACAGAAGCGGCGTGGACCCTCCTGCGCGAGTCAGTCAGCGACATAGCATAGTTTTCGGCAATCAGCGGAATTGGGGAGCGCGCATGGTCCATCTACCGTACGATGGGAATAATACTTATCTATGGTAGGAATTGAGGAGGCGCATCATAAATTAAGGTGGTTCGCAGACGAACATCGCATACTGTTTGAGGCCTGTTGATGGATATGTATACACAGACATGTCTGTTCGGGCCGGTAGAAATCTACGCTAAAAAACTCTCGGCGTTCAGAAAGCTCGTCGCGGCGACGACAAGTCAAGCGACGCCGCCATCGAAAAAGCGCAGGACGCCCGCGCGGCTGTTAAGCGATCAACCTGACGCCAGTCTGACCAATGCCATGCTTCTCAATGTCGCCGGTATTAAGCTGCCGTTGTAGGTTGAAGACGGCATCCGGCTCGACATATTTCTCGCGGAGCAGCCGGCGCTGTGCGTCCATCTGTGACGTTGCCGCCACAGCGAACACATGTCGCTTGCCGCTCATGCGGGAGGTCGCTTCGATCTGAAATCCCTTGGCCGACATTTTCTCTCCGGGGATGGGCAGTTGCTGTTTCCTGGTTTGCGGACGGTCCACCGCCCAGATCCCAGATGTCGGACCACCGAATCACCAAGCCGGCGACCAAGCCAATCGCGTCAGGGAAAGCGGCTGGCCAGGTGAGATTCGACTGAAAATTAGGCTAGCAACACTATGATTAAAGCGTAAGCGCTGTCCCGTTGGCACCTTTGCTGGAGCGGTCTGAGCGCCGATGTTTGAAGCTCCTGAGGGCTTCGACACATGACGATTTCACAGCTTACGCTTAAATCCAGCGACGACGAGCCGGTTCGC